>Ga0075423_10000748_pt1 | contig 27156 bp, 23 predicted proteins | sample SoiMethybrSBSTD2_FD_80114 | JGI IMG/M metagenome (GOLD analysis project Ga0075423, IMG submission 80114) | Bulk soil microbial communities from a Populus tree surrounding site in Tennessee, USA - Soil MetaG P. TD hybrid SBSTD2 | ecosystem: Environmental > Terrestrial > Soil > Tree plantation... | reverse complement strand
GTCGTACCAGACGCCGTCGCCTTGGTTGTGATGGACGAAGTTGTTGCGGAACGTCACGTTCGTCGATTCCATCACCTTCTGTTCCTTGCCGTTGTAGGCAAGCTCGTTGTTCTCGAGGGTCGTGTTACTGGCGTAGTACCCGACATAGCCGCCGCCGCGCAGGGCCGGATCGCTCGCTGACCCATCGCCGTAGTTGTGATGAATGTAATTGTTCCGGATCATTGAGTGGTCCGGGAACAGAATGCCGGTCTTGGCCTCGGCGATCTCGTTGTATTCGATCGTCCAGTGGTCCGGCGTCAGCCAGTAGTAGGCGTGGATGCCCTTCTGGGGCATCTTGCGGATCACGAGATTGCGAATCGTCACGTAGTCGATGTCCTGGTTGTGCGCGCGGAACGCCGCCTGCGTGGAATCGCTGGTCGACCAATTCGAGCCATCGAGGATGGCGCCGTACTCGCCGACGAACGTATTGCCGGTCTTCGGGGTAATCGAGCTGGTCAGATAATGCACGCCGGCGCGCAGACAAAACGTTGTCGCGCCTGGATTGAGATTGACGTTGTTCTGGATGCTCTGACCGGGCGAGATGGCGACGGCACCCGCCGGACATGTCATCGTCGCTTGCGGGCCATATGCCGACGGTGCGATGGTTGGCGCGAGCGTCGTCGCGAGTTGCGCCGTCCGACCCTCGTAAGTGGCTTGAACCGTGACTGTCCCTGTGGCCAACGCCGTCAGCGCGCCAGACTGAGTGACGGAGGCGAGGCCGCTGTTCGAGGTCGACCACACCGCACCGTTGATCACCACACTCGTATCGCCATTCGTGTACGTCGCCTGGACCGCATATTGGACCGTCTGGCCAACGTTCACTGAGGCGGGCCCCGTGATGGACAGCGCGTTGACGACAACGCCGCCGCCTGAAATCACGCGCACACTCCTCGGTGCCGAAGGGGCTTGTGCACTCAGAGACGCGACGGTCATCCATCCTGCGACTGCGATCACGACGATCGCATTCACCATCAGGGAGTAGCCCGCTCGCACACGACGGAGACGACCCGTCGATGTGGACCACGCGTGCGGCAGGGCGTGCATGAAATTTCTCGTCCTTCGGAGAAGCGGCAGGGTCGAGTGGTGCAGAGACCATGCCGTGTACCGGCGAGAAATCTATTGAAATCACCGGTTCCGAGGGGTTCCCGATGAATGAGGCGTACTAACTATGAAATCCGGATCACGGTTCGCGTTGATCCGTCGGGCGCCGACTTACCCTTCCAAAGATGCGGGAGGGAGTTCGGGTGGCCGGATGCTGATGTCGCGCTGCGGATAATACGATTTGTAGTTCCGATGGTAGTACGGAAGATACGACTCGCCGCGCCGGTTGATCTCGACTCGGTTCAGCATCGCACCGAGAACAGGAGCGCGCACCGCCTGGAGCCGCTCGATCGCGGCAGTTGCGACGTCTCGAGGTGTTCGGGCGCAATCCACCACCAACAGCACACCCGATGCCACTCGAGCGATCACACAGGGATCGGCGACGGCGAGTACGGGCGAGGAATCGAGCACGAGCCAATCGAAGTGCGCACGGAGTTCCTCGATCAGTCTGCTGAAACGGGCGGAACCCAGGAGGTCAGCGGGATTGCCGCGCGCGCTGCCCGCCGTCATCAGCCACAGCCCAGGAACATTCGTCTGGCGGAAGTCGCACGTCGAAGTCTTTCCGGTCAACACGTCGGCGAGTCCAGGCTCCTGCTCCTCCCCGAACATCTCGTGCAGTCGTGGTCGCCGCAGGTCGGCGTCGATCAGAAGCACACGCTGCTTCAGTCCGGCAAGCGACGCGGCGATGTTCGCCGCTGACACGGTCTTCCCCTCAGACGGTTCTGAGCTGGTGACGAGAAGCGTGTGCCCGGCCGCGAGTTCGGGAGCCAACACGAGGTTGGTGCGAATTCCTTGCAGCATTTCAGCGAACTGACCGGGTACCGCATTTCCCACGAGCAGCGATGCGCGTCCATTCTTGGCTTTTATCTGTGGCACTACTCCCAGAACCGGAATCCGCAAGTACTGCTTCACCTCTTCCGGGGTCCTGAGCCGAGTGTTGAAGGCCTCGAGCATGAAGACGAGTACCAATGCCAAGCCTCCGCCGCCAAACAATCCAATCAGCACGTTGCGTTCTTTGCGCGGCTGGATCGGTGATGCTGGAGCTTCAGCCCAATCCACGATTCTGACGTTCGTCGTTTGCAGCTCGCGTGTCAGTGCGGTTTCCTTCGAACGCTGCAGCAGCTTGTCGAGCATCTCGCGGTTGGAATTGGCTTCGCGCTCGAGTGCCGTGTATTCGACGGCCTTACCATTCAAGGCCTGCACTTCCGACTTCTGTCGCGCCAGATCGGCAGCCATCTCACGCTCGCGCGACCGCGCCGCCGCGAAATCGTTTTCAATCGCTCGGGCCGCATTCGAGATTTCAGTCTGGAGCTTCCGTTCGGCATTCTGAACGGCTCCCTGCAACTTGATAATGTCAGGATGACGATCTCCGAGCTCGTTCGACGACTGCTGCAGCTGGCGTTGCAGCGTCGTCAGCTCCACCTTGAGGCTTTGAATGTAGGTGTTGGACGCGATCGCCGGCACCGTGTCCAGCTGTTCCCGTTTGGCTCTGGCCTCCACGAGTTGCTGGTACTGGGCCTGCCTTTCAATCGTGTCGGTCCTCGCCTTCGTCTGTGCCGCCTGCAGGGCCGCCAGTTTTTGAACGACGATGTTCTGCTGCTCCGCACCCAACTTGTCGGTGATTAACGCGTCGGCACCATGCTCGGTGCGATACCGCTGCAGAGAGGCTTCGCTTTTCTCGACGACCTTGCGCGCCTCGTCAACCTGTTTCGCGAGCCACTCGGATGCCTCGCCGCTCGTTCTCGACCTGAACTCGACGTTCTGCTGAAGGTACGCACGCGCGAGCGCGTTTGCGACTTGGGCTGACAGCATTGGATCAGTGGTTCGGAAGCCAACGTTGACCAGGCGGCTATCTCTGACCAAGGAGACTGTCCGTCCCTTCACAATCTCGGCCACCGTCGGCACTCGCCGTGCGTCGAGGTCTGGCGTCTGTGGCGTCGCAGCGCCCTTCGACGCAATCGCGAGATCCTTGCGCGGGTTCGATCGTTCGGTGCGTGTGAGTTCATCTTGAGCCACGCGCGCGAGCTCACGGCTTTGCAGAATACCCAACTGAGTTGGGAGGTACTCTCTCATCCAATCCCGTTGGTCGAGTGGAACGAGTGGCCGATCGACACCCAGAACATTGAGATCGATATCGATGTTCAGCGTCGCCTGAGCTTCATAGGTCGGCGTCGTCATCCAGTTCGTCAGAATGGCGGCTACCAGTCCCGCCGCGACGACACCGATGATGATCACGCGGCGGCGGTACAGGATTCGAATGTAATCGCGAATCTGTAGGAAGTCAGTTGCGGACTTGTCGTGCCCACCGGCGACCGGATCGGGCAGGGCGAGTCGATCGGTGGTGCGCATCAGAAGCCCTTCCGTAAGGCGACAGAGTAAGAGCAAACCAGCTTAATGAACCGCAATAGAAGCGCCAATCAGGTCTTTACCTTAGACACTTCGCGTGCCGTGTTGCAGTAACGTGTCGGTGAGCCGAGTGACCTTCGCGCGAGAGACGCGTCATGTGAAAGGAGCGAAACTGTGTGGCGCATTGCGACGGCGGCGCTGGTGGCGTTCGTCGCCGTGGGCGCGGCAACACCAGTGTGTGGCCAAGTCAGCAACCGGGACACCATGCCCGTCCGGTCCAGTCTGTCGCCGACGATCCGGCTGACGGTCGGATCGGACGACAACGTCTTCCGTGTGAGCGAGGCTGACAAGCCGATCGACGACTTCAGTACGACGATAAGTCCTGCCGTTCAGGCCGCGCTCGTGCGGCCACGTCTGAGAGTCAGCGGGCGAAGCGAGGTGGACTTCATCACGTTCAGGAAAGTCAGTGAGATCAATTCCGTCGACAGTTTCGGCGATGGACGGGTCGAACTACTGCTGTGGCGACTGACGCCGTATGTCGGAGGCGACTGGGCGAACACACGTCACCGGCGGAATTTCGAAATCGACCTTCCCGTCAGGCAAGTGGATTCGTCGTGGAACGCAGGCGTCGACCTGCGTATCTCAGGAAAGACCTCGATCGGCGTGGTGAGGCGACAGTCGCGTGAGAACTACCGGGGCGACACCAGCTACCTCGGCACCGACCTCGCGCGGTATCTCGATGCGACGGCGGTGACGACTGGTGCGGAGCTGCGCCATTCCCTGACGCCCTTTACGACCATCGGAGTCGATGTCGAACAGGACCGAACTGAATTCGCCTCGGCGACCGAGCGAAATTCCGATGGCTTTGTCGTGGCGTCTGTCATCGAGTTCCGACCGCGCGCGCTGGTGAGCGGCCGTGCCCGCGTCGGCATCCGCAGACGGACGTTCTCAGACGGAAACGCTCCGCCCTATCGAGGAGTGATCACGCGCTTTGATCTGGCCTACACGCTACTCGGGCGCACACGGTTTGCCATCGCCGGTCGGCGCGACCTGTCGTATTCCTACCGACTGGATCAACGAGACTACGTTCCGAGTGGCGTCGAACTCACGGTGAACCACCGAGTCGCGAACGCGTGGGACGTTGTGGGAGCGGTGGGTCGGTTCAACTTGGACTACGGTCTCGGGATCCCCAGTGCCCTTGCGTCGCGATCGGAGAGGGGCCTGACCTACCGAATGGGCGTCGGATATCACATTCAAAAGACGATCGTGGGATTCGAGGTGTCGCGGGAGACGCGAACGTCGGATTTCTCCGTGGGCCGTGACTACGAGGCGACGCGGATCGCTTCGTCGGTGAGCTACGGCTTCTGATCCGCTTGACGAAGGCGAACGATGCTGATTCTTTTCCTCTTAGCAGCGCTGCAAGCCGCTCCGGCTCCCGCCGCTCCGGCTCCCGCCGCTCCTGCGACCGCCGACGCACGTTTGTATACGGTCGGTCCCAACGATGTGCTCGTGCTCACGGTGTACAACCAGCCGCAGCTGTCTGGCAAGTTCACCGTCGAAGCTGACGGAAGCGTCTCAGTTCCATTGCTTGGTCGCGTGGCGGCGGGCGGAATGAGCGTCCGAGCGATCGAGGACAAGGTGCGAGAACGTCTTCTGGCTGCCGGCTATCTCAACGACCCCAAGGTCACCGTCGTCGTCGACCAGTACCGCAGCCAGCAGATCTTCGTGATGGGTGAGGTGAAGCAGCCAGGTAGTCTTCAGTTCACCGGATCGATGACGTTGATCGAAGCGCTGGCCCGGGCCGGTTCGACAACCGAACGTGCGGGAATGGAAGTGATGGTCGTTCGCTCGCCGAACGGCTCAGGATCAGGCGCGCCCGCTCAAAAACCAAACGCGACAGATGGCAACACCATCCGTGTGAATCTGCAGGGTCTGCAGAGCGGCGCTCTCTCCCAAAACGTGCCACTTCAGCCGGGCGATACGATCTTCGTTCCGCGAGCGGAGACGGTGTTCGTGTCAGGCGAAGTAAGAAACCCGGGTGAGTATGTCATCCGCACCAGCGGGATGACGGTGCGCCAGGCGTTGGCTCTTGCCGGAGGATTGACCGAGCGCGGATCGTCCCGACGGGTTCAGATCGTTCGGTTGGTCAATGGCAAGGAGATGACCATCAACGTGACCATGCAGGAGGCTCTGAAAGCCGGCGACACGATTGTCGTGCACGAAAGATTCTTCTGATGGCCGACGCGGCTCCTGCCGACGCACAGTCCCATGGACGTTTCCGTCGTCGTTCCGACGCGTAACCGCAGTGCGCTGCTCTCGAGGACGTTGCGCAGCGCTCTACGCCAAGAGCGCGTCGACTTCGAAGTGATCGTCGTCGACGAAGCATCGAACGACGATACAGCCGCGCTTCTCTCAGCCCTCGATGATCACCGTGTCCGAGTGCTTCGTCACGAGGTCCCGCGTGGCTTGTCGTCGGCGCGCAACCACGGGGCCGAGCACGCACGCGCCGAGTGGCTGGCGTTTCTCGACGATGATGACCTCTGGGCACCGGACAAACTGTTTCGCCAGGTGAGTGCCGCCAACGAGGCCGGCCGCGACTGGGCCTACACCGGTTCAGTGAACATCGAGAACGGCCGGATCGTGCGTAGTGTGCCGGCGCCGTCCGAAGAAGAAGTCGTGGCCACGCTGCCGCGATTTCCCATTCTCCCAGGCGGTGGATCGAACGTGATCGTGCGCCGCGAGACGTTCACACAAGTCGGCCCTTTCAATCCGCGTCTCGCGTCGGGCGGGGAAGATTGGGAGCTCTGGATTCGACTCGCGAAGCACGGCTGGCCGGCCGGCGTGCGTGAGCCGCTGATGGCCAAGCGGATTCACTCGTCGAACATGTTTGGTGAAACGGATCGGATCGTTCGAGCGACCACAGTCATCCAGACTCTGCACGATACCCCGATTGACTGGAGCAGAATGTACCCGTGGCTGGCCGAACGGTATCTCCGCGAGGGACGATGGCTGACGGCCTTGAGTATGTCCACGAAGGCGGCGGCACGTGGCGAGGTTGCCGGAGTCGCCGCGATGCTGCTGCCGTATGTCAGTCACCGCTTTCGACGCACATTGGGTCTGCACCAAGAGAGCCCGTGGATTCCCTCCAATCGCGAGGCGGCGGTGGCAGCAGCATGGCTTCAGGAATTCGAAACGATCTTCGACGACTCGACGGCTGCGTAATGAACGCGTTGCCGTGACCGAAGTTTCTGTCATCATCCCGACGCGGAATCGGAGCAAGCTGCTCGAGCTGTCGCTGCGGAGCGTTTTGTGGCAGCGTAACGTCGACTTCGAAACGATCGTCGTCGACGACGGGTCCATCGACGATACGCCTCGCGTGCTGCGAAGCCTCGGCGATCGGATTCGGGTTGTTCGTCATGAGCGTTCGCAGGGCGTCAGCGCGGCGCGCAATCGTGGGATTGCCGAAGCGCACGGTGACTGGGTCGCTTTTCTGGACGATGACGATCTGTGGGCCCCCGACAAGCTCGAACTTCAGCTTCACGCACTTCGTTGCAGTAATCGACGGTGGGCGTACGCCGGCGCCGTCGAAATTACCAAGGACAACCGGGTTCTCGCGGGTCGGCCACCAGCGTCGCCGGAGACGGTCGTCGAGGAATTGTCGATCAGGAACATGCTACCGGCCGGTGCGTCGAACGTGATCGTGTGGAAGGCGTGGCTTCCAAGGGAAACGATCTTCGATGGCCGCCTCTATCACTCAGCCGACTGGGATTTGTGGATCAGGCTGGCGCGTCAAGGGCCGCCGGCGTGCGTGTCGAAGCCGCTGGTCGCGTACCGCTTTCATCCGGGCAGCGCCTCTTTGGACCTCGAGGGAATGTTCTCTGAGGCTGACGAGATCGAGAGGCGTTATGGCGCCCACGTGGATCGCAGTGCTTACAATCGCTATCTGGCGAGACTAGCCAGGCGCGCCGGGTGGCGCCGCAGCGCGTTCCGGCACTACTGTCGCGCGGCGGCGGGAGACCGTCGTTATGTAATGGGGGAGTTCGCTCCGGACCTGTGGAAGCTGTTTTCCGATGTCGTCCGGAGTCGAATGCATCGATTCGGGATCCCGCATCGAACCCGCCCCCCACGACATGATCCGCATCGGCTTTGGAAAGAAGAAGCTCGCCTCTGGATCGACCGCCTCGTTCGCGAGGATAGTCGAACCGCATGATGACGAAGGACGGAGGAGAAGGCGGACTCGGTGAGACCACGCGAGCGTGGTTTCGGCGTCTTCCGTCTCCCGTTCAGGATGGCGCACGGCGTGGTGCGCGGCTCTTACCGCGCGCCCTTCGGAGAGTGCTTGGGGCCGCAGATCCGCATTACCCGCCCGGGACTGTGAGGTGGGGCAGCCTGCGCCGCACCACGCCGTTCAATCGCTCATGGGGATACGGCCGCGGTACTCCGATCGACCGCGTCTATATCGAGGACTTTCTGAAAGCGCATGCCGAGGATGTGCGAGGGGCGTGCCTCGAGATACTCAATGCCGACTATACCAATCGGTTCGGCGGCGCGCGCGTCACCAGCAGGGACGTGCTCGATATCGAACCGGCCAACACGGCGGCCACGATCGTCGCGGATCTGGGCGAGCGCGATTCACTCCCGGCGGAACGGTTCGACTGCGTCATCTTCACGCAGACGCTGCATCTGATTCCTGATATGGAAGCAGCCGTCGCGAACATGTGGCGCGCACTCGCACCCGGGGGGGTCTTGCTCTTGACCGTACCCGCGTTGGGACGCCACGAACCCCGCAAGGGTTTTCATCCCGATCGCTGGCGAGTCACGAAACTCGGATTGGAGTGGCTCCTGTCCGGCCTTTCGAACGGACGCGCGGACATCACCACCTACGGCAATGTTCTCTCGTGCGCCGCATTCCTCTACGGCCTCGCAGCTGAAGAGTTGCGTCCGGAGGAGCTCCAGACGTTCGATCGCGAGTTCCCCCTCATCGTTGCTGCTCGGGTCCTCAAAGAGCACGTGCCGTGATGCGGGAAGGCACGCTGGTTCTGCTCTACCACCGTGTCACTCAATTGGACCACGATCCGTACGGATTCGTGGTGCGCCCGGATCGGTTCGCACAGCACTGCGACGTCCTGCGCCGACGGTGCGACGTCGTGCCGCTTCGCGACACGGACGGGACCAGGGTCCAAGTTGCGATTACGTTCGATGATGGCTACGCGGACAACAGCCGCGAGGCGCGCGACATTCTCGCAGCGGCCGGGCTGCCCGCAACCTTCTTCATCACTGCGGGACGTCTGGGTCAGCGCGCCGAGGTGTGGTGGGATCGTCTCGAGCGACTCGTGATGGGATGCGATCCTGCCAGTGGCTACATCGACGTCGAGATCGATGGCCGGCGCTTGTGGGCCGACATCCGGTCGGCGACAGCGCGCGCGCGGGCACACTTTGCTCTGTATTGGCGTCTGCGACGGTTGCGCCCCGCCCACATCGAATCGATCCTGACGCAGCTCGAGGTTCAACTGGGCATCGACACTGTTGACCGGGACACTCACCGATGGATGAACAAAGAGGAACTCTGCGCCTTGTCGGCGACCGCGGGAGTCGATGTCGGCGCTCATACACTCACGCATCCACTACTCGCCACCCTTCCAATCGATGAACAGCGGCGGGAGATTGAGGAAAGTCGCGATCAGCTCGAACGTCTACTCGACACACGCGTGACTCTGTTCTCGTACCCGTTTGGCGGTCACGACGCATTCGATCCGGTGACCACGCAGTTGGTCCGCGAGTCTGGATATACCTTGGCCTGCAGCGGCACCGGCGGGCTGGCCCGCCAGGATCACTATCCGTTTCTCATCCCCCGGAACGTGGTTGGCGACTGGGATGCCGACACGTTCGAGCAGTGGCTGGTTCGCTGGTTCGAGTCGTGAGCGTTGACCGTGATACTCACGCCAGCCAATCCCGAAACTTCCGAGCATGTCTGTACAGAAATGAGTGTTGTCGGGGATGCTGTACTTTGCAGCGCTCGATGGCGCGGACGACACGATCATCGACGTCGACCTGGATGAGACGAGATACCTCGCCGAGCACCTGCTCCAGCGCGTGATAGCTTTGGTTGCGGCCGAAATGCGACAAGATATCGAGCTTCGCTGGTTCAAAGAAATAGCGATAACCAACGGGAACCAAATAGTGATCGATCGCATGCAAAATGAATCGGCGGAGAGTCGCACGATCCGGGACATCGCAGCTCTCGGTTGAGACGCGCAAGAGGTTTGCGGCACCCTCGGCGACGTTCCTCGCCTCGAGCGTCAGCTTCGAATGCTTGTATTTGGCATCTTCGAGAAGGATGAGCGGTTTCCCGTAACAAAGGGCCTCGAAGCCGAGCGTCGAATTGCGAACCGAGACACAGTCAGCGGCCTCGATCAGCGTGTGCGGGTGAATGTCCGACACCACAGTGCCTCGCTGTCCGATGATCTGTCGAAGGAGGTCATGCTTCTGCTCCGAATCCAAAGGGTGAGTCTTGACCACGATGCGGGCGCCAGGAATCGCGGACATACACTCGATCAAGAAAGAGACAGCCGCCTCATTCGAACGGAACCGCCGCGCGCCAATGACGACATTCGTATCCCAATCAACCTGACAACCATAGAGAAGAAGGAACTGACCGTCTTCGCCGAGCAGTCGATGTCGCACCTCAGACACCGAGGCCAGTGTTTGGGAGACCATCGTCGCTTTTTGGGTGGTGTAATCGTCCAGAAACGCGTCGGCTCTGCCAACGTCGGCGGCCGCCGATTCAAGAGTGCGCCCCGATAAATCGCCTGTATGCGTCGACAACACTCCCCGATCCAGAAATATCGTGCCGGGAATCCACCCGATCTCGCTGGTCATCAACACCTGCCCGACAGCCTCGCACGCGGCCGAGACCGCGCGGTACGGCAGATAGCGCCCGTTCCAGACGAAGACCGCCCTCGGCCTGAATCGCGACAGGAGCGCTAGGGTTGATTGATACCAGACTTCGGCTAGCCGTCGCGCTCGTTCCGGCGTGCGGACGACATTCATGGTGTAGGGATAGCTGCTCTTGAACACATGCGGCCGCTCGAACACGGCACGCTCGAGGACACAGAGGTCGTCGATGTCCTCGCGACATTTCAGATCGGGCGCTTCTACGAGTGCCTCGATTGTTGGAGTCGGATCGAGAGAGTCGTAATCCCATTGATCTGGCCCGTCGACGGTGACCCAGATAGGGCTGAACCCGGATCGAACGAGACGTGCAGCAAGCGGCCGATAGAATCGAAGGAAGTACTTCTCGCAGATAAACAGAACCGTCCTGTTATCCAACATCCGAACGGTCCACACTCACACAGATCGGCGGCGTATATGGAACGGCACCAGTCATCGGACCGTCGACGTCGACGGTCCGTATGCGATCTCCCCAATAGAGATGGAGATTGTTCGCACGATTCAGGAGAGCGATGCTCACTGTGTAGCCGCCTCGTTTGAGCCTGAGTGGACCTACGGCCAACGTGATGACGCTGATACCCTCTTCCAAACGAAGAGACGATCCCTGCGTTCTCGTATAGGCATCCAATGCGGGCAGGCCGTCATCGCCCCAAAAGATCACTCGCACATCTGCGACGTTGACCGGTTCTGGCAGTTCCAACGAGAGGGAAAACGTGAAGAGCCCGCCGTCGGCGACCGTGTCATCACAGCGGTCAATCGAGGCAATCGTCCCCTCGGCGCTCTGCTCATGAGACGACGTGTGATCGCGTGGTCGGGAGAGCTCGTGGTAGACGCGAATGCCCTCTCCCACGTCGCCGAGGTGACGCTCGCGGCCAAGATCCAAGACCAGCACCTTCGAACAGACGCGTGCGATTTGATCCGTGTCATGGCTGACCAAAATGAACGCTGCTCTGTCGCGCATCCGTGCCAGTCGTTCATAACATTTCGCACGAAACGCCACATCACCGACCGCCAATACTTCATCCAGGAGCAAGACATCCGGCTGCATCACCGTCGCCACGGCGAAGCCGAGTCGTACTTGCATGCCGCTGCTGTAGCTCTGCACGGGTGTGTCGATGAAATCGTCGATCTCGGCGAAGTCAACGATTTCGGCAAGCTTGCTGTCGATTTCCTTCTTCGTCAGTCCAAGAACCGCACCGTTGACGTAGATGTTCTCGCGACCGGTGAGGATCGGGTTGAATCCGGCGCCGAGCGAGATGAGCGCCCCGACCCGGCCCGTCAGTTCAATGCGTCCTGTGTCGGGCTTGATCAGCCCGTTCAACATTTTCAGCAGCGTCGTTTTTCCGGCGCCGTTCCGGCCGATGAGCCCGAGGCACTCACCACGTGCGAGTTCCAGTGAGATGCCGTCGAGCGCCCAGAATTCGTCGGGGCGCAGCCCGTTGGAACTGCGGCCGCCGATGAGATCCGCCGCGGTGTCCTTCACGCCGTACCACAGCGAACGCTTCAGGTCGCGGCAGAATTTTTTCGAGACGCGTTCGACTCGAACGACGACGTCGGCGCTCACGGTCCTCAGTTGCCGAGACGGGTGATGAGATGGGGCAGCGCCAGTCGATAGGCGACCCAGCCGAACACCAGGAATGTGACGGTCATCGCACTCACGAGAATGAACCCGCCGAGATGAGCCGCATGACCAGTCGTCAACCACTCGCGCGTCGTCGTGATCAGAGGTGTCAGCGGATTGAAGGAGGACACGATGGCGGCGACCCCGGACGCGGGTGTGGGATACACCACCGGCGAGAGCAGCATGAGGAAGGTGCTGGCGATCGGAAGACTATGAGGCACATCGCTGTAGAGGATGCCGAATGGAGTCAAGATCAAACCAACCATGAATCCCGTCGCCACCACGCTCAGCATGCCGACGAAAAACAGCGGTGCAGTCGCGGCGGGTTCGACGGCGAATGCGACAAAGACGGCAATCAGCAGCACGAGGCGCACCACGAAGGCGAATCCCACCTGCATCAACCCAGAAAGCAGGATCGCCTCTCGCGGGAAATTGATGCGGGTGAGCATGGAGCGCGCGGCGTTGACCGTGCGCAGCGGGCTGTTGAGAGCCTCGACGAACGTCTGCCAGATGATCGTGCCGACCATCGCATACGCTGCGTACGGAATGGGCGTGTCGCCCATTCTCACCACGCCCGTCGAATGGAGATAGACGAAGGGCAGACTTGCGACGAGTGGTGGTAAGAACACCCAGAGATATCCGAGAACACTGTTGCGGTGCTGAGCGCTGAGATCGCGGACGAACAGGCGCCATGCAAGCTCGCGCGACGCCAAGAGGTCGGCTATCATGTCGCGGACGAACTTCGCGGGCTGCCGCAAAGGCGACTCGGGCGTGTATACCGTCAGCGGATCATCGCGCATTCCACTCTCGAGATCGTTTGATAGTACCGCACACTCGGCGTCATGCGTGATGCTGGTCTTCGCATGATCCCCTTGTCATGACGGAGTCCCCTCGAACGGTTTCCGTCATCATACCGACGCACAATCGTGCCCGCCTGTTACCGCTCACCTTGTTCAGCGTGCTCCGTCAGCAAGAGGTCGATCTCGAGGTGCTCGTCGTTGACGATGGCTCTACAGAGGACCTTCGCGGCGTCGTCGGCGAGCTCAATCATCCACGGGTTCGCCTGCTCCGTCACGAGTCCCCGCAAGGAGTGAGCGTCGCACGCAATCGAGGCGTTGCCGAAGCGGGCGGACGTTGGATCGCGTTCGTGGACGATGACGATCTGTGGGCTCCGGACAAATTAGTGATGCAAGTGCGTGCCGCGGAACGGGAGGGGCGTGGCTGGGCCTATGCCGGATCGGTGAACGTCTCAGAAGACCTTCGTCTGCTCGGCGGTGCTCCGCCGGCCGATCCCGATGAAGTGGTCGCGGCGCTACCGCGGACCAATCTTGTTCCGGGTGGGTGCTCGGGCGTCATGGTTCGTCGTGATTGGCTTCCGTCCGATCCGTTCGATCCGTCGTTAGGCACCTGCGCCGACTGGGACCTGTGGATCAGGCTGTCTCGTCTCGGCCGACCCACTGGAGTTACACAACCGCTGGTCGGCTATCGCGTGCACGACAACAACATGTCGCTGGATACGCTCCACACGATCTCCGAAGTGGCTGCGATCGAGGCGCGCTATGGCGGCCCGATTGATTGGGCCAGGTTCTACCGTCACCTGGCGCGTGTGGCCCTGCGTGCCGACCGGCATCGCCTGGCGTCGCAGTACTACTTCAAGGCCGCGACCGTCGATCGGAACTATCGGACGAGAGACTTCCTGCCAGACCTGTTTGAACTGGCACAGGGTGTGGGCCACCGCATCTCGAATCGCATCGCCCGCGCGCTGATGACTGCGCCCGCCGCTCGGCGACCGCGGCCAGGACGCCGATACGCGGCGCAGTGGGCGTGGGTCGAACAGGCGCGCGCGTGGATCGACGAGCTGGCGGCGTATCGACGCACTCTGCCCGATCCGCCTCAGTGCTGATCGGCAACGGGGGATTGCGGAAACAGAAACTGTCGAAGCCGCCTACCGACGACGTCGAGCGAGCACTCCTCCTCGATGCGTCGTTGCGCGAGCGCCCCGAACCGTGTCGCCATGTCGCGATCGTTGATCATCCGGACCAGGGCACCTGCCAGCGACACGGAATCCTCACGCGGGACGATGATCGCGCCATCGGCTTCTCCGCCAGGCACGACGTCAATGACCCCCGGCGAGTCGCACGCAACAACCGGCAGTCCACACGCCATCGCTTCCAGCACGGCGACGGCGAAGCCCTCCCGTCGCGACGTGATCGCGTAGATGTCGGCGGCGCGCAGGTACGACCACAGTTCGCGGCGATCGAGCACGTACCGATCGATCCATATGCAGCGGGCGGTGGACTGCAGCCGCTCCCGTAGAACGCCGGCATCGCGGCCGGTGCCGACGAGCAGAAGCAGGATGTCGGCGTGCGGTTGCTCCCGGCAGATCCGATCCCACGCGTCGAGCAATACGTCGAGACCCTTGGTTCGGATCTGGACGCGGCCGTGCCACGCAACGACACGGGTCTGGTCGCCTACCCCAATCCGTGCTCTGACTTCGTGCCTGCCGGCAAATTCATGCGGCAGCGGCTCGACCGGGTTGCGAATCGCCGCAATCTTTCGAGGCGGCACGTTGTAGGTGCTCCGCACGCGCTGACCCTCGTGTTGCGACGGGATGATGAGTCCGGCGGACAGGCGCATGCTCGCTCGCCGCACCAGACGTTCAGGGGTGCTTCCCGCCTCATGGCCTCCCTGGTAGGTCGCGAACACCGGCATGTTCAGCACCCGACCCAGCCACACACACGTGTCGAAGCGTGGATGTTCGTACTCCTGGCAGAGAACCGCGTCGCATCGCTCGTGTCGGAGCACGTGTGTGAGCGCAGTCACAGGAATGGCGAAGTACGAGGAGACCGCGGTGAGCACCGGGGAATCAGGAAAGAATCGCCGCTGAGCGTGTCGACTCTTCAGATGCAACCGCGGCGACGGCAGGACCCACACCGGGGCGCCGGTGTCGCGATGCGTGAACTGGACGACACGGTCCACTCTGGCTGACGCGTAGATGAGTACCATCCGGACATCGACCAGCCGCAGCGCTTTGATGTAGTTGAACAACCACCCGCCCGTGAGCTCGTCGCGGAAGGTGTCGAGCGAGACGCCGATCTTGTCGAAGAAGTCCTCGAATCGATCGCCTGCTGGAATCAGCGCGATCGTTTTCATCCCCTAGGCGCCGCTCTGTGAGCATCGCGCCCATCATCGCGCGCGCCTGTCGATATGTCCGTATCGACGTCAGGACGGATCCGCAGACGTCGAAGGCTGTTCGTGATACGGCTTCGGAGCGCAAGCCGAACCCTGGTGCGATAGAGTGCACGACGTGCGGCTTCTGCCGCATGCCACCGCCAGTCGCGCAGCCTCTGCTGGGTCCTGGCGAAGAATGAGAATCGCACACGCGAGAACGCGTAACCGAGCTCCATGAGCTCCGCGCCGGCGAGCCAGTCGAAGCGCGCCAATTGCGCGGTACTCCACGAGCGCCATCGTTCCTTGGGCGCGAACGATGCGTCTTTCGGTACCGCTTTCCAATGCACGTCGTGGCCATCGCGTCCGAATGTCGACGAACCCCGAACCGGCAGGTTGCGGGCGGCCTCGAAATCGTACCGGGTCGCATCGAGCTCCAGAAACTCGAACAGCGCTCGCAACTGGCCCTCGACATCGTCCAGGAGATCTTCGTATCGCACCAGCCGCCACCGATCAGCATGGGACGATTCGATCTGCTGAAAACGACGGATCGTGCGCGCGGCATCTGCCCAGGCGCGGCAGGCGCGGTCGAAATCCCAGCCGAACGTATCCATCGCTGACTGCACCACCGCGCGTCCGTCACGAACGAGAATCAGCAAGCGAGCACGTGGAAAGAACGAGAAGAAGCGGTCGAGATGCCGGACGCTCGGCGACTTGCTCACCAGTCGGCGATCTTTGTCGGTCCAGAGAAATGAAAGAAGGCCATCCCCGATGGCGGCGCAGAGCCGATCTGTCGTATCAGCATCGAAAGTACCCCAGATTGGATCCCAAGCCGCGCGCACGGCGCTGACAAACGCCACGAGATCGTCGGAATGGTCGAGAAACAAATCTTCGTTCACGGGCGTCCGAGCGCGGGTGCAATCGCGATGATTCAGCAGAAGATCCCACAGGAAGTTCGTGCCGCTGCGCGGCAGGATGCCGTGGATGAATATCGGATCGCCTCGAAGACCGTCGGCCATGTGTCGCTCGTGGGTTCCTGCGCGCCAGCTATAGAGGCGGTGTCGTACAGGCAACTGTCGCGGATTGATTTCCCGCTTCGGCGCGGCCCTCGAACTCTCGGAGCCAATCGGCGGCCGCCGCGATCCACGGATCACGAGTGGTCACGTTCTCCGTCTGCAGGAACGGGGCATGGCGCACGACACGCCGGCGGAAAATGGCGGCGAGATCGGCGATCACACCCGGCAGCTGTCCGCGAGCAGCGGCGCGAGTGAACTGGCGGACTGCGTCACGGCGCTGTCCACTGCGCAGGCACGACTCGGCCAGCCACCGATGCAATCGACCCCAGTCAGCCGTCGTGTGATGCAGTGCCTCGATCAACTTTGTCCCACGGACGATCTCGGCGATGTCGAGCGACGAGTTCGAATTGTGAACCCTGTAACCGACGAGCGGACGACGCACGCATGCGGGGAGCCCGTGCTTCGCCAGACGGATCCACATGTCCCAATCCTCGGTATTACGCAGTCGAGTGTCGAACGGGCCGACCAGCATCCATGTCGATCGTCGCATCACGACATTCGATCCTCCACCGGGAATTGCGTTGTATCGAGGCAGCGCGGCGACGACATCCTCAGGAGAGAGCGGCGGACGGCCATACACGACGTGTCCGCCTTCGGTGATATTCACCGATCCGGCGTAAGCCCAGTCACGACCGAGGGTCTGCGCCGCATGGATCTGCTGTCCGAGTTTGTCGGGAGCCCACAGATCGTCATCGTCGACAAAGGCGAGCCACTCGCCATGAGCCTCGGCGGCGCCGCGGTTGCGGGCGGCACTCACGCCGTGAGGACGATCGTGATGGATGACGCGAACTCTCGCGTCGCCGAGTGTGGCGAGGAGCGCAGCCGTATCGTCGGTCGAAGCCTCGTCGATCACGATCACCTCGAGGTCGACCTGCCGCTGGCGCAACACGCTCCGCAGCGTCATGCTCAGCAAACTGCTGCGATTACGCGTTGGCACGACCACGGATACGGTCATGTGTGCAGCAGTTCCTTGATCCATGCGTTGGCCGTCCCGATCCACGCGTCATCACCGTTGTGGTCACGTGATGTCGGCACACGGCCGGTCAGTTTAGCTTGGAGAATAGCACTCAGGTCGGACGCAACTGCGTTTCCGTGACCGTGCACGGCGGCCCGAGCGAAGTGACCGAGTGCGGCCCAGCGGCGCCCGGCCCGCAGGCACGAATGGGCGAACCACCGGTGCAATCTGCCCCAGTCCGCCTTCGTATGATGCAGTGATTCGATCAGCTGTGTCCCGCGCACGATTTCGGCGAAATCGAGTGTCGAATTCGAGTGGTGGAGCCGCCGAGCAATGAGTGGACTGGATACGCACGCCGGAGGGCCGTGCTTTGCCAGACGCATCCACATTTCCCAGTCCTCGGTATTCCGCAGGCGAGTATTGAAGGGACCGATGACCATCCACGTCGCGCGGCGAACTAAGACGTTAGAGCCTCCACCGGGAACCGCGTTGTACCGAGGCAGGGCGCTCACGATTTCCTCTGGAGGCAGCGGCCGCTGGACACGGAGGATTCGGCCGTGCATGTTGATCACCACGGCTCCGGTGTAGACCCAATCCCTACGGACCTGCTCGGCGGCCTGTAATTGGCAGACAAGCTTTTCGGGGGCCCATAGGTCGTCGTCATCGAGGAAGGCGAGCCAATCGCCGTGCGCCTCGGCGCCTCCGCGATTGCGAGCAGTGGCTACTCCGGAAGGCGTGTCGTGGCGGATGACGCGAACGCGGGCATCGGCGAGAGCGGCGAGCACATTGGGTGTGTCGTCCGTTGACGCTTCGTCGACGACGATGACCTCGAGGTCGACGTCGCGCTGGCGTAAGACGCTCCGCAACGCCATCGCCAACAGCGCGCTTCGGTTTCGTGTTGGAACGATAACGGATATATCCATTCGGATTGACGGCCGCCCTTCGATATTCACCAGAGCCGGTATCAATCCAATCGCGACGAAATCGGATGAACCTTTGTACGCGTCAGTGGCGGATCAGGCGTCGACGTAGAGGACGTTGCGATAAAGCTCCGCCTTCTCAGTCACATTTTCCTCCGTCGCGCTCCAGTCGCACGCCAGGGTTTCGCAACCCTGCGACGATTCCCGGCAGCAGCCCGGCGATTTCCCCGCGCCCCATCGAGATGAGGTCGGAGTTGCGGGTGACGACCCCGCGCATGAGAAGCCATGGCGCACGGAGGAGATCGCGCGCCGCCCGCCGCGCGATGAAACGATCTCCTCGCCTGAGCCAGGTGCCGTAGAAAGCGCCCTGACCACGTGCGTAGCGCCGGTACAGCACAGGTAAGTCCTCGGGGCGATGGCGGGCCAGGTGGTTCACGACCACGGTTGGATCATAGACAATCTTTACCGCGGCCCGTAACGCGCGGTGCGCCCACTCGTTATCCTCGCCCGCCGTCGCCAGCGACGGATGTTCATCGAAGCATCCAATCCGGTCCAGTAACCGTACCGCGAATCCCATGTTGGGCGGGAACAGCACGTCACCGTCTAACAGCGGCGACGTGTACGTGGCAGGCAGGGCCGCCGTCTTTACGGTGAGCACGATGCCGTCGCCCTCGGGTTCGACGCGGCCAGTGAGAATTGCGTCGCCGAGCTCGGTGAGACGGGCGGCCAGCCGCTCCAGCCAGTCGAACCGCACTCGGCAATCGTCATGTGTGACGGCCGCGTAGAGGGTGCGTACGTTCTGCAACCCCCGGTTGGTCGCCGCCGAGATGCCGGCGGGGTTGGCTCGCTCGAGCAGGACGTCCATTCCCTGCGCTCGCACGGCGGCGATCCAATCCGCGGTTTCGGTACCGCGCCCTTGATCGATCACCACGAGACGCGCTGGCCAGACAGTTCCGCTGACGATCGATTCAAGGCACCCTGGCAAGACGGACCCGCCCAATGTCGGCACGATGACCGTCACGTCGGCGGCGAGTGCGTGAGGGATGGCGGTCAGGGGCGGGCTCCGGCCAGCAACTCGTCGAAGTCGATCACGGCCCCGACGTCGCGAACCGGTGGGCAGGGCCGATCCCACAACTCACCGGATAGATAGAACGTGGCGTGGTGCCCAGTGTAGTACTGGAGAGCGCGCTCGGCCGCCCATTCATAGATGAATTCGTGAACGGCGAATGCACCACGCGGAGCGGGCTGCACGACCGTGCGGCGGACGTGACACAGCGCGACGTGCCCGCCATCTGGAATCCGGGCCGCTATCACACGGGCCGCCCGCGCCGTGAAATCGGCAGTGCGCAGGCGAACGGATGTACTGAGCATGAGTGACAACACGGCGCCCGCTGCGAAGAGTCCACCGATCGTTCCGAGCAGTCGAGGACTTCGCCATTGAACCGAGGCGCCACCTGCGCCGGCGGCGACAGCCAGCACGAGCCACGTTGGCGCGAACACACGCGGTGAGCCTTGCTGAGGCACCGTGAAGACGACGACGACGTTCGTGAGCACGATGATTGCGACGACGGCGATGACACCAGCGAACAACGCACGACGATCGCCTGCACGACTTGCCGTCGTCAACGACGGACCGATCCACCATCCGACGATAGCCCCGGCCGCCAGAACGAGCACGCTCCACGGCAGCGCCCACCAGATCGCGAGCGGGATGGAGTGCAGCCCGAGACCGACAGCGGGAAAGCCGACATAGAAAAAGGGGTCGGCCGTCAGCCCAGCTATCCGTTCGAGCAATCCGAGATGAAGCCTCGGGTTGGCACCCGGCCACAGGAGAACGCTGACGACCATGCCGGCGGCCACGGCGCTGCTCGCGGCGGCCGCACGTCCGCGCTTGCCGACTGGGGCGACGAGCCACGCGACGAGAGGCAGCGGCAAGATCACTTGTTCAACGCACATCGCTGCACCAAGGTTTGCGACGACGGCCCACCCGAGCCGACCGCGTCGGTACAAGCGCACCGCAGCGAGCGCGAGTGCAAGGCCAAGCGGCACGTGAAGAGCAGCAGGCCAGAGTCCCGCTTCAGTTCCGAGTGGCTGCAGTAGCCAAAGCGCGCCTCCAACGTCCGCCCATGATTTCGGAATGCCGAAGTCGCGCAAGACCCCGCACACAAGAAGGGCAATCGAGAGCGTGAGCAGCAACGGCACCACGATCGCCACGCCAAACGGGAGGGAACTGCAGACACCCGCGGTGAGCAGGATCTCCAACATACGCGCGGGTCGGATCGCGCCCAACTGCTGCCACGATGCCCTGACGAATCCATCGAGCCCCAGCTCAGTTGGAGCGATGCAGTTGTTGAAGTCGTCGGCAAGGGGAGCGCCGCGCCACACGAGTGGGATCGCGATCGCGACGAACGCGACGACGGCAACGATCAGAATGATGCGCCCAGCGGATTCCGCTGGATCGCGTTCAACCACGTTTGCGCCTCCACGGCCCAGTCGTCGTCAGGCGATGGCCGACGACGACGAGTGACGTCAGGATCGATCAGTGCCATCGCTGCACGGCCCAGAGAAATGAAGTCCCCCGCGATCACGGCGCGCGCATAGTGATGCAGCGCCGCTGCACGGCGCCTGTCTTCGAGACACATCCATGCTGCCCATCGCTCATGCCGCGCCCGATCGACCGGAATGCCGTGCCGGCGGGCGATGATCTCGATATCCGCGAGCATCTGGTCGACGGCACGTGAAGCCATTCCGCTGTGAGTCCGCAAGGCCACCAGTGGGCGTGGCACGGAGGCCGGCAGGCCAGTAGTCGCCAGACGCAGCCACAGGTCCCAATCCTCGCTGGTGCGCAGCTCGGCGTCGAAGCCACCAACTGCATCGAGGACTGCGCGACGCACCACGACGTTGGATGCCCCTGCAGGTACCGCGTTGTAGCGCTGGAGATCCGCGACCATCTGTTCCGGCGCGGGTGGCGGCGCGCCCGCGCACACGCGCAAGTCCTCATCGACAGTCACATCGCCGGCATAGACCCAGGCAGCGCCGGCTTCCTCCGCAACCGAGAGTTGGGCTCTGAGCTTTCCTGGTGCCCACAGATCGTCATCGTCTAGGAACGCAATCCAGTGACCTTTCGCCGCGGCGATGCCGCGGTTGCGCGCACCGCTTACTCCCGGCGGCCCGCTGTTGCGGAGCAAGTGGACACGTCTATCGCCGAGCCGTTCAAGTACCGCGCCCGTGTCCGACTCCATCCCGTCGTCTACCACGAGCACTTCGGCGTCCACGTCCTCCTGCCAAAGGACACTCCTCAGCGTGTGCACGAGGAGCGAGGCGCGATCGCGAGTCGGGATCACCACACTGACATCCGTCATGATGACTTCAGAGGCGACGCAAGGCCGGCGCGGTGGAGACGCACGGCCATGGTGACGAGCAGATCGTCGACGCCGAGCGGCCCTGGTTCCCAACGTCCGAGGCGGTGCACGTCGTGGCCCTCTCGCACTGGCTGCGCGCGGCCCGTGAAGGCGGCGTTGAATCCGGCACGGCGGACAGCCGCAGCCGATCGCGCATCTGCTTTGCCGTGAGGGTAGGCGAAGTAACGGACTGCGGCACCCGCGGCGGCAGCGAGATCCTCGCGGCCGCGCGACACGGCATTCTCCAGCGCTGAATCATCGAGGTCTGGCAACACATCGTGATCAACGGTATGAAAGCCAACGGTCATACCTGCAGCTACGAACGCAGCAATCGCGTCACGTTCGAGAATGGCAGGAGCGGACATGTTTGCCGCCAGCTCACGCACGCGGTGCCGCAGATCGACATTGCCCTCGCACGTCTGCGCCAAGGTTCCAGCGTTGGCCTCGGGCACACCCAACAGCGCCGCCGTACGTCGCTCGCCATGGGTGATGAGCAACGCCTCGAGTTGCTGGAACCAATACGGTCCGAGGCCATGCAGGACGCGTCCCGAGAGAAAGAAGGCGGCTGGCACACTGACGTCGCGCAACACGGGCAACGCGCATTCGGCGTGACTCGGGAGATCGTCATCGAAGGTCAGCGCCACGGCAGGTCGTGTCTGGTGATCCGCCGACGCCCGATCGAATGTAAGCAGTTCATCGATCGTCACGAGATCAACGACCTCGCGGAGCGCCTGCAGCTGCGCTCTGAATACGTCCACAGGTACCGACGGAACAACTTCACAGCCTGGTGGGGCAGGGGGACCCAGGCGATGGTAGATGAGCACGAGACGGTGTCCACGGAGACGTGCGAGCGCTCGCACAGCGTGGCTCACCGTTGACGAGCGCAAGAGCGTCTTGGCAACGCGCCTCACGAACCGACTCATCGATCGTTCGCTTCCATGTCCGCCGCGAACGCTTCGAGCCAGCGTTCGGCCTCGGCGATCCACGCGGCGTCACGCGCGACGAAGCGGAACAGGCGATCGTTGCCTACGGCGGGATGAACTAATGCGACGACCGCACGACCGATGGAGCGGACGTCGCCGGCGGCGATTGCGCTCGCATAATGCCGGACCGCCAGCAGGCGTCGTCCGGCGCGAAGTGCCGACCACGCCGCTCGCCGCTGCATCGCAGTTTCGTCTACCGGAATGCGATATCGGACGGCGAGCCGTCGGGCCTCGTTCACCATTTCGGAGGGGTCGGTCACCACGTTTCCCCGGTGAAACCGATAGGCGACCAGCGGTTCGCGAACACAGACCGGTGGGCCCGTGCGCGCGATGCGAATCCACAAATCCCAATCCTCGGTGCGGCGGAGCGACGGATCGAAGCCGCCGACGGCCGCCAGAATTTCCGCGCGCACCATGACGTTCGAGCCACCGGAAGCCAGCGGGTTCCAGCGAGGGAGCAGCGCAACGACGTCCTGTGGATTCCAAGGCGGGCCGCCGCTGAGGACGCGTAGGTTGTCGTCGATGTTCACGTCACCGCTGTAGGCCCAGCCTGCGCCGGCCTGCTCGGCGGCCATCAGCTGACGGCTCAGCTTGTCCGGCGACCAGAGGTCGTCATCATCGCAAAAGGCAATCCAATCGCCCTGCGCCGCAGCGATTCCGCGGTTGCGGGCGGCGCTCACTCCGCTCGGCTCCCGATTGCGAATCACCACGATGCGGGAGTCGACCTCGGCTGTGATGTTCGCGGTGTCGTCGGTCGATCCGTCGTCGACCAACACGACTTCGAGATCTGTGACGTGTTGAGCGAGGATAGACTGTAGCGTGCGCCTGAGGAGCCGGGCGCGGTTGTGGCTTGGAACCACCACCGAGACCAGCGGCATCAACACCGCTTTCGGCGATCATAGTCGGCCATTCTGATCCCCTGCCAGTCCGCCGCCGTGATCCGTGCCGGCTCGTTATCATAATCCGGAGGTGAGGAACGTCCTCTGCCGTAGGCGGCCTATCGCGGCTTGTTCCGATTCTTCATGCTGACGACTGCGGTTTGTCCGAAGGGATAACCGATGCGATTGTGGCCTGCCATGATCGGGGGTGGCTCAGCCGCACTAGCGTAGTCGTCAACGGCGCCGGCTGGGAACATGCCGTCGCCGCGCTGCAGTGTCGTCCTCACCTCTCGGTGGGCTTGCACCTGAATCTGTTCGAGGGGAAGCCCCTTTCGCCGACGCGAGACGTCGATCTGCTGGTCGATAACCGCGGCCGATTCTGTCGACGGTTCGCAGCACTCTGGGCACGCGGAGTCACAGGAAGAAGGGCCGCGCGACTGCGCGCGCAACTTCGGGTGGAGATGCAACGACAGATTGAGCGCTTCCTCACGGCGTTTGGCGATCGAGGTCCGCTGTCGATCGACGGGCACGTACACTTCCATCTCCTCCCTCCCGTCTTCGGTGAGCTACTCTCGCTCTGCGCCGAGTATCCGATTGGGACGATTCGTCTGCCTCGCGAACCGTTTTACTGGCCGCTCGTGGCCGGAGCACCACGACCGGCAATGGTGAACGTGGCGAAGAGCGTCATATTGCGCCTGCTTTCTCATCGAGCCGCACCAGCGCTCGAGTCGCGATCGTTGAAAACGACTGCGGCGTTCATAGGCGTGCTGGGAACGGGCGCGATGAGCCTCGCGCACCTCCGTGCGGCGCTGGAGCACCTGCGTCGCTCACGGACCACGGGCACCGTCGAGATACTTTTCCATCCAGGTCGTGCCCGTCACGACGAAGCGTCGCTCTGGAGCGACCGTCCCGAGCTTCAGGCGTTCTATCTGTCTGCTAACCGCGACCGTGAAGCGGAACTCCTGTGCAGCCCGGTCCTCGGTCAACTGCTCTCCACGTACGCGTTCGCTGACGACAGAGCGAGATTGACGCCTCCAGCCAAGGTCGCACGATGAATGTGCTCGGGGTGTTCGGCGCCACGGACGTCGTTCACCCTGCTGCGTGTCTGTTGCGCGACGGGCGTGTTGTGGCGTTCGCCGAGGAGGAGCGCTTTGCGCGCGTGAAGCAAGCATGTGGGTTATTCCCGGCGCAGGCCATGGCGTGGTGCCTCCGGGATGCCGGCCTCTCACTCGGCAGTGTCGACGCAATGGCCTTCGGGTGGGACGCTCACGCCAACTGGTTTCGCTTGCCGCTGTCGATGGCACGCTCCTTTGTCGGCAGTCGTCTGACGAGACGACACGCACACGCGACGGCCGCGGTACCCGGACGGCCTGGGATGGGCTCAGCCGCGCTCGCGGGGCTGCATACGTTGTTGCACCTGAACCCGTGGAATCTTCATGAGCGGATGATTCTTGCGTTGCGCGACGGAGGATTCGTCCGTGATCCGATCCCCCCGCTCCACTTCTACAACCATCACCGGTGTCACGCAGCCACCGCCTTCTACTGTTCCGGGCTCGACGAGGCGGCGGTGTTGGTGTTCGATGGACATGGAGAAGATCGGACGGTTTCGATCTTTCACGGGAACGGGCGCGCTCTTCGCGACGTACGTCACGTCGGACTTCCTCATTCGCTCGGCTGGTTTTACTCGGCGACAACCGAGTACCTAGGCTGGAATGCGAATGAAGGCGAGGTCAAGATGATGGGGTTGGCACCGTACGGTCAACCGGACGCGGCGTTGCGCGCCTTCGTCGAAGATTTCCTCGAGCTCACTGCAGAAGGCGTACGGATCGATCCCGATTTCATTTTCTATGGTCGGCGCAGCTACGGCCGGTTCTTTGGGGACAAGATGGTCGAGCGCCTTGGACCACCTCGGGCACCCAGCGAGGAGATCACTCAGCGTCATCGCGACCTCGCGTTCGCCGTCCAGCAACGCCTCGAGGAAGCCGCAGTACACCTCGCGAAACTGGCATTGCGTGAGACCGGAAGCCGGAACCTGTGCGTCGCCGGCGGTGTCGCACTCAACTGCAAGATGACCGGCCTGCTCCACCGAGCCCGCCTCGCCGATCGATTGTTCGTGCAGCCGCTCTCGTACGATGCGGGTGTTGCGTTGGGAGCGGCGATGCTCGCAAGCGAGGAATCCGGAGACGACTGCCGTTTCGAGATGCAGCATGTTCAGTACGGACCGGCTTACGACGATGCCGCCATCGAGGCGGTCCTGCTCCGCAGTGGCGTTCGGTACAGACGTACTGACGATATCGCGGACGCAGCCGCCGAACTCATCGCGGAAGGGAAGGTGGTCGGCTGGTTCCAAGGCCGAATGGAAGCGGGTCCGCGCGCGCTCGGTGGCCGCTCGATCGTCGCCGATCCGCGGCCGGCGGCGATGCGGGACATCGTCAACGACAAGGTGAAGTTCCGCGAACGATGGCGGCCGTTCGCGCTCTCGATCCTCGCCGAGAGGGCGACTGACTATCTCGTCGACGCTGTCGATGCGCCTTTCATGGTGATGGCCTTCGAGGTCGTCCCCGGACGAGAGTCGGAGATCGCCGGCGCGCTTCATCCCGCGGATCGCACCACGCGACCTCAGACGGTACGACGTGATGTCAATCCACGCTTTTGGGCACTGATTGATGCGTTCCGCCGTCGCACTGGCGTGCCCGGAGTGCTCAACACCTCATTCAACGTCAAGGGCGAGCCCATCGTGTGCAGTCCGACGGACGCGCTCCGCTGCTTCTATGGAAGCGGCATGGACGCGCTGGCGATCGGTAACTTCTTGTTGGAGAAGCCAGGGATGAGGAGCACGAATGGCGATCTCCTCGCCGCTGCTGAAGGCCGCCATCACGATTGAGACGATGAGCGCGTTCGTCGATGCGCCGCGACCGGATGTGCACGTGGAACGATGCTGTCCCGCGTGCGGAGGCAGCGGCTTTGCGGATCGCCGCGTCGACGACTTCCTCGAGACGCATACGTGTAGGTCTTGCGGGCTCATTCTCAGTTCGATGACGCGCCGCAAACCGAAGCTGGGCCAGTACGCAAACGTTGATCTGCGCGCGTATCTCGCATCAGTCGGCGCGCTTCGCGACGAGCAATCATCGAACATCGTCGCGTTTCTCGCCCCTCATGTGAGTCCCGGGGCGCGAGTGCTCGACGTGGGCTGCGGCTTCGGATCTTTTCTGCTCCGGGCGAAAGAGGCAGGCTACGCCGTTGCTGGCATTGAACCCGACGAGCACGCGTGCGCGACCGCGTGCGAGGCACTCGGTTCAGACGTCGTGAGACGAGGGACTCTGCAACAGGTGCAGCCTCAAGCCGGATCGGCCGACGTGATTGCCACGCTCGACGTGCTGGAGCATGTACCGCCGGCCGAGCATGCGGCTTTCGCACGCATGATGGCCGATGTTCTGGCTCCCGGCGGCATCTGGGCAATCAAAGTTCCCAGCACCGAGGGCCTGTACTATCGGTTGTCTGCGGCGCTGGCGCGGGTGGTGCCGCGGATTGGCGTCACTTTCATGCGGCGCCTATGGCAGAGCGACTATGAGTTTCCGCATACCGTCTATTTCGATCGGCGGTCGCTTCAGTGCTGGTTGCAGCGCCACGGCTTTACCATCGTCGATTCTCGGTACTTGCCAGAGGTGCCGATCCGCACGATCATCGATCGCCTGACACACGATGGTGACATCAGTC
>Ga0075423_10000746_pt1 | contig 27182 bp, 24 predicted proteins | sample SoiMethybrSBSTD2_FD_80114 | JGI IMG/M metagenome (GOLD analysis project Ga0075423, IMG submission 80114) | Bulk soil microbial communities from a Populus tree surrounding site in Tennessee, USA - Soil MetaG P. TD hybrid SBSTD2 | ecosystem: Environmental > Terrestrial > Soil > Tree plantation... | reverse complement strand
TGCGACCTTCACCACGGCGTTGACCGCCTCGGCGAGGTCGGACCCCGATCCGAGCTCGGCATCGACCTTGTCCGCCAGGTCGTCGATCGCCTCGGCGACGATCGTGTTCAGCACGGTGTTGGGGAAGGCGAGCGATTCGCTCGCTCCCAGCGCCCGGAACTCGAACTTGTTGCCGGTGAAGGCGAAGGGCGAGGTGCGGTTGCGGTCGCCGCCGTGCATCGGCAGCGCCGGCAGCACGGTCGCCCCCAGCTCGAGGAAGGAGGCCGGGGTGTGCGGATCCCCCTCGCCGGTGGCGATCGCCTCGAAGACCTTCTCCAGCTCGGCGCCGAGGAAGATCGAGATGATCGCCGGCGGCGCCTCGTTGGCGCCGAGCCGGTGGTCCTGGCCGATGTTGGCGACCGAGGCCCGCAGCAGCCCCTGGTGCTTGTTCACCGCCTGGATCACGGCGGCGCAGAAGAAGAGGAAGTGGATGTTGTCGGCCGGCGTGTCGCCGGGGTCGAGCAGGTTGGAGCCGGTGTCGGTGCCCATCGACCAGTTGTTGTGCTTGCCCGAGCCGTTGACGCCGGCGAAGGGCTTCTCGTGCAGCAGGCAGACCAGCCCGTAGCGCCGCGCGACGCTTTCCATCACCTGCATCATCAGCTGCTGGTGGTCGGAGCCGACGTTCGAGTTCTCGAACACCGGCGCGATCTCGTACTGGTTGGGCGCCACCTCGTTGTGACGGGTCTTGACCGGGATGCCGAGCTTGCGCATCTCCAGCTCGGACTCGAGCATGCAGGCGAGGATCCGCTCGGGGATCGAGCCGAAGTAATGGTCGTCGAGCTCGTGCCCCTTGGGCGGCTTGGCGCCGAAGAGGGTGCGGCCGGTGGAGATCAGGTCGGGGCGCTCGAAGAAGTACTGCTCGTCGATCAGGAAGTACTCCTGCTCGGCGCCGACCGTGGTGAAGACGCGCTTGCTCTCCTCGTCGCCGAGCAGGCGCAGCGCCTTGATCGCCGAGCGCGAGAGGGCGTCCATCGAGCGCAGCAGCGGGATCTTCGCGTCGAGCGCCTCACCGGTCCAGGAGGCGAAGGCGGTCGGGATGCAGAGCAGCGCCCCGTTCGGGTTCTCGAGGATGAAGGCGGGGGAGGTCGGGTCCCAGGCGGTGTAGCCGCGCGCCTCGAAGGTGGCGCGGACGCCCCCGGTCGGGAAGGAGGAGGCGTCGGGCTCGCCCTGGATCAGCTCTTTGCCAGAGAAGCCGGCCAGCGACTTGCCGTCGCCGGCCGGCTCGAAGAAGGAGTCGTGCTTCTCTGCCGTGGAGCCGGTCAGCGGCTGGAACATGTGGGTGAAGTGGGTGGCGCCGTTCTCCAGCGCCCACTCCTTCATCGCCTCGGCCACCGCGTCGGCGAGGCTCGGATCGAGCGCCTCGCCGTCGGCGAGCGTCGCCTGCAGCTTCTCGAAGACGTCACCGGGCAGCCGTTCGCGCTGCACGGCGACGGAGAAGACGTTGGCGCCGAAGGGGTTGTTCTCGGGCAGGGTCAGGTCGAGCGCGCCGATGGCCTCCCCGTTGGAGCTCCACTGCGCGGCGGTCACGTTCTGCTGGCGAATACGAGTCATCGCTGTGTCAATCCCTCACTTGGTCGAAGAGGCAAAAGAGCCTAATGGGAAGGCACGGCAAATGCCTTTGTACCGGGGTACAACGATCGCCTGGGCGCCTTGTCCATCGGTTGAGGAGCCGCTCCCGGCCGCTCAGCTCAGCGGGCGCCGCAACGTCGCGATCACCCGCTCGACCGCGTCGGGGTCGGGCTGCACCGGGGTGCCACGACGCCTCACCGCGAACCAGGTCAGCGCCGTGGCCACGGCCGAGCCGCCGATGCCGAGCAGGAGGAAGGCGGCCTCGGTGTCGATCCGGCCGACGAGCCAGGCGAAGTTCATGCCGAAGAAGCCGGTGAGGAAGGTGAGCGGCAGGAAGATCGTCGCGACCACGGTCAACCAGTACATCGTCTCGTTCAGCCGCAGGTCCATCAGCTTGGCCATCGAGTCGGCGGCGGCGTCGATCCCGTCGACCATCCGGTTGAGCTGCTCGTAGATGCGTTCGAAGTAGCGTTCGCTGTCGGACTCCAGTCCGTCGACCTGGCCGATCTCCTCGCCGATCCGCTCGAAGATCCCCCGCTGCGGGCCGAGCTGGCGGCGCATCGTCGTCAGCCGCAGGCTGATTGCCCGCAGGGTTCCCATCCGCACCCGCGCGTTACCGGCCTCGCCGGCGAGGATCTGCAGCCCCTCCAATGCCAGCTCGGTGTTGTTGAGCGCGTCGAAGGCGGTCGCGACCATCGCGTCGAGGACGGCGTAGACGATGTACTGCTCGCTGCGCCCCTCCTCGCTGTAGCCGGGCAGGATCTGGGGCAGGGAAACGCGCTCGCGGTGGACGGTCAGCAAGTAGTCGCCGTGGACCAGCACGTTGACCTCGATCGCGCCGACACGGGGCGTGTCCTCGCCGTCATGGCGCTCGCCCTCCAGGTAGCAATGAAAGGGGAAGACGACATGCTGGCCATCGGCGTGGAAGCGACGCGACGGCGGCCCGCCCCGTTCGAATTCGAGCAGGGGACGGAGGGCATGAGCGCCGATCCCGAGCGCCTCGTCGAGCTCGCCGCGCGGCAGGTCGCGGACGCAGAGGTCGATCCAGAAGAAACGCCCCTGCTCGCGCAGCGAAACGATCCGCTCCCGCTCGCTGCCACCCAGCCCCTCGACGATCTCACTCATTGGCGAACGAGGCTAGAGCGGGGCGTGGACGGGATCGAATAGCCTCCACACCCCGCATCCCAAGCCAGAATCCGGAGGATCCACCCGAATGTTCGTCTCGAAGGCCGCCGTCGTCGGCGGCGGCACCATGGGGGGCGAGATCGCGCAGGCGATCGCCGCCTCCGACATCCCCGTCGTAGTCAAGGACGTCGAGCAGAGGTTCGTCGACGCGGCGGTGGAGAAAGCCCGCGCCGTCAGCGAGGGTCAGCTGGCCCGCTTGGTCAAGAAGGAGAAGCTGACCCAGGAGCAGGCCGACGCCCGCCTCGCCGAGGTGATGGGGTTGATCGCCGGGACGACCAGCTACGCTGACTTCGGCGACGTCGACTTCGTGGTCGAGGCGGTGCCGGAGAAGATGGAGATCAAGCAGGCCGTCTTCCGCGAGCTCGACGCGGCGACGCCGGGCCACGCGATCCTCTCCTCCAACACCTCCTCGCTCTCGATCACCGAGATCGGTGAAGCGACCCTGCGCCCTGACAAGGTCGTCGGCTTCCACTTCTTCTACCCAGCCTCGGTGATGCCGTTGGTCGAGGTGATCGCCGGCGAGGACACCAGCCAGGAGACCGCCACGGCGGCCTACAACTTCGCCCAGGCGATCCGCAAGCAGCCGATCGTCTGCGGCGAGGTCCCCGGCTTCGTCGTCAACCGCGTGCTGATGGCGACGATGGGGGAGATCTGGCGCGCCCAGGAGGAGCAGGGCCTCTCGCTGAAGGCGATCGACGAGGCGATCGCGGCGGCCAAAGCGGCGCCGATGGGGCCGTTCTTCCTCACCGACATGCTCGGGCTTGACACCGTGCTGCATGTCGCCGAGCACCTCAACAAGTCCTACGGCGAGGGCTTCTACGTCCACAAGGGCCTGCAGGGGCTGGTCGCCGAGGGCAAGCTCGGCGCCAAGAGCGGCGGCGAGGGCTTCTTCAAGGAAGGCGAGCAGAACGTCCCCGGCGAGGCCGAGCCCGACGGCGAGGAGCTGGTGGCGATGTTCACCGGCCGGGCGCTGATCGAGGCCTGCGCGCTGGTCGAGGAGGGCGTCTGCTCGGTCCGCGACATCGACCTGGGAATGATGGCCGGGGCCGGCCTCGACCCGCGCAAAGGCCTCTTCCCGCCCTTCTGGAAAGCCGACCTGGAGGGGCTCGACGCGATCCTCGAGCGACTCGAGGGGCTGGAGGAGAACCACCCCGAGCGCTTCGCCCCGCCGCTCACGCTGAAGCGCCTCGTTGCCCAGGGCCGCCTTGGGCTCAAGTCGGGCCAGGGCTTCTACCCCTACCCGCGGCCCGACGAGGGCGAGCAGCCCGAGACGGTGAAGCTGGAGACGCGCGGCAACGTCGCGATCGCCTGGCTCGCCAACGCGCCGATGAACGCGATCTCGCCCGACGTGATCCGCGACCTCGGCGCGGTCTGGGCCCGGGTCAAGGCCGCCGACGGCGTCGGCGCGATGGTGATCGCCTCCTCGATCCCGGTCGTCTTCTCCGCCGGCGCCGACATCAAGGCCTTCACGCAGATGGACGAAGGGGCGGGGGAGGAGCTGCTGCACACTGCCCACGCGCTGCTGCGCGAGCTCGGCAGCGAGAGCGTGGCAACGATCGCCGCGGTCAACTCGATCGCCTTCGGCGGCGGCTGCGAGCTGGCGATGGCCTGCGACGTGCGAATCGCCGCCGAGGCGGCGGTCTTCGGCCAGCCCGAGATCAAGCTCGGCATCGTGCCCGGCTTCGGCGGCACGCAACGGCTGCCACGCCTGGTCGGTCCCAACAAGGCGCTGGAGATGAACCTGGTCGGCGAGGCGATCCTCGCCGGCGAGGCGCTCGAGCTCGGCCTCGCCAACCGCGTCGTGCCCGACCACGAGCTGTTCGAGACCGCGCTGATGTGGGGCCGCAAGCTCGCCGGCCAGGCGCCGGTCGCTCGCGGACAGATCAAAGCCGCCTCGCACAAGGGCGACCTCGACGAGGGCATCGAGGCCGAGAAGCAGGCCTTCGCCGCCGCCTTCGCCAGCGAGGACGCCAAGGAGGGCATCGCGGCCTTCTTAGGCAAGCGCACCCCGAGATGGAGCGGCAGATAGCGACAACGATGAAAGGCACCGTCGAGCGGCTCGCGGAGCTGGTCCGCGGGTCCGGTTGCACGGTGGCGCTGACCGGGGCGGGGATTTCGGTGCCGTCGGGGATCCCGGACTTCCGCACGCCTGAGACGGGCCTTTGGGCCAACGTCGATCCGATGGAGGTCGCCCACATCGACGTATTCGAGCGCGACCCGGCCCGCTTCTGGTCCTACTACCGGCCACGCTTTCACTCGCTCGGCGACAAGTGGCCCAACCAGGCGCACGAGGCGCTCGCCGCGCTCGAGCGGCGCGGCCTCCTGGCGGCGGTGATCACGCAGAACATCGACCGCCTCCACCGCGCCGCCGGATCGCGCGACGTGATCGAGGTCCACGGCTCGATCGAGACCTCGACCTGCCGCGGCTGCGACGCGTCCTACGGGCTGGCGGAGGTCGACGCGCTCTTCGACGGCGACGGCGTCGCCCGCTGCGCTTCCTGCGGCGGCGCGGTCAAGCCCGACGTCGTCCTCTTCGGCGAGATGCTGCCCGAGGCGGCGATGCGCGAGGCGCAGGCGCTCGCCGCGGAGGCCGATCTGATGCTCTGCGTCGGCAGCTCGCTGGTCGTCCACCCTGTCGCGGGCCTGCCTGAGATCACCCGTGCGACCGGCGGCAAGCTGGCGATCGTCACCAAGGGCGCGACCCCGTACGACGGCGACGCCGCCGTGAAGCTCGAAGGCGAGGTCGACGAGGAGCTGGGCGCGCTGCTCGCGGCGCTCGCCTAGCCAGGCGACGCGCTCAGAACCTGATCGCCGCGTCGCGGCAGGCGGCAAGGACCGCTTCCGCGTACGGCCCTTCGAGCCCCGCCGCGTGCCTGCAGGTCGCGATCGCTTCGGCGCCGCACGGTTGGACCAGCTCCGCCCCGGTGCGACCGGCGATCGAGGCGCGGATGCAGCCCGGTGCGGGTCCGGGCCGGCTGTCGCCCGCCGTCGCCAGCAGCAGCGCGAGCAAGGCGATCGCGGTGGCGAGCGTCCCGGCGAGCAGGACCCCACGCTCGCGCCGCGTCAGCTTGCGCAGCGGCGTGTTCGTCCGTTGCCAGTGGCCTTCGAGCGGCATCGCGATCACGTTATCGGACGCCTTTCGATCCGGCTCCCGACATTTGGGAGAACTCGCCGCGCCGATCTTTAGACGCTTGTACGTACTGCGCCGGCCCTGCGCCCGGCAGGGTTTACACGTCCAGCCTTGTCAATGGGCATGTAAACGAGAAAGGAAGCATTGGATCAATGGAATGGTTGAGCGAAGGCGCCAACTCGTGGCAGCTCACCGCCGCGACCCTGGTCGGCCTGATGAGCATCCCGGGCCTGGTCGTCCTCTACGGCGGCGTGATGCAGAAACGGTGGTCGGTCAACTCGATGATGATGGCCTTCGTCGCATTCGCGATCGTGCTCATCCTCTGGTGCCTGTTCGCGTTCCGGATGGCCTTCGGCGAGCCGATGCACATCTTCGGCGCGGGTGGCGGCGAATTCCTCGCCAACATGTGGGGTAAGCCCGCCTCGATCCTGAGCGCCGCGAGCGAGCTCGGGCACGGCCACATCCCGTTGCTGCCTACGGTTTCTGAAGAAATCGAATTCCCGCAGTCGACGCTCGCCTACTTCCAGATCGTCTTCGCGGCGATCACGCCGATCCTGATGCTCGGCTCGGTGCTGGGGAGGATCAACTTCAAGGCGTGGATCCCCTTTGTCGCCCTCTGGACCGTCTTTTGCTACACGATCAACGCCTTCCTGATCTGGGGCGGCGGCTACTTCGCCCAGCACGGCGCCGTCGACTTCTCCGGCGGCTACGTGATCCACCTCGCCGCCGGCGTCTCCGGCTTCGTCGCCGCGGCCGTGATCGGCCCTCGCCTGCAGCGTGATCGAGAGGTCGACGCGCCCAACAACCTGGCGATGGTCGCGGTCGGGGCGGGTCTGCTCTGGCTCGGCTGGAACGGCTTCAACGGCGGCGACTGGTACTCGGCCGGCACGATCGCTTCGGCCGCGGTGCTCAACACCAACCTCTGCACCGCGGTGGCCTTCCTCGTCTGGGTGGCGTGGGACTACATCACCGGCCGCAAGCCGAGCCTGATCGGCAGCGTCAACGGGATGATCGTCGGCCTCGTCGCGATCACCCCCGGCGCCGGCTTCGTCAACGGCTGGGGCGCGATCGTGATCGGCGTGGTCGCCTCGACGATCGTCTACTTCGCGCTCAACTACCTGAGCCGCGTGCGTCCCTTCCGCAACGTCGACGACACGCTCGGCGTCGTCTACACGCACGGCTTCGCTGGCGTCTGTGGCGGCCTCCTGGTCGGCATCTTCGCAAACAGCGCGATGGCAGAAACGACGCTCGCCGGGACGATCTCCGGCGGCGGCCTCGACCTGCTCAAATGGCAGGCGCTGACCGCGCTCTGGGTGATCGTCTTCTCGGCGATCATGACGTTCGTCCTGCTCAAGATCGTCAGCGTCTTCGTCCCGCTGCGGATGACCGAGGAAGACATGGAGTCCGGCGACATCGCCGTCCACGGGCACGAGGTGTACCCGTCCGACGTGCCGTCGCTTGGCTACCCGGACGGGGTACCGGCACAGCGGCCGGCGCCCACCCCGGGGGGAGTGGGCTAGGGACTCCCTTCCGCCGAACCGCCCCCGGTGCTCTCCCCGGGGGCGGTTCGGCCAAGGGGTCAGACTTCATCTCGCGACTTCAATCGACAAGGAGGCACCGATGGCACCACGGATCATCGTTTCCTACGACGACACCGACAACGACCGCGACGCGCTGGCGCTCGGCCGTCTCCTCGCCGTCTCCGGCGCCGAGCTCTCGCTCGCCTACGTCCGCCACTCCCAGGGCGGAGCGCTAGAGCAGAAGGAAGCCGAAGAGCTGCTCGCGCACGGCGCCGAGTCGCTCGGCACGCCGGACATGCCCCGGCACGTCATCGTCAACCCCGGCACCAGCGTCGGCCTGGCGGAACTGGCCGAGCGGGAGAGCGCCGACGTGATCGTCTTCGGCTCCGAATACCGGACCGCGAACGGCCTGGTCAAGCCCGGGATCTCCGCCCACAAGCTGCTGCTCGGCGGGCCGGCGGCGATCGCGGTAGCCCCGGCCGGCATGCGCGACAGGCCCTCGACCGGCGTCAACACGATCGGCATCCTCGACGAGGGCGACGAAGCCGCGGGCGCGACCGCGGAGAGCCTGGCGGCTGCGCTCGGGGGGGCTGTCGCCGAGTTCAAGGGCAGCCCGGTCGATTTTCTGGTCGTCGGCTCGCGGCCCGAGTCGCCGCAGGGCAAGGTCACGCTCAGCGCGTCGAGCGACTATGCGGTCGAGGCGGCGACCTACCCGGTGCTGGTCGTCCCGCGCGGCATCGCGATCCGCTTCGAGGCCGGCCGGGCCGCCCCGGAGCCGGACCGGTCCGAGCCCGAGGCGCCGTCGGTCAGCACTTAGAGCCTTAAGGCCCTACCGCTTCGTCACCAGGATGACGGCCGCGACCTCGGGGTCGCGGTTATCGAGCTTCTTCTGCGCCTCCCTCAGCGCCACCGGCTGCGCCTCCTGACCGCTGAGCATTTCGGCGACGGTCGCCTCGGGCAGCTCGGCTTGGACGACGAAGGCATCGGGCAGCTTCGGGGTCTCGGTGTTCTCCAGCACCCGTCGCGTGACGTCCGCGGCGCTGCGTTCGGCGTTCGACCAGCCCTGGCCGAAGGAGAGGTCGGGCGGGTCGAGCCGGCGCCCTTCGAGGATCCGCAGCGAGCACTCCCGCGGGTCCCACTCGCTTTCGCCCAGCTCGACCGGCCTGCCGGTCAGCCAGGGCTCGAGCACGGTCCGCCGCAACTCGTCGAGGTCGAGGTTGAAGGCGCGGGCATGGTTGAGCCCACCGCTGATCTCGACGTGGAAGGGCACGCGTAGACCCTACTCAGGGTGCCTTCGCGATGATGCCGGCGTGAGCTCGGACCCCCCCGTCGCGGTCGTCTTCGACAACGACGGCCTCCTGCTCGACACCGAGTCCGTCTGGACGAGGGCGGAGCGCGATCTCTTCGAGCGGCGCGGGCTCGAGCTCACCCCCTCGCACAAGCGCGAGCTGGTCGGCACCTCGGCGGCGGTTGCCGGCAAGATCCTCGAGCGCCGCCTCGGCGAGCCGGGCGGGGCGGAAGCGCTGATCGAGGAGCTGAACGAGCTGGTGGTCGCCGAGCTCGAGCACGGGGTGGAGGCGATGGTGGGCGCGCGCGAGCTGCTGCACTCGCTGAAGCTGCGGGGCACCCCGATTGGCCTCGTCTCCAACTCGCCGCTTGCCTTCGTCCGGCGCTCGCTGGAGATCGTCGGCTTTCACGACCGCTTCGACGTCGTCATCAGCGCCCACGAAGTGGCCGCGCCTAAGCCCTCGCCCGATCCCTATCTCGAGGCGTGCCGCCGCCTGGGAGTCGAAGCCGGGCCGGAGGTAGTCGCGCTGGAGGATTCGCCCACAGGCGTCGCCGCGGCTCGCGCGGCCGGGCTGACCGTGATCGGCGTCCCCTCGCTGGAGGGAATCGCCCTGGACGAAGCGCACGAGATCGCGGCATCTCTCGAAGACGCCGTGATCGCGCGCCGCCTCGCCCTTTAGCCGCGGAGGACGCGGCGTCGGCGGAGGATGCGCTCGCAGATGTCGAGAAGCTCACGGACGGAGCTGAGCTGGGTGGCGTTGAGCTCGCCGTGGAGGGCTTCGTTGGCGGCATCGCCCGCCTCGCCTCGCCGGGCACGCAGCTCCGTCATGTCCTCCTCGTGCCCAGGGTCGGCGAGGGCGCCGTCCAGCTCGACCAGCAGCGCCTCCAGGCCCACCCGCAGCTGCAGCGCCGCCTCGCGCGGGCGCCCCGCGTCGAGGTCGGCGCGGGCGCGCAGCAGCAGCGTCTCGCAAGCGTCGAGCTGCTCGCGACCCCCTAGCACGGCGGCGACCCGCTCCTGCGGGCGCAGCTCTTCGTCGCGCCGCCGCCGCTGCGAGGCGCCCCCGCGGACGTCGACCTCGCGCGCGGTCGTGAAGCGGCCGGCAGCGACCTGCTTGCCGCTGCCGTGGCCGATCCGCACCGCGGTCGCCCGTTCCGCCCCCAGCTCCGCGGCGAGCGGGTCGCCGCTCGCCGCGGCGTGGGCGTGCAGCGCCCGGTTGAGCAGCGCGATCCCCTCGGCGACCGTGGTGTCGACCGCCTCCTCGGAGCCGATCGCCCCGGCCAGCCAGCTCTCCGCCTCCCGCTCTGACTCGAACGGCTGCCAGGCGCGGATCGCGGTCACCTGGGTCAGCGGCAGCGCCGCCGGCTCGGCGCCGTCCTCCACCCGCTTTGGCTTGCGTCGCCGCCGGCGCGGCGGGGGCGGGGCGGCGGTGGTTTCCACGACCAGCACCCGCTCTCCGTCCTCCTGTCGCGCCAGGTAGCGACCGTCCGGCAGCGCGAGGACGCCCGGGAGCTCGAACTGCACGAATCCGAAGAGCTGGACCAGAGGCTCCGATTATCCGCCCGACTCGCCCTTGCCGGCGGGTAGCGAGTACTTCGACGGGTGGTTCGACACTTCCGGGTTTTCGATCTTGCCGAGGCGCTTGATCAGACGGTCCCACTTGTCCGGCGCCAGTTCGCCGAAGCCCGGGAAGAGCGCGCCGGAGCCCAGCCCGCTGAGGAAGCTCGCCATCCGATGCCCCCAGATCGTTTCGTCGCCCTCGTTGTATTCGGCGTGGCTGAGCGGGACGCCGTTCTCGTCGGCGAAGCCGATCTCGATCGAGCCGCCGTCGACGAAGCTGGCGATCTGCTGCCCGGCCGAAACCTCCTGGCCGGCGCGCACCGCCGCCTGCACCCCCTCGTAGACGAACACCACCTTGCCGGCTTCGGGCCCGTCGAGCAGCCTGTAGAGGACGCCGCCCCCTTCCGGCCAGCCCGGAGCGCCGGTGGCGAGGATCCGCGCATCGCCGATCGCCAGGATCGGCCCGGCGCCGGTGAAGTCGACGCCCTGGTCGATCCGCCCCTGGGTGGCGCTGACGAAGGGGCTGACGTATTCGCCTTCGAAGCCGGGCGAGTAGCCGACGTGGACGTGGTCGTAGTGGTCGGGCAGGGCGAAGCTGGTTTCGCCCGGCAGGTCCTCGAGCGAGATCACCTGATGGGGGTGCATAGTCCCCTGCAGCTGCAGCACGGTCCTGATCAGCTCGTCGGTGAGCGTGCCCGGGCCCTGGTGACCGGTGACCGGCACGCCGTCGATCTCGGCGATGTCGACCGCGCCCCCGGTCGAGTGCTCGGAGACGCTGCCCGAGCTGGTCAGGTAGCTGTGACCGCATTTGAGCGCGGTGATGCCGAGGCGGAAGCCCTTGGCGCTGAGGTACTCGAGCATCGCCAGGACGCGGCGGTCGATCTGGCCGGTGCCGACGTCGTTGCGCCCGCAGGGGTAGATCGAGAGGCCCTTGTCGGCGAGGACGCGCTGCTCCAGCGCCTCCTTGGAGAGCAGCAGCACGCCGGCGCCGCCGAGGCCGGCGGTGAGCGGGTTGCGGCCCTTGGCCCGGTAGATCGCCGTCGCTTCCAGCAGCTTCCAGCCGTCGAGGATCGGCTTCGGGTCGATCTGGGGGGCGCCGCGGCCGGCCGGCCGGATCGAGAAGTTGAGGTGAGGGTCGACTCCGCCGCTGCCCGCGGCGACGTGGGCGAGGACGGTGCCGGCTATAACCCTGGAGCCGACCTTGAGGGTTCCGGAGGGGCCGTTGACCGAATGCTGGGAGGCGACCCGCGCCTCTTCCCGGGCGCGCTTGTCGACCCGCCCTGGCAGCGCGTAGAGCCTGGGGCGGAGGTTCTGGCTTTCGGTCGGCACCCGCTTCCGGTCGCCGTTGGCGGTGACCAGGGCGGAGCGCTTGCGCACGAAGCCGCCGAGCTGGGCATAGGTGAAGCGATTGCCGTAGGCGTCTTCGAGGACGAGGTAGCGGCCGAGCTTCTTCGAGCTGCCCAGCTTGCGGACCACGCCGTCGTTGACGGCGACCACCGGCGAGCCCGTCGCGGCGAAGATGTTGATCCCGCGGGGGGTGGGGGAGGAGGAGATCACGTCGGCGGCCTTGCCGTATTCGTCGCGTTGCCCGGCGCTCGCCCTGCTCAGCGTCGCCCGCGCGGCGACGTCGTCGGCGTAGCGGGCGTCGGCGGCGACCGGGAAGTGGGCGCCCTCGGTCAGCCCGGTCAGCGAGCCGACCAGCTCGCTCGGCAGCTTGCCGTAAGCGCGGGCGTAGGTCAGCACCTCCTGCACGTACCAGTCGGCGTGGTTGTAGGCGAAGATCGCCTTGTAGAGGTCGGAGGCCCCGCCGGCGACCCTGAGGTAGTGGGCGGCGGCGCAGATCGCGTCGACGGGGTTGTAGGGGTCGGCGCGGCCGTCGCCGTTGGCGTCGAGGCCGTATTCGTGCCAGCTCGAAGGCAGGAACTGCATCCAGCCCAGGGCGCCGGCGGTGGAGGGCCCCATGTTGGTGCCGAAGCCCGTCTCGATTTTGTTGATCGAGGCGAGCACCTCCCAGGGGATCCCGTACTCGGTGCCGCAGGCCTGGTAGATCGGCAGCAGGAAGGGCGGGATCTCGAATGAGTCGATGACGAAGTTGGGCACGCCGAGCGGCGCCGGCCCGAAGGGGGCGAAGGTCGCCGTCGGGTTGGCGCCGGTCGGGGCGCCGCCGGGGTTGAACTGCGAGCCGCCGTCCCCTCCCTCCTTCTGCGGCTGGACGCCGGCGGTCGCGCTCGGGGCGCTGACGCCGCCGCCGCGGACGCTTGCGCCGCCGAGGCTCTGGTTGCGGGTGACGCCGCCGCTTTCGCCGGCCGGGGCTTCGGAGGCGTCGAGGCCGCTGCCTTCGCGGGCTTCGGTGCCGGGCTGGGGCTGGGGCGTGGAAGGCGTCGTCGTTTCATCCGCCGGCGGCGCTTCGGCTTCCTCGCTGGCGTCGGCGGCCGATTCGCAGTCGGGGTCTTCGAGATCGACCGTGCCGTCGCCGTCGTCGTCGGCTTCGTTGGAGCACTGCGGCGCCGCCGGGGCGGGCAGGGTCGGGGCGCCGGCGATGCCGTTCGCGGTCCGGCCCTCACCGAGGCCGGTCGAGGGGTCGGCGCCCGCCATGCCGACGCCGAGCGCGGTGACGACCGCGAAGCCGGCCAGGGCTACCGTCAGTGCAAGTTTTTGTCTCATGCGTGGCGCCGTCGTCTATCCCGCGTGCACGAGCAGGTCCCTACCCGTGTCCCCTCTCCCCAAGCATCGAGCACGCCCACGCTACTGATTGGCAGAGGGGGCTGCAACGCGCTGCGGCGCCCCCCAACATGCCCTTAATCAACGGCCGGCTCATGCCTGTCGCCGGGCAGCATTTCAACCATCTCGGATGGGCCGGTTAACAACTTGTTTCAGCCCTGCGGGGCGAGCCTCTAAGGTGTGGCGGGTGAGCTCCGAGGACGAGTACCAGGACGGCCTGCGGGCCCGCAGCGAGCAGGCGATCGGCGAGCTCGCCCAGGCCCTGCTCGACAGCAACGTGCTGGAGAACGCCGTGCACGCCGCCTTCGGCGCCCGCGAGAAGGCGCTCGAGGCCCAGCAGGCGGCGATGGCGGCGCTCAACCTGCCCTCGGCCGGCGACGTCGAGCGGCTCGAGCGGCGTCTGCGCTCGGTTTCCCAGCGGCTCGAAGAGGTCGAGGACGAGCTCGACCGGGTCGCGCGCGAGGTCGGCGGCCTGCGCCGCGAGCTGGCCGCCGCGCGGCGCCGCGAAGACGCGGGATCCGAGGCCTAGCTCTAACCTTCGACTTGAGGGTTAGAAAGGGCGCCCGCGGCCGCCTTTCCGGCGCGCCTTGCCGCTGCCTCCATCGCCTCGTCGTCCAGCGCCGTGCCGCGCTCGGCCTCGGTCACGATCAGCACCGCCGCCGCGGCGATCCCGAGCTCGCGGGAGCGGGCGAAGACGGCGAGGGTCTGCATGTCCGCCGCCGCGGCGCCCGCCGCGGCGGCATCGGCAGGCATCGTGTCGAGGCTGGCGACCGTCGCCGCGCGCGCGCCGGGCCCCAGGGCGACTCTCAGCCGCTCGAACAGCTTCGGGTCGGGCGACACGGCTTCGCCCGACCCGACGCCGAAGGACGCGGCACTGCCGCCGGCCGCGAGCGCGGCGCGGGCCAGCAGCAGCTCGCCCGCCCGCGCGTCCGCGCCGAAGGCGGCGCAGGTGCCGACCCGCACCGCTCGGCGCACGCCCAGCTCGGCCAGGTCGGCGAGGACCAGGGCAGCGCTGGGGCCACCCATCCCGGTCGCCTGGATCGTCAGCTCGCCCCCACCCGCGGTGGGCGCCGTGTAGCCCCAGAGGCCGCGGGCGTGGTTGCTCATCCTCGGCTTCTCCAGCAGCTCCTGCGCCAGCAGCAGCGCGCGACCGGGATCGCCGACCAGGATCGCGTCGGCGGCGATCGGGGCGCTGGGGCGCAGGCGGACGGGCATCGGGCAGAGCATCCTTCCACCGGTTGCCCAATGGGGTCCGCTGCCGCTTCGACTAGCCTCGCCCGTTGAGTGCGGAGCGACCAAGCGTGCATATCTGATTCTTCGCGCCGGGAGCGGAGCGCGAAAGGTATGTAATGCCCGATCAGCGAATTTCCCTGAGCGAGGCGTCGCGCCGCTCCGGCGTGCCGGCGAGCACGCTGAAACGCTGGGCCGAGGAGAAGATCCTGCCGGTGCGCCGCGGCCGTTGGACCGGCGCCGCGGCCGCCCAGGCCCGCGTGGTGGCGCGGATGCGCGAGCGGGGCCACTCGCTGGAGGAGCTGAGGCGGGCGGGCCGCGAGGGCCGGCTCGCCTTCGGCTTCGTCGAGGAGCTGCTGCCCAGCACCGAGGAGCGGGTCACGGTGGAGCAGGTGGCGGCCGAGACCGGGCTCGAGCCGGAGCTGATCGAGCGCATCCTCGTCATCCTCGGCACCCCGCTCGGCCGCGAGCGGCTGCTCAGCCCAGACGACGTCAAGGCGCTGCGCCATTGCGCGAGGGTGCTGGCGGCCGGCTTCCCGCTCGTCGCCTTCCTGCAGCTGGTGCGGGTCTACGTGCAGGCGATGAGGCGGATCGCCGACGCCGAGGTGCGGCTCTTCCACCTCTACGTGCACGAACCGATGATCCGGGACGCGCTGCCGGAGCTGGAGATCGCCGAGGAGATGGGCGAGCTGGCCGCCGACGTCCTGCCGCTGGCGGCACCGTTGACCGAGTACCTGCACACGCGCTACTTGGGCTACTTCATGGAACAGGACGTCGTCGGCCACATGGAGACCGACGTCGACGCCGCCTCGCACCTGGGTCAGGTCCCGGTGACCCTCTGCTTCATCGACCTCTCCGGCTTCACCCGCTACACCGAGGAGGAGGGTGACCTGGAGGCTCTCGACGTGGTCGAGAACTTCGTTGAGACGGTCGAGGCGACGCTGCCGCCGGAGGCGACGGTGGTGAAGACGATCGGCGACGAGGTGATGGTCGTCTCGCCCGACCCCTCCTCGCTGACCGAGTGGGCGGTCGGCCTGCTCGACCGCTTCCCCGAGCGACCGCGACCGCGGGTCGGCATCCACTACGCAAACGCCGTCTACCGCGACGGCGACTACTTCGGCACCCACGTCAACCTCGTCCACCGGGTCGCCGACCGCGCCCAGGCGGGCGAGGTCCTGGTCACCGATCGGGTCACCGGCTCGCTCGAAGAGCGCGGCCTCGCCTGCGAGCCGATCGGCGAGGTCAACCTCAAGGGGTTCCCCGTGGCGACCCCGCTCTTCCTGGTCCGCCGCGCGTAACACTGTCCAGATGGAGGGCGACGCGATGCTCGAGGCGGTGCGCGAGGGCGGCCTGCTGTCGCCCGGGACGCCGCTGGTCGCGATGCTCTCGGGGGGAAGGGACTCGGTCTGCCTGCTCGACCTGACGGCGCGGCTGCTCGGCGCCGAGGCGGTGACCGCGCTGCACGTCAACTACGGGCTGCGCGACGACTCCGATCGCGACGAGGCCCACTGCGCGGCGCTCTGCGAGCGGCTCGGCGTGCGGCTCGAGGTCGAGCGGCCGCGCCGGCCGGAGGGGCCGGGCAACCTGCAGGCCTGGGCGCGCGACACGCGCTACGCCGCCGCGGCCGGCCTGGCCGAGCGAGCGGAGGCGCTGATCGCCACCGGCCACACCGCCGATGACCAGGTCGAGACGATCCTCTACCGCCTCGCCTCCTCGCCCAGTCGCAGGGCGCTGCTGGGGATGCGGCCGCGCGACGACAGGCTGGTCCGTCCCCTGCTGGGGTTCACCCGGGAGGAGACGACCGCCTACTGCGAAGAGCGCGACCTGCCCTGGCGTGACGACCCCAGCAATGAGGAGTCCGCCTACGCCCGCAACCGCGTCCGCCACGGGCTTGCGCGGGCGCTGGCCGAGGTCCACCCGGCCGCGGCGCAGAACGTGCTGCGCACGGCCGAGCTGCTGCGCGACGAGGCCGAGGTGCTGGACGCTCTCGTCGCCGCCGAGCTCGACGGCTCCAGCGGCTCGCCCCGCGACACGATCGAGCTCGACCGCCTCGCCGAGCTGCCGCCGGCGCTGCGCCGGCTCGTCGTCCAGCAGCTCGCCGACCGCGCCGCCGGGCGCCCGGTGGCGGGCGCCGCCCGCCACGCCGAGGAGGTCGCCGCCCTGCGCCGCACCGGCACCGCGATGCTCGATCTCGGCGGCGGCGTTCGCGCGATCGCCGAGCGCGGCACCCTGCGCGCCGAGCGATAGTCTCGACCTGAGCGCGGAACGAACAAGCGTCCATATCTGATTCTCTGCGCCGTGAGTGAAGCGCGAAAGTGACGTCATGAGCGAGTCGGCGATCGGCGAGACCCTGGTTTCCGGCGAGGACCTGCGGCGGCGCGTCGCCGAGCTGGGCCGGCAGATCGGCGAGGACTACGCCGGCCGCGACCTGTTCATGGTCGGGGTGCTGAAGGGTGCGGTGATCTTCCTCGCCGACCTGATGCGCCACCTCGACGTCTCCTGCGAGATCGACTTCATGGCGGTCTCCAGCTACGGCTCGCAGACCGACTCCTCGGGCGTGGTGCGGATCCTCAAGGACCTCGACGCCCCGATCGAAGGCCGCCACGTGCTGATCGTCGAGGACATCATCGACTCCGGCCTGACGCTGCAATACCTGATGCGCAACCTCAACGCGCGCCGCCCGGCCTCGCTGGAGGCGTGCGCGCTGCTGACCAAGCCCGACCGCCTCCGGGTCGACCTCGAGCCGCGCTACGTCGGCTTTCGCATCCCCGACCGCTTCGCGATCGGCTACGGGCTCGACCACGGCCAGCGCTACCGCAACCTCGACTACGTCGCCGCGTTGGACGACTGAGGTGCCTGAGATCCGTCCTTCAACGCGCCGGAACGCGGAAACCGCCCTGGTACGCTGAATTTTCCCGTGAGGCGTTTTTTCAAGAGCGCAGCGTTCCCAATCCTGCTGGTGGTGATCCTCGCCTTCGTCGCGCAGCGCGTGATCAGCCCCGGACCGAGCACGGAGGCGCCCACCTACAACGAGCTCGTCGCCCCGAAAACGGGCCTGATCGCCAAAGGCGCGATCGAAAAGGTGTCGATAAACACCAAGGACAACACGCTCGACGTCACCAAGAAGGGCGAAAACGGGGAAAGCGGCGAAAGCTTCTCGACCGGCTACCCGCCGAACACCGAGCAGAGCCTGCTTGACGAGCTCGAGCAGGGCAAAGTCGAAACGACCGTCCACGGCACCGGCGGCTCGAGCCTGCTCTCGCTGCTCACCTACATCCTGCCCTTCGTCCTCTTCTTCGGCTTCTGGATCTTCCTGATGAACCAGATGCAGGGCGGCGGCTCGCGGGTGATGAACTTCGGCAAATCGAAAGCGAAGCGGATGTCGGTCGACGCGCCGAAAATCACCTTCCGCGACGTTGCCGGGGTCGACGAGGCGGTGCAGGAGCTGCAGGAGATCAAGGAATTCCTCGAGAACCCGAAGAAATTCCAATCGCTCGGCGCCCGCATCCCCAAGGGCGTGCTGCTCTACGGCCCGCCCGGCACCGGCAAGACCCTGCTCGCCCGCGCCGTCGCCGGCGAGGCGGGCGTCCCCTTCTTCTCGATCTCCGGCTCCGACTTCGTCGAGATGTTCGTCGGCGTCGGCGCCAGCCGCGTCCGCGATCTCTTCGAGCAGGCCAAACAGAACTCGCCCTGCATCATCTTCATGGACGAGATCGACGCCGTCGGTCGCCACCGCGGCGCCGGCATGGGCGGCGGCCACGACGAGCGCGAGCAGACGCTCAACCAGCTGCTGGTCGAGATGGACGGCTTCGAGATGAAAGACAACATCATCCTGATCGCCGCCACCAACCGGCCCGACATCCTCGACCCGGCGCTGCTGCGGCCCGGCCGCTTCGACCGCCAGGTCGTCGTCGACCGGCCCGACCGCAAGGGGCGCAAGAAGATCCTCGAGGTCCACACCCGCGGCAAGCCGCTGGCCAAGGCGATCGACCTCGACGCGCTCGCCGGCCAGACGCCCGGCTTCACCGGCGCCGACCTCGCCAACCTGATCAACGAGGCGGCGCTGCTCACCGCCCGCACCGGCAACCGCGAGATCTCCATGCAGGAGCTCGAGGAGGGGATCATGCGGGTGATCGCCGGGCCGGAGAAGAAGACCCGGGTGATGAGCGAGAAGGAGCGGCTGATCACCGCATACCACGAGCTCGGCCACGCGGTCGTCGGCCACATGCTGCCCAACTGCGACCCGGTCCACAAGATCTCGATCATCAGTCGCGGCCAGGCGCTCGGCTACACGATCAGCCTGCCGACCGAGGACAAGTTCCTCACCAGCCGCGCCGAGCTGACCGACACGATGGCGATGACCCTGGGCGGCCGCGCCGCCGAGGAGATCGTCTTCGGCGAGATCACCACCGGCGCCTCCAACGACCTCGAGAAGGTGACCGAGACCGCGAAGCAGATGGTGATGCGCTTCGGCATGTCCGAGCGGCTCGGACCGCGCGTCTTCGGCCACGATCGCGGCCAGCCCTTCCTCGGCCGCGAGTTCTCCGCCGAGCCCGACTACTCCGACGAGATCGCGCGCGAGATCGACGACGAGATCCGCCGCATCGTCGAGGCGGCGCACCAGACCGCCAAGGACCTGCTCAACGACAAGCGCGGCGAGCTGGACACGATCTCGAAGATCCTGCTCGAGCGGGAGACGATCGACGCCGAGCAGTTCATCGCGCTGCTCGACGGCAAGCCGGAGAGCGAGGTCTTCGCCGACGAGGAAGAGCCGGAGCAGCCGGTCGAGCCGGCGCCCGAGCCGGAACGGGCCGCCCGCGAGGGCGCCCGCCCGATCCCCCGACCGCGGCCGGGGTACGCCGGCGGCGACGCTGGCTGACCGGCGCGCGGGTCCTGTCGCCGGGTAGGGGGTGTCCTTTCGCCCAGGCGCGCGGGTCCTGTCGCCGGGTAGGGGGTGTCCGGGCGTTGCTGGGTTTTTCGCCAGGATCGCCGGTTGCCGTCCGAGGTCGCGGTTGCGGCGAAAAACAGGACGCCGCTGCCGCCCGGACACCCCCCACCCGACGCCACCCGCGCGAGGGGCGCTCGCGATACTCCGTCTATGAACCCGAAACTCATGGGGGTCGTCAACGTGACTCCAGATTCGTTCTCCGATGGGGGCCTCTTCCTTGACGCGGAAGCTGCCGTGGCCCATGGGCGCGAGTTGGCGGAGCAGGGGGCTGAGATTCTGGATGTCGGTGGGGAATCGACCCGGCCCGGGGCGGAGGAAGTGTCTGCTGAGGAGGAGCTGGATCGTGTCGTGCCGGTGGTCGAGGGGTTGGTGGGAGCGACCGTTTCGATCGACACCTCGAAGCTCTCCGTCGCGGAGGCGGCGCTTGAGGCCGGGGCTTCGATCGTCAATGACGTTACGGCGCTGGGGCGGGATCCTGAGATCGCGGGATTATGTGCCGAGCAGGGGGCGGGCCTGGTGCTCATGCATATGCAGGGTGACCCTCGCTCCATGCAGCAGAACCCGACCTACGAGGACGTTGTCGACGATGTCAAGGCATTCCTGGCGGAGCGGTTGCGGGTGGCGGTCGATGCCGGGGTCGAGGAGGAGAAGATCTGGCTCGATCCCGGTATCGGGTTCGGCAAGACGCTGGAGCACAACCTGGAGTTGTTGCGGCGGCTGGGGGAGCTGCAGGAGTTGGGGCGGCCGTTGGTGGTTGGGGCTTCGCGGAAGAGCTTCATCGGCAAGATCGACGGGTCCGAGGTCGGCGAGCGGATCGGCGGGTCGATCGCCTCCGCGGTCCTTGCCGCCGCCGAGGGCGCCGACGTCTTGCGTGTCCACGACGTGGCCGAGACGCGCCAGGCGTTGACGGTGGCGGACGCGGTCCTCGGGTAGGTTCCGTCCACATGGACGAGCCCGAAGGCAACGGGATCGAGTCGCGGGTCGAGGTCGACCTGCGCGGCATCTCGATCTACACCCACCACGGCGTCAGCGACGCCGAGCAGGAGGTCGGCCAGCGGCTCGAGTTCGACCTCTCCTTCGACGTGCCCGACTGCGACGCGGTCCTCACCGACCGGATCGAGGACACGATCGACTACAGCGAGGTCTGCGACATCGTCGCCCTCGCGGCCACCGAGCGCAGCTACCGCACCCTCGAGCGCCTCGCCCAGGTCGTCGGCGAGCGGCTGATCGAGCGCTACGGCTGCGAGTCGGTCCGCGTCCGCGCCTCCAAGCCCGAGCCGCCGCTTCCCCTCTCGATCCAGGAGGTCGGCGTCGAGGTCACCCAGGAGCGCGGCGAGGAAGAGGACGAGGAGAACGGCGAGGAGTCCTAGCGCCTTGCCCGAGCGCGTCGGCTACCTGGGGCTTGGCTCGAACGTCGGCGATCGCGCGGAGCACCTTCGCGCGGCGATCGCGACTCTGCCCGAGCACAGCGTCGACGTAGAGGCCGTCTCCTCTGCCTACGAAACCGAGCCGGTGGGAGAGGTCCTCGACCAGCCGGACTTCCTCAACGCCGCGATCCGCATCCGCACCGAGCTGGAGCCCGAAGCGCTGCTCGAAGTCTGCAAGGCGATCGAGGTCGAGCGGGGCCGCATGCTCGCCGCCTCCCGTCACAGCCCCCGTCCGCTCGACATCGACCTGCTCCTGCTCGGCGACCTCGAGCTCTCCACCGCCCGCCTCACCCTGCCCCACCCAGAGGTCACCAGCCGCCGCTTCGTCCTCGCCCCCCTTCTGGAGCTCGACCCCGACCTGGCCCTTCCTGACGGCACCCGCCTCAGCGACGCCCTCGCCGCCCTCGGCCCCGGCCAGCGCGCCGAGCGCGTCGGCCCCCTCTAAGCCGCGGCCGTCTCGCTGCGCAGCGGCTGCAGCCAGGCGGGCGGCAGGGTCGGCGGCGTCCTGCCGGGGTAGCTCGGGACGACGCGCTTCGCCAGCGCGCCGGCCGGTCGGTTCTCGATCGAGGGCCGCAGGTCATCCATCGTCATCGCCAGGCCGAGGCTGGGGGCGATCTGGAGGTCGGCGACGTTGAGCTGCTCGCCATTCAGCACGCCCTGCTCGATCCACTCGTCGATCCGGTTGAGGAGAGCGGGCAGCGCCGCCAGGTCGCGGCGCACGTTCTCGTCGTTGGCCTCGTTGAAGCGGGCCGAGAGGGCGACGATCGGCGCCGCGGTCTTCAGCGCCAGGCCGATCGGGATGCCGAGCTTGGCGCCCTCCGAGTAGCTGCGCAGCGGCTCCTTGTCCTGCTTGATCGACCACCAGAGCAGCTGGCGGATCGGGTGCTGCAGCTCCTCGTCGCCGAAGCGCTCGGCCTCTTCGACCGCGGCCCGCATGTCGGCGTCGGCGGGGAACAGCGCCGGCTCCGGCCGCAGCCGCTCCAGCTCGCGGGCGATCTCGCGCGACCCCTGCACGCGCTTGCCGTCGATCTTGATCGCGGGCACGGTGCCGCGGGGGAAGCCGAGCGCCCGCAGGGCGACCTTCGAGATCACCGGCAAGAGGTCGGTGCGCTTGCAGGCGATCTTCTTGTGGTCGAGCATCAGCGCCGCCGCGATGCTCGGGTGCGATGCCGGGATGACATAGAGCCGCGCCTCCATGGCGAGCCATCATAGACTCGCCCCCATGAGCGCGGAGCGCGATCTCTGATGTTGCTCGCGGTCGACGTCGGCAACACCCAAACCCACCTCGGCGCCTTCGACGGCGAGCGGCTGGCGGACCACTGGCGCTTCCAGACCCGCTCGGGAGCGACCGGGGACGAGCTGGCGGAAAAGATCGCCGGCCTCTTCGCCCTCTGCGGGATGAGCCTCGCCGACCTGCACGCGGTCTGCGTCTCCTCGGTCGTGCCGCCGCTCGGGGTCCAGTACGAGCGGATGACGGAGCGCTACCTCGAGGCCGGCTGCCTGACGATCGGGCCGGGGGTGAAGACGGGGATGCCGATCCGCATCGACAACCCGCTCGAGGTCGGCGCCGATCGGCTGGTCAACTCGATCGCGGCCTACGAGCGCTTCGGCAGCGCCTGCGTGGTGGTCGACTTCGGCACCGGGATCAACATCGACGCGATCTCCGGCGATGGCCACTACCTCGGCGGCGCGATCGGGCCCGGCCTGGAGATCTCGCTGACGGCGCTGGTCGAACGCGCCGCCCGCATCGGCCGGATCGACCTCGAAGAGCCCGAGACGGCGATCGGCCGCTCGAGCCGCGCGGCGATCCAGTCGGGCTTCGTCTTCGGCTTCGCCGGCATGATCGACGGGGTCGTGGGGCGGATCGAAGAGGAGCTCGGCGAGGCTGACGTAATCGCCACCGGCGGGCTGGCGCGGGTCGTCGTCCCCTTCTCGGAGACGATCGACGAGGTGGACGAGATGCTTACCCTGAAGGGTCTGCGCCTCATCCATGAAAGAAACAAATAAAAAAGCGCCATCTCCTCTGCTCCCGCGAGGGCCTAAAGAATCAGATATGGATAGGCCCTCGCTCCCGCGTCCGGGGATGGCGCAACCACCTTTGACGTCGTCCTTCGACATAGGCGGCGTCGAGATTGCCAACAGAGTCTTGCTTGCGCCGCTGGCGGGGATCGGCAACTGGTTCGTCCGCCTGCAGGCAAAGCGGCACGGAGCCGGGCTGGCCGTCTCGGAGATGATCTCCAGCTTCGGCCTGCACTATCGCAACGAGCGCACCATGCGCGAGCTGATGCGGATCCACCCCGACGAGCACCCGATCTCGGTGCAGCTCTTCGGCCACGATCCCGAGGTGATGCGCTCCGGCGCGGCGATAGCCGCCGAGGCCGGCGCCGACCTGATCGACATCAACATGGGCTGCCCGGTGCGCAAGGTGCGCAAGACCGGCGCAGGGGTCGAGCTGCTCGCCGATCCCGAGCTGGCGCTCGCCCTGCTCCGCGGCGCGATCGAGGGCAGCGGCCTGCCGGTCACGGTGAAGCTGCGCTCGGGATTGCGCCCGGGCGATCGCTCGGGCTTCGGGCTCGCCGTGCGCCTTGCCGAGGAGGGGGGCGCGGCGGCGATCGGCTTCCATCCGCGGGCGGCGACGATCAAGCACAAGGGCAGCCCCGACTACGCGCTCACCCGCGAGCTGGTCGAGCGGATCGAGGTGCCGGTGATCGTCTCCGGCGGCCTCGACGACGCCGAGTCGGTGCATCGTGCCTACCGCGAGTCCGGGGCGGCGGCGGTGATGCTCGCCCGCGGCTCGCTCGGCAACCCCTGGCTGTTCGAGGAGCTGACCGGACGGCGAACCTCACCGCCCTCACGCGATGAGGTGGTCGCCGAGCTGCTCTGGACCATCGATCGCGCCGAGGAGCATCTCGGGCCCGAGCGCGCCGCCCGCTACCTGCGCAAGTTCTACCCCTGGTACGTCGAGGCGCTGGGCGCATCGACCGAGGTTTCCCAGGAGCTGCAGCGCAGCGCCGACCTGTCCCGGGCGCGGGAGCTGATCGCCGCCCAAATTCCCTTGAGTGCCCGGCTGACGCCCTCGCTATAATCCCGCGACTTCGGGCCCAGGTGTGGCGTGCGCAAGCCGTCCGCACCCGGGCGTTTTTGGTCTCAGGACCGAAACAACCCACGTCCAGCGAGTAGAAGCGAGGTCAGCGCAAAGTGACTCGGCAAGCCGTAATCACTCCGGAAGGGCTCGAGAAGCTCAAAGAGGAAATCGAGTTCCTCTCGACCGTCAAACGGCGCGAGGTTGCGGAACGGATCAAGGAGGCGCGCGAGTTCGGCGATATCTCCGAGAACGCCGAGTACGACGACGCCAAGAACGAACAGGCGCTGCTCGAGCAGCGGATCGCCCAGCTCGAAGAGCGGCTGCGGCGTGCCACGGTGATCGACGAGAAGGACGTCGACACCGATGAGGTCAGCTTCGGCTCGGTCGTCCACGTCAAAGACCAGAAGACCGGCGACTCGCAGAAATTTCAGATCGTCGGCTCGACCGAGGCCAACCCGGCCGAGCACAAGCTTTCCAACGAGTCGCCGATCGGCAAAGCCCTGATCGGCCACAAGCGCAACGACGTGGTCACCGTCGAGGTCCCCCGCGGGCCGAAGAAGAAACTGAAAATCACGAAAATAGAGTCTGCGTAGCGGTCGATAGGCTCGCGTCCGCATGAGCGAGCCAGAGGAGCAACAGCTCTCAGACGTCCTCCGCGACCGGCGACAGAAGCTGGAGCGGCTGCGCGAGGCGGGGATAGACCCGTTCCCGCACGAGTTCGACGAACGCGAGGAGATTGCCGAGGTGCGGGCGGCGCACGAGGGGCTGGCGGCGGGGATCGAAACCGACTCCCGCCACCGCGTGGCGGGACGGATCGTCGCCCGCCGCGGCCACGGCAAGGCCGCCTTCCTCGACCTGCGCGACGGCAGCGGCCGGATCCAGCTCCACGCCACCGCGGACAAGCTGGGGGTCGAGGCGTTCGAGCTGCTGGTCGACCTCGACCTCGGCGACTTCATCGGCGTCGAGGGGACGGCGCTGGCGACGCGGCGCGGCGGCGAGCTCTCCCTCGCGATCGACCACTGGCGCCTGCTGGCGAAGAGCCTGCGCCCGCCCCCCGACAAGTTCCACGGCCTCGAGGACGTCGAAACCCGCTACCGCCGCCGCGAGCTCGACCTGCTCGCCAACGAGGAGACCCGCCGCATCTTCACGATCCGCGCCCGTACGATCTCCGAGGTGCGCCGCTGGTTCGACGAGCACGGCTTCGTCGAGGTCGAGACGCCGGTCCTGCAGCCGCTCTACGGCGGCGCCCTGGCGCGGCCCTTCACCACCCACCACAACGCGCTCGACCGCGACTTCTACCTGCGGATCGCGACTGAGCTCTACCTCAAGCGGCTTGTGGTCGGCGGCATCGACAGGGTCTACGAGCTGGGCAAGGATTTCCGCAACGAGGGTGTGTCGCACAAGCACAACCCCGAGTTCACGATGATCGAGTGGTACGAGGCCTACAGCGACTACGAGAAGACCGCCCACGACCTCGAGCTGATGGTCGCCGAGGTCGCCGAGCGGGTGCTGGGGACGACCGCGATCGAGCGCGACGGGGTCGAGATCGACCTGGCGCCGCCCTGGCGCCGGGTGACGCTGCGCGAGGCGATCCGTGAGCGGACCGGGATCGACCTGGCCGAGCACCCGACCCGGGAGGCGCTTGCCGCGGCGATGGGCAGCGAGCCCGACCCGGCAGAGGGCTGGGGCAAGCTGGTCGACGGCCTGCTCTCCAAGTCGGTCGAGCCGGAGCTGGTCCAGCCGACCTTCGTCGTCGACTACCCGGTCGAGCTCTCGCCCTTCGCCAAGGCGCACCGCTCCGAGCCGGGCCTGGTCGAGCGCTGGGAGGCGTTTGTCGGCGGAATCGAGATCGCCAACTCCTTCAGCGAGCTCAACGACCCCGACGAGCAGCGCCGGCGCTTCGAGCAGCAGGCCGCGGAGCTCGCCCGCGGCGACGAGGAGGCGCAGCCCTATGACGAGGCGTTCGTCGAGGCGCTCGAGCACGGGATGCCGCCGACCGGCGGCGCCGGCCTCGGCATTGACCGGCTTGCGATGATGCTTACCGGAGCGCAGTCGCTGCGCGAGGTCGTCCTCTTCCCGGCGATGCGTTCCTGACCGGCCCGAAACGGGGCCGAAAAAGCCGCTAGGAGCGGCAATCGGGGTCCCAAGGCCGGTTGGGCACTCTCGGTATCGTGTAGGGGCAGATAGGCGCTTCCCGGCAACCCGAAGGGCGCCCCGGTACTTCCGACCGCAAATCGCGTTTGACCTTTACAAGGTCAAGAGAGGAAGCCTTTGTTCGAGAGATTCACTGAGCGAGCCCGGCAGGTGGTGGTCCTGGCCCAGGAAGAGGCTCGCACGCTGAAACACAACTACATCGGCACCGAGCACATCCTGCTCGGATTGCTGCGCGAGGAGGAGGGCCTGGCCGCCCGCGTCCTCGAGTCTCTCGACATCACCACCGAGCGCGTGCGCTCCCAGGTGGTGCGGATCGTCGGCTCCGGCGAGGAGGTCACCTCCGGTCAGATCCCCTTTACCCCGCGGGCCAAGAAGGTGCTCGAGCTGGCGCTGCGCGAGGCGCTCTCGCTCGGCCACAACTACATCGGCACCGAGCACATCCTGCTCGGCCTGGTGCGCGAGAACGAGGGCGTCGCCGCGCGCATCCTGCTCGACTTCGACGCGGATTCGGACAAGATCCGCAACGAGGTGATCCGGATGCTGTCCGGCCCCGGCGGTCGTCGCCAGGGCGGCGGCGGAGGCGGTCAGGGCGAGGGCGCCGGCAAGAAGAGCTCGAAACTGCTCGACCAGTTCGGCCGCAACCTGACCAAGCTCGCCGAGGAGGGCAAGCTCGATCCGGTGATCGGCCGCGAAACCGAGATCGAGCGGATCATGCAGATCCTCTCCCGCCGCACCAAGAACAACCCGGTGCTGCTGGGCGAGCCCGGCGTCGGCAAGACCGCCGTGGTCGAGGGCCTGGCGGCGCGGATCAACAACGGCGAGGTGCCGGAGCTGCTGCGCAACAAGCAGATCTACACGCTTGACCTGGCCGCGCTGGTCGCCGGCTCGAAGTACCGCGGCGAGTTCGAGGAGCGGCTGAAGAAGGTGATGAAGGAGATCACCCAGCGCGGCGACATCATCCTCTTCATCGACGAGCTCCACAACCTGGTCGGCGCCGGCGCCGCCGAGGGCGCGATCGACGCCGCCTCGATCCTGAAGCCGGCGCTGGCGCGCGGCGAGCTGCAGACGATCGGCGCGACGACCCTCGACGAGTACCGCAAATACCTCGAGCGCGACTCGGCGCTGGAGCGCCGCTTTGCCCAGATCAAGGTCGACCAGCCCTCGGTCGAGGACACGGTGAAGATCCTCGAGGGGCTGCGCGAGCGCTACGAACAGCACCACCGCGTCAACATCACCGACGACGCGCTCTCGGCGGCCGCCGAGCTCGCCGACCGCTACATCTCCGACCGCTTCCTGCCCGACAAGGCGATCGACCTGATCGACGAGGCC
>Ga0075423_10000743_pt1 | contig 27207 bp, 39 predicted proteins | sample SoiMethybrSBSTD2_FD_80114 | JGI IMG/M metagenome (GOLD analysis project Ga0075423, IMG submission 80114) | Bulk soil microbial communities from a Populus tree surrounding site in Tennessee, USA - Soil MetaG P. TD hybrid SBSTD2 | ecosystem: Environmental > Terrestrial > Soil > Tree plantation... | reverse complement strand
TCCAACACAGCGGCCAGAGCGCTGCTGGACTCGCTGGAGACCTCCCACGCGACGGAGGTGGCTTCCCTCTACAGTGCGATCGCCTTCGCGGACTCGATCCATCGGATAGATTCTACGAGGATCGCTGATCGCGATGCCATCATCGGGCAGCTGAGAATCAATCTCGCGCAGCAGACGGGGTATATCGCCAAGCTTGAGCGCGCCGCGCATCCAGGGGTGCTGAAACGCATTCTCGATTCTCCATGGACCCACGGGAGCTTCGCGTTGGGTGGCTATCTCCTCGGCCAGAAGAACTGACGTGGCCAAGCTTCCAGCGAAGGTGAGCAAGAAGGCGACCACGTTACAGAAGGTCACCAACCTCATGTCGAGCCTTATGGGCCGCATGCAGTTCTTGCAGCGGGCGGGATTGCAGTACGGAGGCAAGCGCGACATCTACAACATGGCCGGGTACATCAAAGCGGGTGAGGACCGATTCGATGATTACTGGTCCCTCTACACACGTGGAGATGTGGCTGGCCGTATCGTGGACATGCCGGCGAAGACTACGTGGCGTTCCCCTCCTGAGATCTCAGAGGACGACAAGCCCGACGGTACGCAGTTCACTGAAGCGGTGGAGGAGATGGCCGACCGTCTTCACCTGTGGAGGTACTTCGAACGTGCGGATCGTCTGGCGGGGGTGGGAGAGTTCGCGGTCATCTTCCTTGGGGTCAAGGGTGCAGACGACATCGCGCTGAAGACACCGCTCAACAAGCTCACGCGTCCAGAGGATCTGATCTACCTGCAGGTCTTCCATCAAGGAAGCACCACCATCCAGTCGTGGGTTCAGGATCCTGGTGATCCACGCTTCGGCCAACCGTTGCTCTACAAAGTCTCGCTCTCGTCTGGGCGGAACGGGTTCAACCGATCGACGATGACCGTACACTACTCGCGGCTTATCCACGTCGCGGAAGATCTCGTGCAGGACGAAACGTTCGGGCGACCAAGGCTTCAGCGGTGTCTCAACCGTCTCTTCGACCTAGAGAAGATCACGGCCAGCGTGGGCGAGAGCTTCTGGCAGGCGGCCACGCGAATCCTGCAAGGCAAGATCTCGACTGATGTGGAGGCCACACCAGAGCAGGTCGAAGATCTTGAGGAGAAGCTGGCCGAGATGGTGCATGACCTCCGACGTCAGTTCATCGGGCAAGGGACTGAGCTTGGGTGGCTTCCGGTCGATGTGCCGGAACCCAAGAACATCACGGACCTCTACTTCGAACTGATCAGCGCGGCCTGCGGCATCCCAAGAAGGATCTTGTTCGGCAACGAGGTGGGAGAGTTGGCAAGCTCCACGGATCAGGCGACCTACTTCGGCATGATCAACGAGCGGCAGGAACACTTTGCAGAACCACAGATCTTGCGTGCGTTCCTGGATCGGATGATCAAGGCGGGCGCGTTGCCCAAGCCGACCTCAGACAACTACAACGTCACGTGGCCGAACCTCTTCGAGCTGACCGAGCTGGAGAATGCGGACGCCAATCTCAAGCGTGCTCAGACGGCCCAAGCCTTGACCGCGGTGGGCGCGGATCCGTTGGCCTTGGTGGAGATCGACGAGGATCGGAACGTGTGGTTGGTCCCACGCGAGCCAGCTGAGGAGGAACGTCCTCTCGTGCCCACACCGACTGAGCCTCCGGGAACAGGAACCCAACCTCCTGGAACACCAGAAGAACCGGTGCCTCCAGCCCCTCAGGATGGAGCGGATGATGATGTTGACGAAGAAGACGATCAACCGGCCGCGTAGGATGAAGAAAAGCCTCGCGGTGCCAAGCTCAGAGTTCTCCGATTCCTTCGTACAGGGCATGTACGATCGGATGTGTACGAGCTTCTTCAAGTACGGAAAGGTGGCGGACGCCTATCCCGACAAGGTGGACGCGATCGCCTCGCTGAAGAAGCGGCTGGATCGCTATGCGGAGACTGGCAACACCGAGTTCCTTATCGACGCGGCCAACTTCGCGATGATCGAGTTCATGCGCCCGAGGCATCCGGACGCCTTCTTCAAACCGACCGACGGAGATGCCACCGGACGGATGCTGGCTACGGGAGCGCAGTCGACCAAGCACAATCTGGATCTGAAGTGATGGGGTCTTCGACAAGGAGGGGACACGTGGACGCAAAGGTGTTCGCCAAACGGTACACGGAGCTGGTGGAAGCTCTGATGTCCGAAGGGGTCCCCGAGATGATCGCCAGAGAGGAAGCACGGATGGCGGCGATGGCGCTCTTGTTGGAGTACGCGACGGAAGATGGGGAACGGTGTCCGATGTGCGGGAGGTCTGGATGATCAATCCCGAACAGAATCACCCACGCTTCCGTACGACGCAGTGGTGGATCAACCGTCTCGGCGGAGGCTGTTTCTTCGAGACCTGGGGTGGGTATCAGTGGGGTGCGTCGGTGTGGCTCCTCTCCTGGGTGTTCGGATTGGCAGGGGACTGGGCCGATAGCAGCAGCCCCGGGTCGACCTCCATGTCTCACGCCCGTTATGGAATCACGGTCCACCTCGGACCGCTCAGGATCTCCTGGACGATCTGGTCCAACCCCAAGACCTCTCCGGCGGCCTGGAGAGGGTACTCGGAAGCCAAGCGAAAGGTCTAGCTTGATCGGACTCGCGACGGTTCGTGCCAGAAGGACGACAGTGCTGGAAGTGGCCAACCGTCGTACGCCCTCCATCCGATTCCGCCTCTTCGAGACTCTCTCCCGTATCTCGCGGCGCTTTGGGCAAGCAGCCGCTGCTTCGTGGACCTCCACGATCCTCCGGCATCAGGCGCGCCTGAACCTCGACCAACTTCGAAACGCGATCGCGCGCGGCCAGCTGTCCTCTATCGAGGCCGCGATCGACCCTACCAGACTTCAGATGGTGCTGGAGAAGTCCACGAGAGACACGCTCCGCCGGGCAGCCCAAGAGGGAGGCCAGATCAGTTCTGCTGCGCTCAAGCGGGCAGGGCTGCAGGCTTCTTTCAACGCCGTCCATCCCAATGTGGTCCACTACGCCCAGACCCAAGCAGCGCGGTTGGTGACCAACATCCCTGATGATCTGAGAGCCGCGATCCGGACGGTAACGGCCCTTGGGGCAGCTGGACAGCTGACCGTGGAGGAGCAAGCATCCATCCTCAAGTCGGCGATCGGCCTTCCGAGGCATCAGCTTCAGGCCCCGTTGCGCTTTGGGGAGGATTTGCGCGCTGGGAACCTTGGGGCAGCGGCACGAAGGTTCACTGCGGCTGAGAAGCAGATGATCCGCTCACGGATTGCTCAAGGCACGGTCACTCCGGCGTTCATCCAACAGATGCAGGGCATCTACTCGGAGCGATTGATCGCGGCACGAGCGGAGACGATCGCGCGAACTGAGACCTTGGCCGCCATCAACCACGGGGTTCATGAATCGTGGCGTCAGAGCGTGGCGGAGGGAGACCTCCCCAAGACTGCGCGGCGCATGTGGATCTTGACCCCGGACGAGCGACTGTGCCCGATCTGTGCGGAGATCCCTGGTCTCAATCCAGACGGGGTCGGGATGGAGGAAGCGTTCGATACCCCTGAAGGTCCAGTGATGGACCCTCCGGCTCCGCATCCGAACTGCCGTTGCTCGGTAGGTCTCATCTTCCCAGATACCACCACGCCGGAGGATGCGGGGGCTGCGACGGAGGATACCGGGGAGGGAGCAGGGGCTGGGGTGAGCGTCCCCTTGCCCACTGGTGGACCAGCGACTGGCGCGGTGTTCGAGGGATTGAGCGATGAGCAGATTCTGAAACTGCCGAGTTCGTCGTTCACCCCTAAGACCCCGAACGGGGCTGATACGTTCGCGAAGTATGTGACACGTCCAGGCGGATGGGGTGAAGGGGAGTTCACGGCAGAGCGGACAGCGTTGCACGACGCGATCATCCGTCGACACTTCGAGGATGTGACCAAGGTGACGGAAGGCCGGCGTCAAGCGCTGGTGCTGGGTGGTGGACCCGCTGCTGGGAAGTCCAGCATCGCGGCTGAGATCAACCTGGTCAACCACGTCAAGGTGGACGTGGACAAGGTACGGGCCTTGCTTCCGGAGTATATCGAGCGTGTGGCGGCGGGTGATCTTACCTCAGCGACGTTCGCGCAGGAAGAAGCCTCGGCGATCTCCAAGAAGATCGTGAAGCAGGCACTGGACAACGGCTACAACGTGGTCATTGATGCCACAGGTGACGGGTCCTACGACAACTTGGCCGCAAATCTCCAACGATATCGTGAGGCAGGTGTTCGCGTCATCGGACAGTACATCTCTGTTGACACGGATATCGCATATACGCGCATGTTGGAGCGGGCGCGAAGAGCCACCACTATCGAGAGCAAGCGCATAGTTCCAGAGGCGTACTTTCGTGAAGTCCATCACAATATCTCAGCGGTGGTTCCCCGCGCGATCGCGGATGGTCTCTTCGATGAGGTCACGCTGTGGGACAACCATGGAGCAAAGCCGATCAAGTTCGCGCATTCCGTAGGACGGAACCTGCAGGTTCTTGATGAGGCACTGTATCAGCGCTTCTTGTCCAAGGCCCGAGACGGAGAGAAGCTGCTGGAGCCGGTCCGCAAGATCGGCGCATTGGGCTCTTCCGTCACTCCTGAAGGATTGGCGAACTACTTGGGAGCCTACGGTCAGGAGTGGACAGCTGCTCCCCTCCCGCCTGGACTGGGACCTGGGACCCCGAAGCAGTGCTACCTCAACGCCACGCATCTTGTGTTGGAGCATCCCGACTGGCGCTACGTCGAGGGGGTGGCCTACGCACCGGACCTCGGCGACATCCCCTTCTTGCACGCGTGGGCCGTCACACCTGAGGGGCGCGTCGTGGACGTGACGTGGAGACACCCGGAGGGAGCACGATACTTCGGGGTGGCCTACGAGCGAGAAGCGTATCTGAAATACATCGCCAAAGAAGGCATGTACGGCGTGATGGGGGGCGAGGTCGCCTCAGCCGCACGGATGTTGGAGACGGGAGCCGCTGGACTGCGCCAGAAGGTGCCGATGGCCCTTACACCACAGGCGATCCAAGCGGAGGCGCAGAAGCTCTATGAACGATACTTCGGATTTCAGCCGCGCCATGTTCCGGCATGGGGACAGCTCGCCTCGGTGGGAGACTTCTCGGAGCTACGGACCAAGTATCTTGCTCAAGCAGAGATCAATCTCCGGAAGGGTAAGCCAGGAAAGCTTCCGCCCAACCCTGGTGGGAAGTATCGCAAGCGCAGAAGTGGAGGCACGCCATGAGTGACGCACAGGAAGACGTTCGGATCTCTGAAACTGCTCAACCGATCTCGGTGGATGATCTCGCCAAGATCCGGAACAAGGCTCCGTCACAGACGCTTGCCTTCGTGCCGCTGGAGGTGCGAGACGCGGCAGTGCCGGAGGAGGTCATGCGGAATGCGCTCATGGATGCCGTGCTCGGACGGACGAGAGTGCTCCCGCGCGATCCATATCAGGCTGAGGTGGTCAAGAAGATCTGGGCGGCTGTTGACGCTGCGCCCACTCAGTATGGGTTCTACGTACCAGCGGAGCTGACATGAGCCATCGACCAGCGACGATCGACCCCTTCCCGGATCTCAGCGACAAACTGAAGGCCTGGCTCCTCAAGATCGGACGTAAGGTCACTGAGGGGTACGAGGGGGAGATCCACATGACGGTCGGCCATGGGGGCATACGGGAGATTCGCTGGGTGCAGATCGAGAAGGGTGGCTCTATTCAAGTTCAGGAGGATCTGGGATGAAGCTCTTTGGCAAGAGTAATGCGCTGCCACGGGTGGTGGCGGTGAAGGATCTGGTGCTGTTTGAGGGGTTGCGCCATCATGTGGCCCAGATTGGCCCCTTGATGGTGGAGATCGTGAGCGAGTTGAAGCATCGGGGTCTGGTCACACAGCCAGACGGAAGCAGCAAGATGGTGGAGCAACCACGCTTCCAGACCGCTGCGTTCATCAAGGATCTCAGATGGTCCGACGAGCTGAAAGGGTGGTACATTTGGGGGCGGAGCTTGTCCAAGGGGCGTGGTGGCGCTCTTGAGGATCAGCGCCGACTCGTGTTGGAGATGCGGGATCTAGGACTTATTCCCGCGCGGCCAGGGCGTATGGAGGGTTCGGCCCCGGCTGGTGGAGAACACTTGAACCTTCACCTCGCCCTGTTTGCCAACGGTATCAACTGGACTCAGGAGATTGCCAACGTGCGTCGGGGAGATGGACTGACCACGAAGGCGAAGTCCGCTGTGGAAAGCTACCGGAAGCTTTTCCGGGAGAAGCTGACGGACGGATATGCAGAGCCCGACGTCAACGACAGCTACGGGGAGGGGTAACAGATGGCCAGCTTCATGTATGGGCGGGGGCTGTTGGCCTCGCTTGTGGGTTCGGGGTTGACGAACCCAGTCGACTTTCTGAACGATACGATCAACTGTGGACTGTCCACCTCGACACACGTGCCGAACAGGGACGACACGTTCCTTGACGATGCTGGTGCGGACGACTTCGTAGATGGAGAGCTTTCCGGCACAGGGTACGTGCGCAAGACGCTGGCGTCGAAGACGATGACCTACGATGCCACGAACGATCGGGTGTCTTGGGACGCAGCGGATGTGACCTGGACCGCGATCACGGCAGGTACAGCGGCTCAGGCCACTATCTGGAGCAACGCCGCGTCGACGGATGCCTCGCGCCGTCTGTGGCTCAACGTGGACACTGGTGGCTTTCCAGTGGTGACCAACGGTGGTGACCTGACGATTCAATGGAATGCGTCAGGCATCGCGCTCGGCACTGTCTAGGATCGTGGGGGTATGAGTGGCACTGCGTATCTGGGGAGTGCGGGAGGCATTTACCGTGGCACGGGATCGGTATTTCCTTCCGCGCTCCAACGATCCGTCGCTTCAGGGGGCGGAACAGGCGCTCAGTGGTGAAGCAGCCAACGCGTGCGATCGTGCCATCAATGCGTTGGGGGCAGGTGATCTTTGGCCTACTGGACAACGGAACGCACGGTGGGCAGACTGTACCGATAAGGTATTCTCACTGGCGACCGTAGACTCGTCACATTTCTTCTCAAATCCCACTCAGCTCTACAACGGCATGGACCTCTTGCGGGATGCGGCTGATGCGTCCCACGTGGGACTGACTACGTTTCTCTCCAACCTCGGTGGAGAGGAGCCGTAGACCATGGCCCTTACGATCACCAACGTCCAGAACTACTTCGACACGGACAACCAAAATCCGTACGAGACAAGTGGCTCGTTGGTCCCAACCACGGGTGACAACGGCGGTGCTACCTACACGCTTACTGCTGGGCGGCACTACTTCGTATTGGTGGTCAACCATGGGTCTGGTGGTGGCGCGCTTCCTACAGCGGTAAGCTTTGATCCTGACGGGACACCTGTATCATTTGCGTTGGTGACGGATGGGACGACGGAAGCGAGCAGTACCGCTATTGACACGGATACGCTCAAGGGATGCTCCTTGTGGCACGCGCATGTGAGCAGCACGACCGCGACATCGTTCTTCCGCCTCTCTTACGCGGCGACACAGAGTTGTTGCGCGGTGGTCGTGTTCTATCTTGAGGGAGAGACGGATTCGGGACTCTTCGTGCAGGTAGTCAAGGCCAACGGAACGAGTACGAGTCCGGCTTGCACGATGGCGGCCTTCAACAACGCGGACAATGGACTGCTGCTCTGTGTCCTTCGCGTCGGAGGCATCGGGACCGATCAGATCACCGCGACTGAAAGCAGGACGGAGCTGAGCGAGACGCTGGACACGGAGCGTGCCCATCCAGCGGTTCACTATCAGCTTCCGAATGGTGGGGATACCTCGGTCGGAGCAAGCTTTGGGACCAGTGCTGCGTGGCAGGTATTCGGCATCGAGATCAAGGGGAGTGCTGCAGAGGCGAAAGACTTCGGCGTCGTGGTCGAGGCACCGATCCGGACCACCGCCCATAGTGAGGGCGGAATCTTCTAGAGGAGTGTGGACGATGGGCAAGATCCTAGACTGTTGGAGCGGCGAGACGGTTACGTTTCGCGGCAAGAAATACTTTGAGGTGGACGGGATGTTGGTTCCAGCCGACGATGCGGTGCGTCATGTGCCGCAACTCATGCGCCGCCTGCAAGCACGGACGCGGGCGATGAAGGATGTGGTCCGCGGGAAGAAGCGATCAGATGTTGATCGCACCTTGGCCATGCTCTTGGCAGCCCGGCAGCAGCAGCCCGATCGACCCCTCAAGTATCAGACGTTGGGAGGGTCACAGGATTGGGTCGAGACGCTGGACGGGATCGTCGTGGATGGCACGCAGATCAGCAACACCACCAGTGAGACTATCGTCTGCCCTGACTTCAACATCCCGCGCTATTGGATGTATCCGGGACGGATTTTGCGCCTGTGGGCCTTTGGGGTCAACTCCAACGTGGTCACGACTCCGGGTACCTTGACCCTTCGGGTACGGTGGGGTGGCGTCGGTGGGGTGGTACTCTTGGCGAGTGCCGCGATCGGATTGGACACGGCCGCACGGACCAATGCGTTGTGGAATCTCACAGCCTACATCGTGTGCCGGACAGTGGGGGCGACCGGCACGTTCATGAGCGGCGGTATGGCAGCTGCAGTCAACGTGCTCGCGTCGGTGGGCATCAGCAATAACGGTGCGTTCAACAATCTGGTGTCCATGCTTGGGTCTGCTGGGGCTCCGATTGCATCTGGTAACGCAGCGGTGACCGTAGACACCACGGTGGACAAACTCTTGAGCGTGACGGCACAGTTCTCGGTCGCCACCAGTCCGACGAACTTGACCTGTCAACAGCGCATCATCGAAGCGCTGAACTAGGATCTCGACGTGGCTGCTCCTGTAGACGCTGGGCGAGCTACTACTACTGCAGGCTCGTCAGCGGCGACGAACAAGGCCTGTGTTCTCCCGTCAAGTATCGCGGCGGGAGACATCCTTGTGCTCATCATCAGGTCAGCCGGAGCGGACACGCACACCACCCCATCAGGGTGGTCTGATCTTGTTAAGAACAACACCGCTGACGCGTCGGATGATACCGTCTCCATCTTCTGGAAGGTAGCGGACGGTGGTGAAGGCACCTCCGTCACTGTCAACGGTACCGCCTCATTGAAATACTCGTCCCTCTCGCATCGGGTGACGGGCGGACACATCGGGCTTACACCCAACATCTCGACGATCGCAACAGCAACCTCTGCGACTCCTGATCCGACGTCGGTCACGATCTCTGGTGGTCCCAAGGATGCGCTGGTGTTGTGGTATGGATCATGGGAAGGTGAGCAGACTTCTCCACCAGCAAGTCAACCCACAAACTACTCCAATCCGATCGGATCCGACAGTGCGGTGGCAGGGGCCGTCACGACCAACTGTCGCTGCGCCGCTGCCTCCCGGCAGCTGACTGCAGCCTCTTCTGAAGACCCTGGGTCATGGACCATCTCGGTCTCGGATGATTGGTCAGCATGGGCGATCGCGATCCAACAGGCTCCTGATCCATCGGCTGGCATCGGGGAAGATCCAGGACGGAGCTATCACTACTCCTCTCCACGCAGGAGCGCTGGTGGTATTGGTCCCGCTCCCAAGCGGACGCGGCCAACGCCAGGGATGCGCTTTGGTCCGATGGGAGCTGCACCGCAGAGACTCCTTGACCGACGGTGGGACCAACCGGCGAACATTGGCGCGGTTACTGCTTCAACAGTATTGACACCGACCGCTGTTACTGTTGCTTTCTCAGTATTGACTCCGACGGTAGTGAAGGGTGTGAAGACCCTCACCCCGACGGCAGTGACTGTTGCATTTACCGTTGCGACACCCACGGTGATAAAGAACCGTACGCTAACACCCAGTGCGGTCACAGTGGCCTTTACTGCACAGACGCCGACGGTGGTGAAGGGAACAAGGACACTGACACCGGCAGCGGTGACGGTAGCCTTCAGTGTCGCTACTCCAACGGTGGTGAAGGGTGTTCGCACTCTCACACCCTCGGCTGTGACGGTAGCCTTCAGTGCTGCTACTCCAACGGTAGTGAAGGGCGTTCGCACTCTCACACCGTCGGCCGTGACTGTCGCCTTCTCAGTGGCGACACCAACAGTAGTAAAAGGCACAAGGACCCTGACGCCATCAGCGACCACTGTAGCCTTTACAGTGGTGACGCCGTTTGTCACCAACGCGAAGTTGATCACACCCAATGCGGTCACGGTCTCTTTCAGCGTACTGGCGCCAAAGCTCAATCGGGTCCTCAAGCCTTCGGCTGTGACTGTTGCTTTCACCGTAGCAACGCCATCAGTAGTAACGGGAGGAAAGGTCACCCCGAATGCGGTCACGGTGGCTTTCACGGTGGCTACGCCCACGGTGGTGAAGGGGACACGGACACTGACACCCAGTGCGGTCACCGCAGTGTTCTCGGTGGCTACGCCCACGGTGGTGAAGGGCACGAGAACCCTCACCCCATCAGCTGTTACTGTCGTGTTCACGGCGAGAGTTCCGACCCTTATCAAGGGAACGCGAACGCTCACACCAACCGCGGCGGTGGTGAGCTTCACCGTCGCCACGCCATTGGTGTTCGCAGGAAAGACGGTGAATCCAAGTGCGGTGACTGCCGCGTTCAGCGTCTTGACTCCGACGTTGATCAAGGGGACAAGAACGCTGACGCCGGCAGCCACGACCGTATCCTTCAGTGTTCCTCTCCCCCACATTGCGGGGGTCAGAACCCTCACCCCGGGTGCAGTGGGAGCCACGTTCACTGTTGGCACGCCAACCGTAATCAAGGTATTCCGTGCGACACCAGCGGCGGTAGTAGTTACCTTCTCGGTGCCTGCTCCGGTTTTGATCAAGGGCGCACGGATTATCTCTCCGTTCGCGGTGACAGCGGTCTTCACGGTTGCGACACCAACGCTTGGGACGCAGGCTATCCCAAGAAACCTTAGCGTGACGGATGTGGGACAAGGACGATCAGCGGTGGACTCATCGTTGATCCGAAGAGTAACCGATGTGGGACAAGGACGATCAGCGACAGATTCATCGACGAAGCGGAGTGCAGCTGATGTGGGTCAGGCCAGAACCTTGGACGAGGAGTAGAGATGATCGTCAAACGTGGAGATCTCTTCCCGGACGTAGAAGCCATCGTGAAGGACGAGAACGGGAACGTAGTGAACACTACTGGCGCGACCATCCTGTTCACGATGCGTGCCGCGCGAAACACCTCCTATCGTCCGGTCCAGGCAGCGGCGGGGGTGGTGGTGAACGGACCATTAGGGAAGATCGGGTACAACTGGATCTCGGGGGACACCGAGATCGCGGCGGGTACCTATGAGGGTGAGTTCAAGGTCTCAGGTCTCGTAGGAGGACCCTATCGTGTACCGACCGACGGCTATGTGACGATCGTGGTTGAGGAACGCCTCTCTACCTCCGCATGATCACGATCGCCTGCGTACTGCGCTCCGGCGGGGTCTACGCCCCAGAATGGGTCTGGGCGCTCAAGCGTGGGCTGCATCGCCATCTCCCACTGGAAATCCAGTGGGAGTTTCGTGTGCTCTCCGATCTCGACTGCTTCGGTCCGTGGGGCAACAAGCTCGATCACCGGTGGCCAGGATGGTGGGCCAAGATGGAGCTGTTTCGTCCTGGGTTGTTCAATGGTCCCGTGCTCTACCTTGATCTCGACACGTTGATCGTCGGAGACCTGACCGAGATCGCAAGCTACAGTGGTGATCCGCTCGCACTCCTCTCAGACTTCTATCGTCCCTACAACGGTCAGTCTGGGATGATGATGTGGACCCCCGGCCCCCAGAGCGCATGGATCTGGGACAACTGGGTTCGACAGCCGGACTACTGGATGCGGAACTATCACGGAGATGGAAACGTGATCGACTCCCTCTCCACGCAGTATCCGGAGCACGTCAATCGCCTGCAGGATCTCTTCCCGGAGCAGATCGTCAGCTACAAGGTCCATGCCCGCCTCGGGATGCCGACCAATGCACGGGTCGTATGCTTCCATGGCTACCCCAAGCCGAACAACAAGGAGTGTGGCTGGGCCTACGCGGAGTGGCTTCGGCGATGATCATACCACGACCGGTGCAGATCGACGCCATGAGGATCTGGCTTGCTGAACGCACTGTGATCGAATATGTGATCCTTGTCCCGCACATCAATTTTCGCGCCTCCTTCCCGATCAAGATCGAGCGATGATCTTTCTCGGACTCGCGCTCTTTCTCTCTGATGCCGCGATCACCTACTATGCGGGACGGTATCTGGACGCACGGGACACGTGGAGACAGACAGGCATCGGGCGGAAACGCGTGGTGGAGCTTGGAGCCTTCCACGCGTTGTTGGGGGGAGCTTCGGTCTTGTTGTTGATCGACATCGGATGGTGGGGACTGATCTGGACGGTGGCTGGTGTGGCCTTTGGTGAGTACGCCTCAACCCGGAGAATTGTGTGACGACGGAACAGCTGTTACCGAACTGCGTATGCGGTGCTTCAGGTGGTCTTGCGGACAGCCAGTTCGGCATCCCGGTGCTCCGGTGTCACAAGTGCTCGATCGTGCGACAAGAGGTACGCATGACAGAGGTGCAGCTGGCTGAGTGGTATCGAGAGGTCTACTTCCCGCAGCCAGCCAAGATGTCAAGCCGAGCGAGGGACGGGATCTACCAGCATACCTATGACCACGACTACGAGGTTGCGCTCAAGCGCCTTGCAGCCTACAAACTCCCGGAAGGCATCAAGCTCCTTGACGTTGGAGCAGGAAACGGGGCGTTCGTCAACGCCGCGGTGACACACGGAAAGCTCGACGCGTGGGGTCAGGATCTTGCTCAACAGAGTGATGGCCCACGGATCTATGCTGAGGCGTTGGCGGAGGTGGCCTTTCCTACCGACGACTTCGACGTGATCACGATTCATGATGTGCTGGAACACATCCCGGATCCGATCGCCATGCTGAAGGAGATCCGTCGCATCCTCAAGCCGGGTGGGAAACTGATCGTGGACTTTCCTCGCTTCTGGCACGAGTCCGGCCGCCACCACTGGAAGCCGGTGGAGCACCTCTGGTGTTTGGATGAGCAGCAGCTCAATCATCTGCTGCGGCAGGCCGGATTTCTCGTGACTCATTGGGACCATCCGATCGAGTCGAAGATCGTGATGGTTGCGGAAGCGATGCAGCAGACCCGCCCGCAGATCCTCGTCCCAGCAGGCATCGGGGACTCTTACTGGGTACTGGTGAAGCTCCCGGGGTTCCTGAAAGCGCACGGGTTGGAGATGCCCGACCTCTGGGTGCAGGACATGGGGCCCAAGCGAACTGAGCCGTTTCTCAAGACGGTCTCCTTCGTCCACTCAGCAGGCTACAAGGTCTCGCACCGCGATCGGATCTTTCACGAAGCCTACATGACGGACGGACGGACGGTCTTCCCTGGGGTGTTGGGGGTGGACTACTTCATCGCCTACAACGGGATCCTGAGAGCAGGCAAGAGCCTTGCCGAGGTCGATCCACAGTACGGGTGCGACTGGTACCCGAAGATTCACGTCTCCAAGGAGGCGCAGGAGTTTCAGGCCAAGCTGGAGGCTGGTGGACCCTACGCAGTGTGCTTCTTCACGTTGAGCGGGATGTACACGAACTGGCTCAACGAGTTCGGTCCGGAGGGCATCTGGACCTCGTGTGTCAAGCTCAACACGGAGCTTGGGCTCCGCATCGTGATGATCGGCGCGGAGTGGGACAAGAACTCGCTCGGTGATCAGATGGCCTACCGTGCGCAGAGCAACTCCGACTGGGTTAACCTGATCGCGCAGACAAGCTTCGACCAGATGTTGGGGGCTATCTTGGGGGCGTCGTTGGTGTACGGCTGGCCAGCTGGGAACACCCTCCTCGGCCCCGTGCTCAACATCCCGACGGCCTTGGTGTGGAATCGGTACTTCAAGAGTGCGATGTGGACGAACACGGCTCCGCCTGATTCTCCCTACGTCGCCTTGGACACGGCTGGGCTTACCGCTGAGATCGTGGTCGATCAGGCACGCAAGGTGATGGGACGATGATTCTCAAAGGAGGCAGAATGTTCGTACGGGTACTGGTATTCACGCTGGTCGAGGATGCAGCGCTGATCGCGTGGTTAGCGCTGGTCCGTGCTGGACGAGCATTCTTGGGTGGGGCCCTCCTTCCGATCGGCTTTTTCGTGGAGCACGTGATCGCGGACAACGTGAAGAACCACGACAGCCTGTTCAATCTCAGGGGCATTCCCTACGGAAGGATCGCGGTCAACGCGCTGCTCGAGACCGGGCTCTGGTTGGTGTGGTTGTTCCTGTGGCCGTTCTATCAGTTCGACATCTTTGGGGTGGGCATCCCCGCCTTCGCCATCGTGTGGCTTCAGATCACGCTGCACATCGAGCATAACCTCACCGACAACATCTTCCACGGGCGTCCCCTGTTCGCGGACCTGTTCAACTCGCGAGTCCTCGGATTCACCACGCTGGAGAACATTGGCGCATCAGGCTGGTTGGGACTCATCGGGGCTGGGCAGCCGATCTTTGCTATCATGTGGCTCATTGTCTTCCAGCAAGCGGAGCACATGCGGGCGATCGTGTTGGGACAGCGGCCACGATGACACGGTGGAGAGGGGAGCGGGTGATCGGGGGCGATCCGTGGATTCATGCTCTGGTAGACAACTGGTATCCAGGGGATGAGTTCGTGGTCGATGATCTCTCGCTCCACTACTACGAGATGAAGTATGAGACAGCCGCGCGGTTGAAGCCCACCCACATCGTGGAGCTTGGGGTCCGTGCTGGATACTCCGCCTTCGCGTTCCTCTCGGCAGTGCCCGAGGCGTACTATCTTGGAATCGACAACGGGATGTGCGACGCGGAGCAGGGTGATCAATACATCGCGCACGCACACAAGATCCTGAAGCGGTTCGCGCATGTCTCGTTCTTGGCGCACGACATTCAGAAGCTTGAACGATTTGCGATGACCCCGTGGTCGTGGGAGACCACGATGGCGCACGTGGACGCGGACCACAGCTTCGAGGGTTGCTTCCACGACCTGAAGTTGTGCAGCGTGGCAAAGTGGATATTGGTTGACGACTACGGTGTTGGGAAGGACATACGGGAAGCATGCGACGAGGTCCTGACACAGAACCCAAGCTGGACCGCCGAGTTCGTGCATGACGGACTGCGCGGTAGTCTCCTCATCACCACACAGTAGGGGGTCTCATGGTGAACTGGTGGCAGTGGCTCCCATCTTGGGCTCAGCGCCTGTTGGCCAAGATCCCATCGTGGGGCGTTGAGTTCGTGAGCGGATGGCTTACAGCGGCGTTGGGCTACGGACTTCTCTGGGTCGTCAGTATCGTCATTCCGATGCCGCTCGATCTCGGCTTCTTCGTGGTGGGCGGCGTCTGGACGCATGGGCTCTCCCTACTGTACGAGGGATGGTTTGACCCGAACGGGCTGGAGTGGAAAGATCTGGCGCAGCGCGAGGTCGGAATCTTGACCGCGATGGGTGTGCTTGCGATCGTGCTGTTCTGATGGCCAAGCCCATCCGAACTGTCCTCACGCGATACCGTGGACCAGGCATCGTCTTCGCGGTAGAGCGGTGGCTGTATCCGCTTGATCAGGTCGAGGAGAGTGTGGCACGGTACGTCTTGATCTTCTCTGACGCGGACGATCAGGGACAGACGATCATGGATGGAACACAGCGCATCGTGATGCTGTCCAGCGAGGCCGCGAAGGATGTGGCCAAAGTGCTTGCAGGAGATTCAAAAGAGTGACCAAGCCTTACGTCAACGCGTTCTCAGATTTGACGTGGATCAAAGACCACAAGACGCGACGTCTCTCCTGTCTCCACCCTGAATGGGCGCTGTGTTTGGGTGGGGCGTACTGCGTGTGGGAGGACATCCTCGCCTTCGAGAAGATCTACGGAAAGCCGTGGGATGGACTGGTGATCGCGGCCAACGACATCGGATGCCACTGGCCGCGGGACCTCGATCACTGGGTCTCCCTTCACGCCTACAAGTTCGAGAAGTGGATTGCCTTGCGGAAAGAACAAGGCTTCGAGGACGGCTACGTGACCTGGGGCTGCAAGCCCGACGATCAGTTTCCGGACTACCGCCTCTCGGCCTGGGGTGGTGGATCAAGCGGGATGTTCGCGGCGCAAGTCGCACTGGAGCTTGGATGTACCCGAGTCGTGTTGATGGGGATTCCCATGACACAGACCCCGCATTTTGCGGAGACGAAAGAGAGCTTCCACGTGGTCTGGGTGGCAGCCAACGCCCATTGGAGGGCGTGGGGACAATGCAGGGAACGCTTTGGGGACAACGTAAGGTCCATGTCTGGGAAGACCAGAGAGCTGTTTGGCGAGCCTACTACAGAATGGCTAGGGGGTAGCACAATACCCGCACGATAGTATATTGCTTCACCATAGGGCCTTGCAGACGGTCCCCAGCCGAGTGGCTGCCACCGTCAAGCTCACCCTCGGAGATCACAGAGATCTCCGGGGGTGTCTTCGTTATGGGGGTCAGTGGATGCCGAGACCGCGCAGTGGGGAAGGACGCGAAGCATTCGTGAGTCGGTGCATGGGGGACGGTGAAGCGAACCGTAGCTTCCCTGACTCCGAGCAGCGGTACGCGTTCTGCAGTAGCACCTACACGCGCGCGCATCAAGAGGCCACGCACTTCCTGATCCTTCGCGCTGCCTCGTCGAGTGTGGCGCGGCGAGTTACTTGGATGGGTCGCGCGTTCCGCATCGTCCCTGCTGTCCTCGTTCGTGCTCAAGTGCTCCAGAACAATCTGGGTCGGACCTACCTTCCCGCTGAAGCGATCAACCGTGACTGGGCCGAGATGTGGAACAACATCCCGGTTCTCGTGGGACCGCATCCGACGCACGCTGGGGAGCCGATGAGCGGCCGGACTCCGGAGATCATGAACGAGCGGTGTGTGGGATGGATCTTTGGCGCGCATGCGGATGAGGGACCAGATGGGGTCGCCCGTCTTTCGGCAGAAGTGTGGCTGGACGTTGAGCGCGCGTCGGTCGTGCCAGGGTTCTCGGACGTACTCGCCGCCGTGGACGCCGGCCACCCTGTCGAACTCTCGACTGGATTCTCCACCATCCCGGAACAGCAAGCAGGGAACGCGGGAGGGGAGTTGTATGAATACGTGCTGCACCCCCTCGGCGCAGATCATCTCGTGATCTCGACCGAGATGACTGGAGCGTGTTCAGTGCATGATGGCTGTGGACTTGGGGTCAATGCTCAATGTCCATGCCGGGGCAATCATCAGGAGGACATTGTGTCTACACAGGCGCAGCCGACGGATGTAACACCAACCGCAGAGGAGACTCCGTCCTTGATCAAGAAAATCTTTGAACGTGCAGCCGCGCTGTTCGCGGTGGCGGAGGCCCACTCGGAGAAGATGACCTACGAGGAGATGGCCTCGCACAACATGGCGCGCGAGATGATGGCGCTCCAGGAACTGATGCCGAGTGATCAAGAGCGGATGCAGATGGTCCGCGAGGCGATGCAGGAAAAGTTTGGTGCCTCGGATCGTGAGGTGATCGTTTGCGATCTCTACAGCGATCAGCACTACGTAGTCTTTTGGTTCAGTACCCCTATGGGTGCTCAGCCCAAGGGCGCAGAGTATTACCGTTCAGAGTACACGATGTCTGAGAACGGTAAGATGACGTTCGCCGAACCGGCGCTTGTGCGGCGGATGACGACGTATGTACCCGTGGGCGCGACGGCGGCGAACACGGACCCAGCTCCACCGGAAGTGGTGGAGCCGACTCAACACACGGAGGAAGTCAACATGGCTGGCAGCGAAACGCAGGGCCAGGCCGAGATTCTGTCGGCCATTGCGGAGTTGACCCGTACGGTCAGCTCGTTGAACGAGAAGGTGCAGCAGCTGGAGGCGGGGGATGCCACGGTTGCGGGGCTGAAGCGGGCGATCACGGCGCTGACCGACAAGGTCGGCAACGTGGAGCGTCTGACGGCTCCCGCGGTCGAGGAGAGGGAGCGGGAACGGACGGCCCTCGTGCATGAGCTGGCTGGCAATCCTCGCGTGACCTTTACCGCCGCCGAGCTGGAGTCCAAGCCCGTCGACGAGCTGCGGAAGATCGCGAACATGGTCGCCACTGAGAACTACGCTGGCAAGGGTGGTCCTCAGGGGACGCAGCCGGAGACGCGGTACATGAAGCCGGTGTCGTACTACAACAAGCCGGCTGAGAAGTAGTCGAGGCGGTGGGGGTCAGCGGGAACTAGTGCCCGCACCCCCTTGGGGTTTCAGTACCAATCATCAGGAGGGCATGAGCTGTGGCGAAGAACACGATTGCACTGAAAGGCCGCTTCGAGCGTAAGGAACGTCTGGCGAACGCGGCTATCACCCCGGGTCACCTGGTGGAGATCATGAGCACCGGGAAGCTTCGGGTCCATGCAGGACTCGGCACGGCGGCCCAGAGGGCCTTCGCGCTGGAGAATGACCTGATCGGGCAAGGCGTTGACGATGCGTACGACGCCAACGACACGGTCCAGTATGGTGTCTTTGCTCCCGGCGCTGAAGTCTATGCGCTGCTGGGCACGGGGGAGTCGGCTGCCATCGGCGACTTCTTGGAGAGCAACGGGAACGGGACGCTGCAGGTCGCGTCCACCCCGGTGGAAGGGACGCACGTCGGGATCGCGTTGGAGGCGGTCACGGGTGGTGGCTCACCGAAGCGCTGCCGCATCGAGATCGTCTAGTAGCGTGGCGCTCATCAACAACTGAGGAGGGAAGGGCACATGGGTTACGAGCTGATTGGGGCGGACGAGATCCTTCGTATGGGTATCACGGATCTCTCGCAACTGCGGCCTGTACTGGGGACGAACGAAGTCCGCAGTATGGCCGGGAACGCCACGCTTCGGAAGGACGAGTGGGAGCAGATCGACACCCGCGTCAATGACGTGATGCGTGAACGGTTGACTGTGGTGGATGACCTTCGGGGCCGGGGCTTGGTCACGCCCGTCTCGTTGGGCACTCTGCTTCGGGTGACCGAGCGCGTGTCTGACATGGATGCGGCCGAGGTCTCCTTCGATGGAGACACGGCGCCGACTGGCGACCGTCCGGCTTTCTTGCGTGACGTGATTCCTGTTCCGGTGATCGCGAAGGACTTCCAATTCAACTGGAGGCAGCTGGACGCCTCTGGCCGTCGGGGGGACCCGCTGGATGTTTCAGCGGCTGCCATCGCCGCGCGGAAGGTGCGGGACAAGCTTCAGGATCTCTGCGCCAACGGGTTCACGGGTGGGCCGGGCAGCAATCCCACCAACGGCACCGATGGTCAGAGCATTCCGGGCATCGTGAATGCACCGAATCGCTTGACGATCTCAGGTGCGTCTGCGGTGTGGGATGGTTCCTCGCCGGACATCGTCGGGGACGTCATCAAGATGTTGACCACGGGGTACAACAGCAACCTCTTCGGGCCGTTCTTCCTGTACGTCTCGAAGGATTACTGGGCTCCCCTGCAGCAAGACTACAGCACGAGCAAGGGTGACCGGACGTTCCTGGAGCGGATTCTCGCCTTCCCGGACATCGCGGCCGTTCGTCCCTTGGACGCGCTGCCGAACGATACGGCCGTGCTGGTGCAGATGACGGAAGACGTGATCGACCTGACGCTGGCTCAGGATGTCACGACCGTCCAGTGGGAGAAGAACCCGTTCGTCCAGCTGTTCCGTGTGATCATGGTCGGTGGGCCGCAGATCAAGTCCATCCAGACCTCGGCTGGCGCAACGATCAACGGCATCGTGTTGCTCATCTAGGACAGCTGATGCCTGAGAAGTTGATGTACCGAAACGATGGCCTTCCATGGCGGCGCGCACCTGCGGCTTCGGCTCAGGTGGTGCCCCATGGGGGCCTCGTCGAGGTGACGCCCCGAGAGCATGTCCATATCCAGTCTGATCCAGAACTTCGTGTTCGGTTGATCTGGCTGCGGGAGGACACCCAAGAACCCAAGCCTCTCGGTGCTGAAGGGGATGCAGGGACTGACGGTCAGCCCAATACTCCTGAGTGGCCGCTCAAGATCTCGCCTCGCCTTTACCTATCCCGGTATCCCAAGGGACGTCACGCAGATTTGGCCAAGCAGCTCCTCACTGAGGAGGTCGCGGCATGAGCTACTACCGCAACATCGGGGCTCCACATCATCGATCGGACGGAAGCATCGTGCCTCCGGGATCGGTGTTCGAGCCTTCTCCGCTTGAGATCCGACAGCTTGAGTACAAGCTCGTCTACGTGGGAGACACCCCTGACCCCAAGGATCATGTCGTGGGTCCGGTTGTGCCTCCTCCGCCGCCGCTCCCCAAGGAGTGGCCGATCACGATGCGGCCGGAACTGTACATCAAGTTGCATCCGACGGGACGGCACGCCGATTTGGCGAAGCGTCTCCTTGGCATCGAAGAGCCTCAAGCCTACGAAGGGCCAGAGAACTGGCACGACAGCTCACGATAGCGAGGGCCCCAATGCGGTACAGCAGAATGCTCGTAGCGATGCTTCTTGTGTTGGCCTGTGGTCGCGATCCAGTGACTCCGCCAACGCCCACCAGCGCCACCTTCCTCTCCTCGGCATGGAGCTATCACTACTCCTATCCTGGATGGACGGAATGGCTGGACTCGGTGCGAGGGACCATCGCCTTCGAGGTGGGACCAGAGGACAAGTTCGCGGCTGGAACGACCGCTGATGTCATCGGATTCTTCCGTGGTCATGCATCAGCATGGCCAGAGGACTCTACCGTAGCAGGGGCTGCGGTGATCTGGCCGAACGGCTTGCGGGTGACGGCGCGGATGGTTCAGCTCGTGGGTGATCCATCCTCCTTTACGTTGGCCGATCCACATCCCACTGGGACGTGGTTGACGCCAAGCTTCGCGGCCAAGTTCGAGCAGCACGGGGACACGCTCTACTTTGCGAGTGGCATTGCCACCGCTGACAGCGTGTCGTTCTCGTTGATCGTCACTTCCTTGCGGAGGTAGGATGCCACGCACGACGGCAACGGCGATCAAGGAGATCCTTGATACCACCCTCTCGACCGCACAGATCAACGCGTTCATTGCGGACGCGAACCTGTGGGTGACAGAGGAGTTGACGAGCGCTGCTCTCTCAGCTGAGCGCATGGAGATCATCGAACGATACCTCGCTTGCGCGCTGACGAAGCTGCGCGAGCTTGGACTCAAGAGCAGCACGATCGGGGATGTCTCGGAGAGCTATCAGACGGACGCAGACGTGACGGACTATCTCTTGCGCGCGGCGTCCTTTGACTCAAGTGGGAAGGTGCGTCAGCACTTCTTGGCTCCCAAACCGGTCGCTCAGGCGCAGCCGATCATCATCCCGGCGATCATGAATGTCGGGAAGGGATTCGCTGAAGACGTATGAGCACCGTCATTCGGCGGTCGTTGGAGACTGTAAGCCTTGAGGTGTTGACCGGAGTGGATGGCCAAGGAAAACCAACCTACGCCACTGCGGTGAACGTGCAGGCGCGGACGGTGCGGGAAGATATGATGGTCAAGCTGGGGAACGGAAGTGAGGTCAGGACCTCGGCGACGTTGTGGTTCGAGGCGAGCACATCCCCGATGCCTGGTGAACAGGATCGCTTGACCTTGTTAGATGGGTTGAAGGGCATAGTGGTCGAGGTGATGGTGGGAAAAGCATTAGGGGGGAAGATCGACCACGTCCGGCTCAAGATTCGGGAGGAGTAATGGCGCGTCTCAGTGGAACTACGACCAAGAGCTTTCGAGATGCTGCCGCGCGAATCAAGGCATTCTCGACCGTACTGCAACAGGGGGCTGGAAGCGGCTTGCTCAAAATCGGTAACGAGATCATGACCGACATCAAGGCGAGCGCGCCTGGTCATGGGGTCCCGCGAGACACTGGGACGTTGGCTGGAACGGGAGCAGTAGAGAAGGTCAACGCGGTGGAGGTGGAGCTGAGCTTCGGTGGTGCAGCGGCTCCATATGCGTTGACACAGCACGAGCGTATGGACTATCACCACAAGCTTGGTGAGCCTCGGTATCTGGTGCGGGGCATCGAGCGGTGGCAGCCTGATGGGAGCGCGGCCATGGAAGCGCTGAAGGCCAATGCGGAGGCAGGGCTCAAGGCGGTCGCGCAGAAGTGAGCGCAGTCTCGGATGTCTACACCTACCTCCAGACGCAAGGTATCGCGGGAGGTTCCACACAGTGGGGACTCGTCCGGAGACGGTTGATGGACACGCCGTTGCCGGATCAGATGGTGATGATGGTCGAGGATGGAGGGCCACCACCGGAGATGTCGATTGCTGGTGATGGCCAAGAGGTGGCGGTGAAGGATCTCGGGGTACTGGTGACGGTGCGCGCGAAGCAATGGGATGGGGACGCGAGCCTTGTCAAGGCGCAAGAGATCCTGACAGCGCTGCATGGGAAGGTGGCGTTCGCGTTGGTAAGCCGGATCTATATACGGATCAGCGCGATGACTGCCGAACCGGTGTTTGCAGGGTTTGACGAGCAAGGCAGGCCGCTGCACACAGTGGCGTTTCGTCTCTTGACGGACGCGTAGACTCAACAAGGGGAGGAGCACGTGTCAAAGTTCATTGCGCACGGGACTACCGTCACGGTCAGCGGTACCAGGATCGGTCGATTGGTCTCGGTCAGCATCCCGGATCGCGTCAAGGGAGAAGCGGAGACGACCGATACGGACAGCACTGCCCGTGAGTTCATCGCTGGACTTCGGGATTCAGGCACGGTAGAGATCACGGTGCGCTATGATCCGGACGATGCGGGTCAGCTCATCGTGGACAACAACTACGCAGCGGCACAGGGCTCAGAAGTGGTCGCATGGGTGATCACGCTCCCTGGCGCTGCGACGGCAAGCCCGTCTCCTCAAGGGGTGGCGAGCTGGTCGTTCGATGGGTACGTGCAGAAGCCGTGGACCGGATCGCTGGATCTGGTCGGTGATGTCGCGGCGGAGCTGACCTGCACGGTTCGCGTCACCGGCCCGGTGACCGTACTGCACTAGTCTTACAGTGGGGGGTGGCCACATGAGTACTGACAAGATGATCCCACCGAGCACACCACGCCCGACGCGTGGTGTGCCGGTGGCGCTCGATCGGACGCGCTATCTGCGCTACTCGTTGCGGACGAGACGGAAGATCCGTGAGGAGTTTGGCGATCAGGCAATGAGTGAGGGACTTTCGGATGAGAAGCTCGCGAAGATGCTCTACTACGGGCTTCTGGAAGACGATCCGACCATTACCGTGGACCAGATCGAAGATCTTGTGGATCTGGAGAATCTGAAGGACATACTGAACGCGGTGGTGCAGGCCTTCGGGGGACAGGCCAAGGTGGCGACCCACCCTCCGAAGCCGGCGGAGACGACGACGCCAGCGACACCAAGCGAGGCCGCCGGCTCGTAGTACAGGTCCCTCCCGGCGAGGAGGACCTGCGGTTGTGGGCACTCGCGATGGCGATCGGGATACCAGATTCGTTGTTCTGGGATCTCACCCTTCGCGAGATCGAAGCGGTAGTCTTGAGGCATCGGGAGTTTCAACGTTTCTCCGCGAAGCGTTCAGCCCTCATCACCGCCGCTGTCTACAACGTCCACCGTAAGCCTGGCACTGCGTTCTTCCACGCGGAAGACTTCCTGAGGCAAGAGCGGACAGAAGAAGACTACGCCTCGGTGGAGGAGAGCGCCCGTATGCTGAATGTCTGGGCCCGGCAGATCAATGCAGCAGTAGACAAGGCCAAGGACCAACCTGTTGAGATCGTGAAGGAGATCCCGTGAGCACTGTTCTCGCCCGCGCTGTAGTCAAGATCGAAGGCGACATCGAGGACCTGAAGGCTGCCTTCGATCTCGCGGAGTCGGAGACCGAGAAGGCGGGCAAGCGGATGCATGACCTTGGGAAGAAGATGACGACCTTCGTCACCCTTCCCTTGGTCGCCCTCGGTGGTCTCGCGGTACATGAGTTCTCCACCCAAGAAGACGCGCTGGTCGGTCTTGAAGCTACCCTCCGCGCTACTGGTGGAGCCGCTGGGGTGACCAGCGAGCACATTCAGGCCTTGGCAGCCTCTCTCCAGAACACGACCCTCTTCGCAGACGATGTCGTTGACTCAGCCGCTCAGGTCCTCTTGACCTTCACGAACGTACGGAACGTGGTGGGTCAAGGGAACGACGTATTCGATCGGACCATCAAGGTCGCCGCTGATCTTGCATCGACTCCATTGTTCCGTGGAGATCTCGCCGATGCTGTGCGTTCTCTTGGCATCGCGATGGAGAGTCCTGAGGAGGGGATGGCCCGACTCCGGCGTGCTGGCATCATCTTCACGGATCAAGAAAAGGATCAAGTCAAGGCACTCACAGATACAGGGCGTGTTCTGGAAGCGCAGCGCCTCATCCTGGACAAGGTCGAGGGGAAGGTCAAGGATGTGGCAGCGGCCATGGCGAATACTCCACATGGTCGTTTGATCTCGGCCTGGAACGCGGTGAAGGACTCCTTGGAATCGGTCGGAGCCATCATCGCACCCTTCGTCTCCAAATTCGCGGACGGACTGAAGACGTTGGCCCACTGGTTTGATACCCTCACCCCTGCGATGAAAACAACGATCGTGATCATCGCAGCGATGGCCGCTGCTGTTGGTCCACTGTTGCTGGTGATGAGTGCCTTGGCCAAAGCCCTTGTTGTGGGACGAGTGGCCATGCTCTTGTTCGGAGCGGAGTTGAAGACTGCTGCCACTCTCATGACTGCAGGTGGGATACTGGCGATCGGTCTTGGTGTGATCGCGGCCCTGTGGGTGCAGATGCGGATCGAGGTGGAGAAGACCACCGCTGCGATGGCTGTTGCGATGGGACAGGCGAACGCCGCGTTGGCGAGCCTTACTCCCAAGCAGGCGGAGGGAACGCTTCAGCGGGTCACGACCAAGATCACATCGTTGAACGAAGAACTGGCGAACGAGAAGCGGCGCCTCAAGGAAGCTGAGCAGGCGCAGCAGGAGCATACCAGAGGACTCTCGGGCCCAGCCTATGCTCAAGCATTCAGTGCCCATCAGAAGTTGATCGACTCTATCGGAGAGGAGATCGAAGAGACTGAGGCGGCAATCCAACGACATCAAGACGAGGCCAAGATCTTGCAGGGAGTGGTGGACGCGTCGAAGGCGGTGAGCAACGCGAACACTGGTATGACCATCTCGCACGAGAATCTGAAGAAAGCGATGGATGCGCTCAATCAGTCGTTGCGCGTGATCCCGACGAACACCAGAGTCCTTGGCAGCGAGTATGATGCGATCAAAGCACGTGCCGATGCGTACGGGCAAGCGGTGAACGATTTGATCGCGAACGGAGCTACCCTCAACACCGTTGTCGACGCGCAGGGAAGAACGGTTCGTGATCTTGTCGATCGGTGGGCCGCGCTCAATAAACAGGTAGAGGATGCAGCGCGGCAACAGGCCTTGTTCAATACGATCACGAAAGAGGCACCGCTGGTGCAGTATTCGCAGCGGTTGCGCGATGTCGATGCCTTGCTCAAGGCAGGAAGGATAAGTGAGGCGGCGGCGATGGAGCAACGTAAGCTTGCGACCACCGCATTTGTTAGCTCGTTCGCGCTCGCCTCGGCTGCCCTTGAGAATGCAAAGACCCCGGCACAGGTCTACAACGAGACGATTGCGGAGCTTGATAGGTTGATGAAGACCTCAGCTGCGCCAAGTCAAGAACGGTATGCGGAGGCTGTACTCCTCACTCGCAATGCGTATTTGGCCACCTTGCCAGAGGCTGATCAGCTTCGCATCGAGACTGAGGCTCTGGGACTCAATCAGAAAGGCTTGCGAGCGGCGCTCCTCCAGACTGAAAACGCACTGGCTGATGCCACGGCTGCGATGGATACTCAGGCCAAGATGGCAGAGCAGCTCAAACAGGCCATGGCGGATATTCTTGGGGACGCGATCGACCAGCTGGTGGAGTTTGCCTTCACTGGGAAGCAGAGCTTCGGGGACTTTGTACAGTCAGCCTTGCTGGAACTGACGAAGCTGATCATCAAGCTGGAGATCATGAAAGCGATCATGAAGTCGAACGGTTTCATGAGCTTCGGTGGTGGCTTCGCGAGCGGCGGCTTCCTCTCTCCGGGTGAGATCGGTCTTGTGGGGGAGACCGGACCGGAGTTGGTACAAGGTGGCCACACTGGACTGACCGTCGCGCCGATCCGAGCCTCTGGGGTGATGGGTGGTGGCATGGCTGGTGGGGACTCCGTGCAGGTCAACGTCACCGTGGCCGCAATCGACTCCAAGGGCGTGACAGATTTCTTCGAGCAGAACGAAGGCTTGGTGAGCAACGCCATGCTGAGAGCGTTCCAGAAGTCTCGCATCCTTCGCAATCGCTTGGGAGGCTAGATGCCCACCTTTCCGCGCGCTGCTGATGCCAAGCCACGGCTGATCACGATGCCGGTCTTCCCTTCGTCCCTCTCGGCGTGGAGCTTCTCTGGCAAGGGGCAGTTCCGCGCGGTCCAGAACATGGGTCGGGTGTGGCAAGAGGTCTACCCCAACATGCGGATCAGCTTGAACAGCGTGCGCGCGTTGCTGGAGGCGATTAACGAGGGACTTCGCGGTGGTCTTGTGTGGGATGTGCAGCATCTCGCACTGCTGACCACCCTCGGCATCGGGGGTGGAACACCGTTGGTCAACGGTGCTGGCCAGACGGGATCGAACCTCAACATCGACGGTTGTGGGAACAACAAGACCCCCTACCTTCGGCGGGGAGATCTCATACAGGTCACGGGTTGCGCGGTGGTCTTTGATGTGACGGCGGACTGTAACTCCAACGGCTCAGGTCAGACTGTCGTCCCGATCAATCCACCGATCTTCGCTGGAAAATCTCCGGCGGATAATGCGGCGGTGACCTTGGCTCCGAGCATCAACTTCAAGGCTGTGCTCACACTCGACAGTGGCTTCCCACAGATCGACGTCCCAGCCGGGATCATGCTTGCCGGGTTGACGCTGAACTGGAGAGAGCAGCCACAATGAAGTTCAAGCTCATATGCTGTCTTTCCGGACCTGAGAAAGCGCCAGACTGGATTGGCCACTTTATGGCTGATTCAGAGGACGCTGCCTATCGAGAAGGACAGCTTGTCTTGGCTGCTGCAAGGAGAGAACAAAGTACCGCAACTGTTTGTCTCGTTAACGAAGAGTCTGGTGTGGTGAAGCAGGTGTTGTTGCCATGAGTCCACGCACTCTTGTCACAGCGTTCAAGAACGACGCCATCGCGGACAATGCCGAGTTC
>Ga0075423_10000742_pt1 | contig 27227 bp, 24 predicted proteins | sample SoiMethybrSBSTD2_FD_80114 | JGI IMG/M metagenome (GOLD analysis project Ga0075423, IMG submission 80114) | Bulk soil microbial communities from a Populus tree surrounding site in Tennessee, USA - Soil MetaG P. TD hybrid SBSTD2 | ecosystem: Environmental > Terrestrial > Soil > Tree plantation... | reverse complement strand
ATGCCGCACGCGGGACGGACGACTCGATCTGGGAGCGGTCCTGGACGAGCTCTTCACCCGGGAGGTCCGTGGCGTGCTGGTCGAAGGCGGGGGCGAGATTCACGCGGCGTTTCTCGACACGAATTTGGTCGACCGCGTGGCGATCTACGTGGCGCCGCTCCTGGTCGGCGGACGCGGCGCGACGCCGGTGGTCGGCGGGGTCGGCCGCGAGCTGAAGAATGCGGTGCGGCTCGGCGGGCTGTCCGTGACCGCGCTGGGCGATGACCTCCTGATCGAGGCGGACGTTCTCAGAGCCGCGGGCGCCTGATGTTCACCGGAATCGTCGAGGAAGTGGGCACCGTCCGGGCGATCAAGGTCGGCCAGCGCGTCGCGACGCTCGAGATCGACGCGTCGGTGACGATCGACGGCACCGACATCGGCGGTAGCATCGCAGTGAATGGGGTGTGCCTCACGGTCATCGAGCGGCACTCCGCCGGATTCGTATTCGAGGTCGGCCCAGAAACCCTCAGCCGGACAGCTATGGCCCGCCTGGTCGCGGGCGACCGCGTCAATCTGGAGCGACCCCTGCGGTTCGGTGGCGCGCTGGGCGGCCATCTCGTCCTGGGCCACGTCGATGGTGTGGGAACCGTGGATGCCGTAACTCGGGTAGAATCGACAGCGCGGGTGCGGATCACGCTACCGAGCCGCGAGCTGGAGCCGCTGCTGATCCCCCAGGGATCGGTGGCGGTCGACGGTGTCAGCCTCACCGTCGCCGCGCTGGGCGATCTGAGCTTCGAGGTGATGTTGATCCCGCACACGCTGGCGGTGACGACGCTTGGCCGGCTCGAGCCGGGCCAGGCGACGAACATCGAGGTGGACGTGATCGGCAAGTATCTCGTACGTTCACTGGTCCTGAGGGGGACGACATGACCGCGTTTTCGACCATCGAGGAGGGGATCGAGGAGGTCCGGCAGGGGCGTCTCCTGCTCGTCGTGGACGACGAAGACCGGGAGAACGAAGGCGACCTCGTGATGGCGGCCGAGAAGGTGACGCCCGAGGCCGTGAACTTCATGGCCAAGCATGGCCGCGGTCTGATCTGCGTTCCGCTGCTCGGCGAGCGGTTGGACGACCTCAAGATCTCGATGATGGTCTCGGACAACACGGCCCCCATGGGCACGGCGTTCACGGTCACCGTCGACGCGCGGCGGGGCGTGACGACCGGCACCTCCGCCTACGACCGCGCCGTCACGATCAAGACACTCGTCGACCCGCTGATGCGCGCCGACGACTTGACCCGTCCCGGGCACATCTTGCCGCTGCGCGCGATGCCCGGAGGGGTGCTGAGACGCGCGGGCCACACGGAAGCCGCCATCGACCTCGCGCGCCTGGCCGGTTGCTACCCGGCCGGCGTCATCTGCGAGGTGCTCGACGAGGACGGCAACATGGCGCGGGTGCCGCAGCTCAACGAGCTGGCCCGCACGCACGGCCTCAAGATGATTACGATCCGCGATCTCATTGAGTACCGGATCCACAAGGAAAAGCTGGTCCGGCGGATCGCGACGACCAAGCTGCCGACCGAGTTCGGCGAGTTCAGCGCGATCGCGTACGACACGACGGTCGACAGTCGCGTACCGCTCGCCCTGGTGATGGGCTCGGTGTCCGGCGACGATCCCGTGCTCGTTCGCGTGCACTCCGAGTGCCTGACCGGGGACGTGTTCCACTCTCGGCGGTGCGACTGCGGGCTCCAGCTCGACAAGGCCCTCGCCCGCATCCAGGCCGAGGGGCGTGGCGTCTTCGTGTACATGCGCCAGGAAGGGCGGGGAATCGGCCTGCTCAACAAGATGCGCGCCTACGAATTACAAGATATGGGCAAGGACACGGTCGAGGCCAACGCCGCGCTCGGCTTTCACGCCGACCTGCGCGACTACGGCATTGGCGCCCAGATTCTCGTCGACCTCGGGGTCAAGAACTTGAAGCTCTTGACCAACAACCCGAAGAAGATCGTCGGCCTCGAGGGCTACGGTCTGCACATCGCCGAGCGCGTGCCGATCGAGATTCCGGCGACCGAGACCAACCGGAAATACCTCAGCACCAAGCGCGACAAGCTCGGGCACTTGCTGTCTTCACTACCTGACTGAGATGGCTCCTCGCGCCCCGAAGCTCCGCCGGGCCGCCCGGAGCGCCGGGCCCATGAGGTTTGCGATCGTCGCGGCCCGCTTCAACGAACGCATCACGCAGCGGCTCGTCGCCGGCGCCCTCGGCGCCCTCCGCGCGGCGCGGCTCGGTCCGGACGCTATCGAGGTGCACTGGGTGCCCGGCTCCTTCGAGCTTGCGCAGGCCGCGGGCCATCTGGCGGCGACCGGCCGGTTCGCCGGGATCGTCTGCGTGGGCGTGGTCATCCGAGGACAGACTCCTCACTTCGAGCACATCGCGCGCGAGGCCGCTTCCGGGATACGGCAGGTCGCGCTCGAGTACGGCGTGCCGGCGACCTTCGGGGTGATCACGTCGCTGACCGAAGAGCAGGCGTGGGCGCGCGCGGGCGGCGAGGTCGGCAATCGCGGCGAGGAAGCCGCCGAGGCGGCGCTGCAAATGGCCGAATGGGTCCGGAGCATCCAGAACGGAGGCGCAGCCGGACGGAGTCCGGCACGCCTGTCAACATCTCCTGCGGCTGAACGGGCGAGTCGGGGCCACGTGCGCCTAGATCAGGCCACCCGCGGTCCAAGGCGCCCTCAAGGCCCCCGCTACAAATAATGGGCCGCCGCCGGAAGACCCGGGAGGTCGCGCTCCAGTTCCTGTACCAGCTGGACCTGCACAGCGAGGACGATCCCGCCCAGCACGAGGCCGAGTTCTGGTCGCGCCATCCGGTCGACGAGGAGACCCACGTGTTCGGCGACGCCCTCGTGCGCGGCACCAAGGCGAACCAGGGAAAGATCGACCAGATCATCTCGCAGTTCGCCGAGCACTGGGATCTCGAGCGGATGGCCGTGGTCGACCGCAACATCCTCCGGCTGGCGGTCTACGAGCTGCTGTGGACCGAGGACGTCCCGCCGAAGGTCGCCATCAACGAAGCCATCGAGATCGCCAAGAAGTTCGGGACGAAGGAGTCGAGCCGCTTCATCAACGGCATGCTCGACCGCATCCACAAAGAACTCCGTCCGACCGCCTGAACCCTGCGGTGCGGTACGCGGTGCTCTCGGACGTTCACGGTAATCTCGAAGCGCTCGAGGCCGTGCTGGCGGACGCCGCGACGCGGACCGACACCCTCCTCTGCCTTGGGGATCTCGTCGGCTACGGCGCCGATCCGGTCGCCTGCGTCGAGATGATCGCCGGGCGCGCCCAGACGATCACCTACGGCAACCATGAGCAGGCGGTCGCCGGGGGCCTGGACCTCGACTGGTTCAATCCTCACGCGCGCGCCGCGGCCGAGTGGACGCAGGAGCGGCTAGACGGGGATCACCTGCGATACCTGACCGCGCTCCCGTTGGTCGCCGAGGTGGGCGACGCCACGCTCGTGCACGCGTCGCCCGATCGTCCGGAGGAGTGGGAGTATCTGATCAGCGCCGAGGACGGGTTCAACGCGTTCTCCGCGTTCACCACCCGCCTGTGCTTCGTCGGACATTCCCATCTGCCGGGCGCCTGGTCGCTCGGGTCCAGCGGGCCGGAGCACCTGCCCGGATCGATCGACCTCTCGCTCGAGCGCGGCCGACGCTACATCGTGAACGTCGGCAGCGTCGGGCAGCCACGCGATCGCGATCCGCGCGCGGCCTACACGATCTGGGACGCCGAGCGCGGCACCGTCTCGACCCGGCGTGTCGTCTACGACGTGAAGACAGCGGCCTCGAAGATTCTCCGAGGAGGGTTGCCCCGCTTTCTCGCCGATCGGCTGGGGTGGGGCTCCTGAGCCTGCTCCCGTGGCTTCCGCGGGCGACGCTGCTCGCGGGCGCCGCCCTCGCCGTCGCGCTGGCGTTCCCGCCCACCGACTGGGAGGCGCTCGTCTGGGTCGCGCTGGTGCCGCTGTTCGTCACGGCCGTAAGCTGCCCGCCGCGCGTCGCCTTCGGATGGGGCTGGCTCTACGGCACGATCCACTTCCTCGCGCTGCTTCACTGGCTCGATTTCACGTTCCGCACCTACAGCGATATTCCCTGGCCGCTGACCTGGGGCCCGACGCTCGCGCTCGCGGGATACTGCGGGCTCTACGTCGGCGCGGTCGCGGGGGCGATGTCGTGGCTGGCGCGTCCCTCGATCGGCTGGGCGCTCGCCGCGTCGCCGTTTCTGTGGGTGGGAGGAGAGTGGATCCGCGGCCACCTCTTCGGCGGCTTCCCCTGGGGGCTCCTCGGTTACTCGCAATACCTGAGCCTTCCCGTCATCCAGCTCGCCGAGCTGGCGGGCGTCTACGGCGTCTCGCTGGTGATCGTGGCCGCCAACGCCGCGCTTGCGGGCTGTCTGGTCCTGTCGCGTCGTGCGGCGGTGAAGGGCGTCGTGCTCGCGGCCGCGTTGCTCATCGCCGCGGTGGGCTTCGGAGCGTGGCGCCTGAGCGCGCCGGCACCGGTGGGCGAGACCCGGGTCGCGATCATGCAGCCCTCGATCGAGCAGCCCCTGAAGTTCGTGCCGGGCCATGCCGCGACGACGGTGGCGATCTACTTGAACCTCACCCGGCGCGCCGGCGCGGAGCGCCCGCAGCTGATCGTGTGGCCGGAGACAACGCTTCCCGCTCCGCTGGCGCGCGATCCGGAGATGGCCAAGACCCTCAAAAGCCTGTCGGCGGCGATCGGCGCGCCCCTTCTGGTCGGCTCGATCGACATTGAGGGAAAAACTCCGCCGAAGCTCCGTAACAGTGCGTTTCTCCTCACAGAACGCGGGATCGTCGGCCGGTATGATAAGATTCGTCTCGTTCCGTTCGGGGAGTTCGTACCGCTGTCGGGATTGATCGGATTCGTGAGGAGCTGGGCCCAGTTCATCGCGGAGCTCGAGCCGGGCTCCCGCGCGAGTGTCTTCTCGGGCCCGCCAGCCCCGTTCGCCGTGGTGATCTGCTACGAAGGGATCTTCCCCGAGCTCGTCCGTGAATTCGTGAAGGGTGGCGCGCGCCTGATCGTGAACATGACGAACGACGCATGGTTTGGTCGTACGGCCGGGCCGTGGCAGCATCTGGCCATGTACCCGTTCCGGGCGATCGAGCATCGCGTGGCGGTGGTGCGCGCGGCGAACACTGGTGTGTCGGCGTTCATCGCGCCGTCGGGCCACATCGGGCGACACACGGCCCTCTTCGAGCGCACGGTCATCACGGAGCTCGTACCTCTGCGCACCGTCGAGACGATCTACTCCCGCTTCGGCGACTGGCTCGCGTATGTGGCGCTCGGCGTGTCGGGCGGCGCGCTGGCCTTCTCCGCCTGGCGGAGAGCCGCGTGATGCTGGGCGACGTCAAGCGCGAGGTTGCCGAGCTGACGACTCGCCTGGGCGGGCTCCGGGGGCATCTTTGACCTCGCTGCGAAGGAGCAGCGGCTGGCTCAGCTCGACACCGAAATGGCGCAGCCCTCTTTCTGGGAGGACAACCGCCGCGCGCAAGAGGTCATCCGCGAGCGGACCGAGCTCTCGCGGCTCGTCACGCGGGTGAAAGAGCTCGCCGGCAAGGCCGAGGACCTCACCGTGATGCTCGAGCTCGCCGAGGAGGCCACCGACGGCATCCTTGACGCCGAGATCGCCGACAGCATGGCCGGGCTCCGGAAGGATCTCGACGAGTTCGAGCTCAAGGTCATGCTCTCGGGGGCCCACGACAACAAGGCGGCGATCTTGTCGATCCATCCCGGTGCGGGCGGCACCGAGTCGCAGGACTGGGCCCAGATGCTCCTGCGCATGTACCTGCGCTGGTGTGAGCGCGTCGGAATGAAGGCCGAGGTCGTCGATCTGCTGCCCGGCGACGAGGCCGGCATCAAATCCGCGACGGTCGAGGTGTCCGGCGAGTACGCGTTTGGATATCTGCGGGGCGAGACGGGTGTGCACCGGCTGGTGCGGATCTCGCCGTTCGACGCTTCGCGTCGCCGGCAGACGAGCTTCGCCTCGGTGGCCGTCGTTCCTGAGGTCGACGACGTCGAGGTGAACGTGAAGGAAGACGAGATTCGGGTGGACGTGTTTCGCGCGTCGGGGCCGGGCGGGCAGGGGGTCAACACCGCCGACTCGGCGGTGCGCATCACCCACCTGCCCACCGGGATCGTCGTCTCGTGCCAGAACGAGCGCTCGCAGCTGCGGAATCGTGACACGGCCATGCGCATCCTCAAGGCGAGGCTCTACGAGATCGCCGAGAAGAAGCAGCGCGAGGAGCTGGCCGAGCTGACCGGTCAGAAGAAGGAGATCGCCTTCGGCAGCCAGATCCGCTCGTACACGTTCCACCCCTACCAGCTCATCAAGGATCACCGAACCGGCCACGAGGTGGGCAACGTCGACGCTGTGATGGACGGCGACCTGGACGACTTGATCAAGGCGTACCTGCTCTGGTCGCGAGGCCGCGAGGCATGAATCAGGACGACAACGAGCTGATGCGACAGCGGCGCGAAAAGCTGGAGGCGCTCCGCCGCGATGGCATCGATCCGTTCGGCGGGCGCTATCCCGTGACGCACTGGGCGCGCGACCTCGCCGAACGGCTGGGAAGCGCCGGCGAGTCGGAGCTGAAGGGCTTCGGGCCCGTGAGCCTCGCAGGCCGCGTCGTGACGATGCGCCATCACGGCAAGACATGCTTCGCCCATCTCATGGATCAGACCGGCCGCATCCAGCTCTACGCGCGCGCGGACGGGCTCGGTGACGAGTACGGGCGCTTCGTCGAGCTCGACGCCGGCGATTTCATCGGCGTGACCGGCGAGATGTTCCGCACGCGCACGGGCGAGCTGACGGTCGCGGTGAAGACATTCAGCTTCCTCGCCAAGGCGCTGCGGCCGCTCCCCGAGAAGTGGCACGGTCTGAAGGACGTGGAGACGCGCTACCGGCAGCGGTACGTCGACCTGATCGTCAACGCCGAGTCGCGTGAGATCTTCCTCATGCGGGCGCGGCTCATCCGGGCTATCCGGGCGTTCCTCGACGCGCGCGGGTTCCTCGAGGTCGAGACGCCGATGATGCAGCCGATCCCCGGCGGCGCCATCGCGCGGCCGTTCAAGACCTTTCACAACGCGCTCGGCATGGACCTCTACCTGCGCATCGCCCCCGAGCTCTACCTGAAGCGGCTGGTCGTGGGCGGCTTCGAGCGCGTGTACGAGATCAACCGGAACTTCCGGAACGAAGGCACCTCGACGCTGCACAACCCCGAGTTCACGACGCTCGAGTTCTACCAGGCGTACGCCGATTACACGGACCTCATGGAGCTCACCGAGGCGATGTTCGTCGAGCTGGCCCTGGCGCTCCGGGGCTCCACGACGCTCGTCTGGGGCGAGCACACGCTCGAATTCAAGCCGCCGTGGCGGCGGCTGCCGTTCTTCGAGGGGCTGTCCCAGACCCTCGAGCTTCGCGTAACGCCCGAGACCGAGGCCGGCGCCCTCCGCCGAGCGGCGGCAGCCCGCGGCGTTCACGGCGAGGGACCGGCCTCGAAGCTCTGGAAGGACGTGTTCGAGACCCTGGTCGAGCCGACGCTGGTCCAGCCGACCTTCGTCGTCGACTTTCCGACCGAGCTCTCGCCGCTTGCTAAGCGTAAGCGCGACAATCCGCAGCTCGTGGACCGGTTCGAGCTGTTCGTCGCCCGCCACGAAATGGCGAACGCCTACAGCGAGCTGAACGACCCGGTGGACCAGCTCGCGCGCTTCCGCGAGCAGGCGGCGCTCCTCGCCCGCGGCGACGAGGAAGCTCACTGGCTCGACGAGGACTACGTGCGGGCGCTGGAGCACGGCATGCCGCCCGCAGCGGGAGAGGGCATCGGGATCGACCGGCTGCTCATGATGTTCGCGGACCAGCCGTCGATCCGCGAGGTGATCCTGTTCCCCCTGCTGAGACCCGAGGGAGGCCGCGCGGCCGGCGACGAGGGCGAGGGGCGCACGTGAGGCACGGGCTGCCGTTCGAGCTGCTCCTCGGCTTCAGGTATCTCAGATCGCGCGGGCAGCGGACCAACCTCTCGCTGTTCGTCTGGATCGGTCTTGGTGGTGTCTTCCTCGGCGTGGCGGCTCTCATCGTGGTGCTGGCCGTAATGACCGGCTTCCAGGACGGCATCCGCGATCGGATCATCGCCGGAAGCCCGCACCTGCTGATCTTCCAGAGCGGTGGCCAGGGGCTCGAGGAGGCCGAGCGTATCGCCGGCCGGGTGCAGGGCGTGCGGGGCGTCCTCTCGGCCACGCCGTTCGTGCATCAGCAGGCGCTCTTCACGACGCCCGGCGGCGGCGCGCGCGGCGGCCTCATCCGCGGTGTCGACCTCTCGACTCCGGCGGTCAGGAAAGACGTCCAGTCGCAGCTTCGCCAGGGGAGCCTCGAGCCGCTTGCCGACGGCCAGCCCGCGATTCTGCTGGGCCGCGAGATGGCGCGCTCGCTCGGCGTGTTCACCGGCGATTCGGTGACGCTGATCTCGCCGGAAGGCGCGGTAACGGCCGTCGGCATGGTCCCGAAGATGCGCCGCTACACCGTCACGGGCACGATCGAGATCGGCATGCACGAGTACGACAGCTCGATCGCGTACCTGAGCCTGCCGGCGGCCAAGGAGTTCGCGGGGCTCGTCGGCGTTTCAGGAATCGAAGTGAAGCTCACCGATCCGTTCGACGCGCGGCGCGTCGGCCGCACGGTCGCCGAGACGCTCGGCCCGCGCTTCTGGGTGCGGGATTGGATGGAGATGAACCGGAGCCTCTTCGCGGCCCTTCAGCTCGAGAAGCTCGCGCTCTTCGTGGTCGTCACGATCATCGTGCTCGTCGCAGCGTTCGCGATCATCGGTCACCTGGTGCTGCTCGTCGCCGAGAAGCGCAAGGAGATCGGGATCCTCAAGGCGGTCGGCGCTTCCGCGCGGTCGATCACGCTGGTGTTCTTCGCCGTCGGCATGACGATCGGCGTCGCCGGCACGGCTGCGGGCGCGGCGGTGGGTCTCAGCGTGATCTGGGCGCAGAACACCTACAAGATCATCAAGCTGGCGGGCGACGTGTACCAGATCGACTACCTGCCGATGAAGCTCACGCTCGGCGACGGGCTCATGATCATCGGCGCGACCCTGATCCTTTCGTTTCTGGCCACGATCATTCCGGCCCGGCGCGCCGGATCGCTGATCCCGGTCGACGTGCTCCGGTATGAGTGACGTCGCGCCCGCCGCGCTCCTGGCCGGCGAGGAGCTCGAGAAGGAATACCGGACCGGGCCCGAGGTCGTGCGCGTCCTGCGCGGCGCGAGCGTGACGCTCTCGCCGGGCGAATTCGTCACGCTGGTCGGCGCCTCGGGCGTGGGGAAATCGACGCTGCTGCATCTCCTGGGCGGGCTCGATCGGCCCACCGCGGGGCGCGTGTTGTTCCAGGGGGAGGACCTGGCCGGCCGCGGCGAGGCCGGCCTCGCGCGCTTTCGGCGCCGCGACGTGGGCTTCGTGTTCCAGTTCTACAACCTGCTCGGTGACATGAGCGCGCTCGAGAACACGATGATCCCCGCGCTGATCGAGCGGAAGCCGCCGCGCGAAGTGCGCGATCTCGCGGCGGCGGCCCTCGTCGAGGTCGGCCTCGGCGATCGCATGAAGCACCGGCCGGGCGAGCTTTCCGGGGGCGAGCAGCAGCGCGTGGCGATCGCGCGCGCCCTCATCAACCGGCCCAAGGTCATCCTCGCGGACGAGCCGACGGGGAACCTGGACCCGAAGACCAGCGAGATCATCTACGATCTCTTTCTCCGCCTCCAGGCCGAGCGAGGGCTGGCCTTCCTCGTGGCCACCCACAATCCCGACCTCGCCCGAAAAGCTGAGCGGGGATACCGGCTGGTCGAGGGCCGGGCGCGCGAGATCGGCGGCGAGTCGGCCGCGAACGGATAACGGTTTCAAAGAGTTAGTCGGATCGGGAGAAAAAGGCTGGCAGGCCTTTGGACGGTGGGCTATACTGAGGTCGCAGTCTGGTAACTAGGCGTCGCCGCAAGAAAAATTCGCATCCCGCGACCTGGGGAAGGGGTGGGGAACGCCAGTGTTTGAACGATTCACGGAACGCGCGCGGCGGGTCATCATCTTGGCGAGGGAGGAAGCTGGCCGTTTCCGTCACGATTTCGTGGGGACTGAGCACGTCCTCCTCGGCCTGATCCGCGACGGTGAAGGCATCGCGACGGCGGTCCTGCAGCGCCTCGGGCTCCGGCTCGAGACGGTGAAGGCGGAAGTCGAGCGAGCGCTCGCCGGATTCCCGAAGACGCTCACGTTCGGTGAAGTGCCGTTCACGCCCCAGGCCAAGCGCGTACTCGAGCTCTCCAACGAGGAGGCGCGACAGCTCGGCCACAACTACATCGGCACTGAGCATCTCCTGCTCGGCCTGATGAAGGAAGGCCAGTCGATCGCTGCGAAGATCCTCGAGTCGCTCGGCGCCCGGCTCGACGAGGTGCGGCAGGAGACGCTGGCCCTCCTCGGCGACCAGTACTATCCTCGGCCCAAGAAACGCTCGCAGACGCCCGTGCTCGATGAGTTCGCGCGCGACCTGACGCAGCTGGCTCGCGAGAGCAAGCTCGATCCGGTTATTGGCCGCGAGCAGGAGATCGAGCGCGTCATCCAGATCCTGGCCCGCCGCACCAAGAACAACCCGGTGCTGATCGGTGAGCCCGGCGTGGGCAAGACCGCCATCGTCGAGGGCCTCGCCCAAAAAATCGTCAGCCACGACGTCCCGGACGTGCTGGTCAACAAGCGGCTGCTCCAGCTCGACCTGGGCGCGCTGGTTGCGGGTACGAAGTATCGCGGGCAGTTCGAGGAGCGGCTGAAGGCGGTCATGAAGGAAATCCGCCAGTCGGAGAACGTCGTTCTCTTCCTGGACGAGCTCCACACGCTCATCGGCGCCGGCGCGGCCGAGGGCGCCATCGACGCCTCGAACATGCTGAAGCCCGCGCTCTCGAGGGGCGAGATCCAGACGATCGGCGCGACGACTCTCGACGAATACCGGAAGTACATCGAGAAGGACGGTGCCCTCGAGCGCCGGTTCCAGCCGGTCATCGTCAAGGCGCCGTCGGTGCCGGAGGCGATCGAGATCATCAAGGGACTGCGCCACAAGTACGAGGCGCACCACCGGGTCAAGATCAGCGAACAGGCGATCTCCGCGGCCGTGCACCTCGCGGACCGGTACATCACCGACCGCCAGCTGCCCGACAAGGCCATCGACGTGATCGACGAGGCCTCGTCGCGGACGCGGCTCATGGCGCTGACGCCGCCGCCCGAGCTGAAGGAGATCGAGAAGGAGCTCGAGCGGGTCATCCGCGAGAAGGACATGTACCTGGAGGCCCAGGAGTTCGAGAAGGCCGCCTCGCTCCGAGAGAAGGAGAAGGTCCTTCGCCATCGCGATGAGGAGCTCAAGCGCGAGTGGGAGAAGAACAAGGGCAAGGGCACCCAGTCGGTCGAGGAAGAAGACGTCGAGTTCATCGTCTCCCGCTGGACCGGCATCCCGCTGCGGAAGCTCGAGGAGAAGGAGTCCGAGAAGCTCGCGCGGATGGAAGAGGCGCTGCACGGGCGGATCATCGGCCAGAACGACGCGGTGGCGGCGGTGGCACGCGCGATCAGGCGCTCGCGCGCGGGGCTGAAGGACGCGAAGCGGCCGGTGGGCTCGTTCGTGTTTCTCGGGCCGACGGGCGTGGGCAAGACTGAGCTGGCCCGGGCGCTGGCCGAGTACCTGTTCGGCGACGAGAACGCCCTCATCCGGGTGGACATGTCGGAGTACATGGAGAAGTTCTCGGTCTCGCGGCTGCTCGGCGCGCCTCCCGGGTACGTCGGATACGAAGAAGGCGGTTTCCTGACCGAGAAGGTGCGGCGGCGCCCGTACTCGGTCGTGCTGTTCGACGAGATCGAGAAAGCGCACCCGGACGTGTTCAACATGATGCTCCAGGTGCTGGACGACGGGCGGCTCACCGACTCGCTCGGGCACGTCGTGGACTTCAAGAACACGATCCTCATCATGACCTCGAACCTCGGCACGAGCCTGATCGGTAAGCGCGTCTCGCCGGGATTCCTCCAGGAGACCGACGAGTCTTCCTACGACAAGATGAAGGAGCGGGTCCTCGATGAGATGAAGCGGGCGTTCCGGCCCGAGTTCCTCAATCGGATCGACGACATCATCGTCTTCCACGCGCTGTCGCTCGACCACATCAAAGAGATCATTCGCCTGATGATCGGCCGGATCAACAAGCAGCTCGCCGAGAAGGGCATCGAGCTCTTGCTGACTCCGGCAGCCGAGGCTGCGCTGGTGGAGAAGGGGTACGACCAGACGTACGGGGCGCGGCAGCTACGACGCACGATTCAGAAGCACATCGAGGATCCCCTGGCCGAGGCGATCGTGCGGGGCCAGGTCGCGGAGAGCGCTCGCATTGAGGTGGACGTCGATGGGGCGGGCTTCACGTTCCGCGAAGCCCCGGCCGTCGACGCGCCTCTCGAGCTTGCTGAACACTAGCGCGCCGTCGCAATACGCCTGAGAGGCCGGTGACGACAGCGGGACGAGTGCGTCTCACCGTTGCCGTTGTGTTCGCTGCGAGCCTTCTCATCGTCGCAGGAGCCCGCGCGCAGCCGCCCCCGAGCCAGCCCATCCCCATCCGCGACATCCGCGTCGAGGGCAACCGGCGGGTGCAGGAAGCCGTCATCCTCGGCCGCGTCAAGAGTACCGTCGGCTCGACCTTCAGTCCATCGCGCCTCTCCGAGGACATCAAGGCCATCTTCGGCCTCGGTTTTTTCGACGACGTCCAGATGCGGGTCGAGGACTTCGAGGGCGGAGTGAAGGTGGTCTTCGTCGTAACCGAGCGCCCTTTCGTGCGGGACGTCGACTTCGTCGGCCACAAGAAGGCCGACCGCGAAACCCTGCAGGAGAAGATCGACATCAAGCTCGGGAGTGTCTACAACCCGGTCGACGTGCAGCGCGCCGTCGACAAGCTCCGTGACTACTACGAGGACGAGGGCTACTTCGAGGTCCAGATCACCCCGACCGTCGAGAAGTTCAGCGACGGCGACGTACGCCTGATCTTCAACATCGTCGAGGGGCGCCAGGTCACCATCGACAAGATCGTTTTCCACGGCAACAAAGGGCTGACCGACTCGCAGCTCAAGGACGCGATGGAGACGAAGGAGCGCCAGTACTTCATCCTGCGCGGCAAGGTGCAGCGGCAGCGGCTGGACACCGACGTCGACCGCCTTCTCGCGCTTTACAACGACTGGGGCTTCATCCAGGCTCGGATCGAGTCGACCGACATCGCCATCGACCGCGAGCGCGCGCGGGTGACGATCACGATCACGGTGGTGGAGGGGCCCCAGTTCAAGGTCGGCGATGTGAACGTCACCGGCGTCACCCTGGTGCCCGAGCGCGAGGTCTACCGGCAGATCCGGTTCAAGTCCGGCGACGTCTTCTCCCTGACCAAGGTGCGCGACAGCGTCCAGGGCATCCTGAACCTCTACAGCACGATCGGCCGCGCGTCGGCCGACATCAATCCCCGCCGCGATCAGAGCCCCACCGACAACATCATCCACATGACCTTCGAGGTTACCGAGGGACCGGAGGTCTACGTCGAGCGCATCAACATCAACGGCAACGTCCGGAGCGAGGACAAGATCCTGCGCCGGGAGCTGCCGCTACACGAGGGCGAGCTCTACACGCTTCAGAAGCGCGATCGCGCGCGGCAGCGGCTCGTCAACCTGGGTTACTTCGAGAGCGTGAACGTCACGACCCAGCCGGGGGCCGACAAGACCAAGATCATCGTGAACGTCGACGTGGTCGAGCGGGCCACGGGGCTGTTCAGCATCGGCGGTGGCTTCTCGTCGGTCGACGGACTCGTCGGCACCCTCGACCTCGCTCAGCGCAACTTCCTCGGCCGCGGCTGGGAGGTCTCGGTCCGCATCCGCGGCGGCGCCAAGACGCAGCAGGGGACCTTGAGCTTCACCGAGCCCTGGTTGTTTGACCGCCCGCTCTCCGCGGGGTTCGACATCTACAAGAATATCCGGGACTACTCGGACTACAAGTACGACACCACGGGCATGGGTCTGCGCCTGAGCCACCCGTTTGAGGAGTACTGGCGCTGGCTCATCGGCTACCGGTTGTCCCGCGACGACATCACCAACGTCCCCGACAACGCGTCCCCCGACCTGAAGGCGGAGGAGGGCGTTACCGTCACCTCAGCGATCGGCCTGTCGCTGACGCGCGACAGCCGTGACCTCGTCGTCGCGCCGACCAAGGGCGCGCAAACCACGCTCTCCGTCGACTTCGCCGGCCTCGGCGGCGACTCGAAGTTCATCAAGCTGAACGCCCTGCAGACCTATTTTCTGCCGATCTGGTGGGGCCATATCCTCGGGTTCCGGGCGGAGGCGGGCTACGGGTGGGGCTGGTCGGGAGAGCCCTTGCCCCTGTTCGAGCGTTACTTCCTTGGCGGCCCAAATTCCATCCGGAGCTTCAAGTTCCACGGCCTTTCGCCGGTGGACTCCCAGGGATTCAAGACTGGCGGGACCACCGAGTTGCTCGGCAACGTCGAATACATCATTCCCTTGCCCTTCGGCTTCCGTCTGGCGGCCTTCTTCGACATCGGCCAGGTCTATGGGTTCACTACCCCGTTCGCTCTCACGGATTTACGCAAGGCAGCCGGTGGAGGTATACGATGGCAGTCGCCGTTCGGCCCCATCCGTGTCGACTACGGTATCAATCTTGACCGGAGGCCGGGCGAGGACTTTGGTGCGTTCAATTTCTCAGTCGGTTCGCCGTTCTAGGAGGATTGAATGAAACAGCCGTATCGCGTGGTGATGGAAGCGGCGATGGTCCTCGGCCTCGCCGTGTCGCCCGCCTTCGCCCAGGCTCCCGGCCCGAGTGCCGCCCCCACGGCGCCGGCGAACCATCGGATCGCCTACATCGACGTGCAGCGGGTCCTAGCCCGGTCCTCGGCCGGCGTGGCGGCCCGCGAGCAGCTCGAGCGCGAGAAGGCCGGCATGCAGCGCGAGATGGAGGGTAAGCGGCAGGAGCTGGAGAAACTGCGCGACGAGCTCGAAAAGAAGGGCTCGCTGATGACGCCAGAGGCCCGGCGCGAAAAGCAGGATCTGTTCGAGCGCAAGCGGCGCGATGCCGCGCGGCAGATGGACGACTTCCAGAAGGAGCTCGAGAAGAAGGAGCAGGCGCTGCTTCAGCGGGTCCTCCAGGAGCTGTCGGGGGTCATCGATCGTGTCGGCAAGGACCGCGGCTACTACCTCATCGTGGAGAAGCGAGGCGCCTCGGTGCTCTATGCTTCGCCGGACGCCGACCTGACCGACGAGATCATTCGCGCCTACGACCAGCAGGCTCCTAAGAAGTCGCCCTGATGTCGAGCGCGGCGCGCGGGGGCAGCGGGCCGGCATGATCGAGGGGGTGCACCCGACGGCCCTCGTGGACCCGAAGGCGACGCTCGGCGCAGGAGTCCGCATCGGGGCGTTCGCGGTCGTCGGCCCGGAGGTGAAGCTCGGCGCGGGCGTCGAAATCGGTCATCACTGCGTGCTCGAGGGGCGGATCGAGATCGGCGAGCGCGCCTCGGTGGGTCACGGCTCGCTGCTGGGCGGACGACCCCAGGACCTCAAGTTCCGAGACGACACGCCGTCGGGTGTCCGGATCGGCGTCGACTCGGTTATCCGCGAGTACGTGACGGTCCATCGGGCGACCCGCGCCGGCGGGTGGACCGAGATCGGCAACGGATGCCTCATCATGTCGATGAGCCACGTGGCCCACGACTGCCGGATCGGCGATGGCGCCATCGTCGTCAACTACGCGGGCATCACCGGCCACTGCCAGATCGGCGAGCGGGCCACCATCGGCGGTCTCGTCGGCATGGTCCCGTTCACGCGCATCGGCGCCTACGCATACATCGGGGGCTGCTCGCGGATCAACGCCGACGTGCCCCCGTTCGTGCTTGCGGAGGGCAATCCGGCCGCCGCCCACGGGATCAACGTCATCGGACTGCGGCGCGCCGGCTTTGCCGTGGCGGATCGCCGGCTGCTGCAGGATGCCTACCGGCTGCTCTACCGCAGTGGCCTCTCGCCGCGCCGGGCCGTCGAGCGGATTCGGCAGGAGCTGCCGGCCACGCCCGTCGTGATGGTCCTGCTCGACTTCATCGCGGGTGCGCGCCGCGGGATCTGCCGGGCCGGATCTGGGTCGGCGCTCGACGACGAGGCCGGCGCAGCGGAGCGCCCGGAAAGCGAGACAGTGTGATGGCCGTACGACCGTCCGCGGACGATCGAAAGCTGCGCGCCGGAGTCGTGGGGGCCGGACACATGGGCCAGTACCACCTCCTGGCCTACGCCGAGTTCTGGGACATCGAGCTGGCCGGCGTCGTCGACACCGATCGGGAGCGCGCCGCCCAGGTGGCGGCCTACTACGACACCCGCGCGCTCATGGACCATCGTGACCTGATCGGGGTGGTCGACCTCGCCAGCGTCGCGGTGCCGACTGAACAGCACTTTAAAGTCGCCGCCGACCTCCTGGAAGCGGGGGTCAGCGTCCTTGTCGAGAAGCCGATCGCCCCGACCCTCGAGGAGGCGCGCGAGCTCTTCGCGATTGCCCGGCGCAGCGGCGCCGTGCTGCACGTTGGCCACGTCGAGCGGTTCAACGGCGCGGTCCAGGAGCTCCGGAAAATCGTGGAGCGCCCGATCCTGGTCGAGTCGCGGCGCCTCGGTCCCTTCACGCCGCGCGTGCAGAGGGACAGCGTCGTGATGGACCTGATGATTCACGATCTCGACATCGTGCTGGGGCTGGTCGACTCGCCGCCGCGGCGGCTCACGGCGATGGGATCGTCGGTGGCTTCGGCGACGATCGACATCGCCAACGTCCAGATCGGCTTCGAGTCCGGGACGATTGCGCTGATCACTGCCAGCCGCGCCACCGAGGAGAAGATCCGGACCCTCGCGATCACGCAGCCGGACGCGTACGTCGTTCTGGATTACGCCGAGCAGGACATCCAGATTCACCGGCGCGCGGCGCAGGAGTACACGCTCAACCGGGAGTCGATCCGCTATCGACGCGCCTCCTTCGTCGAGCACGTCCAGGTGCACAAAGACAACCCGCTCAAGCTCGAGATCCTTCATCTGGTTCGGGCCGTTCGCCGCGCACGGGCCGGCGAGGCCGTGGTCCTGGCCGAGACCGAAGACCTCCGGTCGCTCGCCATGGCTCTCGAGATCGAGCGTATGATCCGGGACGGCCGCTGCGAGGCGGCGTACTCGAACCACCTTCCGTGGAGCGCTCACTCGGCCTGATCTGCGGCTCCGGCGTCCTGCCGGCGCGCGTTGCCGGCGAGGCCAGGCGCCAGGGCTGGCGCGTGGTCGCGTTCACCTTCGGCCAAGTGCCCGGGGTAGAGGCTCACGCCGACCTCACGATTCCCAGTCGCTTCGACGAGGTCGCCGCCGTCGTGGGCGCCCTCGCGCAGGAGCAGATCGGCTCCGTGCTGTTCTCGGGGAAGTTCTCGGTCGGGGAGTACCTGCGCGGGCAGCGGCCCGACGCCACGCTCAAGGCGCTCGAGACAGAGGCCGGAACGATCGTCGACGCGAACCTGGCCCAGGCTGTCACTGCGATGCTCGGCCGCATGGGCATCGAGCTCCTCGATCAGCGGCCCTTCCTCGGGGACTGGCTGGGCGGGAGCGGCTGCTGGTCGGCGCGCGAGCCCACCGAGTCCGAGTGGACTGACGTGCGGCGCGGCCTCACCGTCGCGCGGCTCGTGGCCGACGCGCAGGTGGGTCAGACGGTCGTGGTCAAGCGCGGCGCCGTGGTGGCGGTGGAGGCGATCGAGGGGACGACGGAGACGATCCGCCGCGGCATCGCCGGCGGCGGCAAGGGCGTAGTCGTGGTCAAGGCGGTCGCGCGCGACCACGACTATCGCTTCGACATGCCGACCGTAGGGCCCGAGACGATCGTGGTCGCCGCGGCCGGCGGCGCGGCGGTCGTCGCGCTCGAGGCGGGCCGCGTGCTCATTCTCGACCGAGAGGCGTGCCTGCGCGTCGCCGACGGCGCCGGCATGGCCCTGGTGGGCGTAGAGTGATGGCCGACCGCTCGCAGGGGATCATGCTCGTCGCCGGTGAGGCCTCCGGCGACCTCCACGGAGCCGGCCTGTGCCGTGCGCTGCGAAATCTCGACCCGCGCCGGCGGCTCTACGGGATGGGCGGCGCGGGCATGGCCGCCGCCGGTATGGATCTCCTCGTGGACGTGACGGCGAACGCGGTCGTGGGAGGTAGCGAGGCGGTCGGCGAGGTGCCCCGTCTCTACCGCGCATACCGTCAGCTTCGGGCTGCGCTTCGCGGACAGGCGCGCCCGGCCGCGCTCGTGCTCATCGACTTCCCCGAATTCAACTTGCTCCTGGCCCGCACGGCGCGGCGCGTCGGTGTTCCCGTCGTGTACTTCATTCCGCCTCAGATTTGGGCGTGGCGTGGATGGCGGGTGAGGACCATCCGGCGACTGGTCTCGCTGGTGCTCGCGGTCTTTCCATTCGAGGCGGCGCTGTATCGGCGCGCCGGCGTGCCGGTCGAGTTCGTCGGCCACCCGCTCCTCGATCAGATCGGGTCGGCGCCCGCGCGTGACGAGGCGCGACGCCGGCTCTGCATCGACGAGCGCGCGCTGGTCGTCGGCCTCCTGCCCGGCAGCCGCCACCAGGAGATCGTCGGCGTGCTGCCGGTGATGCGCGACGCCGCGGCGAAGGTGCAGGCGGCCGTCCCGGGGACTCGCTTCGTGCTCGGGCTGGCGCCGACGATCGAGCGCTCGCTCGCCGAGTATCACCTCGGCGGCGGACCCGACATCCAGATCGTCGAGAATCAGACGCACGCGGTCATCCGCTCGGCCGACCTGGTCCTCGCGGCCTCGGGGACTGTCACGCTCGAGACGGCACTGCTCGGCACGCCCATGGTCGTCTGCTACCGCCTGTCGGCGCTCAGCGAGGTCGTCCTGCGGCTCCTGGCGACCGTCCCGTGGATGAGCCTCGCGAACCTGGCGCTCGGACATGGCGTGGTACCGGAGCTCCATCGCCGCACGACGACGAGCGAGCGTCTCTCGCGGGAAGCCCTTCGTCTGCTGACCGACGCGAGCGCGCGCGAGGCGCAGCGCGCCGCGTTCGGCGAGCTGACCGGCACGCTCGGCGAGCCCGGGGTGGGCGCGCGCGCGGCGCGCCTGGTGCTCGCTCAGGCGAGCCGCTGACCGTGATCGATGCGCGCGTCGCGTTCCTGCCTCCGGTCGCCGCGACGCTTGTCCGGTTCCTCGGCGGTACGCTTCGCCTGCGAGTCGAAGGCGCCGACGCCCTGGTGCCGCTCTGGACGGCGGCGCGGCCCATGATCTACTGCGTGTGGCACGGACGCATTCTGATGACGCCCTGGCTCAACGCCCGGCTGCGCCGAACCCACGGCGCCCGCGCCGTGAGCGTCCTCGCGAGCCGCTCGCGCGATGGCAGCCTGGTCAGCGCCTATGTGAGCCGCTTCGGTCTCGACGTCGTCCGCGGCTCGTCGTCGAGAGGCGGCGTGGCGGCCCTCCGCGCCCTGGTCACGGCTGTTCGCGGCGGCCGGGATGTCGCCCTGGTGCCCGATGGCCCGCGGGGGCCGCGCGGTCAGCTTGGCCCGGGCGTGGTGGCCTTGGCCAGTTTGACGGGGGCGCCGGTCGTGCCGCTGGGATTCGCGGCCCGGCCCGCCAACCGTCTGGCCACGTGGGACGCGTTCATGGTTCCCGCCCCCTTCGCCCGCGCCGCCGCGGTGTTCGGCGCCGCGACGACCATCGCGCGCGACGCCGACTTCGAACTCGCCCGCAAGGACGTCGAGCAGCGGCTCGAAGAGGTGACCGCGACGGCTGACCGGCTGGTGGGCTCGTGATGTACGCTTTATATACGGCGCTTGCGCTGATCGGGCTCGCAGCGCTCTGGCTTCCCGTTGCGCTGTGGAGGCGTCTAACGCGCGGCGTGCCTATCAATGCCCGAGCCCGCTTCGGGTACGGGGCGTCGATCGGCGCGGGCCGGCCCACCGCCTGGCTGCACGCCGTCTCGGTGGGCGAGGCGCTCGCTGCGGCGCCCCTCGTCGAAGGGCTCAAGCGCTTGCATCCCGAGCTACCGATGGTGATGACGACTGTCACGAATACCGGAGCACAGATCGTCCGGGAGCGATTCGCCGGGCTCGTCACTCACCGTTTCTTTCCGCTCGATCTTCCGTGGGCGGTCAGGCGCTTCTCGGCGTCGATCCATCCGGCGTTCCTGATCTGCATGGAGACGGAGCTCTGGCCCAACACGCTGCGCACGCTGGCGGCACGCGGCGTCCCGGTGATGATCGCCAACGGACGCATCTCGGACCGGTCCTATCATCGCTACAGGCTCGTGCGGCGCTTCTTGGCGTCCGTCCTCGCCGACGTGCGCGTGTTCGCGATGCAGTCGGACGAGGACGCCCGGCGCATCATCGCGCTCGGCGCTCACCCCGAGCGCGTTGTCGTCACCGGCAACATGAAGGCCGACGCCGCCGTCGCCGACCCGGCGGGCGTGGTCGACCTCTGGCGCCGCTTGCTCGCGATAAGTCCCGGCCAGCGCGTGTGGATCGCCGGGAGTACGCACGCGGGCGAGGAAGAGCTGGTCCTCGAGGCGCATCGTGCGGCGCTCACCGAATCACCGGAGCTGGTCCTCGTCATCGCACCGCGGCATCCGGAGCGAACGGGCGAGGTGCTCGCGCTCCTGGCGCGAAAGGGCTGGGCCTCGATCCGTCGCAGCGAGCTTCCAGTCGCCGTCACGAGCATCGAGGCCTCCGGGGTGCCGCCGGTGATCGTGCTCGACACGGTCGGCGAGCTGGCGGCCCTCTACGCCATTGCCGACGTTGTGTTCGTCGGCGGCAGCCTCGTTCCCGTGGGCGGCCACAACCTGCTCGAGGCCGCGCAGCGTCGCAAGCCGGTCCTGGTCGGGCCCCACGTGGGGAATTTTCGCGAGTCGACTACCCTGCTCGAATCAGTGGGCGCCGCCCTCGTCGTGCGCGACGCCGCCGAGCTCTCTCGCGAGCTCCGGCGACTGCTGGCCGATCCGGATCTTCGCGCGAAGCTGGGCGACGCGGGATATGAAGCTATCGTGTCGCGCCAAGGCGCCGTCCGGGAGACACTCGAGCTCGTCGATCGCTATCTCCGGCCCGGAGCCCATGCATGAAATCCCGCGAGCGCTTCATTCGAGGCTGGGAGGAAGGCTTCAAGCCGGGCCCGGCCCGCATGCTCGCCGTCGCCGGCGGCGGCTACCGGGGACTACTCGGAGCCCGCGAATGGCTCTACGGGCGCGGGCTCCTCAAGTCGCGGGCTCTGCCGTGTCGCGTCGTGTCCATCGGCAATCTCACCGTGGGTGGGACCGGCAAGACGCCCGCGGTCGAGGTGGCCGTCCAGACACTCGTCGCGCTGGGCCATCGTCCGGCCGTCGTCAGCCGCGGATACGGGCGCACCACGCGAGGCGTCCAGATTGTGGCGGACGCCTCCGCGATCAGCCTGGACCCGGAGGAATCCGGCGACGAGCCGTTCCTGCTCGCGCGGCGGCTGCCCGGAATCCCCGTCGTGGTCGGCGCCAACCGCTACGACGCGGCGCGCGCGGCCATCGAGAAGTTCGGCGTGACGGCGATCGTGCTCGACGACGGGTTCCAGCACCGGACCCTCGGGAAGGACCTCGAGATCGTGATGGCGCGGGCGCGGCGTCCGTGGGGCAACGGACGGCTGCTGCCGGCCGGGCCACTGCGCGAGCCGCTCGCCTCGCTCGCACGGGCCGATCTGGTCGTCGCTGCCGGCGCCCTCGGTCTGGATGACGCGCGCGAGGTGGTGGACGCCGTTGACGAGCACGCGCCGCGCGTGCCGGTCATCACCGCCATGCTCGTGCCGTCGGAGTGCTGGGAGGCGGGTCGCATGCAGCCTCTCGGTCTTCCCGAGCTCGCCGGACGCCGGCTGGTCGCGTTCGCCGGCATCGCGTCGCCGGCTGCCTTCGCCCTCACCCTCAAGAGCACCGGAGCCGTCGTCGAGGATTTGGTGGAGTTCGCGGACCATCACTGGTATTCGGCGGACGACATCGCGCGGCTCGACGCGCGCGCCGCAGAGCTCGGCGTCGAAGCGCTCATCACCACCGAGAAGGACTGGGTGCGGCTGCGTCGGCTTCGCCTGCCGAAACGGCCCCTCTACGTCCTCAGTGTCCGGCTCGTACTGCAGACGGGTGAGCCTGCCTGGCGGCAGGCCTTCCGCCGCGCGTGCCCGTGAAGATTACCGTCCGGCTGCCGAACTGGATGGGCGACACCGTCATGGCCGTGCCGGCGCTGCGTGCCATTCGCGAGAAGTTTCCCGATGCGCAGGTGCTGCTTGCGGGGCCGTGGGTCGATCTGCTCGCGGGGCACGGACTGGGTGACGTGCTCGTGGGATATCCACGCGGGTGGGCCGGCCGCCTGCGCGTCGCCGACACGGTGCGCGACTTCCGGGGCGAGACGGTCGTGCTCCTGCCCAGCTCGTTCGAAGCCGCGGCGGCGGCCGTGTACTGGCGCGGCCGGCGGCGGATCGGCTACGCCACGGATGCGCGCGGTTGGCTTCTCACCGACGCGCTGCCCCTACCGTCGCCTCGCCTCCACCAGGTCGACGAGTATCTGCGCCTCGTCGCGCGCCTCGGCGCCGACACGGTGAACCGCGAGCCGCGCTTGACCGCCCCGAAGCCCAATGCCGACTCGCGGCGGCGGGTGCGCGATCTCCTTCGCGAGTGCGGCGCCAGTGAGGACAGACCCAGGGTCGGCGTCCATCTCGGCGCCGCCTACGGGCCGGCCAAGGTCTGGGCGCGCGAGTGCGTTGTCGAGTTCTGCCGCCGCGCGCCGGCCCGGGGGGCGATCCCCGTGCTCCTCGGTGCGCCATCGGACGTGCCCGCCGCCGCCGACGTGTTGCGCCAGGTCCCTGTGGTGAGTCTCGTCGGACGCGACAGCCCAGATCTCCTCCCCGCGGTCCTCACCGAGATCGCCGCGCTGGTGTCGGGCGACACCGGCGTAGCCCATCTCGCGGCGGCCCTTGGCACGCCCGTCGTCGCGCTCTTCGGCCCGACCGATCCGGCGCTCAGCGCTCCGCTCGGCAGCGTGACGGTCATGCGTCATCCCGTCCCGTGCGCGCCGTGCTTCTACCGGGCCTGTCCCATCGACCACCCGTGCATGCGCGGGATCCGCGCCCATGCGGTAGGTGACGAGATCGACGCGCTGCTGGCGCGGACCGCATGAACCCGATGACGATTCTCCACCTCGCCGCGAACCGCTGGTGGACGGGCAGCGCCGATCCGGTCATTCAGCTCGTGTCGGGCCTGCGGGCCCGCGGCCACCGCGTCCTGCTGGGGATCATCCCCGGCGATCGATTTGCCGCCAAGGCGAAGGAGGCGAGGATCGATCTGGTCGAGGGACTTCAGATGGACGCGCGCTTCGGACCGCGCGCGCTCGCGCGCGACGTGCTGCGGCTGCGGGCCGTCATTCGCGACGAAGGCGTGGACGTCGTCCACACGCACCATTCTCACGATCACTGGCTGGCGATGCTGACGCGACCGAAGCGCGAGCTGGGCGGCCGGCCGCCGGTCGTCAGAACCTTCCACAACCTGCGCTCGATCAAGCGCGACCGGCTCGCCTCGACGCTCTATCGCCGCACCGCGGCCGTGTTCGCGGTGTCGCGCCAGATCGAGTCGCGCTGCCGTGAGGCCGGGATCGCGCCCGAACGGATCTTCTGGATCCCGGGTACGGTCGACCTGCGCCGATTCACGGCCGACGTCGACCCGACGCCGATCCGCGAGGAGTTCGCGCTCGGCGACGCGCCGGTCGTCGTCTCGGTTGCGCGGCTGGCGACGAACCGCGGCCACGAGCTCTTGCTCGCCGGTGTTCGCCTGCTGATCCGCCGGCTCCCGCGGGTCCGCCTGCTGCTCGTGGGAAAAGGGGAGACACGCCGCCATCTCGAGCAGCTAGTGGCCGAGCTCGATCTCGGCAAGCACGTGACCTTCACGGGCTATCGCGACGCCGACCTTCCCGCCGTCCTCGCCGCCGCTGACTGCTTCGCGCTCATGGCGGCGGGCTCGGACGAGTCCTGCCGGGCCGCGCTCGAAGCGATGGCCGCCGGCCGGCCGGTGATCGCCCGCCGCGTGGGCGCCCTTCCGGAGACCGTTGTGCACAGCGAGACCGGGTTTCTCATCGACGACGATCAGCCGGAGAGCGTCGCGCACGCGCTCGGCGCCATCCTGGAAGATCCGGAGCGCGGTGCGGCGATGGGCCGCGCGGGCCGCGCCCGGGCGGAGGAGCGCTTCAGCGCCGAGCGATCTGTCGACACGGTTGAGCGCGTGTACGGAGAGATCTGGTGAGGATCCTCCAGCTCGTCTCCTGCCGCGGCTGGTCGTCGGACGCGTACTGGGCTGCCCGGACGACGCGCGAGCTCGAGCGCCGCGGCCACAACGTGACGCTCGTCTGCCTCGCCGGCAAAGAATCGCGGGTGCTGGACGGCATGCGTCGGGAGGGCGTGGAGCCCGTCACGACCCTCGCCTTCGCGAGTGGCGTTCGTCCCGGAAAAGACGTCCGCGACCTCGTCCGGCTGCGTGGGCTGCTCGAGGGCGCCAACGTCGTTCACGTGCATCGCGGCAAGGAGCACTGGCTCGCGGCGGTCGCCAATCGCTTGATCACCCGGCCGCGACCCCTCGTGAGGACGCGCCACATCGCGCTGGCGGTGCGGCCCCACGCGGCCAATCGCTGGCTCTACCGTCACGCCACGGCGCTCGTCGTGACCGTGACCGAGGCCATCCGCGGGCAGTTCGTCGCCTCTGGACTCGTGGACGCAGATCGGGTCGTCGCACTGCATGGCGGCGCCGACGCCGAGCGCTACCGGCCGGTCCCGCGCGATCCCGAGATGCACAGACACTTGGGCGCCCGGCCGGGTCAGCCGCTGGTCGGCATGGTCGCCGGCCTTCGTGTCATGAAGGGACACGCGATCGTCGTCGAGGCGGCGGCGCGGCTGGCGGCGCGCGGGATCCGCCCCCACTTTGCGTTCGTGGGGCGCGGGAACGTGGAGAAGATGGTTCGCGCCACGATCGAACACGCCGGCCTCGGGGCGCAGTTCAGCATCGTCGGCTTCGTCGACGATCTGCCGGCGGTCCTCGCCGCCCTCGACGTCGCGCTCTACGTGCCGCTCGAGTCCGACGGGATGTCGCGCGTGGTCTTCGAGAGCCTGGCCGCCGGACGCCCGCTCGTCGCCTCGCGCGTGGGTGTCGTGCCCGAGGTGCTGGCCGACGGTCGGCACGCGGCGCTGGTGCCGGCGGGCGACGCCGAGGCGCTGGCCGCGGCGCTGGGACCTCTCGTGTCCGACTCCGCCCGGCGCGAGCGGCTGGGGGAGTCTGGGCGTCGGCTGATCGACGAGCGATATTCAGGCGCTCGCGTGGCGGCCGCGCTGGAGTCGCGCTACGCGCGTCTCGTGACCGCCGACGCGGCGTGAAGATCTCGATCGTCGCTTCTGACCTGTCGGACAACGCGACGGGTCGGGCGGACCTGCTCGCCCGTCTTCTCGCGCCGCGCTACCAAGTCTCCGTGGTCGGGCCCCAGTTCGGCGAGGGAAGGTGGATGCCGTCGCGCGGCGGCGCCGTGTCGTATCGGGCGGTCAAGGCCCCGCGCGGCCTCGGCTTCGCGCGCCGCGTGCCCCCGCTCGTCGAGCTCATCGACGGCGACGTGCTGGTCGCCTCGAAGCCTCGACCGACCAGCTTCGGGCTCGCCCTGCTCGCCCGACGGAGCCGGCGAAGGCCGCTCCTGCTCGACATCGACGACTGGGAGGTCGGGTTCTTCAGTCGCTCGGGTGCCTGGGGGCGGGCAGGCCGCGCCCTGAACCTCGCCAATCCGAACGGCCTCACCTGGACGTGGCTGGCCGAGAGGCTCGTCGGTCGCGCCGACGCGATCACGGTCGCGTCGCGGTTTCTCGAGCGACGCTTCGGCGGAACCCTCTTGCCGCACGCGCGAGACACGGAAGCGTGGGATCCGTCCCACTACGATCGCGCGGCGGCGCGTGCTCAGCAGGGTCTGGGTGCCGGGAAGGTCGTGATGTTTCTCGGAACGCCGCGCGGGCACAAGGGCGTCGATGACCTGATCGACGCGGTGGGCTCGCTGGGGCCCGGGGTCGTGCTGGCGCTCGTCGGCGTCGATCCCGCGCGTGGCGGCGCCCCGCGCTGGTCCCGGTTTCCGCACGTCAAGGTGACCCCGGAGATCCCGTTCGACGACGTGCCGCGCTACCTCGTCGCAGCCGACGTGGTCGCCGTGCCCCAGCGAGAGACGACGGACACGGTGGGGCAGGTGCCGGCCAAGCTCTTCGACGCCATGGCCCTCGCGCGCCCGATCGTCTCGACCTCGGTCTCGATGATCCCGGAGATCCTCGAGGGCTGCGGCCTCGTGGTCGAGCCCGGGAACGTACCGGCGCTCGCGGGCGCGATCAAGCGGCTCCTGGATAACCCGGCGGAGGCCGCCGCGCTCGGCAGCCGCGCGCGAGAGCGCTGCGAGGCCCATTACAGCTTCCGCGTCGCGCGGGCGACCCTGTTCCCGCTCATCGAGCGGCTGACAGCAGGCAAAGCGGGATGATGGCGCTTTGGAGGGGAAGAACGGGCGTGCGGAGCCGGGTCGCTCCTGTCGTCGGATCGGGAAGAACGGGCGTGCGGAGCCGGGTCGCATCTATCGTCCGAAGGGCAAGAACGGGCGTGCGGAGCCGGGTCGCTCCTGTGTCAGGCCACCCCGGGTCCAAGCCGGGCTCACGGCCCCCGCTCCAATGAAGCTTCTCATCATCGCGCGGCCGTTCGTGTTCCACGGCGGAGTCGAGCAGGCGACCGCCGGCCTGGTCGCAGCGCTCGTCGAGCACGGCTACGAGGTTCATCTGCTGAGCCCGCGTGGCCAGACGCCGATGCGCGGCGTGACGCTCCACGCTTTGCCGCTGCCGCCCTTGCCTTCGGCGGCGCGCGTCCTGGCGCTGGCTCTGAGCGCGCGAATCGCGGTTGTGCGCGGCACCTGGGACGTCGTGCAGAGCCACGAGCGCACGCTTCGTCAGGACGTGTATCGCGCTGGCGAGGGGTGTCATCGCGCCTACCTGGCGAGCGAGGGCCGGGGCCGCACCAGAGGGCTCTACCACCGGATCGTCCTGGGGCTCGAGCGGCGCGTCTTCGCGCGAACGCCGCAGAT
>Ga0075423_10000741_pt1 | contig 27235 bp, 23 predicted proteins | sample SoiMethybrSBSTD2_FD_80114 | JGI IMG/M metagenome (GOLD analysis project Ga0075423, IMG submission 80114) | Bulk soil microbial communities from a Populus tree surrounding site in Tennessee, USA - Soil MetaG P. TD hybrid SBSTD2 | ecosystem: Environmental > Terrestrial > Soil > Tree plantation... | reverse complement strand
CCGTGCACGCTGGTTCGTTCGCGAATCCGTTCCTGAGAACGTCGCAGCCTTCACACATCGTCGCCGTCATCCCCGCCCGATACGAATCGACGCGCTTCCCCGGCAAGCCGCTGGCTGATATTGCAGGACGGCCCATGATCGAGCACGTCTATCGCCGCACTGCCGACACGCGCGGCATCGACGCGGTGGTCGTGGCGACCGATGACGAGCGGATCGCGAACGCGGTGGAGCGGTTTGGCGGGGTGGTCCGCATGACGCGCTCCGGCCATCGCACTGGCACCGATCGCATTGCTGAAGTCGCCTCCGATCTGCCGTGTGCGATCGTCGTCAACGTGCAGGGCGATCTGCCGCTCATCGAGCCGGGCATGATTGCCGAAGTGGTCGCGCCGTTACAGGCCGAGCCGTCGCTGGTGATGTCGACCTTGCGGCAGGCGATCTCGGATCGATCCGAGTTGACCAATCCCAACGTCGTGAAAGTGGTGGTCGATGCGGACGACAACGCGTTGTACTTCTCCCGCGCGTCGATTCCGTACCAGCGTGAGAGCGGCACCACGTTCAAGCACATCGGATTGTACGGTTATCGCCGTGATTTCCTGCTGGCATTTGCGGCGCTCGCGCCATCGCCGCTCGAACGATCGGAATCGCTCGAGCAGTTGCGTGCGCTCGAGCACGGCTTCCGCATCCGCGCGGTGGAAACCGCATTCGAATCCATTGAAGTCGATACTCCTGAGGATCTCGAGCGCGTGCGTCGCCGGTTGGCCACGCCCGCGCACATGTGAGGTGGCATGACCCAACGACCTGACGGCCGACCCGCAAAACCCGTGAAGTATGTGTTCGTGACTGGCGGCGTGGTGTCGTCGCTCGGCAAGGGGCTCGCAGCGGCGTCAATCGGACGTCTGCTCGAAGACCACGGCTACACCGTGGCGCTCCAGAAGTTCGATCCGTACATCAACGTCGATCCGGGCACGATGAGTCCGTATCAACACGGCGAGGTGTACGTCACCGACGATGGTGCGGAGACCGATCTGGATCTCGGGCACTACGAGCGCTTCACGAGCATGGTGGCCACGCGCAACAGCAACTGGACGACCGGCAAGATCTATCTCTCGGTCATTCAGAAAGAACGTCGCGGCGACTACCTCGGTCGAACCGTCCAGGTCATCCCTCACATCACCAACGAGATCAAGGACGCCATTAGGATGGCTGGGCGCGACGTCGACGTCGTGCTCGTGGAAATCGGCGGCACGGTCGGCGACATCGAGAGCATGCCGTTCCTCGAAGCCATCCGCCAGTGCCGGCTCGATGTCGGCCGCGAGAACACCCTCTACATTCACCTGACCCTCGTGCCGTTCATCGGCACCGCCGGCGAGCTCAAGACCAAGCCCACGCAGCACAGCGTGCGCGATCTGCGATCGATCGGCATTCAACCCGACGTGCTGCTCTGCCGCACCGATCGGTTCCTCGATGCCGACATCAAACGCAAGATCGCCCTCTTCTGCGACGTGCCGGAAGAAGCGGTGATCACGGCGAAGGACGTCGACACGATTTACGAAGTCCCGCTCGTGCTGAAGGCGGAAGGTCTCGATCAGATCGTCCTCAAGCAGCTGGGACTGCCGCTCACGCAAGCGAAGACCGCGGCATGGGAGGAACTGGTCGATCGCATCAAGAATCCGATCGACGAGCTGGTCATCCACGTCGTCGGCAAGTACACCGGCTACGAGGACTCGTACAAGAGCCTCAACGAGGCGCTTTTCCATGGCGGCTTCGCCCATCGTTTGAAGGTGCGGCTGAATTGGGTGGAAGCGGAGGCACTGGAGAAGGAAGGGGGATCGGCACTCCTCGACGGCGCGCACGGGATTCTCGTGCCAGGCGGATTCGGATCGCGTGGCACGCGCGGCATGATGAAAGCCGCCGAGTACGCACGCGAGCACACGGTGCCCTTCTTCGGGATCTGTTACGGCTTCCAGTGGGCAACGGTGGAGTTCGCTCGAAACGTGTGCGGGCTCGAAGGCGCCGATTCGACTGAAGTCGACGAGAACGCGCCGCACAAAGTGATCTACAAGCTCCGCGATCTGCTCGGCGTCGACGAGCTCGGCGGCACCATGCGGCTCGGACGCTACGCCTGCGAGCTCGCGCCCGGATCGATCGCCGAACGGGTCTACGGCACGTCGCTCGTGCACGAGCGCCATCGTCACCGGTTCGAGTTCAACTGTCTGTACGAGCCGGCGCTGCTCGAAAAAGGCATGCGCGTGTCGGGCCGCTCGCCGGACGGCAAGTTCGTGGAGATCGCAGAACTGCCCTCGCATCCGTGGTTCCTGGCGGTGCAGTTCCATCCCGAGTTCCGGTCGAAGCCGCTCAAGCCGCATCCGCTGTTTGCGAGCTTCGTCGAGGCAGCGTATCGGCACAAGACGGGACGGCTGGAGACTGCCGACGTCGCTGCAGTTAATCGATAGAATAGGTCCGTGCGACCGGTTTCAATCGGGGCCCTGTCGATTGGCGGCGGTCATCCCTTTGCGCTCGTCGCCGGCCCGTGCGTCATCGAGAGCGCGGCGCATGCGCTCGACATGGCGACCGCACTGAAGGAGGTCAGCGCGCGCTGCGGCGTTCCTCTGATCTTCAAGGCGTCGTACGACAAAGCCAATCGAACATCGCGCGCCTCGTTCCGCGGGCCCGGCCTCGATGCCGGGCTTCGCACGCTGGCCGACATCAAATCGCGAACCGGGCTGCCGATCCTCACCGACATCCACGAGCCTTCGCACGCGCGGCCGACGGCCGATGTCGTCGACGTGCTGCAGATTCCCGCGTTTCTCTGCCGCCAGACCGATCTGCTCGTCGCCGCCGCACGGACCGGCAAGACGGTCAATGTGAAGAAGGGACAGTTCCTGGCGCCGAACGACATGCGTCACGCGATCGAGAAGATCACGGCTGAAGGAAACCACTCGATTCTCGTCACGGAGCGCGGCGTCAGTTTCGGCTACAACAACCTCGTCGTCGACGTGCGGGCGTTTCCGATGCTGCGGGCGCTCGGCTACCCGGTCGTGTTCGACGTCACGCACAGCTTGCAGTTGCCGGGCGCGGGCGACGGCGTCACCTCGGGTCTCGCTCAGTACATCGAGCCGCTCGCCGCGGCGGGCGTCGCCGCAGGCGTCGATGCCCTGTTCATGGAAGTACACGAAGAACCTGCGCGTGCGAAGAGCGATGCAGGCAATGCGCTGCGTCTCGATCTGCTCGAGCCGCTGCTGCGAAAGCTCACCCGCATCGAGCGCGCCGTGCGCGAGCCACGCGACGCGCAGGTGGCCGATGGAGTGCGCGCGTGACGATCGATCTGAACCTGGCGCGCAAGGTCCTGCAGACCGAGGCCGATGCGATCCGCAGCCTCATGACCTCGCTCGACGGCACGTTCGAGCGCGCGGTTCAGGTCCTGCTCGAATGCAAGGGCCGCGTCATCGTCACCGGCATCGGCAAGTCGGGCATCATCTGCCAGAAGATCGCCGCGACGTTCTCGAGCACCGGCACACCGGCGATGTTCCTCCACGCCGCGGAAGCGATCCATGGCGATTTGGGTGTTATTCAAAGCGACGATGTCGTCGTGGCGGTGTCGTACAGCGGTGAGACTGAGATCCTCGGCGTGCTCGAAACCATCAAGCGGATGGGCGCCAAGCTGATTGCGATCACCGGAAACTGCCAATCGATGCTGGCCAAAGCCGCCGATGTCGTGATCAGCTCGCGGGTGTCGGAAGAGGCCTGCCCATTGAACCTGGTACCCACGGCCAGCACCACGGCCGCGCTCGCGCTGGGCGATGCGTTGGCGATGACACTGCTGGTGGCCAAGGGGTTCAAGCAGGAGGACTTCGCAAACCTTCACCCCGGAGGAAAAGTGGCGAAGCGCTGGATGCGAGTCGAGCAGCTGATGACCGGAGGCGATCAATCTCCGATTGTGAAGACGACCACGGCGATGCCCGACGTCATCTACGAGATGTCGAGCAAGAAGCTCGGGATGTCGTGCGTGGTCGACGATCGGCACGCGCTCGTCGGCATCATCACCGACGGCGACCTGCGACGGCACATGACGGGAGCCGCGAATCTGTTGACGCGGTTCGCCGGCGACATCATGACCCGCAATCCGATCACGATCCGCCGCGATACGCTCGCCGCCGAAGCGCTCAATATCCTCGAGCGTCACAAGATCACCTCGCTCGTCGTCGTCGACGAGGCGAACACCGTTCAAGGCGTGGTGCACCTGCACGATCTGTGGCGCACCGAGATGGTGTAGTTCGCCGGACGCGGAAATCGACGATGGACGAATACGCCCTCCTCGCCGTGTTGCTGGCGCTGCTGGGCGGCCTCGTGGTCGGCAAAGCCTGGGAGCGCTACAAGCTCCGTGACGGCCGGTGGATCGATCGCCGTCGCTTGCGCGAAACGCCGCACTACATGCTCGGACTCAACTCGTTGGTCGAGAACCAGACCGATCAGGCGATCGACGAGCTCACTCAGGCGACCAGTGCCAGCACCGACGCGCTGGAAATCCAAATGATCCTCGGCAACCTTTACCGCCAGAAGGGTCAGGTCGGCCGCGCGATCAACGTGCACCAGGCGCTGCTGCAGCGCCCCGACCTCCGTCCTCTCGAACAAGCGTACGTGCTGCTGTGTCTCGGTCTCGACTTCCGTCACGCGGGCTTCGTCGATCGCGCGCTTGAAGCGTTTCAAGAGGTGCTTCGACTCGACGCGCAGAACCGCTACGCGTTCATCAACCTACAGAAGCTCTACGAAGATCAGCAGCAGTGGACGGAGGCGGCACGAGTGCGCGAGCAGATCGCCAAGATCGACTCGCAGCACCGCGAGGAGCATCTGCAGATTCTTGCGTTCCTGCGCAACGAGATCGGCAGCGCCCAGGCGCGAACCGGCGACATCACCGCAGCGACGCGCTCGTATCAAGAGGCGATCGACGTCGACGCGCGGACGATTCCAGCGCATCTCAATCTCGGCGACTCGCGTCTCCAGCAGGGCCAGATCCAGGGGGCGATCGATGCCTGGGAGACGCTGGTCCGGACACTTCCCGATCGCGCGTACCTGGCATTCGAGCGACTCGAACGGGCGTATCGCACGCTTGGCTCACCGGGACGTTTCGTGGATCTGTGCGAGCGGCACATCGCACGAAGCCCGCAAGATTGGCGTGGACGTCTGGCGCTGTCGCGCCATCTCGCCGTGGCCGGACAGCATCGGCAAGCGCTCGAGCTGCTCTTCGAAGCACTGCCCCACAACCCGCACGGGCTCGTCATTCACCAGGAAGTGTGGCAGGCGTTGTCAGCGCTCTCGCTCGAGCCGGCGCTCGTCAGGCGCTACGTCGAGCTCGCGCGAGAAGCGGTCTTCTACCTCGATCCGCATGTCTGCGTTCGCTGCCGTTATCGCAGCACCGAGCTGCTGTGGCAGTGTCCACAGTGCCACGAATGGAACACGTTCGTGGAAGAGAGAATCGCGCCCGCAAAAGACACCGTCGTCGCGGAACTCACCGAGTCCTGAAGTTCCGGAGTTCCGACTACGCAATCAGCTTGTTGTAGATCTCGTGGACGTGGCGCGCGGTGTCTTCGACAGTGCCGTCCGTGTGGATGACGTACGAGGCGCGGCCGGTCTTCTCTTGGGATGGAAGCTGTGCGGCGATGCGTTGGCGCGCCTCGGTCTCGGTGATGCCATCGCGGGCCATCACGCGGCGGACTTGCGTCTCGGGTTCGCAGGTCGTCACCACGACTGCGTCGAATTCAGCGTCCCGTCCGGTCTCATAGAGCAACGGAATATCGGCGATCGCGACAGGCTGGGTCGGTGGAAGCGCTGCGAACCACTCGTCGATCGCGCGCCTCACGGCAGGGTGCACGATCTGCTCGAGATCGCGCCGCGCCTGCGGATCCGCGAACACGACGGCGCCAAGTTTCTTCCGGTCGAGCGCGCCGGATACATCGAGGACGTCGGGGCCAAATCGCGACGCGACGGCAGCCAATCCCGGCGAGCCCGGCGCGACCGCCGCGCGGGCCAGAACATCCGCATCGATCGTCGGCACGCCAAGCCGCTGGAACTCCGCGCGCACATGGCTCTTCCCCGTCGCAATCCCGCCGGTCAACGCCACTCTTCTCACTCGCGCCGTCTCTCCTACAGACACGGAGACTACGGAGAAACGGTTTGCACGGAGCAACGGAGAAACGGAGGACGGACGGAGCGATGTGGTCACTCGCGAATCGAGCGCATGTGGGGGCATACGCCATAATCGTCCGTTACGTCGCTGCCTCCCTCTGATCGCCGTTACTCTGTTTCTCCGTGCGATACCGTGGCTCCGTGTTTCCGATTCTCGTCGCTCACCCGCGCGCCGCAACGGTAGCCTGCTCACCCACCCGGGCCCGCGCAGCTTTGAGCGTGTTCGACATCAGCATCGTGATCGTGAGCGGACCCACGCCACCGGGCACCGGTGTCAATGCGCCAGCGACTTCGGCAGCATTCGGGTGCACATCACCAACGAGCACCGCGCCCTTCGATTGAAACGCTTGCAGCTTCGCCGAGCCAGGCGCAAACAGCTGCTCGGCCACTGCGGGATCGGTCACGCGGTTGATGCCCACGTCGATCACGGTCGCGCCCGGCTTCACGAAATCCTTGGTGACCATGCCGGGTCTGCCGATCGCAGCAACGAGAATATCTGCCTGCCGACAGATGTCGACGAGATTTGCCGTTTTCGAGTGGCAGATGGTCACCGTCGCATCGCGGTGCAGCAGCAGCAACGCCATCGGCTTGCCGACGATGTCGCTGCGGCCGATGACCACCGCATGTTGCCGCGCGATCGGAACGCGTTCGCGCACGAGCAGCTCGATCACGCCAGACGGCGTGCACGCCACCAGCTTCGGCCGGTTCTGTGACAGCAAGCCGACGCTCTCGGCGCCGAAGCCATCGACGTCTTTGTCCGCTGCAATCGCGTCGAACACTGCTTGCTCTGCACCCGCTCCCATCGATGTCGGCAGTGGCGACTGCACCAGGATCCCATCGTGCACGGCGCTTCGATTCAAGCGATCGACGAGCGCAAGCGCATCGGCCAGCGTCGCTGTTTCCGGCAGCCGCTCGAGATCGACGCGAAAGCCGACCTCGGTGCCGGCCTTCACCTTGTTGCGAACGTAGACTTCCGACGCCGGATTGTTGCCGGCCAAAACGATGCCCAAACCCGGAGGGCGTCCATACCGCGCGACGAACGCCGCGACTGCGGGCTTGATCTCCTCCTGCATTCGCGCCGCCAGCGCCTGTCCGTCCAGGATCCGTGCCGTCATGCCGCAATCATCTCCTCGAGCGCCTTCACGCTCTCCGTTCCGCCCAGCACCACCAGTTCGTCGCCGCCGCGTATCACCGCTTCCGGCGGCGGGTTGAATTCCATGGCGCTGTCAGCGCGCTTGATCGCGACGATGATCACGCCGAACTTCTGACGAATGCCCGATTCGACCAGGCTCTTGCCGACGAGCGCTGACGGCTGCGGCACCCGCACCTGCTCCATCGACAGCTCCAGATGCCCTGAGCTGGTCGCGAGCTGCACGAAGTCCACCACCGCGGGCCTCAACGCGGTCTGCACCATGTGCGCGGCGCCGATGTGATACGGCGAGATCACGCGATCGGCGCCCGCCCGCCGCAGCTTGTGCTCGGCGTCATCGGACTCGACGCGCGCGATGATGAACAGATCCGGACGCATGACCCGCGCGGTCAGCACGGTATAGACGTTCTCCGCGTCGGTGCCCACCGCCGCAATCAACCCTCGCGCACGCTGGATCCCAGCGCGCATGAGCACCTCTTCCCGGCTTGCGTCGGCTTCCATCGCGATCCAGCCGCGGTCGATTACGGTACGCACGCGTTGTGGATCGCGTTCGATGATCACGAACGGCACTCGCTGCCGATCGAGCTCGTCGGCGATCATGCTGCCGATCCGGCCGTGCCCGCACAGAATGAAGTGGTCGCGTACCTGTTCCAGCATAGACGTGATGCGGCGCCGCTCGAATCGACGTTGCAGTCCGCCCTCGACGATGGTCGTGGCCAGCAGTGTAGCGGTATAGAACGCGGTGCCGACGCCGCTCACGATCAACAGCACCGTGAAGACCTGGCCGGCCCTCGACAGCTCGTGAACCTCGCGAAACCCTACCGTCGCCACCGTGGTCACCGTCATGTAGAACGCGTCCCACGCGCCCCAGCCCTCGATGATCACGTAGCCGGTCGTTCCGCCGGCCAGCACGACGAGAAAAGAGAGAACCGCCAGCCGCGGTCCTCTCACCCAGACGAGAAGAGGTGAAGACCGGCGTCCGCTCAGGGATGTGCCTCGGAGCGACGCGCTCCGGCTGCTGCCCGTGCCGCTGTCGCCGGGCCGCCGAGCGCGCTGTGCTTCACTCCGTACGAGAAATAGAACAGCAGACCGATCACCAACCAGACCAGGAGCCGCAGCCAGTTGGTCCAACCCAGACCGTAGATCATCGCGCCGCAGACGACGATGCCGAGAATCGCGACGACCGGAAGGGCTGGCACCACGAAGCCGCGTGTCAGATCGGGCCGCCGATTGCGCATGATCCAGACACCCGCACACACCAGCATGAACGCGAACAACGTGCCGATGCTCGTCATCTCGCCAACGATGTTCTCGGGGATGAAGGCCGCGAACAGGCTCGTGAAGACGAAGAACAGCATGTTCGACTTGTACGGCGTCTTGAAGCGCGGGTGCACCTCGGAAAAGATCTTGGGCACGAGGCCGTCGTGGCTCATCGCGTAGAAGACACGCGACTGACCGAGCAGCATCACCAGAATCACCGACGAGAAGCCGGCGAGAATCGCCACCGTCACCAGCCGCGACAGCCACTCGTAACCATGCATGTACTTGGTGATCGCAAACGCCACCGAGGCTTCCTTGCCGGCGGTTCGAAAGTCCTCGACTGTCGCGACGCCGCTCAACACATACGAGAACAGGACGTAGAGAATCGTGCATACGGCCAGCGACCCCAAAATGCCGATCGGCATGTCACGCTTGGGATTCTTCGTTTCCTGGGCGGCGGTTGACACGGCATCGAAGCCGATGAACGCGAAGAAGACCACGCCGGCTGCGCCGAGGATCCCCATGACACCCCCGTAGGCATGCGTCACGCCCTGCGCGTTGGTGAAGGTGGACGCCTCGGGAATGAACGGCGTGTGATTGGCGGGATTGATGAACTGCCAGCCAATCGCGATCACCAGAAGGACGATGCTGACTTTGGTGATCACGATGATGTTGTTGACGAATGCCGATTCGCGAGTGCCCTTGATCAGCAGCGCAGAGAGAATCGCCAGGATGAACACCGCCGGAATGTTCATGATACCGGTGACGCCGTCCATCGACTCGAAGGGCGAGTGGCGCCACTGGTACGGGATGTCCCAGCCGAAAAACCCGAGCATTCGGTTGAAGTATTCGCTCCACGCGATCGACACCGTGGCGGCACCGACCGCGTACTCGAGCACCAGGTCCCAGCCGATGATCCACGCCACGAACTCGCCCATCGTCGCGTACGAGTAGGTGTAGGCGCTGCCGGCAATCGGCAGCATCGACGCGAACTCCGCATAGCAGAGGCCGGCGAACAGGCAGCCGACGGCAGCGACGATGAAGGCCAGCGTCACCGACGGACCTGAACGCTCGGCGATCGCCGCCGCCGTGCGCACGAACAGACCGGCGCCGATGATTGCGCCGATGCCGAGCGCGATCAGCGAGGTGCCGGACAGCGTCCGCTTGAGCGTGCGCTCGCCGCCGGCCTCCGCTTCGGACAGAAGACGGTCGATGGACTTGGTGCGAAAGAGTGAGTCAGCCACGATTCCCTCTCTTGTGTGTCGCGACGGCTCAAGCCACCGCGCTGCGCCTTTCATGGCGCATTTCGTCGCGCGCCGTCCACTCGGCCGCGGCGTCAGGCTCATCCAGTCGGCGCCGGCTGCAGCCCCAATCTTACGCGAGAGCTTGCAGATACGCGGCGATTCGTCCCCGCGGATCGCCGTTTGTCAGTAGGTCGCTGATCACGGCCACGGCGGCAGCGCCCGCGTCGACCACTGACCGCGCGTTTTCCAGTTTTATTCCGCCGATGGCGACGATCGGAATCCGCCCGGCCGCCTTCGCCGCCGCCGTTACCAGCTCGAGGCCAACGGCCTGATACCCGGTGTCCTTCGTGCCGGTGCCGAACACCGGGCCGACGGCGATGTAGCTGACTGGCTCCGTACACGCCGCGCGCACTTGGTCGATCGTGTGCGTGGAGTATCCAACGATCGCCTCAGATCCGACGATGGCCCTCGCCTCGCGCGGCAGAAGATCATCCTGGCCAACGTGTACGCCAGCAGCCTGCGACATCCGTGCAATGTCGGCGCGATCGTTCACGATCACCGGGCAACGCCCGGCAGCGGCCATCTGCACGACACGATCGGACAAATCGAGGAGTGGAGACGAAGGCAGTTGCTTCGCGCGGATTTGAACCAGCGGTGCCCCCGCCGCAACGAAGGCGCGGGCCAGATCGAGCGGCACCCATCCGGCGCGCTCGGCAGCGTCGACATCGAGGATGGCGTGCAGCGCTGGCGTGGAGATCAGGCCGTCTCCGCGAGGCTGGACTTCTTCTGCTTGGGCATGAAGCGCTCCATGAAGCCCGTGCTCAGACGTCCAGCCTGGAAGTCAGGCTCGGCGAGGATCCGCTGATGCAGCGGCACGGATGTCTTGATGCCCTCGATGACGGTCATATCGAGCACCCGCCGCATGCGCGCGATGGCCTCGTGTCGATCGCGGCCGTGCACGATGATCTTCGCAATCATCGAGTCGTAGTACGGCGGCACCGTGCATTCGGCATGGGCAAACGTATCGATGCGCACGCCTGGACCACCGGGCACGCTGAACGCACGGATGGTGCCCGGCGACGGGGCGAATGTCTCTGGATCTTCGGCGTTCACGCGACACTCGATCGAATGTCCCGAGAACGTCACCTCGCTCTGCCTGAACGACAGCCGCTCCCCGGCCGCGATCCTGATCTGTTCCTTGACGATGTCGATGCCGGTCACCATCTCGGTCACAGGATGCTCGACCTGCAGACGGGTGTTGGTCTCCATGTAGAAGAACCGGCCGTCGGCGTCCATGAGGAACTCGAAGGTGCCGGCGTTGGTGTACTGAACCGCCTTCGCCGCATCGACGACGATGCCGCCCATCCGCTTGCGTACCTTCTCGCTCAATGCGGGTGATGGCGCTTCTTCGATCAGCTTCTGATGCCGTCGTTGAATCGAGCATTCGCGCTCGCCGAGATGCACGACGTTGCCGTGATGATCGCCGATGATCTGGAATTCGATGTGTCGCGGGTTGTCGAGATACTTCTCGATGTAGACGTCGCCGTTACCGAACGCGGCCTCTGCCTCCCGCTGCGCGGTCTTGAGCGCATTCGGCAGGTCGCCCGCATTGCGAACGACGCGCATGCCGCGCCCGCCACCGCCGGCAACCGCCTTGACGATCACGGGATAGCCGATATCTTTCGCGACCTTGAGTGCCTGTTCTTCTCCGGTCACGGGTCCGTCACTGCCGGGCAGCATCGGCACGCCGGCCTTGCGCATGGCCTTCTTCGCGCGCGCCTTGTCCCCGAGCAGCTTGATGACGCTGGGGTCCGGGCCGATGAAGCGAATGTGACAGGCCTCGCACACTTCGGCGAGATAGGCGCTCTCGGACAGAAACCCGTAGCCGGGGTGAATCGCATCGGCGCCGGTGATCTCGGCGGCGCTGATGATCGCCGGCACGTTGAGATAGCTGTCAGCGCTGCGAGGCGGGCCGATGCACACGTCCTCGTCAGCGAACCGGACGTGCAGCGAGTTCTCGTCGGCCTCGGAGTAGACAGCCACGGTCTTGATGCTCAACTCGCGGCACGCGTGAATGATCCGAAGCGCGATCTCGCCGCGATTGGCGATTAGAATTTTTTTAAACATCAGGCTTGATCGCGAAGAGGCGCTCTCCGTAGTGCACGGCCTGGCCGTTCTCCACGTACACCTTCACGATCTCTCCATCACACTCGGCGTTGATCTCGTTCATGAGTTTCATCGCCTCGATGATGCACAGGACCTGGCCCTTCTTGACCGTCTGCCCCACGTCGGTGAACGGCGCAGCCCCGGGCTCGGCCGAACGAAAGAACGTACCGACGATCGGCGACTTCACGATGGCGAGGTCGATGTCCTCGTTCGCGGGCGCCAGGATCGGCGCCGCGGGTGTTGCCCCATCTCCTGTCGCGATGGGGGACGCGGCAGGAGCGGCGACATACGGCATGGCCGGCATTTGAGGGAGCGTGCCGTTCCAGCCTCCAGCGGAGTTCTTCCGCAGACGGATCTTGACGTTATCTCGTTCCAGCTCGAACTCCGCAAGATCGTGCTGGCGCATCATGTCGAGAATCTGCTTGATCTCGTCTAGATCCATTCAAATAGTTCCGGGGGTTCAGCCCCTAACCGCAGATCCGAAGATCGCGGGGAACAGACGTCAGCACCTCACTCCCGGTCTCGGTCACCAGCACGTCGTCTTCGATGCGCACGCCGCCGAATCCGGCCAGATACGCGCCCGGCTCGATGGTGAACACCATGCCGGGTTCCAGCCTCGCTTGCTGCGTCTCCGATCGCGGGCGGCCGACGCGAGGCTCTTCGTGCACTTCAAGCCCGAGCCCGTGGCCGGTTCCGTGACCGAATGCCTCACCTAGTCCGTGCCTAATCAGTATCTCTCGTGCGGCAGCATCGACCGAAGATGCCGGCACGCCCGGCCGTACCGCATTGATGGCGGCCTGCTGCGCCTCGCGAACGGCATCGTAGAGGCGCCTGGCTTCCGGTGACGGAGTTCCGACAGCCGCCATCCGGGTGAGGTCGCAGCAGTATCCGTCCAAGATGCCGCCAAAGTCCAGCACCACGAGGTCGCCGGCCGACAGGATTCGTGCAGCCGCCCGATGATGCGGCAGCGCCGCGTGGGGCCCCGACGCGACGATGGTGTCGAACGCCGGACGCTCATACCCCGCCTCGCGCATGGCGCGCTCGATCGCGACCGCCACGTCGCGCTCGCGCACGCCGGCTCGCACACTGGCAAACGCCTGATCGGCAACGGCTTCAAGTCGCGCCGCGGCGTCCCGCAGGATCGCGATCTCGAACGCATCCTTGATCGCGCGATGCTGCTCGACGACTCGCTCGGTCGAGCGCATCACCATCGTCGATCCGCGCGAGGCGAGCACGCGAGTGACCCACTCGTAACGGGCCACTGTGAGATGCGCGGCCTCAATCCCGACGACTGAGAGATGGAGATCGATCAGCGCCTCGACGAGCGCCTCGTCATAGCTCGCCGGGACCGGACGCAGGCGAAGTGTCGGACAAGCGGCAGGCGACGACTGCAGGGTTGAAACCGCTTCCTGATACCGGAAGTCGATCAGCAGGTGCAACGCGCCGCGTGTGACGATCAGCGTGCCGGCGCTGCCGACGTGATTCGTCAGGTAACGAATGTTGAACGGGTTGGTGACGACGAGCGCATCGAGGTTCTCTCGAGCGAGAGTCTTGTCTATACGCCCGTGGCGGGACGCGAGTACGTCCGAAGGGGCGAGCCGCATGCCGTCAACGACGCTCGGCCGATGACGAGGAGCGCGCGGCTCGGTCGTGTTCGATCGCGGCCAGCCATGCTTCCAACTCGAGCAGCACGGGATCAGCGGGATCGACTGCGTGCTGATGGGCGCGAGACGATGGGTCGACGTCGACGACCGCGGCGGGCATGCGCTCCGCAATGTGAATCACTTCCGTTGGTAGCGAACCCGGGAGCGGAATCACGGGCGAAGCAGGTGGCGTCGCTGGCGTCGGCGCTGGGCTCGGGGCCGCGGTCGGATTCGCCGCAGCGGGCCGCGGACTCGGTGCCTGCGGAGTGCTGTCTGGTTCTTTGCGCTTGGTCTCGCTCGACGCCTGACGCTGCCGCTGATGGATCTCCGCGAGCTGGCGGACCGCGGTCAGATTGTCGGGGGCTGCTTTGACGACCGCCTCGAACTCAGTCGCCGCCTCGTCGAGGCGCCCGAGCTCGATCAGCGCGCGGCCGAGCGTGACCCGGGCTGAGAGATACGCAGGATGCTGGCGGAGTCCGGCCGTGGCGACCTCGATCGCCTCCTCGTACTGGCCGGCGCGCCGGTGTTCTTCGGCGAGCTGCGCAAATGCAATCGACGCCGGATCCTTCTGGACACGGCGTCGAAGTTCTTCAATTCGCGGATTGTCTGGCACTGAGATGGACTCGTAAGGGCCGCCTCGAGGCGGCCCAGTGAGCGACCCTTACGAGCGATTATCTCTCACCTGCTACTGCACGGTCAGCGTCACGATCTTGGTGACCGACCGGCGGCCCAAGTTATCGATGACGTAGAGGGTCACGTTATAGGTGCCAGCCGTGTTGTATTGATGCGTCGTGGCCGGCGACGTCGTGGTCTGCCCCGCTGAGCCGTCACCGAACGTCCACACCCATTGCGCGATTGTGGCGCCCTGTCCAACCGACGAGCGCGAAGCATCGAACGTCACCGTCGCCGGCGCCGTGGGGCTGGCCGGAAGCAGATCGAATTCGGCGACTGGCGGCGCTGGCGGACTCACGACGAGCGACTTGCTCACGCTGCGCGACGTACCCGAGGGACTCGTCACCGTGAGCGTCACCGTGAATGCCCCCGACGTCTGGAAGGCGTGCTGGACCACGATGTCTTTCGTGTTCGAGCCGATGTTGTTCGAGCCGTCGCCGTAGTCCCACGTATAGGTGCAGAGCAGGTCGCACGGGCTCCCACTCAGTGTCGACGCAGAGGCATCGAACGTGACTGGGTCGAGCACTGCCGGACCGGTGTTCGAAATCGTGAACGACGGCACCGGGATGTCTGGACCGATGAGGCCGATGCGCACGCTCCCGGCACTCGTATTCGCGAGATCGGCCGCTTCGACGGGAACGGCCGAGACGGTGGCCATCGACGAATTGACGTTCACGTCAGGCGCAGTGAACACGACGATCGCGTTGCCATTGGGTCCGGTCACAGCCTCGGCGAGATTCAACGTCCCGAAGTCGGTGACGAAGCGGAGGCGCTGATTCGGTTTCGGCGAGCCGTCGGCATTGAACACCGTCACCGAAATCGCCGACGTCGAGCTACCGTCGCGCGGCAGCAATTGCGGCGCGGCCGTCATCTGCATCGACAGCGCGAACCCGGAGGGCCCCATCAGCGCGGGCGCCTCCTGCTTTGACACCGTGCATCCGGCGGCGACGATCACCACAGCGCACAGGAATGCGAGCGTCGTCGCTCGCGTCACGTAACGATTGTTGCTGTGCATGGTTGGTCCTAGTTCTCGTCTGCGAAGTCCGCGAAGTCGATGCCCATGTTCGCTGAGGTACTGATCTCGTTGCCGGCGAGATCGTGGCCGTAGAACGTGACCGTCGCTATCGTGGAGATGATGTTGCCGGCCGGAGACAGCGCAGCCAGCGGCGCTTCCGCTTTCGCGCTGTGTCGCACGATCTGGAAGATCACCTCAGTGCTGTCCTCACCGATCGTCTGCGTCAGAGCGGAGTCGAAGGCGTAGGGGACGTCAACTCCCGGCGTGTTGCGCCCATCCGCACGGCGGTACTCAACACGATACCGGTTGATCACCACCTCGTTGGTGAGAGTCGTCTGCGCCACGACTCCCAACGAGCCTTGATCCTTGAGCTGAATGCGGAACGTCGCGGTCGCGAGATCGTTGACGATCGCTCCGGCCGTGAGCGTATCCGACCGCAGGGTGTGATTCCCATTGCCGTCGACCAGCGATTCGACGACGAGCATGACCGGCGCGCGGCCTTGCCGCACGAGATCTCCGCAGCTCACCGAGAGCGTGACGGCGCCGGCAAGGGCCAGCAGTTGGGCGAATTTCGCAGTCACAGTGTTCTCCTACAGCCTCAGAATCTTGGGAGTGATGAAGATCAGGAGCTCGCGACTCTCGTCGGTGAACTCGTTGCGCTTGAACAGCCATCCGAGCAGCGGGACGCGATTGAGACCGGGAGTCCGGCCCTGAGTCGTCTGCTCGCGGCTGATGTAGATGCCACCGATGACGGTCGTCTCGCCGCTGCTCACGAGCACCTGCGTCAGGGCGCGCTGGGTGTCGATCGGCGGGATGCCGTTGATCGCGCGGCTGAAGTCGGGTGCCGAGTTCTCCATGGTGATCTTCATGATCACGGTGTTGGCAGCGGTGATCTGCGGCTGGACGCGCAGCGTCAACGCCGCGTCCTTGAACGTGACGGTCACGGTGTTGTTCGCCACCGTCTGAATCGGAACCTGAATGCCCTGCGTGATCTCGGCCTCGACGTTGTTCTGCGTCGATACCTTCGGCGTCGACAGAATGCGGCCCTGACCGGACTGCTCGAGGGCAGTGAGCGCGACGTCGAGATTGAGCGCGCCGTTGATCGAGCCGAGCGAGATGCCGGCGGCACTGGACGCGCCGCTGATCCCGAGGTTCACGCCGGTGCTGGCCTGGTCGCCTGTGGGGCCCTGCACACCGCCCGTGCGGCCGCCGACGCTGACCTGATTGGGAAACGACAGCGGCAGCGTGTTGCCGAGCGCTGGCGTCATATTGCCATTGAAGCCCCACTGCACGCCGAGCCTCCGCGCGAACTCGCGGTTGGTCTGCACGATTCGCGCTTCGATCTCGACTTGCGGCTCGGGCCGATCGAGCGTGGTCAGCAGCATCGAGGCGCGGTCGAGCCGCTCCGCGAGGTCGTTGATGATGATCGTGTTCGTACGGGGATCGACCTGGATCGACCCGCGCTGCGACAACGCGGTCGCGGTGAGCAGCTTGGTCAGATCCTCGGCTTTCGCGTAGCTGAGCGAGCGCGTCAACACCCGAAGCTCGCCGGCGAGCGCCTGCTCTTCAGCCAGCTTGCGGCGCTGCGTCTCTTCTTCCGCAAGCACGGTGAGCGGCGCCACGCGGACGATCGTTCCGTCGACCACGTACCCAAGCTTGTTGGCGCGCAGGATGATGTCGAGCGCCTGATCCCACGGTACGTCTTTCAACGCGACGTCGACCGTGCCCTGGATGGTCGGATCGATCACCAGGTTCAATCCGCTGATCTCGGAGAAGGTGCGCAGCACGGCGCGAAGATCGGCGCCCTGGAAATCGAGGCTCACCGGATTGCCCGTGTAGCGCGGACTGGTCTGCGACGTACCGACTTGCGGTGCTGCCCCTTGTGGCGCTGCGACAACCTGCGGTGGAGCGGCCTGCGGCGCCGCAGCCACCGGCGCGCTCACCGGAGGCGCCTGGCGCACGGCATTCGAGGGTCCCTTCAGCCCACCGTCTTTGAGAGCGGTGATCGGGTCCGCGACTGGCTCGTCGAAGACCACGGTGAGATCGTTGCCATCGGGCGATGACTCGAGTCGATAGCTCGCGGCACGCGACAGGTCCATCGAGACCTGGGTGAGCAGCGGCGACTTCGGATTGATCCCGATGCGCACCCGCTCGACCGGCCCCTGCTTGACGTTCGTGATGGTGGGCACCGCCGACGTCGTGTTCGTGAGATCGAAGACCACACGGTTCGAACCGTCCTTCACATCCTGGAGACCGGTGGTCGTCAGGCGCGAGGTGCCAAGCAGAGTGACGGCGGTGGCATTGCCGCGGCGCGTCACGCGGACGTCACGGATCGCTGCGGATGGGCCGGCAAGGTTGATGGCCCCGGCGTTCATCGGCGTCGGTGCGGCAATCGCCGCCGGTGTGGCGGCCTTGGAGAGCGTATCCGCGCGATCGGCTTCGACGTAGATCACGTTGCGAGCGCTGCGGACGCGCGGGCGGATCGCCTGCGACAACGTCATGTGCACGCGAGCCACGGCGGCACCATCAATCGCCTGCGCGTTCTCGACGCGCACCGCGGCGATGGGGTGCCGCGGATCGGCCGTGAACGCATCCTCGAAGCCGAAGGTCACGACGTCACGCAGTTCGACGACGAACGTCTTGGGATCGGGCTGCGATGCGACGTACGGCACCGGCGCGGACGCCTCGATGGCGAGGACGCCGGTGCGCGCGTCGACGCGGGAGGCGATCTTCTTCAGCATCGCCTGATCCACGTGTGCGCCACTGGCGCCGAGTGGGCCCCTTACGCCGGCTGCCAGGGCCAGGCACAGGCCGAGCAGCATCGAATATCGGTACATGGTTACTTGGCCTCTTCCGTCTGTCGGAGCAGTTTCCTCACCTCGCGCTGTTTCTCCAGCGTGAGCGGGTCATTGACCTGCTGCAGGATGACCATTGCATCCGCCGTGATCGATCGAATCGAGCCGTCGAGCAGCTTGTCGCCCACTCGAACGATGTAGGACCTGTTGTCGAGCCCTTGCAGAATCCCAACGTAGCCGCCGCGGCTGATCAGCGTGCCCTTCAACACCACCTCTGACGAGGCCATGCCGGCCAGTCCGGAGACACGCGCGCCGTTGTTGGCGCGCTCGTCCGCGCCGCGCCGCGTCAGACTGACGAACGGATCGCGACGGCCCTGGGGGCTGTAGGTGAACCCCTGCGGCTCGATCGTCTTCGCCGCGGGGTCGTTCGCCACCGAGTCCTTCAACGCCGCATCTTTGTCTGCGGTCTCTTTCGCGTTCTTGGCTTCGGCCTGTTGTGCGGCGGCGGTTTTTGCCGGGCCGGCTGGCGTCGACGGCGCGGCGGCCGGCGCTTTCGCCGCTGGTCGTGGTGCCGGCTTCGTCTGCGCAGCAGACACGCCAGCAAGCAGCACGACGGCGAGACCGGTCGACGAGAGTGTGCGTACGAACATCGCGGTCACTCCGTCTTCTTCGGCGCCGCCGCAGGAGGCGCCGCTCCACGTCCACCAGGCCCTGGCTTGGCGGGCGCCGCGGCTTTCTGATCGAGCAGCACGAACGTCGTGGCCGTGCATTCCGCATCGACCGTCGTCGACGCGGTCTGCTGATCGCGCGCTTTGATCTTGAGGTTGCCGACGTTGATGATGCGGGGGAACTTGCTCACGCGCTCGAGAAACGCGCCGAGGTCGTGATACGTGCCTTCGAGCTTCAACCCGATCGGCCACTCCGCGTGCATCGTCTTTTTCGACACGGTCTGCGGTGTGAAGCCGCGAATTGCGAGATTGGACTGCGTCGCCATCCCCTGCACACGACGCAGCAGCTCGGCGACGTCCTGTTCTTCCGGCAGCACCGCGCGCAGACGATCGAGCTGCGCTTCGAGCTTCGTCACTTCCTGGCGGAATTCGGGCAGGCGCTTCGCGGTTTTCAACCCGGTGTTGATCTCGGCGCGCAGCGAGGCAATCTGCGCGCGCTGGGCGTCGATCGCGGCCATCTTGTCGTTCGCGTAGACGTACCAGAACGCACCGGCGGCGATCGCCGACATGACCGCGAACAGGCCCACCTGGCCGTACCACGGCAACTTGTTGAGACTCAGGCTCACTGCCACGACTGCAACCTCATTCCCTCCACTCGCACCGCGCTACTTGCGTCCCGGTGCCGGGGAGCTCGCACCGCGACCCCCTTTGGCCGGAGGCGCCGCGGCACCTGCCATCTGCGCACGAACCGTGAACTTGATCGTCTCGATCGGCGGCTGCCCCTTGACCTGCGACCCGCCGCTCTGTGTTTCGACCTGGCTGTTGACGATCTCGATCGGCTTCTGCAGAAGCGGCGTGGTGCCAAGATTGCCGACGAAGTCAGACAGCGCGATGAGCGTCGTGCTGCGGCCCTGGATCGTCACCGCCCCGTTGTCCTGATCCATCTCGGTCAGCCACAGCATGTCGGGCAGACTGCGGCTCACGTGATCGAGCAATTGCACGGGCAAGCTCTGACCGCCGCGAAGCTGTTCGATCAACTGCACGCGTTGCTGCAGCTGACTCTTGCGATCGTCGAACTGCTGCACCTCTTTGAGCAGTGACTTCAGTTGCGCGGCCTCGCGCTGCGATCGCGCGATCTCCGCATCGAGCTCCGTCGCCGTCGTCGTGAGCGACCAGTACCACCAGCCGATGCCGAGCAGCGAAGCCACGAGAATCAAGCTGCAGAGCAGCGTGAGCCGTTGGCCGAGGTCGAACGACGGGACGGCCGCCGCCTTCTTGGCCTTTTGCCGTTCAACGCCGAGCAGGTTGATGCGAATCACCGGTCGCTCACCTTTCTGAGCGCCAAGCCCACGGCCACAGCGGCCGTCGCGGCGTGCTCGGTGGGATCGCCGCCGACCTTCTTGCCGTCCCACACGATGGCCCGGAACGGATCGAACTCTTCAACCGGCGCGCCAATGCGCTCGTGCAACATGTCGCGGAAACCATCGACACGCGAGGCGCCGCCGCTCAGCATGATTCGATCGATCTGCTCGGAGGCAGCTGTTGCCTTAAAGAAATCGAAAGTCTTCTGAATTTCCAGGAGAACGTTTTCGGTGACGGCACGCAGAACCGGCTGCGCCTCTTCGAAGGAGGCCCCGTCGACGGGAATACCTTTCTTGAGCTGCTCGGCCGACTCGAACGGCAGATCGAGCTCTTTCTGCACCGCTTCGGTGTAGGCGTTACCCCCGATCGAGATGTCGCGGGTAAAGACCGACTGATCGCCCTGCAGGATGTTGATGTTGATCGCGCTCGCGCCGGCGTTCAGCAGCACCACGACATGCGCGCCCTCGAGGCCGTAATTCACCTCGTAGGCGTTCTGAAGTGCGAACGCGTCGACGTCGACGATGACTGGTGCCCGTCCGGCCTGGGCGATGACTCCGGTGTAGTCGCCGATCTTTTCCTTCTTCGCCGCGACCAGCAGTACTTCCATGCTGCCGCGCGAGTCGGGACCGGTGCCGGGATCGAGGATCTGGTAATCGAGGTTGACGTCTTGAATGTCGAAGGGGATGTACTGCTCGGCCTCCCAGTAGATCGACTCGCCGAGCTCCGACTCGGTCATCACCGGCAGCGTGATCTTCTTCACGATCACGGCGTTGCCGGAGAGTGAGGCGCAGACGTCCTTTGTCTTGAAGGCCTTGTTGCTCTCGAAGACGCGGCGAATGGCATCGGCCACGGCGCCGGCGTCGATGATCGCGCCGTCAACGATGGCGTCCTGGGGCACGGGCTCGCTGCCAAACGCGGCCACACGAAAGCCCTTTCCCGCCGGCTTGAGTTCGACGGCTTTGACGGCGCTCGATCCGATGTCGAGCCCCACGACCGCTTTGCTTCTACCAAACATACTGAGTCTTCAGCCTGTGTCTTCCGTTATCTGCATCCCTCCCGGCCGGTGTTTGCACACCGGGGCCAGGGGGGTCCTTCTTAGATCGGCAACGCCTGTGCCATGCCTGTCACGCGAGGCTGCCGTTCCAATTCGGTGCGGAACCAGCGACTTGCGACCGCCGCAGGCGACTGACTCCGGCGATCGGCTCAACAGATCCGTAAGCCGGTCACACTTGTGTCAGTCGCTGGTTCCTCTGAGTGCGCCTGACAAAGTCGTTATCGGCATTTTTAGTCGCCGCAATACAACGGCCGCGGTTGCGATTACTCGAAACTTCTAAGGAAATCCGCAGTCAGAGAGACATGCGTGAGGTGGGTTTGACTTGCGTCGAGGATTGTCTGTATACAGCAGCCTCCGTTCTGATCATTCACATCCGGGAGGTGTCATGGGATTCGGTAGAACCGTGGGACTCCGACTCGTCATGGTCGGTGTGCTGCTCCTCTGCACACGCGACCTCTATGCTCAAGGACAAACAGCGATCGCCGGCGTCGTTCGAGATGCCACCGGCGCCGTGCTTCCCGGCGTCACGGTTGAAGTGTCGAGCCCCGCCCTCATCGAACGCACGCGTACAGCAATCACCGACAGCCAGGGGCAGTACCGGATCATCGATCTGCGGCCGGGTGTATACAGCGTCGTTTTCACACTCCAAGGCTTCAATACCTTCCGCCGAGATGGCATCGAGTTGACCAACACGTTCACGGCGCAGGTGAACGCCGACCTGAAAGTCGGGTCGCTTCAAGAGACCATCACCGTCACCGGTCAAAGCCCCATCGTCGACACGCAGAACACGATCAAGAAGACGACGACGTCCCGCGAAGTAATGGACGTGCTTCCCACCGATCGCAACTTCGTGAGCTTCGCGGCGCTCACGCCGGCGGTGCTCGTGACCGGCGTGCGCCAGAACGTGGGCGGTTCGATTCCCGAGACCGGCATGAACCTCGTCGTGCACGGGAGCCGCGCGAGCGACAGTCTCGTGATGGTCGAGGGCATGCCGATCATCAACGGCAGCGGTACCGGCGGGCTGCAGTACGGCAACTATTTAAACAACGCCATCGCACAGGAGATCACGTTTCAGACCGACTCGCACAACGCCGAATTCGAGCGGGCGACGGTCTACTCGAACTTCATTCCGAAGGAAGGCTCGAACACCTACCGCGGATCGTTCTCGTCGCGCTACGCGTGCGAAGGCTGGCAGTCGGCCAACCTCAGTGACGATCTTCGGGCGCGCGGACTCACCACCGGCAACCGGATCAATCGCATCTGGGATCTCAACCCGGCACTCGGCGGACCGATCGTGAAGGATCGGCTGTGGATTTACGGGTCGTATCGTCACTGGGGCACGTACAACACTGTGGCGCAGTCGTTCAGAGACGCCGACTTCTCCGAACTCTTCTACAAACCGAGCACCGAGCAGAACCTGTTCCCGGTGTGGCACCAGAGCGCGGTGAGTCGTCTCACCACGCAGGTCAATCAGAAGAACAAGGTGAACGTCTACGCCGACTGGCAGTACACGTTCTTCGGCAACTGCTTCGTGCCGACCTATCTGACGGCGATTAGTGCTTGCCCCGAATACAAGAACATCCCGCAGTACATCCTGCAGGCGAGCTGGAGCTCACCGCTGACGAACAAGATCCTGCTCGAAGCGGGCGGCACGATCACACCGCAGGACTTTCACGGCTACCGTCGTGCCGGCGTGTCCACGACACAGTTCTCCATGTCAGACTCGCTTGCGCCGGTCGGAATGCCGACGACGTGGGGCTCCTCCGCCGGCTACGGATACAACCGCAGCGATCAATCGAACTACCGAGCTTCGGCGTCGTACGTCACCGGCACGCACAACATCAAGGTCGGGATGACGCTGATGCACTCGTGGCGCTATGCGACTACCGAGGTGAACAACTCGGTCAGCCTGCAGCTGCGTAATCTGCAGCCGTTCCAAATCACGCAGTTCGCTACACCGATTCAGTACCACGAGACGTTGAATTACAACATGGGCATCTACGGGCAAGATCAGTGGACGATTCGCCGGCTGACGATGAACTATGGCGTCCGCCTCGACATGCTGAACGCGCAGGTCGACGCGCAGGACATCGCGGCGGGTCCGTTCACACCGGCGCATCACTTCGACGCGATCAAGAACGTGCCCAACTGGAAGGATATCGATCCGCGAATCGGCGTCTCGTACGATCTGTTCGGCAACGGCAAGACCGCGATCAAAGGCAGCATCGGCCGCTACGTCGTCGGCGATTCGTACACGATTGCCCGCTCGGTGAACCCGGTGCAGTCGAGTGTCAACAACGTCACCCGTACGTGGGCGGCGCCCGCGGGCGTGGTCTACACCGGCACCTACAACCCGTTCGACGACTGTGATCTGACGAACCCAGCGGCCAATACCAAACGGCCAGGCGCTGTTCAATGCGGTGCCATCAACAACCCCGCGTTCGGCCAAGTCACGGCTCGCACGACCAACTACGATCCCGACGTCGTCGAAGGCTGGCACGTGCGTCCGAACAACTGGGAGGGTCAAGTCAGCATTCAGCGTGAGATTCTGCCGCGCATCTCGGCGTACGGCGGTTACACGCGGCGGTGGTACGGCAACCTGTTTGCGACGCGCAACCTGGCCGTGAGCAATGCCGACTACACGCCGTACTGCGTCAACCTTCCGACCGACTCGCGCCTGCCGGGCAGCGGCACCCAGCAGTGCGGCTACTTCGACGTCAACCGGAACATCGCGCCGAACAATTTGATCTTCAACTCGAGCAAGGTCGGCGGCATCGACGACATCTACGACGGCTTCGACTTCGACGTCAACGCACGCCTCGCGCGGAACACCCTGATCTCCGGCGGTGTGAGCTGGGGTCGCGAGCGCGTCAACGCCTGCAATCTGAAGGATGATCTCAGTCTCAGCGCTGCCGCGAACTTCCGCACCTCTTCCCCACGTGACGAGAAGTTCTGCAACTCGCACCCCAATTGGAATCCGCAGATCAAGGGACAGTTCTCGTATCGCCTGCCCTGGGACGTGAACTTCTCGGCGACGTATCAGAGCCTCTCGGGTCCTGAGATCTTCGCGGTGTGCCCGGTCAACAGCACTGTGAACGGGGCGCCCCTCTGCACGGCAACACTGAGCCGTCCCTTCACCGGCGCGGCGCCATCCGTAGATATCGTGGACTCCGGGCGCATCTACGGCGACCGCATCTATCAGACCGACATCCGCTTCAGCCGGACGATCCGGACGGGCCGAACGACGGTGCGGCCGACGGTCTCTGTTTACAATCTGTTCAACTCGAATGCCATTCAGACGTACTCGAATACGTACGGCACGTCGTGGCAGACGCCGCTGTCGATCATGCAGTCGAGGTTCGTCGACATTGGCGTGCAGATGGATTTCTAAAGAGATGGCCGGTCCTTTTGGACCGGCCGTTTTGGCTGTCGCGATGCTGTTGGCGCTCGCGGCATGCAACCGCGCGCCTTCCCCACGATCCGAATCGCACTCGCCGGCGGCCATCACGTTCAACGCGGACATCGCGCCAATCTTCTTCGAGCACTGCGCGACGTGTCATCGGCCGATCGAATCGAAAGCAACGCGCGCGCCCAACGATCCGAAAGATCCGCTGTGCGTCGGCGGCGCTCCGTTCAGCCTGCTCGACTACGCCAGCGCACGCGCGCACGCGAGCGAGATCGTTCAGGCGACGACGACGCGCGCGATGCCGCCGTGGCTTCCCGAACCAGACGTGCATTTCGCCAGCGAGCGTCGGCTCACGAACGATCAGATCGTACAGATTCAGCGCTGGGTCGAAGGTGGCGCACTCGAAGGCGATGCCGCACACCAGCCCAAGCCGCCGACGTTCGCCGATGGCTGGCAACTCGGCAAACCCGATCTGATCGTTACGATGCCCGAAGCGTACGCGCTCGCTGCGCGCGGCGGCGACGTGTTCCGCAACTTCGTCTTCCCTGTTCCCTCTGCCGCCACGACACGATATGTCCGCGGCATCGAATTCCGCGCCGACAATCCGAAGGTGATTCATCACGCGAACGTGGCCGTCGATCCAGAACGAGTCGCGCGCCGCCTCGATCGCACCGATCCCGGCCCGGGATTCGCGGCGATGCCCGACGATCAGGTGCAGAACGTGTACGGCTGGTCGCCGGGTCGAGTGCCGGTGCTCGAAGCCGCCGACACGGCTTGGACGCTGGACGAAGGCAGCGATCTGGCGGTGCAACTCCACCTGGTGCCGAGCGGAAGCACCGAGACCGTGCAGCCGACGATCGGTCTGTATCTCTCGCCGACACCGCCAAGCCGCAAGCCCGTGGTGATCAGGCTCGAGTCGAAGTCGATCGACATCCCCGCCGGCATGCAGGCCTACGTCATCGAGGATCAGTACGTGCTGCCAGTCGACGTGGATGCCGTCAGCGTGTATCCGCACGCGCATTACCTGGCGACCGAGATGACCGGCGTGGCGACGCTGCCGGACGGGACGCGGCGGCCGCTCATGACGATCAAGCAGTGGGATATCAAGTGGCAGGATCAGTACCGCTACGCGCCGCCGATCTCTCTCCCTAAGGGAACGACAGTGAGCATGCGGTTCGTGTACGACAACTCCGATCGCAACACGAACAATCCTGCGCGCCCTGCACATCGCGTGCGCTGGGGCGCGAAATCCACGGACGAAATGGGCGCGCTGTGGATCGAGGTGGTCCCGCGTCGAGCGGAAGACGCGGCTCGCCTCGAAGCCGACCAGGACGAGCGCGGTCTTCGCGCGGATATCGCCGGCGCCGAGACGCAGGTGCACAGCAACCCGGACGAGGCGTCGGCCCACAACTATCTCGCGACGAAATACTTGCAAGGCGGACGCATTCCCGACGCGATCGCGCAACTCGAACAGGCGCTGCGGATCAATAGCGCCGACGCCGAGGCACACAGCAATCTCGGAAGCATCCTGCAGGGTCAGGGCCGGCTCGATGAGGCCGCGCGGCACATTCGAGAAGCCGTGCGGCTCAAGCCGAACGACGATCGCGTTCGGTTCAACCAGGGCAATCTCCTGCTGGCCAGCGGCCGTCCCGATGACGCCATTGGCGAGTTTCGCCGGGCGGTCGCGATCAACCCCGACAATGCCGATGCGCACTTCAATCTCGCGATGTTGCTCGGTCCGCGAAACCAACTCGATGAAGCGGTGCGGCATCTGACTCGTGTGATCGATATCGCGCCGAGGAACGGCGACGCGCATCGGAACTTGGCGGTTGCGCTCAGCCTTCAAGGCAAACTGGAGGAGGCGATTGCGCACGACCGCACGGCTTTACGCCTCCAACCCGACTCCACAGCGGTGCGCCAGCACCTGCAGGCGCTCGTCGACGCAGTCGCGCGTCGATGAGGTCTGCCTTGACACACCAGACAACTGTCGGTATCCTTGGGGTTTACGGTTGTGAGCGCCGCTCGAACCGATCTGGACCGCGCGTCTGGAGGGACAGGTCGACTCGGGCACGCTTGATCCTCGTCTCTGGCGGACGAGGCGCAAACGAAGGAATCCCTATTCATGCGTACGTTCGTAGCCAGCGCGAAACGCGCGGACAGCCGGTGGCACGTCATTGATGCGCAAGGCCAGGTACTCGGCCGTGTCGCAACTGTGACTGCCCGTCTGCTCCAGGGCAAGCACCGACCGATTTACACCCCGTTCATCGACACCGGCGATCACGTCATCATCATCAACGCCGGTACCGTCAAGCTGACGGGGCGCAAGGAAATTCAAAAGGTCTATCGCCGTCACAGCGGGTTCGAAGGCGGACTCAGCGAAGAGCGTGCGGTTGATGTGCGCAAGCGCCGTCCGGTTCGCCTCGTTGAAGAGGCGGTCCGCGGCATGCTGCCGAAAACGAAAATGGGCGACGCGATGTACCGCAAACTGAAGGTCTACGCCGGCGCCGATCACCCTCACGCTGCGCAGCAGCCCAAGAAGATCGAGGTCACTTAGCTTGGCAAGCATCGAATACTACGCAACTGGCCGTCGCAAGACATCGACTGCGCGCGTCTTCCT
>Ga0075423_10000740_pt1 | contig 27242 bp, 25 predicted proteins | sample SoiMethybrSBSTD2_FD_80114 | JGI IMG/M metagenome (GOLD analysis project Ga0075423, IMG submission 80114) | Bulk soil microbial communities from a Populus tree surrounding site in Tennessee, USA - Soil MetaG P. TD hybrid SBSTD2 | ecosystem: Environmental > Terrestrial > Soil > Tree plantation... | reverse complement strand
GCAGACAGAAAGTCACTGCGCTCGGTCGCGACGCGCTCCAGAGCCGCCTCATACAACGCCTCAACCTGGCGCCAACGCTCGGAGGCCATGCGGTGGCAGCGATTCTACGGTCGATTCATCGTTTCACATCTGCGCCAGCTCGGCCGTGTCGTCCGTACGTCGAGCGAAGCGTGTTCTTGTTCACTGCGCCCTGTTTCGGAATTGCAGAAACAGCGACAGACCGAAGTAATAAGCCGGATACAGGAGCGACGCCCAGAACAGCGACCGCGACGCTGCGGGATAGCTCCACAGCATCACCAGCATCGATGCGCCCCACGCGATGCCCAAGATCATGGTCAACGCCCGCGCAGTGACGGTTCGCGACGGGTAGATGTAGCGGATCGGCACGAACACCAGAATCGCGAGCGCGATCAGGATCGCCGCGTTGGTCATGCCGCTGAACCCGGCCACGAGCAAATAGAAGACGACGATGTTCCAGTACGAGGGGAAGCCGGTGAAGAAGTGATCGCTCGTCTTGGCGTCGGTGCGATTGAACCCGTACGCGCTCGACAGCAGCACCGCGCTCACGACGACCAGCATCGACGCGTCTGGCACCAGCGACGCGCGCCAGACGACCAGCGCTGGGATGAACACGTACGTCAGGTAGTCGATGATGTCGTCGAGCTTGGCGCCGTTGAACCACGGCAGCCGTTCAGAGACACGGGCGCGACGCGCCAGCATGCCGTCGGTGGCGTCGACAGCGACTTGGAGCGCGAGCCACAAGAATGCAGCGCGATAGTCGTCAACGAAGACCGCGCGCGTGGCGAGAAAGGCAAGAACAGCGCCGGTGGCAGTGTAGAGGTGCGCGAGCCAGGCAATCGCCAATCGCGCGCCCGCTCAGAGTCTGCGTACCGCGTTCGGGAAATCCTTCCACACTGGCACGCCGCAGAAGTGCGACCCCTCGGTACAGCGCGGCGAGATGAGGCCGTTGCGGATCACGCACGGCGGACCGATGTGACGGCCGATCCGCGGGTGCGCGGATCGAACCTGTTCGACCTCGTCCATCGATGCCAGGTAGATCTCCTCCTGGGCATTGAAGCAGGTGCGCCCTGTCCATTTGTGCAGCAGCGACAGCAGCGACCCGGACTCGATGAAGCGCAGCGTCTTCGCGTTCGGCAGCACGTAGATGGCGAATTCGACGGGCACCCCGAGCGCCAGCAATCGGTTCTTCGCGGCCCACGCGTCGTGCATCGCCTCGTCGAACACCGCTTTGGCGCGCGGATTGGCGGCAATCAGCCGTGGTGTGATGTAGTCGGGCGACTGCGTGTCGGCAAACGTCATCAGCGGACGCGACGCGGGCACCATGCGGTGCCGCTGATCCTGCGAGTCGGCGGTATGACTGAGCCGCTTCTCGAATACGTACGTCACGTGATGCAACGACCGCATCAACGGCGAGTGATGCGAGACGTTGAGCACCTCGAGGCGATACCGGTTGCGCGCCGGGTTCATCACCTGCTCGATCGCGTCGTCATCGCTCATGTCCGACGGCGCGAGACCGAAGACCGATCGCACCGCATCGGCGACGATCTCCTCCGCATCGGGCGACACGTCGCGCAGCCGCGACCATCGACCGTTCAAGCGCGCGTCGAACTCCTTCACGAAACCGTCGGCGCCGCGCGTCGGCGGCGGCACGTGCGCCTCGGGCACGGCATCGGCAGCGAGCGGCGCGACACCGACCTTCTCGAAGAAGTTCGGATCCCACTCCTTCACGAGCCGCACCATCTCGCTCACGACCTCGCGCGACTCGTGCGGCGCGTCGCCGGTGTTCATCATGCGGTGCAGCCGATGCAGCACGATGCCCGACACCGTATGGACCATCGAGGTGAAGGCGGCGATCGGAATCACGTAGCGGGCGGTTTCGATCGCCCGCTTCACGGCATCCTTCTCGATCTGCGTCAGCCGCTCGGGATTGGTCGTCGATCGAACGTAGCGAAGTTCCTTGAGGATCGCGAAGGCATCGTCTTTGAGAAGAGCTGAGAGCTCCACATAGCGATCCCAGGCACGCACCACGGCGGTCTCGTACACGTCGCGCGCCTCGCCGGTAATCGGCGGCACGTAGGCGCGCGGCTCGCGCAGCTTCACATAGCGCTGACTCGACTGCTCCGAGTTGTAGAACGGATACGAGTGCAGGAAGGTCCAGACGAACTGGCGCGAGATGTTCTCGAGACCGAACTCGAAGTTGGCGTGTTGATAGACCGTGTGATGACCGGCATCGAAGGTCAGCGATCCGATCGAGTTGCGCTGCGAGTCGGTGATCTCGGAGGTGCCGATCACCCGGGGCGAATAGCACGTTCGAGCGGCCGCGATGGCGCCGTCGAACGGAACAGTCGGAGCCGTGCGAAGGGTGACGACTGGAGATCCGGAGAAGAGCACGGGAGCGCCAATCATAGAGCACTCATCTTTGGTGATTCGTCCTAATCACCGTCCTTGGCGTGGTATCGCGAGAATTCCTCCAGGTACGTCAATGACTGCATCGACGACATGCGATCGAAGAACAGCACGCCGTCGAGATGATCGGTCTCGTGCTGCGCCACGCGCGCGGGGAATCCTTTGAGCTGCAGCTCGATCGACTTGCCATCGCGATCGAGCGCCTTCACGGTGATGTCAGTGAATCGCGGCACCATGCCGCGGATATCCGGGATGCTGAGGCAGCCCTCCCATCCTTCTTCCTTCGCCTGAGTGTTCGGCACGATTTCCGGGTTGATGATCGCGACCGCCTCGCTCTCCGGCCCCGGCTCGTCATCGAGAAGGGCGACGAAGATGCGCCGTCCTTCATGCACCTGCGGACCGGCCAGCCCGACGCCGTGATATTCGTGCATCGTTTCGACCATGTCGTCGATCAGCTTTTGCACGAGCGGATTCTTGAGGTCGGACCTGTCGAACGGACGCGCGCGTTGGCGCAAAACGGGATGCCCCATGCGCGCGACCTTGAGGATGGACACAGGTAAATTATAGGCCTCAGGGATCAGCCCTCAGACCTCGGGGCTGGGCCTGGCCCCGGTTCTGAATCCTACTGAGGCTTGAGGCCTGGGCCCTGAGGCCTAGTTTGTATGCACCCGCATGACGAGATTCCGTACAGCTTTTGTCCGCTTTGCGGCGGCGATCTCGAGTTGCGCACAGTGAAGTCGACCGAGCCTGACCGGCTCGTCTGCAGACGCTGCGGCTTCATCTTCTATCAGGATCCGAAAGTCGCCGTCGGCACGATCCTGCAGAACGAGGACAATCACATTCTTCTACTGCGCCGCGCCATCGAGCCCGGCTACGGCAAGTGGGTGTTTCCGGGCGGCTATGTCGATCGCGGTGAGCAGGTGCCGGTTGCGGCAGTGCGTGAGGCGCGGGAAGAAGCCGGGCTCCAGGTGCACATCGATCGTCTGCTGAACGTCTATTCCTATCCCGGGCGCGCCCCGGTCATCATCGTCTACGTTGCGACGATCACGGGCGGCACACTCGCCATCGACGACGAGAGCACGGAGGCGAAGTTCTTTGCGCCGGACGACATTCCGTGGGACGAGCTCGCGTTCCGCAGCACGTTCGAAGCGCTGAGTGAGTTTCTGGGAATCTCACGCGCAGGCTGAAGCCTGCGCTCGACGTCGCCTTCGTACGGAGAGCGGCGGCTTCAGCCGCCGCGGGCCTCATGCGATCGTGACTTCTGGCGACAGATACACGTCCTGAATCGCGTTGAGCAGTGCCGCGCCTTCTTTCATCGGACGCTGAAATGCCTTGCGACCCGAGATCAGGCCCATGCCTCCCGCGCGCTTGTTGATCACGGCGGTCTTCACCGCCTCCTTGAGATCGCCTTCACCCGATGACGCGCCACCGGAGTTGATCAGGCCGGCGCGGCCCATGTAGCAGTTGGCGAGCTGATAGCGCGTGAGGTCGATCGGGTTGTCGCTGGACAGCTGCGAGTAGACCGCCTTGTGCGTCTTTCCGAAGTTGATCGCGGTGTAGCCGCCGTTGTTCTCGGGCAGCTTCTGCTTGATGATGTCGGCTTCGATCGTGACCCCGAGATGATTGGCCTGGCCGGTGAGATCCGCCGACAGGTGATAGTCGACGTCCTTGGTCTTGAACGCCGGATTTCGCAGGTAGCACCACAGCACGGTGAACATGCCGAGCTCGTGCGCGCGCTGGAACGTCTCGGTGACTTCTTGGAGCTGGCGCTTCGACTCTTCCGATCCGAAGTAGATGGTCGCGCCAACGCCGGCCGCACCCATGTCGAACGCCTGCTTCACGCTCGCGAAGCGGATCTGGTCGTACGAATTGGGATACGAGATGAACTCGTTGTGATTGAACTTCAGAATGAACGGAATCTTGTGCGCGTACTTCCGCGAGACGGCGCCGAGGACGCCAAGCGTCGACGCCACCGCGTTGCACCCGCCTTCGACCGCCAGCTTGACGATGTTCTCGGGGTCGAAGTACTGCGGGTTGGGCGCAAACGATGCTCCGGCCGAGTGCTCGATGCCCTGATCGACAGGGAGAATGGACACGTATCCCGTTCCGCGCAGCCGGCCAGTGTCGAGCACCGACTGCAGCGCCGCCAGCACGCGTGGCGAGCGATCGGACAGTCCGTAGGCGCGATCGACGTAGTCGGGACCGGGAAGCAACAGGCTGGACGTCGGAATCGTCTTGCACTGATGCTCGAGCAGACTAGCGTCATCGCCAAGTATCGATGCGATCCCGCGCGCCCCGGTGCTGATGTCTGCAGTAGCCACGTCCAACTCCTTCAGTGTGTCGCGTGATCCGAGGCCGTTGATCCTAACTCTCCGCCTTCACACATACAATCGATCGACCTACGGCGAGACGCCCGCGTCATCACGGACGCGGGCGGTTGCCGGAAATTCACACCATTCTGTCACCGCCTCCTGCACGGCACGCGCCACGAGATCATCGATTGGCAACGCCCGCTCCGCCGCCTCGATGTCGTCGAGACGAGCGCGGGTCAGCGGATTCCGCGGTGTGAAAAGCGTGCAGCAGTCCTGATCGGGAATGATCGAAATCGGATAGGTCCCGATCGCCTGTGCCTCCGCCATGATCTCGCTCTTGTCCATGCCGATGAGCGGGCGGAAGATCGGAAGCGTCGCGGCCGCACCGACGACGGACAGGTTCTCGAGCGTCTGGGAGGCGACCTGACCGATCGAGTCGCCGGTGACGAGCGCCAGCGCTTTCCGCGATCGGGCGATCGTCTCCGCGATACGCAGCATCAGCCGCCGGTACACGACGACGCGCATCGGCGGCGGTACCGCAAGCACGACCTGCTGCTGCACGTCGCCGAACGGCACCAGATACAGCGTCGAGCGCTGCTGCCAGCGCGTCAGCACCTGGACCAGCTCGCGCGCCTTCTCCTGCGACGCCCGCGACAGAATCGGATAGCTGTGAAAATGGACGAACGTCGCCGTGCAGCCGCGCTTCATGATCCGGCGCGCAGCAACCGGTGAATCGATGCCGCCCGACAGCAGGCACACCACGCGTCCGCCGGTGCCGGTGGGAAGCCCACCGGGTCCACGTTCCTTGCCGAAAAAGTAGAACGCCTGATCGGTCAGCATCTCGACGTGGATTTCGAGATCGGGTTCGTCGAGGTTGACGCGCCACCCCTTGGCCTGCTTGATGCGGCCGCCGACCTCTCGCTCGACCTGCGGCGACGTCAACGGAAAGCGCTTGTCGGCGCGCCGCACCGATACGCGAAAGCTCTCGCACGAGCGATCGCCGAGGTCCTGCAGGATCGATGCGGCCAGCGCGTCGAGGTCAAGCGTCGTGCGCCGCGCGTAGGAAAAGTTTGCGATGCCAAACACACGCCGGATGCGATCGCCCACCGCCTCGCGCGACGCATCGGGCCCGAGCACCACCTCGATGCGTCCCATCAGCGCGCGCACGCTCTGCACGTCGAGGTCCGACGTCGCCCGGCGCAGATTGCGCACCAGACGCCCGAGAAACCACGGACGGTTCTTCCCCTTGAGTGCGAGCTCCTGGTAATGGATGACGATCGAGTTCATTCAGTGGGCCGCCACATCAGGCGGCCCGTTCACCTCTCCCAGATATACCCGATCGTGAAGCCGTGCAGCACCTCCGCCTCGCGATTGGGGTTCACCACGGGCGGCCCGATCCCGAATTCATCCGACGTGAAGCCGTTCGGGTACAACCGCAGCGTGTACGACATGTTCCACTTCTTGTTGATCGTCACCGCCGCCGGCCTGAATTTCAGTCCGAACTTGTCGAACTTGGGGTAGTCCGGACTGAGAAGGAGATCCCACGAGATGCCAATGAGCCCGTGGTTGTAGACCACTTTGCCATCGAGGCTGGTATAGGACCGCACTTCGAAAATGGGCTCCCACGCGATCATGTTGTCTCTGAACGGCCTGAAGGAGTGGCCGTCCGAGTCCTTGCCGGTCCCGGTATAGAAGCCGGTATCGATCGACAGCCAAAACCTCCGTTCCGAGCGCGGCTTCACTTGCCCGGCGAATCGATAGTCCAACCCGCGGCATTCGGACTTGTTGTTCTGGATGTCATATTCGCAGTGCAGGACGACGCCCACCATTTGAGGACCGCTCATCGACCAGATCCAATCGATGATGCTCGCGTGGCTCGTGTTCGGGACCGCCAGTATCGCGAACGACACGAATACTGCGGTCCCGAGGTATTTGCGCAACATACTCTGCCTCCTCCAGCAGTGACTTCACTTTGGGACTGGTTGAAACAGGGCTACTCTTGCCACATTGCGTCGCAGACCTGGCGCGTCTTGTCGAACACGCATCGGCCGTCGCTTGCCCGGTGCCGGGTCATAGAGCAACAGCTCGTCCTCGCTAGTACCGATAACGAACGCGGTTTGGTTCTGGAACACCACGACTTCGCGCTGATCCCAGATCGCCGGCCGCGAGCAAGCTTCCAACAGGATCGCGAACGACGCAATCACGCACGCCGCCCATTTCAGGGTGCGGACGCGGCCGGGATCGGGGGCGCGTTTTTCCAAGTGCGGAAACCAAAACCAGACCGCGAGCCCCAGCACGAAACTCAGGATGGTGGAGGTGTAGATCTGCGCGCGATGGATCGGACGGCCAGCCGGCCCGAGCATCCACAGGTCCAACTTCTCTGGTTCCGGATCTACCGCGAGGGCGGTGAATCCGTAGTAATAGACGTTCCAGAAGAGCCAGATGAGTCCGGCGAGGCCAATGACGCCGACGCACACAATCCAGCCAGCCTGCACGGACGGATCGACGCGTTCGCTGACTTGAGACAGTCGCTGACGGATCGGGCCGACTCGAGGCCAGATCAGCGCACGTAGTCCGATCAATGCGGCCACGACGGCTCCGTACGCTGCCCAGACGACGACGAATGGCGTCAGCGAACGCAAGCCAAGTCGCAGATAATCCGCGGCCCCCGCTGAAAACGCAGGATCGATGTGAAGCATCGACTCGAATAACCGAGACATCACGAGCCCGAGGGCCTCGGCGGCCACCAAGGTGCCGAGCAGCCACAGCGCGACGCGGGTCAACTTCTTCGCCCAGGTGTCGCTCGCCTTCCGCGCCTCGCCGCTGAGCGCCTCGTAGAATTCGCCCGCAGTCGCAAAACGCCGCGCCGGTTCCCGATCGATCGCGCGCTCGACGATCGCGACGAACGAAGCCGGCAACTCCGGCCGTGCATCGCGCAACCGTCGTCGCAGACCCGTCGCGTGCGCCTCGATCAATTCATCGAGCGACGTCCCGTTCACCGGATACAGGTCGGTGACCAGGTGATACAGCAGCACACCGAGCGCGTAGATGTCGGTGGAGACGTTGGCGCCAGCGCCAGTCAAGATCTCGGGCGCGAGGTACAGCGGAGTGCCGCGCAACCGTCCAGACGAGGTCGTTCCGCCCATGAACTCTCCGGCGCCGAAGTCCATGAGCACGATGCGGCCGCCGTCGGCGGCGCGCATCACGTTCTGGGCTTTCACGTCGCGATGCACGAGATTGGCGCGATGAACCGCGGCCAGCGCGAGACACACCTCTTGCCCGACGTGCGTCGCTTCGCCGGGGCTCAAGCGGCCTCGCGCCAACAGATCGGCGAGAGTGTCGCCTTCGATCAGATCCATCCAGAAGCCGACGCGTCCGTCGTGCTTGTCGGCGCCGTGCACCGACACTACGTTCGGATGCCGCACCCGCGCGAGCCGGCGCGCTTCGTGGAGGATGCGATTGGAGAAATCCGTCTCCGCGATTTCGGGTTTCAGGAGCTTGAGCGCGACGGGGTGATCGAGCCAGGTGTCGTGCGCGTGGAACACTTCACCGAACGCGCCTTCACCGATCTTGCGGCGAAGTACGAGATGACCCCATCGGCCGATCCCGACCTCGACGGCGCTGGTGTCGGACGCGCGCACATGTCCGACGTGCGCCAGTCGATCGGTTTCGGGGCCGGTACTCGCGACGGCGACCGGATCGTCGACAGCGCTCCGGTGCTGTTCGGCGATTTCGGCGATGAGACGGAGATGATCGAGGAGTCTGCGGCGAGGATCATCGGCCGGCAGCTGTTCGAGCCGTGTCCAGTCGATGGAGTCGCCGTCGGCGACCGATTCTGCGAGTTTGTCTAAAAGGTCGGAATCGTCATCCATCCCGCCGAGGAGCGTACATCAGTCCTCAGCCATGGCGGCGATCAGATTCTTGACGGCGCGCGCAACCGCCATCCGCGCAGCGGCGGCGCTCGGTTTGCCGAGTGCGAGAGCGACTTCTTCATAACTCTGCTGAAGCTCGAGACGCGCGATGATCGCCTCCTGCTCGGAGGGACGAAGTTTGGCGAGCGCGGTCTCATAGTGCTCGAGTCGCTCGCGTCCGATGGCGTGCTCCAACGGCGTCGGTGCCGGGTCGACGTAGCTGTCCGGTACCTCTCCGGCTACGGCGGGCCGGGCGCGGACCTTTCGGATCTCGTCCTTGATGTGGTTGGCGATGGCCTGACGAAGATACGCCTGGAGTGCACCGGGATGACGGGCTTCGAATTCTTTGAGGTGCGGAAGAGAACGAATGACGGCGTTTTGCACCAGGTCCTGCGTGTCGGCGAGGCTGCGGGCCCACACCGGAAGCCGCCCTCTCGCCCAGCGCCTGAGCGGAGGCAACGACCGCGCCACGAGGGTCGCGACCGCCTCGTCATCGCCGCGTTTGAAGCGCTCGAGCAGGTCTATCGTGCTCGTGAGTTGATTCGGCGGTGTGTCCTGCGATGCACTGACGTCGTTCTGGTCGGGTGTCATCGATTCGTTCCCTTCTACTAGCCATAACGCACGGACCGAATCTTTGTAACAGGCATCCAGCTTACCCCAGCCCGAGCCGGTCCAAGGCCGCTTTGGCCGCCCGATGCCCGCTCACGACGGCGCTCTCGATCGTGGCTGGCAGGCCCGTGTCGACCCAGTCGCCGGCGAGGAACAAGCCGGGCACCGCGGTGATGGTCGGCGGACGGGGCGGCTGGCCTGGAGCCACGGAAAACGTCGCCCGTTTTTCGCGGACGACAACGGCACGACGCAGATTCGCTTCGCGCGCGGCCGGAAGTGCCTCACGGAGCTCGACGAGCGCCAGATCGATGATCTCGCGGTTTTCACGGCCGACCAGCGCTGATGCCCCGCTCGACACCAACGACAAGTGCGAGCTCTCATCGTCGAATAGCGCCCGCTTGTCGAACACCCATTGCATCGCGCGACCGGGCAAGCCGACGAACGCATCGCCGGTCACGGGCCGATCGAGCCACAGGTTCACGGTGACGATCGGCGATGATGACGTCGCTTCGGCCGCGTCGAGAACAGGCCCCAGCGCGGCTGGACGATCGATGAACAGCGACGGGAGCGCATACCACGCGACCGCGCAGACGACCGCGCGCGCCTCGAGCACCTCGTCGCGAACATGGACCACGGGGCGACCGTCGACCGCGACGCGGGCGGGGGCGTTGGTCCTCACCTCGCCGGCCGCCTTTTCGACAAACGCGCGCGCGGGATTCGAGTAGAGATCGTCGAGCGCCTTGCGCGGCAGTCCCAGTGCGCAATCGCGACGATCGCTCGTGAACATGCGACTGACCACACCGCCAAACGCCACGCCAGAGGCGTCGTCGATCGACTGATTGAGCGCCGCTACTGCCAACGGTTCCCACAGCAGCTCGATGAGTTTTGGTGTCTGGCCATGACGGAGCAGCCACTGACGTACGTTCTCGCTGCCGTTGTGCGCCGGAGGCTTCGCTGACGCTGCGCGACCGATCACTCGACGCAGTCCTCGCAGCGCGAGACGATCGCGCCACGAGATCGCGTTCCATCGCATCGCGCCCGCAACGAGATGCAGCGGCGCCGGCAGCGCCGGACAGGCCAGCCGCGATCGCCGTCCGCCGCGGTCGATGATCTCGATCGTCAGGTTGCGCTGCAGATGCACGTACCGTTCGGTGCCGAGACGTCGCAGGAACGCGAATGTCTCGCGATACGCGCCGACGAGTACGTGTTGGCCGTTGTCGACTCGCTCCCCGGTCGCGGGATCGGTGAACGCCGTGGCGCGTCCGCCGAGCGACGGCCGTGCCTCGAGCACGAGCACCCGCACGCCACGCTCGGCCAGAGCGGTCGCCGCGCTCAAGCCGGCGAAGCCTCCTCCGATGATGATCGCGTCGGGGATCAATGCAGGAGGGACGTCAACCAGATCCTGAGCGCGATCAGCGCCCGCTGCGGACGCGGCACGCGAATCCGCCGACTGAACACGTCGTACCCGGCGCGCTCGATGCGCTGCAGGATCCCGTAGTAAATGCCACCCATGATCTCCGCCGCCACCAGACTGCGGGTGTCGATACGCGGCAGCTGCGACGTCGCGCGGCGATAGAAGTCGCGCGCTCGATCGCATTCGAACCGCATCAGCGCCGCAACGCGGTCGGTGACCACGCCGCGGCGCAGATCGGCCTCGTCCACACCAAAACGCCGCAGATCTTCGATCGGCAGATAGATGCGGCCGCGACGCAGATCGACTCCGACGTCGCGAATGATGTTCGTCAACTGAAGCGCCAGGCCGAGGCTTTCCGCGTAGGCTTTCGCGCCCGGATCGCGGTAGCCGAAGATCTCGAGACAGACGAGACCGACCGCCGATGCCACACGCCGACAGTACTCGGTCAGCGCCTCGAATGTCTGGTATCGCGAGCACGCCAGATCCATCTCGACGCCTTCGATGAGCTGCTCGAAATGCACGCGCGGCAGTCCAAACTCGGCCACGAACGGCTGCAGCGCCACACCTTGCGGCAGCGTCGGTGTGCCGGAGTAGATGGCCTCGAGCTCCGATCGCCATCCCGCGATCTGCACCGCGGCACGCGCGCGCGCATCGGGTGTGAGCCCGCCTGCCCACTCGTGCTCGGGGATGACTTCGTCCACCGCATCATCGACGGCGCGGCAGAAGTCCCACACCGCCACGATCGCCTGCCGCTTGCGCGGCGGCAGCACCAGAAACGAGTAGTAGAAGCTGGTGTCGCGGCTCATGGTCCTGCGATCGCCCAGCGGGCCATGCGCCACGCGAACCATGGACCATCGGCCGCACCGAGCGCCGGCCGTCGAGCAACCACGTCGAACCGTGCGGCTTCGAGTCGAGCGAGTACGCGAGTGCCGCCAAGCCAGGTTGCGCGCAGCTCGTACTTCAACCGGCCTCGCACGGCGTCGCAGAGCGGCAGCCCGCGATCGAACAGGTCGCGTGTCCGCCTCGCTGCCGACGCCAGCGCCATCGCCCATGCGTCGTCGATCTGACCGGCGGCGAGCGCCTCGCGCGACGCACCATGGATGCGGGACTCTTCCTCCGGCAAGTAGATGCGGCCGCGATCGAAATCGAGCTTGAAATCCTGCCAGAAGTTCGTGAGCTGCAGCGCGGTGCAGATGGCATCCGACCAGCCGTCGAGGCGGGCATCGTTGTAGCCGCAGATGCGGAGCACGAGCCGTCCAACCGGGTTTGCCGATCGACGACAGTAGTCGAACACGTCTCGCCACGACGCGTACCGCGTTGTCGCGACGTCCTGACGAAACGCGCTCACGAGATCTTCGAAGAGCTGCGGCGGCAGCGCGCGTGTCCGCATCGTGGCGCCGAGGGCTGTGAAGATCGCAGCGGTGTGCGCCGGTTCGCCGGGTTCGACCGGACGCGGCGATTGCCCTGTCGATGCCGCATCTCGCACACGGCACAGCCAGGAATCGAGCAGGCGATACCGATCGTCGGCGGTGCGTTCACCCTCGTCTGCGAAATCGTCGGCAGCTCTCGCAAACGCGTACACCGCGGCGATGTGCGGCCGTTGCGCTCGGGGCACGAGCAGCGACGCTACGGGAAAGTTCTCGTAGTGACGCCTCGCCTCGGCGAGGCACGCCGCGTAGGCATCGCTCACGTCTACCATTCGACTTCAGTGGTACCTGCCCGCTGGTTGGCAACCCGAGCCATGACGAACAACAGGTCCGAGAGGCGATTCAAGTAGACGATGATGATCGGATCGACGGCGCCGGGACCAAGGCTCACGACACGGCGCTCGGCGCGGCGGCACACCGTCCGTGCCAGGTGCAGCATTGCGCCAGCCGTCGATCCACCAGGAAGAATGAAACGGCGCAGTGGCGGCAGCTGCGCTTCGAGGCGATCGATCAGCATCTCGAGTTGCGTGACTTCGGCCTCGGTCACGGCCGCCTTCTCGACTCGCGGCGCGATCTTTCGCGATGGATCGGCAAGACGGGCGCCCACCGCGAACAGCTCGCACTGAATCTGTTCGATCACGCCGGTGAGATCGGCGTCGAGCCGCGCCGCGCGGGCGGCGCCGAGGCAGGCATTGAGCTCATCGACCTCGCCGTAGGCGTCGACGCGTGCGTCGGCCTTCGACACCCGTGACTTGTCGAAGAGCGACGTCTCGCCGCGGTCGCCCGTCTTTGTATAGATCTTCAATCTGGACCTTCTCGTGGAATTATATGGGCTCGATGACGGCCGCTTCGCTCCCTGCGCCTTCCGCGCGTCAATGGTTTCGCCGGCGTCTGCTCGCGTGGTACCGCGCCAACGGACGCGACCTGCCGTGGCGCCGCACGGATGACCCGTATCACATCCTCGTCTCGGAGATCATGCTGCAGCAGACGCAGGTCGATCGGGTGCTGCCGAAGTATCACGAGTGGTTGGGCAAGTACCCGTCGCTCGAGGCGCTCGCGGCGGCCGACGAACACGACGTGACCCAAACGTGGCGGCCGCTCGGCTACAACATCCGCCCGCGGCGCCTGCAGTCGATCGCGCGCGAATCGGTGGTCCGCTACGGCGGCACGCTTCCCTCGGACCAGGAAACGCTGCTCTCGTTCAAGGGCATCGGCGCCTACACGGCCGGCGCGATCCGCAGCTTTGCCTTCGGCCAGCGCGCGGCGATTCTCGACACCAACGTCGCGCGGGTGCTCTACCGCGTGTTCGTCGGCCGCGGCGACGTGAAATCGCACGCGATGAAGAAGCATCTGTGGTCGGTGTCCGAGGCGCTGGTTCCCTATAAGCACGTCTTCGACTTCAACCAGGCCCTCATGGATTTCGGCGCCACCGTCTGCGCCGCGCGGCAGCCGAAGTGCGAGACCTGCCCGATGACGCGGCAATGCAAGTCGTTCAAGCGAATCACCGCCGCGCCCCTCGACTCGCGGGCGCTCGCTCGGGGCAAGCGCAAACCGTGATCGTCGTCGTCGCCGCCATCATCGAGGATGACGATCGCTTCCTGCTCACGCGACGGCAGAAGGGCGTGCACCTCGAGGGACTCTGGGAATTCCCCGGCGGCAAGATCGACGCCGGCGAAACGCCCGCCGACGCGCTCGCGCGCGAACTGCGCGAAGAGCTCGACGTCGACGTCAACGTCGGCGAACTGCGATTTCACACCACACATGACTACGGAGATCGTGTCGTGGCACTGTACTTCTATCAGTGCGAGCTTCGTGGGATGCCGAGGCCGATGCTCGGACAGCAGATGCGATGGGTGCCGCGTGTCGAGCTCGCGACGCTGGGCTTCCCTCCCGCGGACACCGAGTTGATCAGGGTGCTGACGGAATCAGTCGCTCGGTGACAACGGCGGTGGCGGCACCGTCAGGCGTCTCGACCGAGATCTGCGAACCTGCGTTCACGAAATCACGGTGCACGTAGCCGAGCGCGATCGTTCCCAGCCGCGCCGAGCGCGCTGCGCTCGTGATCGATCCAACGTCGCGATCGTTGGCGAAGAGCCGCGCCCCGCGCAGTGGCAGCGCGCCATCGATGCGAAGCCCGACCAGCTTTCGGGCCACGCGGCCATGACCGCGATGCAGCACACGGATGATGACTTCCTGTCCGACGTAGCACCCCTTCGTCATCGAGATGGCGCGATCCTCGATGCCGGCCTCCAATGGAATCGTGTCGTCCGTCATGTCGATGCCGAAGACCGGGTAGCCAGCTTCGACTCGAGCGGCCTCGATCGCCTGCGGCAGCACGACAACGGCACCGGCAGACTCGAGCGCGCCAAGAACCGCGGCTTCATGTTCGCGCGCAACGTGGATGCAGTAACCCGGGACACCGAGTTGATCGATACGTGCGATCGACGCCGGTCGGTCACCGAATTGAAATGTCGTGTGTTGGTATTGACGCCAGCTTGAAAGCAGCGCGTCCGAGAGGGCCTGCCTCACCACAGCGCGCTCGATCGCTTCCGCTGCGTGCGGCCCATGCACCCACACGCCGCTGAGGCTTTCGGCCAGCGACTCGAGCCGCACGTCCTCGGTGAAGACGAACTGATCGAGCCGCGCGAACGTGGCGTCGACGGTTTCGGCAGGGACGTCGAGCAGGATCATCTCGCCCGACTCCAACACGTGCATGTCGGTGAGCATCCGGCCCTGCGGCGTGAGCCACGCGGCGTAACACCCGCTTCCCGGAGTCAGACCCTGAATGTCGTTGGTCAGCAGTCCATGCAGATACGTCGCATGGTCCTTGCCCGCAACCGCGATCTGACGTCCCGGAGCAATGGCCCCGATGGCTGCCCCGGTGCGAATGATGCTGTCGTGCTCTTGCAGGCTCATTGGTGGCGGACCTGATACGATCGCTGAGATGCCCCGCTCTTATTGTATCTGCGCGATGCTGGTGTGTTTTGCTGCGCCAGCTGCGGCCCAGCAACCGGCTGCATCCGCGCCGTCCACGGCGACGAGCTATCGCGTGTTCATGCGCGGCACGCTCATCGGCCGCGAGGACATCACGGTTCAGCAGAACGCCGGCGGACTGACGATCGTGTCGCAGGGCCGCCTCGCCGCGCCGCTCAACGTCGTCATCAAGAGAGCCGAGTTCAAGTATGGGCCCGACGGCTCTCCAGAGCTCTTCACACTCGAAGGCAACACCAACAACAGCGACGTTATCGTTCGCACCTCGTTCACGGGGACGACCGCCGTCACGCAAGGCACGCAGAATGGGAAACCGATCAACGTAACGCAAACGATCACATCGGGCGCAGTCGTGCTGCCGAGCGGACTCTTCAGCGCCTACGCTGCGCTCGCGCATCGACTGGTCGGCGTGGCGCCCAAAACGCGAATGCGCGCGTACGTGCTGCCCGAGGTGGAGATCGGCTTGCTCGTGACCGGCGTGACCAACGAACAGATGCAAGTGGGCACGTCGCTGTTGAAGGTTCGACGCTACGACCTGACGTTCGGCGCCACGACCGGCGATCTCGCCGTCTCCCTCGTCGCGAGCGAAGACGGATCGCTGGTCCGGGTCGGCATCCCGTCGCAGGGTGTCGACGTGGTGCGTGAAGACGTCGCCTCGCCAACCGCGCGGACACAGGTTTACTCGAATCCGACCGACGAGCCGGTGATCATTCCGGTGAGCGGTTTCAATCTCGGCGCAACGCTCACGCGTCCGAAGGCTGGAGCCGCCGCGCGAGTGCCAGCCCTCATCCTGCTCTCCGGGTCTGGAGGCGATCGCGACGGCTACGCCTCCGGCGTGCCGATCATCGGACAGCTGGCTGGCGCGCTCGCCGATGCCGGCTTTCTTGCCGTGCGATACGACAAGCGCGGGTTCGGTCAGAGCGGCGGTCGCGCCGAATCGGCGACGCTCGGCGACTACGCGGACGACACCCGCGCGGTGGTGCGATGGCTGCTGGAGCGCAAAGACGTCGACCCCAAGCGCATCGCGGTCGTCGGCCACGGCGAAGGCGCGTGGGTGGCGCTGCTGGCGGCGGCACGCGAGAAGCGCGTGACTGCAGCAAGCTTCATCGACGCTCCTTCGTCCAGCGGTGCCGACCTCGCGCTCGAACAGCAGCAGTACGAGTTGAATCATCTCGGGCTGAAGCCGGAGGAACGGGACAAGAAGATCGCGCTGCAGAAACAGATTCAGACGGCCGTGATCACTGGGAAGGGCTGGGAAGGGATCTCGGCAAACGAGCGCAAGGCTGCCGACACGCCGTGGCTTCAGAGCTTTCTGACGTTCGATCCGGCGAAGGCCATTCAGGATCTCCGGCAGCCGGTGCTGATCGTTCACGGTGCACTCGACAAGGAAGTGCCGGTCGCCCACGCCGATCGCCTTGCCGATCTCGCTCGCAAGCAAAGCGACTCGAAGTCGGTGGAAATGGTGATCGTCCGCGGTGTGAACCATCTGCTGATTCCTGCCATCACCGGCGAGCTCGCCGAGTATCCCGAGCTCACCGATCGCACCGTCAGCAAGGACGTTTCTGGAGCGATCGGCGCGTGGCTCACCAAGACGTTCGCCGCCATCAAGTAGGTCCGCAATCATGAACCGGCGATCGATCCGTGTGCCGGATCTCAAAGAGAAGAAGGCTCGAGGCGAGAAGATCGCCGCCCTCACCGCCTACGACGCGACCATGGCGCGGCTGCTCGATCGATCGGGCGTCGATGTGCTGCTGGTGGGCGACTCGCTCGGCGTCGTCGTGCTTGGCTACGAGAACACGCTGGCGGTCACGCTGGACGACATGCTGCACCACACGCGCGCCGTCGCGCGCGGCAGCGAGCACGCGCTCATCGTCGCCGACATGCCGTTTCTCTCGTATCAGGTGAGCGTCGCCGAGGCGGTTCGCAATGCCGGACGACTGCTTCAGGAAGGCGCGTCGGCCGTGAAGCTCGAAGGCGGCAGGCCGATGCTCGATGTGGTGAAGCGGCTGGTCGATGTCGGCATTCCAGTGGTGGGGCATCTCGGCTTGCAGCCGCAGTCGGTGAATCAACTTGGCGGATACATGAAGCAAGCCACTCGCCCCGAAGACGCCGATGCGCTCGTCACCGATGCCATCGCGTTGCGCGATGCCGGTGCGTTCGCGGTCGTGCTTGAATCGATTCCCGAAGACGTCGCTCGTGCCGCCACCGCCAGCATTGACGTCCCGACGATCGGTATCGGCGCCGGCCCGCATTGCGACGGTCAGATTCTCGTCAGCTACGACATGCTTGGCCTGTTCGATCGCTTCGTGCCGTCGTTCGTTCAGCAGTACGCGACGCTCGCCGACAGTATTACTGCGGCGACGAAGGCCTACGTTGACGACGTCCACGCCGGCCGCTACCCGCGAACGCTGGCCAAGCTGTAATGGGGTCGGACCCCGTTTCCACGATCGCTGACCTGCGGAGCACGCTCGCGGCTCGCCGCGCACACGGCCTCGTCGGCCTCGTTCCCACCATGGGCGCGCTGCACGCGGGGCACGCCAGCCTGATCACCCACGCGCGTCGCGAGTGCGCCACGGTCGTCGTCAGCATCTTCGTCAACCCGCTTCAATTCGATCGACCCGACGATTTACAGCTCTATCCTCGGTCGCTCGAAGCGGATGCCGCACTGTGCGAATCGCTCGGCGTCGATCTGGTCTTCGCTCCTTCCGTGGCAGAGATGTATCCGAAGCAGCCCGAGTGCAGCGTGTCGGTAGGGCGACTCGCCGATCACGCGTGCGGCCGCTTTCGCCCCGGTCACTTCGCCGGTGTCGCGACGGTCGTGTTGAAGCTGTTCGAGATCGTGCAAGCCGATCGCGCGTACTTCGGCGAGAAAGACGCGCAGCAGCTCGCCATCGTCCGGCGGCTGGTCTTCGACTTCAATCTGCCCGTGCGCATCGTCGGCGTGCCAACCGTTCGAGAGGCGGATGGCCTGGCGCTCAGCTCGCGCAACCAGCGGCTCGATGCTGAGGAGCGTGCGCTGGCACCGGCGCTCTATCGCGCGTTGCATCGCGTGCGAGGAGATATTGCGGCCGGTGTCGCCAACGTCAACGAGTTGAAGCGGTCCGGAACGGCTGAAATCCCCGCCGACCATCGACTGAAACTCGAATACCTCGAGATCGTGGATCCCGATGATTTCCAGCCGGTTCAACAGGTGAGTGGCCGTGTAGTCGCCGCAGGTGCCCTGTGGGTTGGCAATACGCGATTGATTGACAATCTGACCTGCGCGCCCGGCAGCGCAATGCCCTCCGCCGAGTGATGTCGCCGTACGTAGAGGCGGGGCATCCCGCGATAGACTCGGTGCGATGAAGCCCGCTCGCGCGATTGTCATCGGAGCCGTGGTGCTTGGCGCTGCGGCCACCATCTACTTGCGAGCGCAGGGAAAGGCCGTGCCGCACAAGGGAATCACCGACGTCGACGGCATCAAGGTCGGACACGACACGCTCACCGAGCGGCCCACCGGCTGCACCGTCATCCTCGTCGACGGAGCCGGAGCGATGGGCGGCATCTCGCAACGCGGCGCGGCACCCGGCACGCGCGAAACCGACCTGCTCGATCCGCTCAACACGGTCGAAACCGTAAACGCGATCGTCCTCACTGGCGGCAGCGCCTACGGCATCAGCGTCGCCGATGGCGTGATGCGCTTCCTCGAAGAGAAGAAGACGGGATATCCGATCGCGGGCACGGTGGTGCCCATCGTCCCGACTGCGGTGCTGATGGATCTCGGCTTCGGTGGCAGCTCGACGATCAGACCGACGGCCGACTGCGGCTATCGCGCCGCGACGAGCGCGTCGACCGGTGTTGTTGCGGAGGGCAACATTGGCGCGGGCGCGGGAGCAACGGTTGGCAAGATCACCGGCGATCGCAGCCGCGCGATGAAGGCTGGTCTCGGCACAGCATCGGTGAGGCTCGGCAACGGCCTCGTCGTCGGCGCGATCGTTGCCGTCAACGCGGTTGGAGACGTGATCGATCCCACGACGGGCGCGATCGTCGCCGGCGTCCGGACCGAGGACGGCAAACGCCTCGCCGATACGCGAACGATTCTGCGATCGGCTCAGGGCGCACCGGGTGCGGGTTCGCGGCCCGGCGCGAACACCACGATCGCCGTCGTCGCCACCAACGCGAGGCTGACCAAGGCTGAAACGAACCGCATGGCACTGATGGCCGACGATGGCTTGGCGCGCGCGATCAATCCGGCGCACACCGCTGCTGATGGCGACACCGTGTTCGGTCTAGCCACGGGCACGTTCCAGGGTCGCGTCGACATCACCACCATCGGGTCGATTGCGGCAGACGTACTCGCCGAAGCGATCGTGCGCGCAGCGGTTCACGCGACCTCGTCTGGTGGGCTTCCGTCGGCTCGCGATCTCGGAACCGTTCCCGCGCGCTTCCGTTGAGCCTTCACCTCACCCTCCTCGTCATCTACTCGGTCGGCGTGGTCGGTCTCGGTGTGTGGAGCGCGCGCTACGTCCGCACGAGCAGCGCGTTCTTCGTCGCCGGCCGCAGTCTCGGTCCCGGCCTGATCTTCGCGTCGATGCTCGCGGCCAACATCGGCGCGGGCGCGACGGTCAACGTTGCTGGCATCGCCTATCGCGAAGGTTTGAGCGCGTGGTGGTGGAGCGGGTCGGCGGGTCTCGCGTCGTTGGTGCTGGCCTACTGGGTTGGGCCTCGCATCTGGGCACTTGCCACAGAGCACGGCTTCTACACGACCGGCGATTTCCTCGAGTACCGCTATGGGCCGCTCGTGCGCGGCATCGTCACGAGCCTCGTTGCGTTCGGATCCCTCTGGATCCTCGCGGCGCAGTTGATTGCCGGCGCATCGATCATCAACGTGCTGACGGGCGCGCCGCGCTGGCTCGGGGCGCTCATCGGCGGCGGCCTCATGACGATCTACTTCACCGCCGGCGGACTGCTCGGCACGGCCTGGATCAACAGCGTTCAGCTGGTGGTGATGCTGGTCGGCTTCTTCCTCGCGCTTCCGTTTGCGATTGATGTCGTGGGCGGCGTGGGGGCATTCACGTCGCCGGCGCTGCCAACAGGATTCACGGACATCACCTACTCGTCGGGACCAGGATCGGGCTGGACGCTGCTCGCGTTGACGGGACCGGCGTTCGTGATCTCACCTGGCCTGATTCAGAAGTCGTTCGGCGCGGCAAGCGCGCGCGCGCTGCGGATTGGTGTCGCGGCGAACGGCGTCGGCCTGATGATCTTCGCGTTCTTCCCCGTGCTGCTCGGCATGACTGCTCGTGTCGGTGTGCCGGAGGTCACGGCTCCAGACCTGGTGCTTCCCACGCTGCTGGCGACGCTGCTGCCGCCATGGCTCGGCGCGCTGGCGATGGCATCGGTGTTCTCGACCGAGGTCGATACGTGCGACGCCATCCTCTTCATGATCTCGACGTCGGTGTCGAAGGATCTCTACAAGCGCTACCTCAAGCCATCGGCAACCGACGATCAGCTGCTCGTCGTCGCGCGCGCCGCCGCTGTGGTCGGCGGCATTCTCGGCGTGCTGCTATCGATCTACCTGAGCACGATCGTGCAGGCGATGACCGTGTTCTACTCGCTGCTTGGCGTCAGTCTGTTTGCGCCGGTGGTCGGTGGTCTGTTCTCGCGCCGCGCCGGATCACCAGAAGCGCTCGCGTCCATCGGCGCAGGCGTGAGCACGCTGCTCGTGGTACGCTACGGGGTTGCCGGCAGCCGGCCGTGGCTCGACCCCACGCTGTCCGGCCTGATTGCTGCGGCGATCGCCTTCATCGTCGTATTGGTTCTCCGAAAGTCTCCGCGCTTGAGCGCCTAACGATTGCGCATTGAGCATTGGGCATTGATCAGATGAACACGTATCGAATTGCAGTGATCGCGGGCGACGGCATCGGCAAGGAAGTGATCCCTGCCGGCATCGACGTCTTGAACCTCGCCGCCGAGCAGGGCGGCTTCGTGTGCGAGTTCACACAGATCCCGTGGGGCTGCGATTACTACTTGCAACACAGCCGCATGATGGACGACGACGGGGTCGATCGTCTGTTGAAATACGACGCGATCTACCTCGGCGCCATTGGCGATCCGCGCGTGGCCGATCACATCTCGGCGCGCGAGTTGATTCTTCCATTGCGTCAGCGACTTGGGCAGTGGGTGAACCTGCGTCCGATGCGCTTACTGCCGGGAATCTCGTCCCCTCTCGCCGGACGCAAGGCTGCCGACATCGACATGATCTGCGTGCGCGAGAACTCCGAGGGCGAGTACTGCGGCATCGGCGGCCGTCTGCATCGCAACACGCCGCAAGAGATGGCCGAGCAGACCGGCGTCTTCACTCGACACGGCATCGAGCGTATCGCGCGGTACGCGTTCCGCCTGGCGCAGTCGCGCCCGCGCAAGATGCTGGCAAGTGCGACGAAGTCGAACGCGCTACAGCACGCGATGGTGCTGTGGGATGAAGTCGTCGCCGTCGTCGCGAAAGAGTTTCCCGACGTCGAGCTGAAGAAGTATCACGTCGACGCACTCTGCGCCCGCATGGTCACGCACCCGCACACGCTCGACGTCATCGTCGCCTCGAATCTCTTCGGCGACATCCTCACCGACATCGGATCGGCGATCTCGGGGAGCCTTGGCGTCGCACCGGGCGGCAACATCAACCCCGATCGCACCACGCCGTCGATGTTCGAGCCGATTCACGGGTCGGCGCCCGATATCGCCGGCAGGGGGATCGCCAACCCGATCGCCGCCATCTGGGCCGGCGCGATGATGCTCGAACATCTCGGCGAGCGGGCGGCACACGATCGCATCCTGTTTGCGATCGAGAGCGTGCTCGCGGACGAGAAGGTCAAGACGCCAGACCTCGGGGGGCGCGCCACAACGGCCGAGATGAGCAAGGCCGTCGCGAGTGCGATGATCGGGAGTCGTCAGCCCGCATAGTCGTAGGTAGTGTCCGGCTTGAGCCGGACCTGTGAGAGACGCACCATGTCCGCGATTGCAGATTCAGTTGTCGGTCTGCCTCCCGGGCCTTCAACCTCGTCACTCGTCCAGACCTATCGCTACGTCCGAGATCCGCTTCCGCTTCTCGATGAGTGCGCGAAACGGTTCGGCGACATGTTCACCATTCGCATGTTCGGCACCGTGCCGTGGGTGTTCGTCTGGTCGCCCTCTCTCCTGAAGACAATGTTCACAGCCGCGCCCGACGTGCTGCACGCGGGCGAAGCCAACTTCACGGTGTTTGGCCCGGTTGCTGGCGATTCGTCGGTGTTGACGATGGACGAGTCGCCGCACCTGAATCGCCGGCGCCTGCTGCTGCCGCAGTTCCACGGCGATCGCATGCAGGTGTACTTCGATCAGATTCGCAGTATCGCCGAAGAGGCCGCCGAGCGCTGGCCGATCGGCGCGGCGTTCGCGATGAACCAACAGACACAGAAGATGACGCTGCAGACGATCATCCGCGGGGTGTTCGGGATTCACGCCGATCGCGGCCCCTCGACTGCGCTCGGGACAGGCGATGCTGCCGATCTCGAGCTGGTTCGCACGCTCATCGATCTCGCCGACAAGGTCATCGGCTCGTCACTGTTGCTCGCGCGCCCGCTGCAGCGCGATTGGGGCGCCTGGAGTCCCTGGGGGCGCGTGAAAGCGATCATCCGGCGCGCAGACGAGGCGATCTACCGCGAGCTCGCACGCCGCCGCGCGGCGCCCGACGTCGAGTCGCGACAAGACATTCTCTCGCTGCTACTGCAGGTGCGCGACGAGGACGGCTCGCCGCTGACCGATCGCGAGATCCGCGACGAGCTGGTCGTCATGTTGATGGCCGGTCACGAGACGACCGGCACGGCGTTGGCGTGGACGTTCGAGCGGATCCTGTCGCTGCCCGAGGTCGAGCGGCGTCTTCGCGAAGAGCTCGACACCGTCTCAGGCGGCCGTCCGCTCGTGGCCGAGCATTTGCTTCGCCTCGACTACCTCGACGCGGTGGTCAAGGAAACGCTTCGCAGTCGGCCGATCATGCCCGCCGGTGGCGCGCGCCTCGTCCGCCGGCCGATCGCGATCGGTGGGCGCACGATCGAGCCGCCGGCGATCCTGATCAACGCGATGTATCTGCTGCACCGTCGTCCAGATCTGTACGCCGAGCCCGAGGCGTTCAAGCCCGAGCGCTTCGTCGGTAAGCGATCGATCGATCCGTACGAATGGACGCCGTTCGGCGGCGGCATGCGCCGATGCCTCGGCCTGTCGTTCGCGCTGTTCGAGATGAAGGCGGTGATCGCCACAGTGATGTCGCGCGTCAGGCTTCGCGTCGAGAATCCAAACGCCGCCGTCGAGCGTCGCGGATTCTTTCTTGCTCCCGCGAAGGGTCCCCGCGTCGTTCGCGTCGCTTGAGTGTACGTAGTGTCCGGCTTGAGCCGGACGAGTGGAGTTGCTATGAAGGTTCGCCTGGCCTTCCGCACGCTGCGCCGCTCACCGTGGTACGCCGCCACGGCGATCGGTACGATCGCGCTGACGATTGCGCTCGCGTCGACGGTGTTCGCGGTGGTCGATGGTGTGCTGTTCAAGCCGCTGCCCTATCCCGATCCCGATCGTCTCTTCATCGTTCATGGATCGGCGGGTGGTCGAACGCGATCGGCGGCTCTTGCAGCGCTCGACGTGCACTACCTCCGAGAGGCCGACGCTCGGATCGGCGTGGCCGCGGTCGGAAGACCCGGAATCATCACGCATCCAGACGATCCTGCGGTTCGCATCTATTCGCTTGGCGTGGACGCGCACTTCTTCGACGTGCTCGGTCAACGTCCGCTGCTCGGAGGCTTTCGGCCACAGGATTTTCTCGAAGCGCAAGTCAGTGATGCCGTGACGCCGGCGATCGTCACATACGGATTCTGGCAACGGCACCTCGGATCGGATCCAGCCGTCCTCGGCCGCACGGTTCAACTGATTCGCAGTTCGCTTCGGATTGTCGGAGTGCTCCCGCGCGATTTCGTCGTTCCGGCCCAGGGTGTGCCCGCTCCGCCCGAAGTGTTGGTGCCGCTCGTCTTCCCCCAAGAATCCGCCGGCGATCGATGGGAGCGTCGCTACGAAGCCGTGGTGCGGCTGCCGCAGGAGATGAGCCCACAGCAGGGCACGCTCACTCTCGACAAGGCTCTCGCCGTGCACGCCGGCGAGTACCCACCGAAAGACATCCTGCCCGGCCCGTACGTCGAGGCCGATCTGACCTCGCTGCAGTCCTCACTCAAGTACGAGCGAAATCTGTTCAGCGCAGCGTTTGCGGCAGCCTTGCTTCTCGTTCTGCTCGGTGCGATCAATGTCGCTGGCCTGGTCGGCGCACGCGCACGCGATCGTGAGTCGGAGCTGTCCATCCGCGCGGCGCTCGGCGCGACAGGTCGCGAGCTGGCAGGCGTCGTACTCGGTGAGACGTTGCTCATCGCGCTCCTCGGAGGGGCCGTTGGAGTCGCGATCGCCGAACCGCTTCTCGCCGGTATCGTCGCCCTGCTCCCGCAATGGTTGACGCTGCTCAAGCCACCGAGAATCGACGGGCGCGTCATCGCGTTCGCGACGCTCTCGGCCACCCTTCCCGTGATCGCATGTGCCCTGGTGCCAGTGTTGTCGGCGACACGACGGACCGCGCGGCAGCGGATCGCAGCGACGACGTCCGAGACATCTCGCATGCAGTGGTCGCGACGCGTTCTGCTTGCGACCGAGAGTGCGATCGGCATTGTGCTGGTTGTCGCCGGCTCGCTGGTGCTTGCGGGATTCGCGCTGCTGCGCGCGGATGATTCGGGATTCGACGAGAGCCGCCTCGCCATCGTCGAGCTGATTGCCACTGAGTCGCTCACTCCTTCGGCGCGAGAAGCGGCGGAAGCCCGCGCACTCGATCGTCTACGTCAGCTTCCAGGTGTCAACGTGGCCGCGACGATGGACGTCCCTCTGCTCGAGGGTTCGTACGCGGGTTCGGCGTTTGCGGCCCCACGCGGAGCAAAGCGGATATTCGCCAGTGAGGTCCATGTGTCCTCTGGCTTCTTCGACGTCACGGGCCTGCACGCACTCGATGGCCGTCTCCTGTCGGACGAGGAACTCGGTCTGCCACGAACCCTCGCGGTGGTCAGCGAGAATCTCGCTCGTGCGTACTGGCCGAACGAACGTGCGGTCGGCCAGACTCTCGAGTCGTCTCTCGAGGGAGCGCCACCAGCCGTGACTGTCGTTGGCGTGGTCAAGGATCTCAGGCTCGGCTCGCAGAAGGATCAGACGCATGGAGAGATCTATTTGCCTGCAGGACTGGGCGGCCACCTGCTGAAGATCTACCTGTTGAAGACGGCCACGCCAGATGAGACCGCCCGCCGCGCGGCGTTGGCGATACGGACCGACGTGAAGGGTTTTGTCGTCAGGCGCGCCGAGTCGATCGAAACCGCGTTGTCGAAATCAGTACGGAACGAGCGGCTGCAAGCGATGCTCTTCGGCGTCGCCGGTGGTGCCAGCCTGCTACTGCTCGCGGTCGGTATCGGTGGACTCGCGGCCATGGGAGCAGCACGTCGGATCCGCGAGATGGGTATTCGGTCCGCCCTTGGTGCGCGAAGCGCCCAACTGGTCGGCATGATGGTGTTCGAGCATCTTCGGCCGTCGCTCGCGGGCGCTGCCATTGGGCTGCTCGCATCGTGGTGGACCACCCGATTTGTGAGTGCGTATCTCTACGAGGTGGACGTTCACGAGCCGGTTGTCTGGGTCGCCGCGACTGTGACTCTCGTGCTCGTAGCCGCAATCGGAGGCTGGCTGCCCGCCCAACGCGCCGCACGCGTCGACCCCATGATTGTGCTGCGCGCCGAGTAGTTCACGTAGGAGGAACCGTGAGAAGCAGATTGATCACCACACTGATCCTCGGTTTCGTCGCGAGCGGATTCGTCGCGGCACAGAGTAAGGAATGGTCCTTCCCGCGTACGCGTTCGTACGGCCGTGCGACGACGGAATACAACGGCAAGGTCCATGTCGTCATCAACTACGACTACTCGCAGCGCAAGCACGGATCGAAGTGGCTGCTGCTCGACATCGCGATGTCGTCGGTACAGCGGTTCGTGCTGCACAAGGGCGATCTGAAGCTGCTGACGCCGAACGGCCGCGAGTTGAGCGTGGCGCCACAGCAAGCGCTCAATGACGACGCCAAGGGCATTACATCGGTGCTGCAGAACGCCAGCATCTGGCGGCGGCCGCTGGAGACGTATTTCAGCCAGCGCCAGATGATCGAGCGGATCCGCTTCCACGTGGCGCCGCCGGGCGCCGGCACTGCATCCGACGAAGCCGTCGTCGACAACGACTACGTCACCATGGGGCCGATTTTTTTCAGAACGCCCGAGGGCACCTATGACCCGGGCACGTATCGGCTCGAGATCAACACGCCGGTCGACAAGCCGGCGCTTCCCCTCAAGCTCGAATAACGCGGTCGCGCTAGAATCCCTCAAGAAAGGATTCTGTCGATGGCGATGTCGTTTTCAGTACGCCTGTTGACCGCCGCTGCAGTTGTGTCGCTCCTCGCACTCAGTGCGCCGGTGCGCGCCGAGGTGCTGGAGAAGTCGGCGACCGTGCGCGGTCTCACCGTGCACTACAAGGTCGTCCTGCCGGCCGGCTACGACGCGACCAAGGAATACCCCGCGATCATCGCGCTCGGCGGCGGCCCGCAGACGATGAACACGGTGGACGGGGTGTTGAATCGAAACCTGCGCGCCGAAGCGGAGAAGCGCGGCTACATCGTCATCGCGCCCGCAGCACCGGACGGCCTGCTGTTCTTTGAAGGTGGCGAGCGGATCTTTCCGGAGTTCCTGAAGAAGATGCTGACCGACTACAAGATCGAGAGCGGCAAGTTCCACATCGCCGGTCCGTCGAACGGCGGCATCGCCGCGTTCCACGTTGCGGCGGCCAATCCGCAGTACTTCCGTTCGGTCACGGCGTTCCCCGGCTACATGTGGGAGCCCACACTTGCGAAGCTGCAGGCGATCTCGAAGATGTGCGTGTTCATGTACGTCGGCGAGAACGACGAGTACCGCTGGCACGACGAGATGAAGCGCGAGGCCGAGTTCCTGCAGTCGAAGGGCGACATCGCGAGATACAGCGTCGAGAAAGGCCAGCCGCATCGTCTCGAGACGCTGGCGGGTGATAAAGCGGGACGCTT
>Ga0075423_10000738_pt1 | contig 27253 bp, 28 predicted proteins | sample SoiMethybrSBSTD2_FD_80114 | JGI IMG/M metagenome (GOLD analysis project Ga0075423, IMG submission 80114) | Bulk soil microbial communities from a Populus tree surrounding site in Tennessee, USA - Soil MetaG P. TD hybrid SBSTD2 | ecosystem: Environmental > Terrestrial > Soil > Tree plantation... | reverse complement strand
GCGCCTAAGTCCCTCGTCCCGTTAGGTTTCCCCGCGCGCTTCGGGCAGATGCCTGCCGCGCAACGGCCTCTAATTCATACGACGCCGCAACCCGGAACAGTGATCCAGCCCATTCACACCGTTTCCTGTATCGGCTTCTACCCATCGCGACATGCGCCCCGTTTACGTGACGTGCCGCCCCACGCACCGCGCCACGCTTTTCTCTGTGATGGCCCGCGTCGCCACCGCGTCGTACGCGATGAAGTGACGCGACTCCCGGTGCAACGCGTGTGCCGCGGGGGTGTCGTAGACCTCGTGCAGCACCCACCGCGTCGGATCGTCGGCATGCTGGCTCACATCGAAACGCAGACACCCAGGATCGTGCGCCACCGATTCACGGGCGTTGTGCAGCAAAGCCTGCTCGAATTCATCGAGCAGCTCGGGTCGGACCTTCACTTGAACGAGGACGATGTGCATCTGACAACTCCCAACGACCAACTCCAATTCCCAACCTCCCACTTCCAAGAAAACTGCTCCCGAGGAACCTTTGGGAGTTGGGAGTTGGGATTTGGCCCTTCGACTATCGCTCAGGGCCACCCCGAGCATCGTCGAAGGGTGACAGTTGACGTTGGGAGTTGACTGGCCTCGCAAATATACTTCGCGCCATGGACACCATCGGATTCATCGGGCTCGGGCTCATGGGCCGGCCCATGGCGAAGAATCTCCTGAAGGCCGGCCACAGGCTGATCGTCAACAGTCGCAGTCAGGGCCCGGTCGACGATCTCGTCGCGTCGGGAGCGGCACGAGGCGCCACACCGGCGGACGTGGCACGAGCGGCCACTTGCATCATCACGATGGTGCCCGACTCACCTGACGTCGAGCTGGTACTCGACGGCCCGCAGGGCGTCTTCACCGCCATGCAGCCGGGCACGATCGTGATCGACATGAGCAGCATTTCGCCCGTCGTTGCGCGACGTCTGGCGGCGCGCGCCTCCGAACTGGGCGGCACGATGCTCGATGCCCCGGTCAGCGGCGGCGAGATCGGCGCCATCAACGGCACACTGTCGATCATGGTGGGCGGCGACGCGGCCGCCTTTGCGCGCGCCAAGCCAATTCTCGACGTGATGGGGAATCCCGAGAAGGTGGTGTATATCGGCGACTCGGGAGCGGGTCAGCTCTGCAAACTGTGCAACCAGATGGTCATCGGCGGCACGCTCGCCGTCGTCGCCGAGGCGCTGGCACTCGCGCGCAAGGCAGGCGTCGATGCGGCGAAAGTGCGCGAGGCGCTGCTTGGCGGCTTCGCACAGAGCCGCGTCCTGGAGGTCCACGGCGAGCGCGCGCTCAAGAACACGTACAAGCCAGGGTTCTATACGCATCTGTTCGCGAAGGACATGCGCAATGTCGTCTCGACGCTCGCTGAGCACGAGACGCCTGCGCCGGTCACTGCGGTCGTCCAGCAGCTCTTGCATGCGACGATGGCAGCCGGGCGCGGCAACGACGATAATTCGATCCTCGCGAAGACGATCTTCGACATGGCAGGTTTAAAGTGATTCGACGATCACGAAGGAGATGTCGATGACACTCGCTCGATTGCTGATCATCCTCACCATCACAGCGCTGCTCACGCCGTTCGTTGCGAGCGCTGAAGTCTCGAAGGTCACGATCGCGGCGCGATCAGAGGTGGCCAACGGCCAGGCATTCGGGTCCACGGGACGATACGAGAAGCTGACCGGCACGATCGAGTTTGCGCTCGATCCGAAAGATCGTCACAACGCGAAGATCGTGGACCTGTCGCATGCCCCGCGCGGCGCCGACGGCCTGGTGCGCTTCTCGGCCGATCTCTACGTGCTGCGCCCGGCGGAGGCGTCGAAGGGCAATGGCGTGCTGCTCTTCGAGATCGCCAATCGCGGCCGCAAAGGATTGCTCGGGCGGTTCAATCGCGCCGGCGGCGCGCAGGATCCCAGCGCCCTGGCCGACTTCGGCGACGGATTCCTGATGCGCGAGGGCTATACCCTGGTGTGGGTCGGCTGGCAGTTCGACGTCGCGCCCCCCGGCATTCGCGTCGAGGCTCCAGTGGCAGACGTTCAGGGCCGGATGCGCTTCTCGTTCATTCCCGACGATCGTCGCGCCGAGATCACGCCGGCCGATCTTCCCAACTACCTGCCCGCCACCGACAACGACCCATCGGCCACGCTGACAGTGCGCGATCGATTCTGGGGAACACCATCACCGATTACGCGCAGCCGCTGGCAGATCGTCAATGCCAATGGCCGGCCGCAGATACGGCTCGAGGGCGGCTTCGAGCCTGGGCGCGTGTACGAAGTCGACTATCCGGCTGCCGGCGCACGCGTCGCCGGTGTCGGGTTGGCGGCCACGCGCGATGCCGCATCCGCATTCATCCACCGCACGGATCTTCCGGTGCACGGACGCTACGCCTACATCTTCGGTGCGTCGCAGAGCGGACGGTTCCTGCGTCAATTCCTGCACGACGGCTTCAACGCCGACGAACACGACCGCCGCGTCTTCGACGTGGTCTGGCCGCACATCGCCGGCGGCGGGCTCGGATCGTTCAACGAGCGCTTCGCGGCGCCGGGATACTCGTCGTTCCCCGCCACGCGTTTCCCGTTTACCGATCTCGACGAGCGAGATGCCTCGGGTCAGCGCGACGGCATTCTCACCGGCTACAAACCCGATCAATTGCCGAAAGTGATCTACACCGACACCTCGGTCGAGTATTGGGGCCAGGGACGAGCGGCCGCGTTGACTCACACCACCATCGACGGCAAGCGAGATGCCGACGTGCCTGAGAACGTACGCATCTATCTGCTGTCGAGCACACAGCACGGTGAAGCGGCGTTCCCGCCGTCGGCGGGAGCCGGGCAGGAGCTTCCGAATCCAACGCCGCAAGGCAACGTGATGCGGGCGCTGCTGAAATCCGCGCATCAGTGGGTCACGAGCGGGACCAAGCCTCCTGACAGTCGGCATCCGCAGCTTCGTGACAAGACGCTGGTGGCGGCCACCGCGGTGAACTTTCCCGAAATCAAAGGCGTTGGTGATCCGCGAACGATAGAGGGACCGGGACAAATGGCGAACGGAAAGTTCGTGGCGCTCCCCTTCCTCGTACCGCAGGTCGACGCCGATGGAAACGACGTCGCAGGCATCCGGGTCCCCGAAGTCACCGTGCCGCTGGCGACAACGATGGGGTGGAACTTCCGCTCCGAGCGTATCGGAAATCCGTCGACGATTTACCCGCTGCTCGGTGCATACGTGCCGTTCGCGAGGACGCGCGCCGAACGCGAGCTGAAACGCGATCCGCGGCCCTCGATTGCCGAACGCTACAAGGGTCGCGACGACTACGTGCAGCGCATTCGTTCAGCCGCCGACGATCTCGTCAAGCAACGATTCCTGCTCGAAGAAGACGTCGACAACGTGGTGCAGCGCGCGACGCGTCATTGGGATTGGGCAAACGGGGCGGCTCAAACAAACTAGAAGTTCGAGGTTCGAGGTTCGACGTTAGAGGTTCGCTCTGTTCCAGGTTCGTCGTTCCGAGTTCCGCGCGAACCTCGAACCTCGAACCTCGAATCTCGAACCGCTTCACACGGGGTGCAACTGCCCGCCTTCCATCCGCAGCACGCGATCGCACGCGGCAGCCAGCCGCGGATTGTGCGTCGCGATCACTGAGGTGAGACCCGACTCGGCGTGCATGCCGCGCAGCAGATCGTGCAGCGAGTCGGCAGTCCGCTCGTCGAGGTCGCCGGTCGGCTCGTCGGCGAGCAGCACCGATGGGTTCATCGCTAGCGCTCGTGCCACGGCGACGCGCTGCTGCTCGCCTCCGGACATCATGCCGGGCCGATGCGACAGGCGATCGCCGAGCGCGACACGCGTCAGCAGATCGGCTGCGCGCTGGCGTGCGTCGGTCTTCGGCCGCCGCGCGATGCGCAACGGCATCTCGACGTTCTCGGCCGCATCGAATTCCGGCAGCAGGTGGTGAAATTGAAAGACGAACCCGACGTTGCGATTGCGAAACAGGACGAGCGCGGAATCATCCAGCGCCGCCAGATCGGTATCGGCAAGATGAATCGTCCCGGAATCGGCGCGATCCAGGCCACCGAGCAGGTGCAGCAGCGTGCTCTTCCCGACTCCCGAAGCGCCGACGATGGCGACCATCTCTCCGTGGTCGACGCGCAGACTGAGATCGCGCAGCACGTGAATCTGCTGCGTGCCCACCTGGTATGACTTGTTGAGGCTGGTGACGTCGATGTACGCCATGACGCCTACTCGAACCGCAACGCCTGCACCGGATCGAGACTGGATGCCTGCCGCGAGGGATAGATCGTGGCCAGGAAGCAGATGGCGATCGACGACAACGCGACCACGGCGAAGTCGAGTGGCAGCACGACGAACGGCACGTGCGACACCTGATACACGTCCATTGGAATCTGAATCAGCTTGTATTTGTCGAGCACGTAGCACAGGCCAAGTCCCAGCGCCCCGCCCACCGCGGTGCCGATCACACCGATGACGAGGCCCTGCAGCATGAAGATCGCCATCACTCTCCGCGCCGAAAGGCCCATCGTCTTCAGGATCGCGATGTCGCGGCTCTTCTGCCTGACGAGCAAGATGAGCGACGAGATGATGTTGAGGGCACCGACGAAGACGATCAGGCCGATCGTCGTCGAAATCGCCATCTTCTCGAGCCACAGCGCCGAGAAAAGCGATCGATTGAGCTCGGACCAGTCCTCGGCCACGTAGTCCTTGCCGAAATCGGTCGTGATCCGCTCCGCGATCGCGTGCGCGTCGTAGATGTCGTGGACCCGCAGCTGAATGACGCTGGGCATGTCGGTACTCAAAAGCCGCTTGGCCGTATCGAGCGACACGAATCCGTATTCGGAGTCGAACTCATAGAGACCCAGCGCGAAAATCCCGACGACCTTCAGCACGCGGGTCCGAGGCAGCATGCCGAACGGGGAGGTCACCCCCATCGGCGTCATCAGCGTGACCTGGTCGCCGACATGAACGCCGAGCTTGTCGGCGAGGTCCTGCCCCAGCAGAACGCCGGGTCGCTCGTCTTCCGACGCACGAAGCGCCGACAAGCTGCCCTTGACCATTGTCCGCTCGATGTCGGTGACGTGGGCTTCGAGCGCGGGGTCCACCCCTTTCACGCTGATGAATGCGTCGGACCCCGCGGCCGAAATAAGGGCCTTTCCAACGATGGCGGGGCCGGCGCCTTCGACGCCCGGCAGCTTCAGCAAGCGATCGACATCCCGCTCGTAGTCGCTGAAACCCTTTTGATTCCACACGTAAATGTGGGCCGTCGAGCCGAGGATTCGGCTGCGCAGCTCGCCCTGGAGGCCGGTCATGAGTCCCAGCGCCACCACCAGTGCGGCGACGCCCACGGCCACGCCGATGGTCGAGAACAGCGACACGCGCGAGATCGACGCCTGATGCCGCTGCGCGAGCAGATATCGGAGGGCGATGAACAGCTCAAATGCCACGATGGCGACCACTTATATCAGGAACGCGGTCCTGCTGTGCGAGCACTAGAGTCTCAGCGATGAATGAAAAGAGTCTTCCGATCCGTGGACTTATTTTGAAAGTGTGCACAGTTTCGGCCCAACTCGCTCAAGATTCTTGGCACGGCTCGCGCTACACGGCATCACGTGCCTCCAGTACCCAAGACCAAGATCGTCGCCGCCTTTGGCAAGCGCACCAACCAGCACGAGATCCACGATGCCACCATGGAGTTCGGTGCGGAAACGGCTGTCGCCGTCAAAGAGCCCGACGCAAAATTCTCAAAACTACCGCGGTTCCGACCCACACAGATAGCGGCCGTCGTTCTGCTCGTCGCCGCGCTGGGTGGGGCCGTGTTCTGGGCGAATCGGCTCCAGGTCCCGGCCGCGCCCTCGAACGGAACCCTGAGACTTGAGACGGATTCACCGGGCGCCGAGGTCCGCATTGACGGAACGCTGCGTGGAACCACGCCGCTGTCGCTGACGATACCTGCCGGACCGCACAACGTCGCTGTTCAACAGGGCACGAACCAGAAACAACTGCCTGTCTCGGTCACAACCGGGGAGGTCACGGCCTACCACCTCAGCTGGACCGATGCGCCCGCGCCCGTAGCCTCGGAAGGCGGAAGCCTGAGCGTCACCACCGACACACCTGGTGGTCAGGTCACCATCGACGGCGAAGATCGCGGAGCGGCGCCACTCACGGTGCGCAGCCTCACTCCTGGTCAGCATCGAGTGGTCGTGAAAAACGGCGGCAACACCTACAACAGGACGGTCCAAATCGAAGCCGGTGCTACAGCCTCGCTGGTGATCAGCGCGACGAGCGTGACGGCATGGGGGTCGGTGCAGGTCACCACGCCGGTGACCGTGCAGGTGCTCGAGGGCCAGCGGCTCATCGGCACCAGCGACATCGAGAAGATCATGTTGACCAGCGGCGATCACGACCTCGAGTTCGTCTCCGAGTCGGTCGGGTTCCGCGCCGCGCGCAAGGTGAGAGTCTCCGCCAATCAAACGAGCACCATCGCGCTTGATATGCCGAAGACGCAAGTCAGCATCAACGCCCTCCCGTGGGCGGAGGTGGTGGTCGATGGCGCGCGCATCGGCGAAACGCCGCTGGGCAACGTCTCGATGGCGCTCGGCCCTCACGAGATCGTGTTCCGCCACCCGCAGTTGGGTGAACGTCGCATAACCACAATGGTTACGTTGAAGGACGCGAACCGAGTTTCAATGGATATGAGGTCGCGATGAAAGTTGTTCGTTCACGATGGGTCCAGGCGGCGGCGTTCGGTCTTGCCGGCTTGATCGGTTTGTCATCCATCGCATCCGCGCAAGAACCGCTGAAGCGAGCCAAGGCACTCTACGATGCCGCGGCGTACGAAGACGCGCTGACGATCCTCACGCCGGTCGACATGCCCGAGGCGCAGCAATACAAAGCCCTGTGTCTGCTTGCACTCGGTCGTGCGCAGGACGCCGCTGGAGCGGTGGAAAAACTGGTGGCCGCTCAGCCCACGTTCGAGCCGTCGGCGCAGGATGTGCCGCCGCGATTCGTCACGCTCGTCTCGGATACGAAGCGAAAGCTGCTCCCGGCACTCGCCCGGCGCGCGTTCAACGAGGGCCGCGATCTGTTCCGCAATGGATCGCGTGAGGACGCGCTCACCCATTTCAACCTGGTCATGACGCTCACCTCCGATCCGTCGTTCAAGCAGTCCGCCGACGCGGAAGATCTGCGAACGCTGGCCGCCGGATTCATCGATCTCGCCAAAGCCACGGCTCCACCCCCGGCTCCCGCCCAAGCGCTCGCAAAAGCTCCAGAGCCCGTGCGCACTCCCGATCCTCCCGAGGTCGTGCAGCCGATCGTCGTCAAGCAGTACATCCCTCCTGTTCCGGTGGAGGTCGGGACGCAGGGCAGTGCGGTGATGTCGGTCCGCGTCGTGATCAACGCGAGCGGCAAAGTGACCGAGGCCTCGATTCAGCAGCCGTCGCATCCGCTTTACGATCGACTGGTGCTGTTGGCCGCCAAGGATTGGGTCTATCAGCCGGCGAAGATGAATGGGAAACCGGTGACGTCGGAGAAGGTCGTCACCGTGCAGCTGCGCTGACGGCGGGTCTGAAGACCCGCGTCACTCCGACCGCGGACGCATCAACGGAAACAGGATCACATCACGGATCGATGCGCTGTTGGTCAGGAGCATGACCAGGCGATCGAGGCCGATCCCTTCCCCGGCCGTGGGTGGGAGTCCGTATTCGAGCGCCCGGATGTAGTCCTCGTCCAGCGCATGCGCTTCCTGGTCGCCTTTCGCACGCTGCGCCAGCTGCCCTTCGAACCGGCGCCGCTGCTCCACCGGATCGTTGAGCTCGCTGAAGGCGTTGGCGATTTCAATTCCACCAATGTACAACTCGAATCGTTGCACGGTGTCGGGATCGTCAGGCTTCTGCTTGGCCAGCGGCGACACCTCGGTCGGAAAGTCGTAGACGAAGGTCGGTGCGACCAGATCGTCCTCACACAACGCTTCGAAGATGGCGGCCGTGATCTTTCCGGGGCCGTCGCCCGCGGCGACCTCGATGCCGAGACGCGAGGCCAGGGACGCAGCATCTTCGCGCGCTCTCAACTCGGATTCGCGCACCTCGCTGCCTAGCCGCCGCGATGCCGCCGCTCGTGCGGCTTCGCGGAGCGAGAGGCGTCGGAACGGCGGCGTCAACGATAGTGCATGCTCCCCGAAGGTCAACTGGTCGCTGCCCGTGGCCTTCTGCGCCACCTGCTGCAGCATCGTCTCCGTCAGCGCAATCAGATCGTGATAGTCGGCGTAGCTCCAGTAGAACTCCAGCATCGTGAACTCGGGGTTGTGCTGCATGGAGATCCCCTCGTTCCTGAAGTTGCGGTTGATCTCGAACACACGCTCGATCCCCCCTACAACCAGCCGCTTGAGATAGAGCTCGGGGGCGACGCGCATGTAGAGCCTCATGTCGAGCGCGTTGTGGTGTGTCGTGAACGGCCGCGCCAGCGCACCGCCGGCCATCGGCTGCATCATCGGCGTTTCGACTTCGAGGAAGCCGCGGGCGATCAGAAACTCGCGAATCGCGGTGATGACGCGGCTGCGCACCTCGAAGACGCGGCGAGAGTCGGGATTGACGATCAAATCCAGATAGCGCTGACGGTAGCGAATCTCAACATCCTGCAGCCCGTGCCATTTCTCGGGCAGCGGCAGCAGACACTTCGAGAGGAACGTCAGAGACGAGGCCCAGATCGTGAACTCGTTGGTCTTGGTGCGAAACAGCCGGCCCTCGACGCCAACCCAGTCGCCGAAATCCAGCAGCTTGAAGCTCGCAAAGTCGCGCTCGGGCACCGAGTCCTGACGGATGTAGACCTGAATGCGCGCCCGCCCATCGGAGATCTGCAGGAAGTTGGCTTTGCCGAAGCTGCGGATCGCCAGAATGCGCCCGGCCGTCCGCACGCGAATCTGCATCGCCTCGAGCTCTTCGCCGGTGCGAGCGCCGTGCTCGGCGACGATGGCGCCGACCGTGGCTTCGGCATTGAAGCGCTGTGGGTATGGATCGATGCCGAGCCGCTTCAGCGCCTCGAGGTTGGCTCGGCGCTGAATGACCTGATCGGATTCGTCTGTGCTCATTCGCGTGCGCGTGTGCGACGGATTGCGTCGAGAATGCCGTTGATGAAGCGAATGGAGTCGTCAGCGCTGAAGGTACGCGCCAGCTCCAATGCTTCGTTGATGATCACTTTTCCTGGAGTCTCCATCTCGAACAGGAACTCATAGACGGCCAGGCGCAGGATCAGCCGATCCATCACGTGCATGCGTTCGATGCGCCAATGATCGGCGGCTTCGGTGATGAGCGGATCGACCTCGCTCACATGCGCGACCACACCTCCTGCCAGGCTGGTCGCGAAGGCGCGGACCTCCTCCTCTGCGGGTTCGTCGAGCGGCGCCTCCACCCAGAATCGCTCGCACACCTCATCGATCGGGACTCGTCCGACCTCCCACTGATAGAGCATCTGCAGTGCGGCCTGCCGGCCACGGTGCCGTGGCTGGCTGCTGGTCGGCCCGGCCTCGGAGCGTTCGGCGTCAACGCCCATGGAGGCCCGCCTCTCCAATCTGACGCCACAGCGTCGCCATCTCGACGGCCGCACGCGCCGCCTCCCGGCCCTTGTTGTCGGGGCCGTCGGCCGCGCGGGCGCGCGCCTGATCGTCATCGAGCGCGGTGAGCATACCGAAGGCAACCGGCACACCAGCGGCGATGCTGACATCCATCATGCCCTGCGACGCGGCAGCCGAGATGTATTCGAAATGCATCGTGTCGCCCTTGATGACGCAGCCAAGGCAGATGAGGGCGTCGAATCGTCCGGTGTCGGCGAGTCGCGCAGCCGCGACCGGAAGCTCGAACGCGCCAGGCACGCGCACGAGGGTGATGTCTTCGTCGCGAACCCCGGCGTCAGCCAGCTCCGCGCACGCGCCTTTCAAGAGCCCATCGGTCACGTCGGCGTTGAACCGCGACACGATGATCGCAAACCGGAAGCCCGGCGCGCTGTGTGAGCCCTGCAGCTCCATCATCGGAACGTCGGAACTCAGGAACTCAGGAACTCGGGAACTCGGGAACTCAGTCGTGCGTCGGCCTTCTCACCCATCTGAGCGAAGCCAGAGTATACCCCACGCCCAACAGCCGATCAGCCCGATGACGCCGCCGCCCGCGTCGGCGAGCAGGTCGAAGATGTCAGCCGATCGACCTGGCACGAACCACTGATGGAGCTCATCGAACGCTCCGTAGCCGATCGTGATCAGTAGCGCGAGCACCGCACCGCGCGCGGTGACGCGAGCCGGCAGACCGCCGTGGACGGCGCGCAGCGCAAGGACGCCCATCAGAAGATAGCCGGCCATGTGCGCGGACTTGTCCGAGACGTTGCTCGGTAACGGCGCGTCCGACATGCCGGACTCGAAGAAGATGATCACCATGTAGGCGATCACCGGCCCCCACAGCAGCACGCGTCGCGTCACGCGACGTACGCCATCGGATCAAAGCGGGAGTGGATACAGCAACCAGCCGATGACGATGCCCGACGCGATGAAACCCGCGAACAGCCGGGCGCCGAACATCAGCTGCTGCTTCGGATCGTCGCGCATCAGCGTCGCAAAGACCGTCGAGACGAAGAGCGCGAACACGATCATGAGCCCGAGGTGGCTGGTCATTTGCGGCCCTTCGCGATGTCGAACGCGTCGAGCACGACGAGCATGTTCAGCAGACCGGCAACGATGACGAACGCATTGCCATATTCGTAGGTGATCGCCACGACGCGTCCCGCCCCCGCGCCGATGCTCTTGGCGATGAAATACGGCAAGCCGATGCCCAGATCGGCAATGAACGCCAGTGCGACGAGCGGCTCTGAGATCTGAAATGGAAACAGCCGCCCCTCCAGCCAGAGTCCGAACACGAACATCAACGGAACCGCGATCAGAAAGACGATGCCCTTCTGACGCCGGCCGAGCCAAAGATGACCAAGGCCCGGAACCGCCCACGCAGCGGCGCAGATGAGAAACGCGTTAACGGGCTGGACACGCTCGGCTGTTGCGGCACGGATAGGACCGCTATGCGGTTTCATCGAGGAATCTGGTCTCGATAGTTTATCGTAGCCAGAGCGCTCATCACCACGAGCGCTGCCACGAGCCCCAGCGGGAATCCCGCCGCGGCGCGCACGACGTTGGTTGTCGGCCACAGACCCGTGGTCTCGAGCATTACCGTCATCGCCGTTGGCACCGCGGCCGCCACCAGCATCCATCGGGCGCGGCGCGAGTGCGGTGTCACCTTGAAGCGGCGTGCACTGACCCCCGTTTGTATCAGCACAGCCACTGCGCCTGCCGCAGCACCACTGTAAATGCCGGCGCAACGCGCGCACACAGGAAGCTGATACGGGCCGAGATGAAACGACCGGTCAGCCAACTGATGACACACCAGTGAACCCACAGCGTACACGCCAGTGGAGATCGCGGTCGGCAGGAACGGAGCCGTGAAGATCGAGATCAGCCACGCTGTCGAGAACAGCGCGGCCAGGGAGGTCATCAGACGTCCATTCTAAGCCACGAAGGACACGAAGGACACGAAGGGCACGACGGGCTACTTCGTGATCTTCGTGGTCTTCGTGGCTTAGTCGGTGCGCGCTGTCCGGGTCGCGCGTGCGGCCAGATAACCAGCCCGTGTTCGCGTCTGGGCCCCGGGCCGATCGGTCACGCGAACGATGACGCGACGGTAGGCGCCATCGATCTTCGGGTTCTTCGACGAGTAGCCGAGCGCGTACTGCGTGGCGAGCTCTTCGGCGATCGCGGAGTAGACGCCCGACAACTCGCTCACATCCGTCGGAAAGAACGACCGCGCTCCCGTCTCCTGGGCCAGCGCCTTCATGCCGAACTCCGACTGCGAGAAGTAGCTGTGTCCGCGCTGCTGCGCCTGCGTGACGAGGAACTTGGATCGCAGCGTGATGGTGTAGATGCCGATGCCCGACTGCTTCGCCACGTCCATGAGATCGTCGTAGGAGACGAGACTGGCCGTATCGTCGCCGTCCGTGAGCACCACGATCGCCTGCCGGCGGACTTCGGTGTTCGCTCGCCGCTGCTTCACGAGCTCTTTGAGCGTGAGATACGCGCCGTTGTAGAGCGCCGTGCCCCCCTGAGGAACGGTGCTCATGATCGCGGCGCGTGCGCCACCGAGGTCGTCGCCGAGCGGAAAGAGCACCTTGGTCGCATCCTTGATGTCGACGATCATCGTGCGATCGCCGGATCGAAGCGTCGACAGGAATCCCGTTGCGGCCTGCTGAACGATCCCCATCTTGCCGGTCATGCTCGCCGATGTGTCGAGAAGAATCGCGAGATCGAGCGGCACGCCGGAGGCACCAAAGAACGAGACCTCCTGCTGCACGCCGTCTTCGTAGACGGCGAAGTCGGCGGGCGCGAGACCGGTGACGTACTTCTTGTCGGAATCGGTGACGACGACGTTCAGCGCAACGAGATCGACGCCGCTACGAAATGTCGCGGTTGGGTCACTGCCGGCCGTCGTGGATGACGGCTGATTCGTCGTGGCTGCCGTCGGAGCCGTGCTCGCGCTCGCTGTCGTGCTGTTCTGCGTCTGCTGCGACTCGGCACGCGTCGGAACCTGCGCACGCGCGTCCACAGCAAACAGGGCACAGGCAACCAGCAGAATCGAGCGCCTCACGACGACCTCCACGCCCTCATTCATTTGAAGGCTGTTGCCAGTTTGTGCAAAGCGTGTGCCCGCTTTTTCTCGCCGCTGGTTTGATCACGACGCGCGAAAACATTAGGCAAACAGTCGAGCGTGCTTCGATTCAGTGTCGGTCGACCGCTCCATGTAGACTCGGAACGATGACAAAACGGTCAGCGCCAGACACACACAGCGTCAGTGGTTTGTCTCTCGCGGGGATCGGCTGCGTGTCCGCGGCTCTGTTGATGACTGAGCTCGCGTTGACGCGCATCTTCTCGGTGACGATGTATTACCACTTTGCATTCCTCGCGATCTCGATTGCCCTCTTCGGGTTGAGCGCGAGCGGCGTCCTCGTCTTCGTGCTTCGTTCGCGTGTGGCCGGGATCGGAACATCAACGCTGCTCGCGGCTACGGCCCTGCTGCACGGCGCGGCCACGCTTATCTCCCTTGCCTTCCTCGTGCGCATTCGTGTCGGCCTCGACTACTCGACCGAGAATCTGTTCCTGATGCTGGCGATTTACGGACTTTCCGCGCTGCCGTTTCTGACTGGCGGTGCGGTGGTGTCGCTGTCGTTTGCGCGGCTCGCCAGCCGCATCAACATGGTGTACGCCGCCGATCTGCTTGGGGCCGCCACTGGTTGCCTCGTGCTGATTCCCCTGCTCAATGCGCTCGGTGCCCCTGGTGTGGTGATGACGGCTGCCGGCCTGTCGATGGTGGCGGCGCTCTGCTTCTCTCCGAGCCGCGCGCGAATCGGCGTGGGCGTGACGTCAATGGTCGTGCTGGCGGTGCCGTCGTGCGCACAGCTCGCCGGCCGCTCACCGTTCGCGGTGGTCGACACCAAAGGCCATATCGGCGATCGCATCCTGTTCAGCAAGTGGAATTCGTTTTCGCGCGTGGCGGTGTACGACCGCACACACGGCGACTGGTCGCTCAGCCCGACTTACAGCGGACCGAAGATCGACACGCTGTTCATGGACATCGATTCGGCCGCATCGACGCCGATCGTCAAGAACACCGGGAATCTTGCCGATGCTGGATCGCTCAAGTACGAGTTGACCGCGATCGGCTACACCCTGGTCGAAGGGCATGAGGGCTTCTCGGCGCTCGTCATCGGCCCTGGCGGCGGGCGCGATCTGTTATCGGCTCTCGTCTTCGGCGCCGGGCACGTCGACGGCGTCGAGATCAATCCGATCATCGCGCGCGACGTCATGCTCGATCGCTTCCGCGGCTACTCGGGCAGCATCTACGCCGACCCGAAGGTCTCGTCCTTCGTCGACGACGGCCGGAGCTTCGTGAGACGCAGCGAGACGAAGTACGACGTCATTCAGGCGTCGCTCGTCGACACCTGGGCCGCGACGGCCGCCGGCGCGTACACACTGACCGAGAATTCGCTCTACACGGCCGAAGCGTTCGGCGAGTACCTCGATCACCTGAGCGATCGCGGTGTCCTGACAATCACACGGTGGGTGTTCGATGGACTGCGGCTCGTCTCGCTGGCGCAGGCCGCGTGCGCACAACGCGGGCTCGACGCGTCGAAGCACCTGGCGATCATCCGCTTCGATCGCGTCGCGACGTTCCTGCTCAAGCGCCAACCATTCACCGATGCAGAGACCGCTCGTCTCGTGCAGCGATCGCGAGAGCTCGGGTTCACCGTGCTCTATGCGCCGGGGGTCGATGCGTCCAACCCAGGACCCGACCCGTTCGAGATGTCGCGTTACCGGACCGGGGCCGGTGACTACCGCAGGCTGATCCTTGCCCCCGACCGCGAACGCTTTCTTGCCGAGTACCCGCTCGACATCCGTCCGACGACTGACGATCGGCCATTCTTCTTCCACACCACGCGGCTGGCCGACCAGTTCCAAGTCGCGTTCGGTAAATCGATGCTCTTTGGCAATGGGCTGAGCGCGCTTCTCACTCTCTTTGGGATCTCCGCGGCGTTGGTGATCCTGTTCATCATCGGCCCGCTGCTCCTCGTCGTGCGGGAGCGCGGCACGGGATGGCCGGCGTGGCTCGTCTACTTCGGCGCGCTCGGCGCCGGGTTCATGCTGCTCGAGGTCGCGCTGCTGCAGCAGTTCGTGCTCCTCCTCGGTCACCCGGTGTACTCGCTCACTGTCACGTTGTTCTCTTTGCTGCTCGGCACAGGCCTCGGCAGCTTCTTCAGTCGACGGATCCCTCCAGATCGCGTGAAAGCGATCACGGTGCGCGCCGCACTGATCGTCGCCGCCGTCGGGCTCGTCGCGCCGTGGCTCGTGCCCGCGGTGATCAACATCGCCATTCCATGGTCGCTGACGCTGCGCATTCTCACCGCTGTCGCGATGCTGCTGCCGCTCGGGTTCCTACTCGGTATGCCGCTGCCCGGAGGCATGCGCCTGCTCGCGGAGCGCAGCCCGGAGATCATTCCGTGGGGGTGGGGACTCAACGGCGCGTTCTCGGTCGTGGGCGCCACGCTCGCCGTGTTCATCGCCATGAATTGGGGATTCTCGACGGCGCTGCTCGCCGGCGCCGCGACTTACGCGGCCGCGGCCGGCACTCTTTCGACCCGCTAGTCTCCCGCACCGCCGCAGTACGTAGTGTCCGGCTTTAGCCGGACCGGCACGGACGCCACGAACGCGGCGCGGGACCGTAGGTCGCTCCGCACAACCGATCTTGATCCACACACCTCAGCGTTCGCCGCCGACCAACCAGCCATGCCAATCCACCAGGTAGTCGAGCGCCGGGCGATCGCACTCACTCTTTTCGCGCCGCAGGAATGCTTTCACGTCGTGCCCGCGCGTTGACCTGATTGAGATCCCCGCTTCCTCCGTTCCCCCGTGTGATCATTCCCCCGTTTCCTCCGCCACCTCCGTTTCCGCGCTCTTGCGTTACACTTCGCTCTGCAGGAGGAATCCATGAACCGCCGAGTGTTCTTGACGGCTGGCGCGGGAGTGCTGTTTGGTGCTGCCCGAGTCGCGTATGCGCACCACTCGACCGCCATGTACGACATGGCCAATCCGGTGACCGTAAAAGGGGCGGTCAAACGCTTCGAGTGGACGAACCCGCACGCCTTCATTTTTCTTGACGTCAAAGACGACAAGGGCGGCTCTACGGAATGGGAGATTGAGCTCATGAGCCTCAATCACCTTCGTTCGTACGGATGGATTCGTACGACCGTGAAGCCCGGCGACGTCATCAGCGCCACTGGCGGCGCTGCCAGGAGCGGCGCACCGTCGATGATCGCGGGCGTCGTCGAGTTGCCCGACGGCCGGAAGATTCGTTCATAGTCCGAGGTCGCCATGTCAGCACAGACTGTTCTCTCGCGCCGTGCGCATGCGGCAGCCGTCTTCGTCGTCGTGCTCGTAGCCGTCGCCGCCGGACAGGTGCAGCCCGCGAAACCGCCGGCCGGTGTGCAGGGTCCGTTGCGCGGCGGATACACCGAAGCCGGCACGCTGCCGGCGCGCATTCTCGAGTTCAAGGCTGAACCGGCGACGGTCAAACCCGGCCAGTCGGCGACGCTCACGTGGGCGGTCGAGAATCCGCGATCGACGACGATCGCGCCAGCAGTGGGACGCGCTGCCCCTCGCGGAGTCCTCAAGGTCACTCCCACCGCGACCACGACGTATACGTTGACCGTGACTGGAACCAACGGCACGTTGACGAAGACCGCGACGGTCACAGTGGCCGGCACGGTTGCGGCGGCGGCCACCACCGATCCAGGAACGGTGGACCTGACGAAACAGCCCGCGCCGCGGACCGCTGATGGCAAACCCGATCTCACTGGCGTCTACGGATACGGTGCGGCACCCGGCGGTCGCGGTGCTGCTGCGCCGGCACCCACGCCAGGCTCGCTCCCCCGTACGCCAACCTTGAAGCCCGGCGCCGAGAAGTACCGGGTGGTTCGCGGGGCAGACGATACAGGCCTGTATTCGTCGTGCGCACCTCCAGGCGTGCCGCAGACGTTCATGGTGCCGTATTACGTTCAGTTCGTGCAGTCGCCGAAGTACTTGATCATCCTGCACGAGTACCTGCACCTCTCGCGCACGATTCCACTCGATGGCTCGCCGCTTCCCGCTGATCCCGATCCGTTTTGGATGGGCCATTCCACCGGCAAGTGGGAAGGCGATACGCTCGTCGTCGAATCGAGAGGTTTCAAGGAGAGCGAAGTCAACGGCTATAAGACCACCGAGGATCTGCATCTCACCGAGCGCTTCCAGCGCCCCAATCTCGGCACACTGGAGTACGAGGTCGTGATCGAGGATCCCAATGTGTTCGCCGGGCCATGGCTCATGACGCGCACGTTCCCGCTGATGCCCGAATACAACCGCGTCGACGAGTTCTTCTGCGAGAACAACCGCGACTACAAGCCTCTATTTGGCAAATAGCTGTTAGTGACTGACCTGCGACAACTGGTGCGCGGTTGCACCTTCGATGACTTCCTGTTCACGCCGCAGTACAGCGTCATCGAGCGGCGCGATCCGACCGCGATCGATCTCTCGAGCCGTCTCTCCGAGCACCTGACGCTGAAGCGTCCGATCGTGTCGGCCAACATGGACACGGTGACGCGTGCCGACATGGCGATCGCGATCGCCGAGGAAGGCGGCATCGGCATCATCGATCGCGGGTTCAGGTCAGGCGACATCGCGCCGCAGGTGCGCGAAGTCGAGCGCGTGAAGCGTCGCCAGCACGGCGTGATTCCGGACCCCTACACCATCCGTTCCGACGCGCCGCTCGGCGAGGCCGCCGAGATCATGCGCCGCACTGGCGTCGGCACTCTTGTCGTCGTCGATGAGGCCAAACGGGTCGTGGGCCTGCTGACCACCCGCGATCTGCGATTCGCCGGCTCGAACGGAACGGTCGCCGATCGCATGACGCCGCGCAAGCGGCTGATCGTCAGCCAGGGAAGCATCGACAGCGCCGATGCCGAGTCGGCGATGCGCACGCACAAGATCAAGAAGCTGCCGCTCGTCGATGACGACGATCGCCTGGTCGGCTTGATCACCGCCAAGGATCTCCTGCAGCAGAAGCGCCTGCCCTACAGCACCCGCGACGACCAGGGGCGTCTTCGCGTGGGAGCGGCGATTGGCGCCAAAGGAGACTATCTCGAACGAGCCACTGAGCTGCTGCGTGTCGGCGCGGACGTCATCGTCATCGATATCGCACACGGCCACTCGGCGGTGATGGGACGTGCCATCGAGGCGTTCCGGAAACAGTTTGGCGACGTCGAGCTGATTGCCGGCAACGTTGCGACCGCTGAAGGCACCACGTTCCTCGTCGAGCGCGGCGTCAACGGCGTGAAGGTGGGCATCGGTCCAGGCGGCGGCTGCACTACGCGTCTGAACACCAACTTCGGCGTCCCGCAAGTCGAGGCGCTCGTCGTCTGCCGGACTGCTGCGCGCGGCGTCCCGCTCATCGCCGATGGCGGTGTTCGGCGCGACGGCGCGATGGCGCAGGCGCTGCTCTTTGGCGGCGATACGGTGATGCTCGGCAGCGCGCTTGCCGGCACGATCGAGACGCCGGGCGACACGGTGCAGAAGCCGGTCGTCATCCCCGAGTCGCACAAGACGGTGAAAGTGCCATTCAAAGTGTTTCGCGGAATGGCGTCGCTGCAGGCGATCGTTGATCGGCTCGACGTCGAGGACGCCGAGACCGCCGACGTCGAGGCGTTGGGCGCCGAGGGCATGGAGATCAGCGTGCCGGCGCGCGGGTCGGTGCGCCCGGTCGTGCGCGACATGCTCAAGCATCTCTGCTCGGCGATCAGCTACGGCGGCGCGGGCAGCCTAGCCGAGCTGCGCGAGATGTTCGAGAAGGATCCGAGCCGCTATGTGATCCGGCTCACCGAATCGTCAAGACGCGAATCATACGATCGATGACGCGAGCTTCTTGATGTCCGCTTCCGGACGCGGACCCATGTGGCTGATCACTTCTGCCGCCATGAGCCCGCCCAGCCGGCCGCAGGTCGACAGGTCGTATCCCTGCGTGTAGCCATAGAGGAACCCGCCCGCATACGCGTCGCCGGCGCCAGTTGTATCGACGACCTTGACGCCCTTCTCCGAGTCGATCACGTGCACTTCGTCGCCGTTCACCACGACCGAGCCCTTCTCGCTCCTCGTCAGCGCCGCGATCTCGCAGTGCTTTCGCACGTGCTGCAGCGCATCGTCGAAGCGATCGACCTGATAGAGCGATAGGATCTCGCTCTCGTTGGCGAACAGAATGTCGACGTGCTTTTCGGCCAGGTCGATGAACTCGTCGCGGAAGCGAGCGACGCAGAACGCGTCCGAGAGCGTCAACGATACTTTCGCGCCGGCCTCCTTCGCCTTGATCGCGGCATCGCGCATCGCCTGCTTCGCGCGCGGCTGATCCCACAGGTAGCCCTCGAGGTACAGGACCTTCGAGGAGGTGATGTAGTCCATGTTCACGTCTTCGGGTCCCAGCTGCGTCGTGGCGCCGAGGTACGTCTGCATCGTGCGCTGCGCATCCGGCGTGACGAAAATCAGGCAGCGTGCGGTTGGCAGTCCCCCCTCGAGCGGCGGCGTGTCGTAGGTCACGCCGATGGCGCGGATGTCGTGCGTGAATACTTCGCCCAACTGATCGGCAGCCACCTTCCCGATGTACGCGACGCGGCCGCCCAATCCCGCGATGACGGCAGCCGTGTTGCCCGCCGATCCGCCAGAGCGTTCGGTGCCCGGTCCCATGATTCCGTAAAGCCGCTCGGCGGTCTCGGTGTCGATGAGCGACATCGCACCCTTCGCCAGGTTGTGCTTCGCAAGCAGCGCGTCATCGGCGCGGGCGAGGACGTCGACGATGGCATTGCCGATGGCGGTGACGTCAAAGCGGGCGTTCTTCATCAGGAGACCTCGAATCCTTTCTTGGGACGTAGTGTCCGGCTTTCCGCCTTCGCATGAAGCTACGGCGGACCCGCCGTAGCCTTGGCGTAGGTGGGCAGCCGGACCGTCGTTACACCGGCGCCAGATACTTCCCGACGATCGGCGCCAGCTCGTCGCGCACGCGCGCCGGAATTGCGTCGGGCCGAGTAATCAACGCGTACTTGAGCGCCGACGCGCACTCGCAGGTCCGTGCGTACGGCAGACGCTCGACTGCGGTGGCGATGATCTGCTGCGCGGTTTTCGCGTTGTGCGTCAGGTTGGCGATGATCATCTCCACCGTCACGTGGTCGTGGTCGGGGTGCCAGCAGTCGTAATCGGTGACCAACGCGATCGTCGAGTAACAGATCTCGGCCTCGCGTGCGAGCTTCGCTTCCTGAAGGTTGGTCATGCCGATGATGTCGGCACCCCACGATCGATACAGCCGCGACTCGGCGAGCGTGGAGAACTGCGGCCCTTCCATGCACACGTAGGTGCCGCCCTTGTGGACGCTGGCGCCGACATGTCGGCCGCTCTCGTAGGCCAGCTCGCTCAAGTTGCGGCAGATCGGATGCGCGAAGGCGACGTGCGCCACGAGCCCGCGGCCGAAGAAGGTGCTGATCCGGCCTTTCGTGCGATCGATGAACTGATCGGGAATCACGATGTCGAGCGGCGGCATCTCTTCTTTCAGGCTACCGACGGCGCTCGCCGAGAGCAGGTACTCGACGCCCAGCATCTTCATCCCGAAAATGTTGGCGCGATAGTTCAGCTCCGATGGCGAGAGGCGATGACCCGCGCCGTGCCGCGACAGAAACGCGACGCGCTTGCCGCGCAGCGTCCCGAGAAGATAGGGACCCGACGGCTCGCCGAACGGCGTCGTCAGGGTCACTTCCGAGCGATCCGTCACGTCGGCCATGTCGTACAGACCGCTGCCGCCGATGATGCCGATTTGGACGTGTTCCATTGGGCTCCGAATCTCGATTCCGTGGGCTTTAGGAGTTTACAGCACCTGCTCTACTGACCGCTTGCCGTTCGCGGCTTCGCGAATATAGCCAGCGGCGATGTGCGGATCGTGCTCGAAGACAATGAGGTACTCGCGGTCGATGGCCTCGCGGATGAAGCGCTTCTTGAACATCAGCGTGTCGACCGGAAACAGGTCGTAGCTCATCACCCATGGATCCTGCAGGTGGGCCGTGGTGGGGATCAGATCGGCCACGAAGACAGCCGTCTTTCCCCCTGATTCCACGTAGACGATCTGATGCTGCCCGGTGTGGCCGCCGGTGCGGACGACGCGCACACCGGGCCTGATCTCGATGTCGCCGTCGAAGAAATCGATGACGCCGGCGTCCTTCAGGGGCACGAAATCCTCGACCAGGTAGCTTGCCCGATTGCGCTCGTGCGGATGCGTCGCATCCTCCCACTCGGCGGCGCGAATCAGATACCGCGCGCGTGTGAAGCGCGGCCTCAGCGCGTCGCCATCCCTCATCGTCGCGCCGCCGAAGTGATCGAAGTGGAGATGCGTGGCAAGCGCAACGTCGATGGACGAGGCATCCAGACCGATCTCACTCAGGGCGTGATCGAGATGTCGCGAGCGATCGAGTGCGTAGATGTCGGTGGGCTTGGGCCCCATCTTGTCGCCGATGCCGCAGTCGACGATCATCCGTCCCCACGCCGCTTCGACCAGCAGCGGGCGTGTCGCCAGCTGAATCCGGTTGCGATCGTCGGGAGGCGCGAGCTTCTCCCACAGCGGCTTTGGCACGACACTGAACATCGCGCCGCCATCGAGCCTGAAGCCGCCATCGTGCAACACCGTGAGCCGGAAGTTCCCGAGCGAAAGCGATTTGGCGGCGAGCGTCGCCCGACGAGGCGCCGCTTGCTTCAACTCGACGAGCACACCTTGTGCAGCCGACGGATGGACAAACGCGACCAGCGCGCCTTCTGCGCCGGGCCTTGGTTGATCATCCACCAGGCGTACGCCGCGCGCTTTGAGGTGATCGAGCGTTGCGCGGATGTCCTCGACGCGTAGCGTGACGTGGTGGATGCCCGGCCCGCGCTTGTCGACGAACTTCGCGATCGGCGATTCGGGCGCGGTCGCCTCTAGCAGCTCGAGCGACGCCTGCCCCGTCGGAATGAAGTGCGCGCGCACACGCTGAGTGGTCACATCCTCCGGCGCTTCGACGTCGAGGCCGAGCGCGTCGCGATAGAACGCGAGCGCCTTCTCGACATCCTGTACCGCAATTCCGACGTGATCGAGGATCGCTCTCACGACTGCTGCGCTCCCCGCATCAGCCGATCGACCGCGGCGTACGGGTCGATCTCGCGCGCGGCAACCGCGTCCACCAATCGATCGAACTCGCCCGCCGGAAGGTCGCGCTCGACGCGCTCGATGAGTCGCTGCGACAGCAGGCGCCGCAGCCGCGTCGATTCACGCGTACGTCGGCGGCGTTCACGGGCGTTCGCGGGACGCTGTCTGAATCGTCCGATCTCGTTCCACAGCTCGTCGATCCCCACGCCGTTCGAGGCCTCGGTCTTCACAATCGGCGGACGCCAATCGTTGGGTCCGTACATCTTGAGCATGAGACTGGCGGCAATCGTCTGCACGACGTGGTCGGCGCCTTCGCGATCGGCCTTGTTCACCACGAAGACGTCGGCGATCTCCATGATGCCCGCCTTCATCGCCTGCACATCGTCGCCGGCGCCGGGCACGAGCACGACCAGCGAGATGTCTGCGGTGCCGACGATCTCGACTTCGTCCTGACCGACGCCGACCGTCTCGATGATCACGATATCCTTGCCGGCCGCGTCGAGCACGAGGATGGCGTCGGACGTCGCACTGGCGAGACCGCCGAGATGACCGCGCGTCGCCATGCTGCGAATGAACACACCCTCGTCTGCGGCATGGGCGTTCATGCGAACTCGGTCGCCGAGCACGGCTCCACCAGTGAACGGACTCGTCGGATCGACCGCGATGATGCCCACGGTGTGCGCCGATCGCCGAATCACCGTCGTCAATCGATCGACGAGCGTGCTCTTGCCGACGCCCGGCGCGCCGGTCACGCCGATCACGTATGCGCGTCCGGTCTTCGGATAGAGCCGGGCGATCAGATCCGCCGCGCCCGCCGGATCGTTTTCCACCACCGAGATCGCGCGCGCAATCGCTCGCGGCTCGCCGGCGAGCACTCCGTTAGAAATGGGGTCGGAGGTAGACCCCATTTAGGCCAACAGCTGCCGGGCAATGACGAGACGCTGGATCTCGCTCGTGCCCTCGCCGATCGTGGTGAGCTTTACATCGCGGAAGAACTTCTCCGCGGGATAGTCCTTTACGAACCCGTACCCGCCGTGGATCTGCACGCCATCTTCGGCGGAGCGAACGGCGATTTCACTCGAGTACAGCTTCGCCATGGCGGCTTCCAACGTCGTGCGCTTGCCTTCGTCCTTCATCGCCGCGGCGCGGTAAGTCAGCAGACGCGCCGCTTCGATGCGCATCGCGCTTTCGACCAGCTTGGCTCGAATACTCTGAAACGTACCGATCGGCTGGCCGAACTGACGCCGCTCGAACGCATACGCGCGTGCGGCTTCGTACGCGCCTTGCGCCAGACCGACGGCAAGCGCCGCAATGCCGATGCGACCGGCATCGAGCACCTGCAGCGCATTGATGAATCCCTGTCCTTCGACACCAAGCAGATGTGACGCCGGGACACGACACTGCTCGAGCACGACTTCGCTGGTCTCGCTGGCGCGCATGCCGAGCTTGTTCTCTTTCTTTCCCGATCTCAGCCCCGGCGTGCCGCGCTCGACGATGAACGCCGAGATGCCGCGGCTCCCCTTGGCGCGGCTCGTCACCGCCATGACCACCATCACATCGCCAGTCGCACCATGGGTGATGAACTGCTTCGTGCCGTTGATCACCCACCCATCGCCATCGCGCACTGCCGTCGTGCGCATCGAGGCGGCGTCACTACCGGCGGTCGCTTCGGTGAGGCCCCACGCAGCCAGCTGGCGTCCGCTCGCAAGCGGCACGAGGTACTTCTGCTTCTGCGCCTCGGTGCCGAACATGAAGATGTGCGACGCACCGAGACCGTTGTGCGCTGCGATCGACAGACAGACCGACGGGTCGATGCGCGCCAGCTCTTCGATGCAGATGCAGTAGTCCACCGCAGACATCGCGGCGCCGCCGTACTGCTCTGGAAACTGGATGCCCATCAGGCCAAGCTCAGCGCACTTGGCAAGCAGCGACAACGGAAACTGCTGCGCTTCGTCCCACTCCATCACATGCGGGCGCAGCTCCATCTCCGCAAACTCGCGGACGCTGCGGCGAAGCAGCTCCTGCTCCTGGCTGAACATGACATCCATGTGGTACGTAGGGGCCGCCTTCAGGCGTGGTACGTGGGGGCCGCCTTCAGGCGGCCCAGTGCTTCAGGCGGCCCCACGAAAATCGTATCATTCGATATGCGACTCGCCCGATCTCTCATTCTCGCCGCGATCCTGCTTGCACTCGCCTCGCCGGCCTGGGCCGACCTCACCGCGTTCCTCGGGACCGGGACAACGCCGTCGGACCGAGTGGCACGCGGCTTCGCGGTCGGAGCCGGACTTCTCGTCATCGGCTTCGAATTCGAGTACTCGGATATCAAGGAAGATCCCGTCCAAGGCGCGCCGTCGCTCCGCACGGGCATGGGCAATGTGCTCTTCCAGACGCCGTTTTCGATCCATGGTCTGCAGCCGTACTTCACCAGCGGCGGCGGATTGTTTCGCGAGCAGCTCGGCGACGTCACCGAAACCAGCTTCGGCGCCAACACTGGCGGTGGCGTGAAGATGTCGATCTTCGGTCCGCTGCGGGCGCGATTCGACTATCGCGTGTTCAAGCTGCGTGGAGACGCACTGTTCTCGACGGTGCACCGCGTGTACATCGGAGGGAACTTGAGATTTTGACGAGCGCCTCTACGGCTGCGGAGTCGGCGGCGTCGCCTTCGGCTTCGTTGTCACATCGAGCGGCGGCGGCTCGACCGGTTTCACTGGCGTGAGGTTCAACAACGTACCGCCGCCCGCGATCGCGCCGTTGTACAACTTCCACAGCTGCGCCGCCTCGTTGGGATACGCATCCGCCAATATCTTTCCAATTCCGTAGTCGGATCCCATCATCGCTGGATCGAACACGGAGACGTACAACACCGCACCACCTTGTGCGGTTTCAGTGGCCTTGTAGATCCGCCAGCCGGCGGCCTGCTCGCGCACGGTCGGATCGGCCGACTTCGCGAGCGCCGCCTGAAAGTACGCCATCACCTTCTCGAAATCGACGACGCGCTCCGGTCGAACGGGAGTGAAGATCAATCCGGCCGGCGCAGTGAACGTGCGTGTCTGGACGGGAGCGGGCGCGGCAGGCGGCGCGCCAGTCGGTTGTCCTGGCGCCGGCGGCTTCTGCCCTGGCACCGCGGGAGCCGGCGGCTTCGCGGGCTGCGCCTGTTGAGGAGACGAGGCGGCAACGGTGGCACTCATCGCGCCAATCAGGATGCTGCCCAGCCAAACCGCGCGCGCACGACGCATCAGCCTCTCCTCAGTGTCTGGCAAACCGGCTTGACGCCGGTTCGCAACGAACGTCTGGCAAACCGGCTTCACGCCGGTCCGCGATAAAAGACAAAAGCCACGAACGGCACAGGCCGCTCGTGGCTTTCGATTGTAGCCTCGCGTGAGCGTGCGTCCTACTTCGCGAAGTCGGACACCATCGGCCCCTGAATCGCGAACAGGGCGCCCTTCAGCGCACCCTTGTAGAGGTTGTAGAAGTTTGTCCGCTCCATCGGATCGGTCACGACGTCGTAAACGATGTTGGTGATCGAGTAGTCGGCGTCCTTCACCACGGTGACGACGTGCACGTAGACGATGCTGCCATCGGGCTGCGGCATCGAGTTCTTGATGATCTTCCAGCCGGCGAGCTGCTGCTTCGCCTCCGGCTTCTGCGACTTCATGAGCGCGTCTTTCAGCGTGGCCACGACCTTCTCGTAGTCGCCGACCTTGTCGGCGTTGATCGCGTAGGCCAAAATGATCATGTCGCCGGTATAGGTCGTCTTCGGTGGGGGCGTCGCCTGCGCGAACGCGTTCTGGGACAACGCCGGCATCATGAGTAACGCGCCAGCCAGTAACACTCCGGACAGTCGTCGCATCGTCGAGCCTCCTCGATAGGCCGGTCATCGCACCCACCGCATGGCGTACGGCGGGGCCCCCGCACATCTTTTCCCCCGCGCGCACTTTCGGGCGCGGCGAGGAACTCGCGCATCCTAACGTACGGACGAGTTTATGAAAACGGTCATAACCTCGTGAGCAAGAAGCATTCCTGGCCGCGCGAGGTACATGCGCGCGTCATCATAGATCAAGAGGCCGGCGTCGACGAATGGCTGCAGTTCACGGCCGTACGCCGCTCGTACATCCACGCCGTAACGCGATTTCACCCCGGCGAGGTCGATACCGTCGGCTAGGCGCAGCCCGGTGAAGAGCGCCTCCTCCACGCGCTCCTGTGGCGTGAGCACACGGCGTTCTCCGCTGATCTGTCCTCGTTCAGCCACGCGGGCAATGTACTCGGTTGTGGAGGAAACATTCTTCTCCCGGACGCCATTCCTCGTCGAATGCGCCCCGCAGCCGAACCCGAGCCACTCGCCGTCGGTCCAGTATTTCAGGTTGTGCGTCGACCGCCGGCCGGGCCGTGACACATTCGAAATCTCGTATTGCTGGTAGCCCGCACGATCGAGCCGCTCCATCGCCTGGAGATACATTTCTGCCGCGTCATCGTCGGGCGCCAGCGACCATTGCCCCCGCGCCATGGCGTCGCGCAGCGGCGCGTTGGGGTAGATCTCGAGCAGATACAGAGAGGCATGATCGGGTCCGAGATCGATCAGCGCCTCAACCGACTCGAGCCATTCCGCGATCGACTGCTGCGGCAGCCACATCATCAAGTCGAGAGAGATGTTCTCGAAACCGGCGCCCCGTGCCTCGACGAAGGCGGCGCGCGCGCGCGCCGCCGAGTGCAGTCGGCTCAGGCGCTGAAGCTCCTCGTCGCGAAACGACTGCACACCAAAACTCAGTCGATTGATGCCGGCTTCACGAAACCCGATCAGCCGCTCCTGCGAGACCGTTTCTGGATTTGCCTCGAGCGTGATCTCGGCGTCCGGGCTGAGTGCGAACGCGTTGCGACACGACGCGATCAGGTCGCCGATCTCAGCCGGCTCGAGCAATGACGGAGTGCCACCGCCAAAGAAGATCGTGTCCGCAGCTTCCCCGTCCGATCGCTGTCGGATCTCCTGATGAAGGGCGTCGACGTAGTGCCGTTTCAGATCGGCATCGAACAGACCGCGGTTGAAGTTGCAGTAGTTGCAAATCGCTGAGCAGAAGGGGACGTGAAGATACAGACCTAGCGCCATGTAATGCAGAATTCAGAATTCAGAATGCAGAAGCCAAAAGGCGAACCGTATCTCCATTCTGCATTCTGCATTCTGCATCGCTACGTTCCAGCCCTGCCGCCCGACCATTTCAAATCCACCTTGTCGTGCTTGGGCGCTTTGATCTGCGCGCGGGCCTGGCCCTGGGCTCGTGCGGGCAGCTTGCGACGGGGTTGGGCTTTCCACAGTTTGTAGAGATCATCTGCGCCGGCATTCGGCGGCAGATTGCGGTAATCGGGCCCATCGTACTCCAGGAACTCGCACATCTCCCGCAGCCGCGAATGGAGGC
>Ga0075423_10000736_pt1 | contig 27280 bp, 20 predicted proteins | sample SoiMethybrSBSTD2_FD_80114 | JGI IMG/M metagenome (GOLD analysis project Ga0075423, IMG submission 80114) | Bulk soil microbial communities from a Populus tree surrounding site in Tennessee, USA - Soil MetaG P. TD hybrid SBSTD2 | ecosystem: Environmental > Terrestrial > Soil > Tree plantation... | reverse complement strand
GTTCGTCATCCGATTGACCGTTGTGTTCTGTTTTGCGTTGAGAGTTCGAAGTGCGCCACCCGAGTCGACTTCTGCTCGAGCGGCGCGCAAAACCGCGAACAACTCGTCGGGAATCAATTGCAACATCGCAGCCGAGCCTAAGAGGCGCAGGGCTTCACGTCTTTCCATCATCAGATCCAATCACCCGAGCAGTTCGTTGCGTACGTTCTTCAGTACGTACGCCGCCCGCTCGACGCCGACTTCACCTGACAGAATCGGGTCTTCGTTTTCGATGCTGAGGATTCCCTGGTAGTCGACGTCCATGTAGGCCTGCAAGACCGCCTTCCACAGGCTGGCACTGTGGCCATATCCTACGGCACGGAAAGTTTCGGAAGCGTCTCCTAGTTCGTCAGTGGTGAAGGCGAAATTGAGCACTCCGAAGCGTCCAACATTTTCCGGATACAGCACCGTGTCTTTCATGTGTGCGTGGAACAGCGCTCCGTTCTTGGCGAGAAGATGAATGACCTCGACCGGATCGCAGCCCTGCCAGAACAAATGGCTCAGATCGCAATTGGCGCCAATCTCCTCACCCACGGCATCGCGAAGCTTGAACAATGTCTTTGGGTTGTAGACGACGAAATTGGGGTGCATCTCAAATCCCAGCTTTTTGATCCCATGCTCGCGCGCGAACTTCGCCGCTTCCTTCCAGTAGGGAATCACCTTCTCCTTCCACTGCCATTCCAACATCTCCTTGTATTCGGGAGGCCAGCGGTAGGTGATCCAGTTTGGCTGCGTGTCGGTTGGGGATCCGCCTGGACAACCCGAGAACCCAACGATGACCGGCACGTCCACTTTTTCCGCTAGCAAAACTGTCTGGCGAAAGAGTTCCGCATCCTTGGCGGCATGTTTAGGATCCGGATGTATCGGGTTTCCGTGACAGCTCAAAGTCGCCACCCGAATGTTCCGGTCTTCGAATTTTTTCTTCCACGCTTTGGCCTTGCCCGAGTCCGCAAGCAATTCCGGCAGCGGGCAATGGTTGTTGCCGGGATATCCGCCTGTGCCAATCTCCATGGCTTCGAGCCCAAGGGCTGAGACCTTCTCCAACATCTCATCGAGAGAGAGTTTTTCGTAGACGGGATCAAACACACCGATTGGAATCTTCTTGCGGGCTCTGGGACCGTCGAACGCGGACCCATGAATCGGTTGTGGGGCAGCTTCAGCGGACCCGTGTGCGGTCACAGCGGCTGCCACAACTCCCCCCGCCGTACCCAAAAACTGACGACGATTGACGGCAAAACCAGTCCGCTCATCCATCACAAGTGCCTCCCGAGAACGCTGGTGCGCAAAAATTTTCATGAAAACAACGAAGACTGCTGTTTATCAGGATTGTCCGTGATTATACGACGTTGGACCGAGAACCATGGCGATGTCCTTTTGCTCCAAGGTGCCGCTTCAATATCTTTGTGGTTATCTGCCTTGACTTTCAACAGTTGCGAAGGCACAATTCCTACGCGGTCTGGCCGTATAAAAAGCGTCCGAATGTGGCTCGTAGCAGGGGTTTTCGGGCGAAGCGGTCAGCACGGGTAGTTCAGTGGTGTTGTTGGTCGTCTGAAGAAATGCGCACCTGCGTTGCTGGGTGAACCAGCGGATCTTGTGCAAATCCCCCTTCCACAGGAATTCCGCAAAACGAGAGTGCGCTAGCTTTCCGTTAGTGTCGTCCCAGGCAATTCCAATTTCCCCCCGACTCTCGATCAGGAGGAGAGCGCATGGACTTCTGTGGCCTGTTTGCTACTTCCCGAAATCCCATTCATGAGCGCGTGAACGGAATGACACGACTCCTTGCGATGGCGATATTTTTACTTTTCTCATTCATGATTCTTGGCGGCCCTGCCGTTGCTCAGAGCCCGGGATTCACCGATTTCAGCTCCCAAACCAACTTGACTACAGTAGGAGACGCCGCGTTCGTTCCTGAGGGTACTCCGACCACTTTGCGTCTCACACCTGCGGCCACGCAGCGTGTGGGCGGAGCGTGGTTCAACATCAAGCAGCCTGTCGCGGGAGGGTTTACCACTGTTTTCACCTTCCAGATAACGAATTCCAACGAAGCCCAGAACTTTCCTGCGGATGGAATTGCATTTGTGATCCAGAATGCTCCGCCAAGCGAACTCCCGCCGTTCAGTGGAACATCCACCTTGGCGGGTGCTGGAGGCGCTTTGGGTTATGCTGCTGGTCTTGCATTTCCGACGTCCGCAAACCAATTAACACCGGGTATCCCGAACAGTCTGGCGGTGGAGTTCGATACCTTTACGAATCCATGGGACCCCAACAACAACCACGTTGCGGTGCAGAGTTGCGGGACCGGCGAGAACAACGAGTTTCACAGCGTGGGTGAATCCTTCGAGCCCTGTAACCTTGCCTTGAACTCTGACTTGCCCGCGACCCTGGCGGATGGAGAAGTGCACACCGTCACCATCGACTACCTGCCACCCGTCAACTGCGTGGAATGCTCAGGTATCCTCCGCGTCAATCTCGACGGAACTGATTTGTTTCCGAACGGTGTCGCTGTTGACTTGGCTACATTACTGTCGCTCGATAATGGCACCGCCTGGGCCGGATTCACGGGCGCAACGGGCGACCTGATCGAGAACAATGACATTCTCAGCTGGACCTTTACGCCGCACACGAGCACGACGATCACGCAGACGGTGAATCCTGGGGTGACAAGCGTATTCACTTTTGGCGAATACAATTACAAGATCACGCCAGATACCATTACCAACATCGGCGGCGATATATTGACAGTTACATCTTTCCCGATCGACCCCAGTCAGTTCGATCCTGGTCCAAACTTCCCTGGAGCGCAGTGCATTCCCTACGCAGGAAACAATGGCAATTGCAGCGAGTTCCAGGTCACCTGCTCGGGACCGGATTGCAACACCGGTACCTATCAGCTCGCCTTGAACTGGGACAGCCCCAGCCCCGTTCCTCCACCTCCAAATGTCACGCATGGTTTGCTGGATGCTCCCGATCAGCCGTGTCCTCCACCGGCGGGACATCCGTTCTCCAAGAACATTTTCACGGCCTTCGCGGCAACCCGCCAGGATCCCGTCGTCAAAGGGTCCGGGGGCCCACGTTACAGCTGCTTCGTGGCGGTTCAGAATGTGACCTATGGGAACGCCGATCTGGTCGCTCTAAACGTACCCACGATTAAAGGACTTCCCACGCTTAAAGTGAAGCCTGGGACGAATCTCATTTACGCGATTGGACTCACTAACCTTGGGCCAAATCAGGCAAACGGAGTGGTGATCACCGATCAGCTAGACCCGAACACCAGCTTCGTAAGCGGAACGGTTGCGCAGACGACCTGCACCTTCCTCTTGCGCGGGTTGACCTGCACGAAACCGGTTCCGCAGGCCTGTTCGGCGAATGGTCAGCTGGTGACTTGCCCCGTCGGAGTACTGGCGGCTACAACCGGACCAAGCTTAACGGCGGCGGCAGCGGCGGTCACAGTCACTGTGAATCCGGCTGCCTGCTCGTCGGGGACCTGCCCGAGCCTTCGCAACACAGCGACCGCCTCGGCGATCAATCCTGATCCGAAACCCAAGAGCAACTCGTCAACGGCGGTGACACAGGTGGTCAAATAAAGACGCGTTGCGATGATCCGAAGGTTGATGGAATGGGCGCAGAGCGATCTGCGCCCTGATTTTTTCCTCCCGATCCGGCCGCAAATACGAACTGCTTCGACCCGCTGAAGTCCACCACTGGCGCAGAGATTACACCAAGGCTCGTCAGTCGAGAAACGGGTGATGACCGAAGATCCCGCTAGACACGACAATCCATGGTCCTTTTGGACCTATTGGCGGACGAAAATCAAGGAGGATCCTGAGGCGACAGATAAGTCGGTGAATGAGCAGTTAGACAACGAAAAACCAAACTGGTCGAACGATCCTGATTCACCTGAAATCAAGTCCAGAAGCCTTGCGCTTTGCAATATTCAACGGCCTCCAGTCGGTCCGTGGCTCCCATTTTGCGTAGCATCCGACGCAGATGGTTCTTTACCGTTTGTTCAGACAGGTAGAGTCGCGTCGCGATCTCCTTGTTGGTGAGACCCTCACTCACAAGTTGGATCAACTGCTGCTGGCGTCGGGTGAGTCCCAAATTCTTCCGGACCTGAGTCCCTGGTTCCCATGAGCCTGCGCGTGCTACACAATCAAACAACGCGCGGCACAGCAAAGGAGGACACACTGCTTCGCCGTTGGCAACCGCCCGAATTGCATCAGCCAGTTCGTGCGCCGAGGCATCCTTAAGCACGTACCCAACGACACCGCGATGCACTGCCAAAAGGAATTTCTCCCGATCAAAGTCCATGCCGAACATGACCACTTTCAGGCTGGGAATATGGCGCAGAAGAATCGGAATCAGGTCGTCGCTGGACAGCGCGGTAGTCAGTGAGTCGAACAACAATACGTCGGGCTCGACTTTCAGAACGGCGGTGATGCAGTCGGGTGAAAATGCCGCCGTTCCGACAATTCGGATATCATTCTTACGGACCAGGACGCGGGCCAGCGCCTCCCGTAGAAGTCGATTCTCGGAAAGAAGGAACACATCCACACTGGACGATCGACTGCTCATAAAACCGACTCTCTAAAATCGACGATCCGGCAAAACACCGCTGAGCCGTCTACGTACAACGATAAAGTGAACCAATATATAGCTTCGACGTCACGCTCCTCGGAACTCACGAGATTCGCTCGACTGAAAGCATAATTTGGCAACGAGTACGTTCAATTCTTCCAGACTTGAATGGAGAGGTGGAGATCTTTCGTGTATGTAATGTTTGTCGTGCGGCAAGCAAAGGCTTTCCTCTCCGTAACTCTCGGGGACATCGCAACACCCGTTACATCATGGAACGATCTACTCCCGAGACACAGACAAAGGGGAAGCCGCGAGTAGCTAGCTGTCAATGTTGAATTCACCAGCACTCGCCTAAACAAAAGTGGGAAGAGATTAGTGACCGTCTGATGGGTTGTCAAGACTAATTGCAACACTACGGGTTTTCATGGAGGCCCATAATTGAACTTTAGGTTTTTCACGGAGGCCACTATTGAAACTGTAGAATGTCGGTTGACATGTGACGATATATCGGCTCACACTCGCTACGCACTGCTAACCCATGGAAATCCAGAAGTTTGCGGGCGACGATTTGTCATTGTTGACGTCGAGAAGCTTGTGTGGACGCTGCCGATTCACACATGTATTACTTTTTGAATATTACAGAGCTGAATTATTCCGAACCTCGTCCTGCCTTTTACGAAAACAGTTCTTCTCTCATTGAGGATCAGACTTGTTGAAGCGTACTCTTGGCCTGCTCGCGCTCACGTTGGGGACTTTCTTTGTTCACGGCTACCATCCCTGGGCCGAGGACGCCGAGATCTATCTGCCCGGCGTTGAAAGGATCTTGAACCCGAGGCTTTTTCCTCACTTCCCGGAATTCTTTCAGTCCCACGCGCACCTGACTTTCTTTCCAGACTTGCTCGCAGGTTTTACGCGAATAGTTCCACTGCCTTGGGAATGGATACTTTTCTGGTGGCAGTTCGCGGCTGTGTTCTTGCTACTCCTGGCCTGTTGGGAACTTGGCGAGTGTTGCTTCCATAACGCATCCGCGCGCTGGGCCGGAGTGACACTGGTTGCAGCTCTATTAACTTTGCCAATAGCGGGGACGGCACTCTACGTGATGGACCAATACATCAACCCACGAAACTTGGCAGCTTTCTGTGGTGTCTTCGCAGTCGCGAGAACCTTGCAAAGGAAGTATGTTCAGGCCAGCTGCTTTGTGATTGGGGCGGCGGTCGTCCATCCTTTGATGGCCGTTTTCTCAACGTCATTCTGCGTGCTGTTAATCCTGTTAAGAAAGACTAACTTTGCAATAGTGGGCTGCGTCCTTCTTCCTTTCGGTTTCTCCGTCTCTCCGCCATCGGAGGGTTATCATCAGGCAGCTCTTCTTCATTCGTTTCACTATCTGACGCGGTGGCAGTGGTACGAGTGGGTGGGCGCCTTGGCACCGCTCGCCATTCTGTGGGCGTTTCGAAACGTGGCCCTGAGGAAAGGGAATGCTACTCTCGAACTCGTTTGCAGAGCGCTGGCCATCTATGGAGCGATCTATTTTGGGCTCGGGCTTGTTCTATCAATCCCCGCTCGTTTCGAAAGTCTCGCGCGTATCCAGCCCATGCGAAGCCTCCACTTGCTTTACATCATTTTCATTCTGCTAGCTGGAGGCCTCATCGGGGAGTTCGTCCTGCAAACTCGTATTTGGAGATGGGCGGCCATGTTGATTCCTCTTTGTCTGGGAATGTTTGCGGCGCAACGTGCTCTTTTTCCCCAAAGCGCCCATATCGAATGGCCCGGCATCCAATCAAAGAACGCCTGGGTAGAGGCATTTGAATGGACTCGGCGGAACACCCCAATCGATGCTGTGTTTGCGATGGACCCGTACTATATGGCGATTCCCGGCGAAGATCACAACGGTTTCCGAGCGGTCGCGCATCGTAGTCGAATTGCTGACACAATTAAAGACAGTGGTGCGGTGTCGATGTTCCCCGCACTGGCAGACGAATGGTTCACGCAAACGCAGGATCTGAAGAATTGGAAAGACTTTCAGTTGCAGAATTTGCAGGCGCTGCAACAAAAATACGGCGTGAATTGGGTGGTCTTGCAGGCGCCGGGCATCAGCGCTTTGCAGTGTCCATTCCGCAATTACGCAGTAATGGTGTGTCCACTAAACGAATAGGAAGAGAATAATGGCTGCTCCGGTCCCCCTCTTTGAAAATCCGGTTTCTACTTTTCCAGGCGCCTGGTGGGCGCAGCAGACTCCCAGACTACGAAACGTCTATGGGCAAAATCGTCCGATCCCTCATATCCTGCTCAAGGATTTCCTTGATCCGGAGTTGGCCCGCCGAGCGATGAAAGAATTCCCGGCCGCTTCGACCGAGTCTTGGACTCACTACGAGCATCAGAACGAGAACAAGCTGGGTATGACGGACCGACGTTTCTTTCCGCCAGCCCTGGGACGGCTTGTCGACCAATTTAATTCACAGGCTTTTGTAAGCTGGCTTTCGGAATTGACGGGGATTACTGACCTGGAGGCCGATCCTTCGCTGGAAGGTGCGGGTCTGCACCAGTCAGTTCGTGGTGGTTTTCTGAACGTGCACACCGATTTCTCTCATCACCACTATCGAAAGAACTGGCGCCGCCGAATTAATCTCATTCTCTACCTAAATGAGGGATGGAAAGAAGATTGGGGAGGTGCCATCGAACTGTGGGATGAGAAGATGCGAAAGTGCGAGGCGAAGTATCCGCCTCTTTTCAATCATGTACTCATCTTTAACACCGACGCGAAATCCTTTCACGGATTCCCTGAGCCCTTGGATTGTCCGCCTCATGCTTCCCGCAAGAGCCTCGCGCTTTACTACTACACCGCGGATGGGAGCTCCAGAACAGCGGTTCGCTCCACGGACTATCGTCCGCGGCCGAACGACGGATTGGGAAAGTCGCTGCTCATCTGGTTGGACAAGCAGGCGGTAAATTTATATTCCAAAGCGAAAGCTCGCATCGGGTTCTCTGATCGGTTCGCGAGCAAGATCCTCGCCCTTCTCTCCAGAAAGAAGTAACCGCTGGGTGCGCCGCTAGGCGACGGCTCTCCGTCTTGGCAGGTCCCGACGCCGAACGAAAGCAACGGGCTTTTCGTGCAGCAGCAGTTCGGTTGCCTGGACGCGTCGGTCGGCGTGAAACCACTCCTGGACGATGTTGTCCCGCAAGAAGTTCGCCAGCGCCAGCAAACTCATCCCCTGATGGTGAACCATCCAGCAGCGCACCAATTGATAACGCTCGCCCCACATTCTGCGCCGGCCAGACGTAAAATCTGCGGACTCATAAAACCCGTAAGCGCCGAACCATCCCATGTCTTCCATGCGGTGCAGGTTTTCGATCGCTCCGGCAGGGTCCGTGCTCAGGGACAGGAAGGTCGAATAAGGCGAGATCACCAGCGCCTTCGACTCGCACTTGCGCAAAGCGAGGTGTGGGAGTCCAAACGCGGAGTATTGGTAGTTTCCTGCCTCATCGAGCTTGAAGTAAGCAGATTCAGAGATGCCCCACGGGACATTCTTCCGGTTACCATAGGCCTGCTGCGAGCGTACGCACGCCGTGCACATGCGGTCCAGCAGGGTGTTGGAATAGGAGCGCATCCACAACGAAGGCATTAAGTATTCAAACAAAGTTCCGGTCCACGAGAGGAGGACAGGCCGGCCATTGTCTAGGGTGTGGGCCCTCCCCAGCAGGAACCAACTCTCCTGCGGAATGTCTTCCTTGGCAATGGCAGCGAACACGGCGGTGCGGGATTCCGTGCCAAGCAGGTCATAACACGCCGGATTTAGCTCATGGGCGTCCACATCAAAGCCAACTGAGACCAGCCTGCGGTGTTTGTTCAACAGGAACTTGAAGTCCATGTCTGCGGCCAGCTTTTCCGATTGCACCGCGATGGCCCGAAGGTCTTTCATCAGTTTCGTGATATTTGTCTTTGCAGTGGAGAGGCAACCCCGGAAATCCTCATACAAATCTTTGTGCTCTTGCGTCGTGGAATGAAGCATCCAGTCCAGTTGTGTGATCAGCTTATCGATGAATAACGGCAACTGTTCCAGAGCGAGGCTTTCCATCAGCTTCAAATTGAGGGTGGAATTCTGCCGTAGGACGGCGAATTCTGGCGCAAACCAGGGTGCGTAGTCATGGACGGCGCGTTGCAAGCTGACCAGACGCGAACGGGTCTCTTCGGCAAACCATGTGGTCTTGGTCGCGGTCTTTGATGACGCGACTTTCTCCCGAGCGTGGTCAAACGTGCCTTCCGGAACATCCAGGATGCACTGCAGCCAATGGTCTGTATTTTGCTGTCGTTCGCAGCTGGAGAGTACCTTGCGCGGGATCGCACGAGCTGCGGCCAAAACGCGGAGATGATCTACGAAGCCTTCGGCCAAACACGACTCCAGCACAGGCTGGCGGAGACGCGCCAGGCACCCTTGCTGCAAGGTCCAGAGGGATGCTAACAGGTTGCCGCTGTCGACCGAAGAAACAAACTGCGGCGGCAGGGGCTGGAGAGTACGGGTGTCGTACCAGTTCATGACGTGCCCGCGATATTTCTTCAACTCAGAGACTGTAGCCAGCGTACGCAGAGTCTGCTCAGCAAATTCCGGTAAGGTCAGGTATCCGAATTCACAGGCCACTTGCCGCGCATTGAGCAGGAAACCGATGTTGGTGGGTGACACTCGCGCCGCGATGGCGGGCGGCTGCTCCTGCACATTGTCAGGGACCAACCAATTGTGTTCTGCGGTGCTGAATTCGGCGAAATATCGCCACGTATGCAGAGTGGCGCGGCGCAGGAAAATCATGTCTTTGCGTGGCGTCTGATTGCGGGCTGCGGCGGGAGCGCGGTTCAGCCAGAGGGCAGCGGGCTTGCTGAACGCCCACAATAAGAGGATCGGCACCGCGGCAGGCAACGCCTGCGGACGTTCCGCCCAAACCAGAAGTCCCAAAGCGACGGACAGGAGCGGCACCCAGTTCAGATAGAGGTCAACCGGAGTTCGGCCGCGCACATTCAAGTCAGCCTCGGCGGCAGTTTCCCACTCCAACAACCGACGATGGGTAACAAACCGCCGGACCAGCGCTCGTACGACCGCGTCCACCGACAACATGGTCTGATGGGCAAGAAAGATCAGCGTGAAAAACAGTGTGACGTTTGACGTGTAGAAGGCGCTGACAGCCTCGCGCGCTACGTTAGAGTCGTAGACCACGAGCGCCCGCACAAGATTAAAGGCCAACTGGAACCAGGTGGGAATAAACAGGATGCAGAGTGTGGCGACAGTCCATTGCCAAGGCTGGCGTCCGAGCATGAACCAGCCAATCACCAGCAGCAAGAAGGTAGCTGGTTCCACCAGGCTTCGCCGCAGGTTGTCGAAGATCTTCCACCAGGACAGCAAGGAGATCGGGTTTCGGACGTGTGCCGACGATTCATCCTGCACTTCCGGAAGCAGCCACCCCGCAATCTGCCAGTCGCCCCGCAGCCAGCGGTGTTTACGCCGATTGTGGGCGCTGTAGTGCGAGGGATAGTCCTCTATCACTTCGATATCACTGGCCAGTCCCGCCCGCGCGTACGCTCCTTCAATGAGGTCATGACTGAGCAGCGCATTGCGCGGGAACCTCCGATCCAGAACGCGGTGAACGGCGTCTACCTCATAGATTCCTTTCCCCGTGAAACTGCCTTCTCTGAACAGATCCTGATACGCATCTGATATGGCGCGCGTATAGATGTCGAAGCCGGTCTCACCCGCGTAAATCGCAGCCAACCTAGAGCGCGCCGTACTCTGCACGCTTACTCCCACACGCGGCTGCAGGATTCCGTATCCATCAACGACGACGCCCTTTTCAGGGTCAATCACCGCCTGGTTTAGAGGATGTGCCAAGGTCCCGATCATGCGCTGAGCCGTGCCTCGCGGAAGCTCCGTATCGGAATCCAGCGTGATCACGAAGCGTACCTGCGACAGGATCGAAAGATCGCCGATCTTCAGAGGGAAGCTGTCATACTGTCGGCGAAGCAGTTTGTTGAGATCGAGCAGCTTCCCGCGTTTGCGTTCCCATCCCATCCAGGCCCGCTCTCGGGGGTTGTAAATGCGGTGCCTGTGAAACAGGAAGAATGAGCCCTCGGCGCGGCTGGCGTATTTGTCATTAAGCTCACGGATCAGCTCAGAACAAAGATCAATCAGCGGACTGTCTTCGCGGGCAGGCTCTCGCGTGTCAGGCAGGTCGGTGAGCAAGGCAAAGTGAATATTGGGATCGTGGTTCCCGAGGAAGCGTACTTCCAGATTCTCTACCAGTCCGCGCACCTGATTTTCGTTCAGCAGCAAGCTGGGGACGGCTACCAGCGTCACGCAGTCATCGGGCACTCCCTCTGCAAAGTTCAACTTCGGCAAGATCTCCGATGGCAATAGTGCCGTCACCAGGTAGTTCATCACCTGGACCGCGCTCTCAGAGCTGGTCAACAGCAAAATTAGGACCGAGAAGAGTACCAATGACGGCGAGCTGGAGGAATTCGTCAAGAAAAGAACGGCTACCGCCATGATGGCAAGCGTCAGGATCTCGATTCCCGAAAGGAAAAACTCCTCAGGATACTTGCGAGCCCAACCTTGAATCCTGCGAATCAATGGTGGCCGGTATCCGACCTTTTGATGGAGAAGATTGCTGCCTTTTTCAACCAGGTAATAGCCTACGTGGGATTCGCGCAAACCGACTCGCGGATCGGCGTATGTGCGCTTCTGGGCCTGCTCGGCCAGTGCGAGAGCTTCGTTGGCAACTTCCATCTCGCTGCAATCGGAGTGTTCCGCAAAATTAGTCAGCTTTTCTCGATACAGCTCCCGGCTTTCCCGATCCATCTGCGCATACGCGCCGGCAGGATCCTGGCGCAGGACCTGCCCTACCACCATGAGAGGCTCCAAAACATCCTTCCAGCTCGCCTGGCCGAGATCCCGAAGACTGCGCATACAAACCGCAACGCCGAATGATCCATTTGTCTGATCACCGATGAGCCGCTGGGCGCGCGCCGCCATCTGTTCGAGAACTGCCAATTTCAAGGTTGAAATCAGCGTTACCAGTTCTTTCAGTTTCAGAACGGTAGTCTTCTGAAATGCCTCTACGAAAATTGAAAACTCTTGCTCGTTGAATTCGTAAGAAACCGTCGTCAGATATCCTTCGGCCAGGGCCAAGGCGCGCGGTATTACTTCACCGTTCGCGGTGCGCACATGCGGACTCTTCGCCCGCTGACGCAGAGCTCTCGCAGTTCCGGTGAGCTCTGTGTAGACGAGGCGGCTGTTGTCATAGAGCCAGCGGAAATCGTTGGAAACTGGACCTTCGGGCGGCGGCCCATCGACCACGCGGAATATCGGTTTGAACACTCGGGCAAGGGCCGCGCTGCGCTGCGCAAACGTGCGGGAGGATGGCGTATTCGGTAGCCAGTTCAGGCTACGCGCCAGTTCCTCTGCCTTGGCTCGCAACAATTCCGGGTCGCGAGTTTTGACTTCCTGTGTCGAGAGATGTTCCTCTTCGGCAGTAATAATCTCAAGATGTGTATTTTGGGGCATCTTTAAAATTGCTTTCTTATTTCTAAATCCTGTCGATAGCGTTCAGCGATAGCTGGCGGCCTGCATTTCAAACATTTCTGCGTACCTTCCGCCGAGCGTGAATAGTTCGTCGTGGCTACCATCCTCGGCAATTCTGCCCTTCTCCAGGACAAGAATGCGTTGAGCCATGCGAACAGTCGAAAATCGGTGCGAGATGAACAAGGCAGTCTTGCCGGTCGTGAGTTCTGCAAAGCGCTGGAACACTTCGAACTCGCTGCGCGCATCGAGGGCGGCAGTGGGTTCGTCCAGAATCAACACCTGAGCGTCCCTCAAGTACGCGCGCGCGAGCGCGACTTTTTGCCATTCACCGCCGGATAGGTCGACCCCGGTCTCGAATCGCCTACCTAACATCTGTTCATAATCCTTGGGAAGCCGATCGATTACCTGGTCCGCCATGCTCTTGTGAGCTGCCAGTTGCAACAGTGCAGTGTTATCGAGTTGGGAAATCTGTCCGACTGCAATGTTTGCCCGAGCGGTCATCTCGTAGCGCATGAAATCCTGGAAGATGACGCCGATTTCCCGGTAGAGATCTTCAAGGTCGTACTCCCGAAGATCGATTCCATCCAGCAGGATCTGCCCTTCCACCGGGTCGTAAAGCCGCGTCATGAGCTTGACGAGAGTTGTCTTTCCTTCTCCATTCTCGCCCACGAGGGCCACGCGTTCCCCCGCCCGCAGCGTGACGTTCAATCCGTCCAGCACCATCCGCGAAGTTCCCGGGTAGCGGAAAGATACATTGCGAAATTCAAATCCGTGTGTGATCGGCCGGGGCGCCGGCAAGGCATGATCCTTGGAACGTATGGTCGGCTGCATCTCGAAGAACGCCAGCAAGTCAGTGAGGAACAGAGCCTGGTCCGCGATGCTCGAAAGCGTCGAGAATACTTGTTGAATGTTCGAGCTGGCCTGCACAATCGCGCCGGTCAGGAAGGTCAGCGTGCCGATGCTCAATTCTCCGGTGACCGTACGCCAGATGACGTACACGTAAGCGGAGTAGTATCCGGCCGTGCCGATCATCGATAACAGGGATCCTGCAATCAACCGGCGACGCGATAAATTCACATTCTCGTCGTAGATCTGATCCGAAAGGCGCGTAAACCGTTGTATGAGAAAGTCCTTCAAGCCGAAGAGCTTTAGTTCCTTGGCCGCCTCACGGCTTCCCCCAAGTACCCTCAAATAGTCCAGTTCACGCCGCATGGGAGTTTGCCGGAAATTTCGGGCATAACCGAGGAATGCGAAATGGCTCTCTCCCAGGAATGCCGGCAGAATTCCCGCAATCAGTAACAACAAAAGCCATGGCGAGAACAAAAGAATGCTTATCGACATGGTGGCCGATGTAATCGCCTGCTGCACCAGGCGGCCAATCGACTGAATCATGCCGAGCCGGTCGGTGGCCTGGACCCGCGCGCGTTCGAGCCGGTCGTAGAAAACCGGGTCCTCATACGCGATCAGATCCAATTGCGACGCATGCCTCATCACTTCAATGCTGACGTAGCGGGTGTACTTGTCCGCGAACAGGGAATCGAGGTAGTCGATGGCGCGGGTCAACACGCTTCCGAACATCGCGACCCCAAATTCCGCGGCGACCAGCCACCATAAAGAGGGGGGGACTGATTCGTGACTCGAAATCGCTTTTACGATTCCGTCGATGATCAGTTTCGTGATCCACAGGGCCACGACCGGCACGATCGAGGCAATCAAGCGAAAAACCAATCCCAGCGTGACCACCACCGGCCCGGCTTTCCAGACAATACGGAGCACAGGTGGCACATTGCGGAGCGCAGCGAGGCGCTCTAGCAACCCGCTCCAGAAGTTCTCCCGCCTAGCCATGAGTTCGAATCACCGACTGAATGTGTGCCCTAAGGATGCCAAAGTAGCACCAGAGTTTGTAAGCGGAGCCGCGTACGGAACGAGGGGGGATCTCCACTGGTGCCGCCTGTCACGCCCATAACGAACCTAGATCACGTTCACTTCCGATTCCCAAACCGAGGACTTCTATCTCAGCGCAAGAAAAATAGCGGAAGCAACCCCAGAATTCAATGATCGCATATCTGCCCTAAAATGAGAATTTTATACGAAACCGTTCGCGTCGCGGATGAGGGTCGCCCGGATTAGGAGAGCGGAATTTTTCTTGACAGTCACATTGTCGGACTCGTCGCTCTCAAAGCAATAAATGCACGCTATTGGAAAGAAAGTTATGAGGACTCCGGCGTACGGGAAGGTGGGTGTCTTACCCGACGATCAGTATTTCTTGAATCCAGCGCGGTCCATCCCTCGCCGCGCTTGGGTGCTTTTCATGAACGTATTCCAAACGAAGCCCGTTCGGACGTTCTCTGCCATGAGCAGGGTGATTCCCGTATCGATGCCGATCACATCTGTGTCGTACCAGCTCGTCAGCGGGTTGAATGCATTAACAAACCCATACTTGGTCCAAGCCGACGGGTAGCGAGTCTTGATTGTCCGCAGTACCCGCATGACGGGCTGAGGGAGAAAAGGAAGGGATCCCCCCGCAGCACTGGGTGCGACCGTGCCATCGATGGGACCCACCGCTGGAGGGCCGCCCCAAATGACATAACCGTTCTTCGAATCGGATGCAGTAATCCCCCACAGATCATAGCTGTAGGTAGGAAACTGCTTGGAGAGCTCGAGGCAGAAACGCCGATGCACGTCGGTGGCGGTGACAGAGTTTTCAAAGTAATCTGCGAATTTATCGCGCTTGCCACGGAAGTCGAACCAAGCCTGAGAGTACTGGTGCACAAAAAGCGGTGCAAAAGATCCGATGTAGCGCAGCCCGTCGTATTCGAATTTCAGCCTCTTCCAGGCGGTCCAGGCGTCGTCTCGCAGCGGAAACGTTGTCGATCCGAGACCCAGAAGGTAGAGCATCATCAGTTCGCTGTAGTTGTCCCAGCGGTAGGGAAGGAAGCCGATCTCAGGCGTCCATCCATGGGGAAGAAGCGCGGTGTCCTCTGACAACCAGGTCCATTCCACGCGATCGAAGATCGACCCTGCAAGCGCATCGATCTCGTCATCCTGGAAGTACTGGCGGCAGCACAGAACCCCACAAAGCAAGATCGTGGTATCGACTGAGGAGACCTCGGCATCCCAGACTCGCTCTCCCGTGGTCACGTTCGCCCAGTGATAGAAGAAGCCGCGATGATGCGGTAGTTTTCCCCAGAGCGTGCGCAATGTGATGACGGCGCGGTCCTGAGCCCAGGCGCGCGGTACGAAGCCTCGCTTCTCGCCGATGCATAGCGCCGTCAATCCAAAGCCGGTAGCTGCAATGCTGCCAACGATTCCCGTGTCGTTGATGTGAACGTTGCAGCGATCTTTCACCAGTCCGGTCTTGGAATCGGCTTGATCCCAAAAGAATTGAAAACTAGCCTTCTCCAGATCGTTGAGAAACTCGTGATCCTCAGGCGAAAGGCCGTTCGGATCCGGCGGGGGTGCTTTCGTGGTCGTTTTGGCGCTTTGCGCGTGAAGCTGGCGGAGAGGTGTGAGCTCTGCCAGCGACAGGGAAGCACTGGCACCCAGGATTTGCTTCACGAAACTACGCCGGGAAGGCCCCTTGTGACGCGTATCTTTCATCCTTGCTAGGACAAATCTTAAATGATCTAGCTGATGCATCAAACCCCAATGTGCCGGCTGTATCCTGAAGGTACATTGCATGACGGGCCATCTTCCGTAAACTAGGCGTGTACGCGATGACGAAGAATAGAAAGATCACGCTGTGGGTGATGCTGACCGTGATTGTGCTTGGGGCGGCAGCTCTGCTTTTCTTTCGTCGCCAGCTTCGGGGGCCGGCAACGATCACAGGCGCGGTTAGCGTGGAGGATGCAGATCCACGGAAACAACTGCCCATCGCCGACGTGGAGATCACAGCACTGAACAACCTGGCCGTTGCTCCCACCAAGTCAGATGCCGCAGGCTACTTTCGACTCACGCTTCGCAAGAGCGTGCTTCGCCGGCAGCCCGTCAAGCTGCAATTTCGCAATCCCAAGTACAAGCCCCTGGACATGGATGCGGCGCCGGATGGCAGGCTCTATCTCGCCAGGCTTGTCCCGTTGCAGAAAGCCTCTCCTGAGGCGCCCAACCGCTCGGCCACGACCGTCAGCAACATTCGTGTGCGCTATTCCATCAAAGCTCTGCGCACGATGAATGTCGCCACAGCTGCCCAGACCTTTGAAGTGGAAAACGTGGCCAACGTGCCCTGCAAGGGCCAACCCCCTTGTTCGCCTGACGGAAGGTGGAAAGCAGCCATCGGCTCCCTGGAACTCGACGCCGGCGGAGGCAACGAATTTCAGAACGCCCGCGTTTCTTGCATCGCTGGCCCTTGCCCCTTCACGAAGATCGAATCGGAGAGATTCTCGAAGGCAAGCCAGAAAATCACAGCCGTGGCGCGCAACTGGTCCGATACTGCCACGTTTCTGGTGGAAGCCGAGGTGGTGCACGTAATGCAGAGCCAGATCGATCACCAGTCGTACCCTGTGATTTTTGGTCCGGCCCTGAACTTTACTCTGCCCGCGAACGCGGAAGGTGTGACGTTACAAGCTGACATTGCTGGGGAGACGATCATTTTTCCGTTGGGTCCGAACCTCTTGCTCAGTTGGGCGAGTTGCACATCCAACCTGAACCGTGACCAGAGCAACATCTATCGTTGTCAGTTGAAGCCGGGATTTCGCTTCCCCTAGGCCAAATGCGCAGGACCGCGGCAACTCGTGCAATTCTGCTGTGTACAATCCTCAATCTGCCCGCGCTTGTTGCTCAAGATTCCGTTCCCTCGTCAAGTCCCAGCGGCACGATTCAGAACATTTCCTTCAGGAGTGACGGCGAAGCTGTGACCATCACGGTCACAACGAGCAAACCAGTGCTTCCTCAATTTGCGAAGCTCGTACATCCGGACCGCCTTGTTGTCGACTTTCCAGGTTTCGCTTTGGCACCAGGCAACCAGGAGACTCCCGTCAACAACGGAGCGGTTCTGGCTGTGCGCGCGTCCTTGTTTCGCTCGAATCCCGCCATGAGTCGCGTCGTTGTCGATCTGAAGCAGCCAGTGGAGACTCAAATAAAGGCCGCTGGTAATACGTTGTGGATCAGGCTTTCTCCGAAAGAAGAATTCGCGGGAGGCCAGCCGACACGCGCGGCGCCCGAAACTCCAGCGGTGAACAACGCCCGATCGGCGCCCGAGAGCTCGTTACCCTCGCCGCCTGCTGTCGGTGTCTTAAAGCAGTCTCGCGCAAAGACCAGTGAATATGAGCTGCTTGATAAGGCTCGAGCACTTACCGTGGACGGCTTGAAAACTCTCGACGAAAAGGTTCAAGCCGGCGATCCTGAAGCCGAGACCATACTCGCGCTTGCCTACCACAGCGCAGTACTTCTGAAAAATGACGAGACCGAGGCCCTGCGTCTGCTCCGTAAAGCTGCGGACAAGGGTTTTTTGCCCGCCGAAGAGTCGCTTGCCATCTTTTGCGCATCCGGCATCGGGATGGAACAACCAGATCCAGGAGAAGCCTTAACGTGGTACACAAAAGCAGCACGACAAGGCTCCATCGATGCAGCCACCAATATCGCGACCATGTACGCCACCGGCAGTGGTGTCCCGCGAGACATAAATGCTGCGATCACATGGTTTCAGCAAGCTGCAGGCGCCGGAGGTGCGACAGCTCAATACAACCTGGCACTCATCTACGGGCGTGGCGACGGCGTTCCGCGCGATGACCAGAAGTCCCTGGACTGGCTGCGCAAGGCAGCCGATCAGGACGTAATCCCCGCTCTTCTGGATCTGGCAAATCGATTCCTCCATCCTGGGGACGGATCGAAGCCTGATGTGCAAGCTGCGATCCTGCGGTATCAACGAGCGGCGGAGCTTGGCGACGGTCTTTCTCAGGCTATCCTGGGAGACATTTTTTCGGCCGGTGTGCTGATTCCTGCTGATTACCCGCAAGCCGTAAAGTGGTATCGATTGTCTGCTGAACAGGGACAGAAGGATGGAGAATTCGGCTTGGCGGTGCGGTACGTACTAGGGCAGGGGCGTCGAGGCTGACCAAGCCGAAGCGTTTCGTTGGTTCAAGGCCGCCGCCGATCAAGGGCACGGCAACGCACAGTACAACGTTGCCAGACTCTACGAAACCGGAAAGGGTATACCCCCCGATCTAACCGCGGCAGTGCACTACTACGAATTGGCTGCACAGCAAGGAGTGGTGAAAGCGCAATATCGACTCGGAGTTTTATTGGCCAAGGGCGAAGGCGTGAAGAGCGACACCGTGTCCGCCTACAAATGGCTGCTCCTGGCGCAGGATTCCGTTCACGACAGCGCCGTGGCGTTAAGCGATCTTCGGAAATCCATGGCAGCCTCCGAGATTGCCGCCGCCGAGCATCAGGTTGATGCGTGGCGCCTTGCCCACAAAGATTCGCCTCGCGAATCACCACCTCACTGATTCTGGAATGGTGCCTCGAATCTGCTCTGGCTTGACCTACGGTGGTGCGAACGCGATGCCAACCTTTCGCTTAGCCACTTGGCGGACGATTGTTGTAGGCTGTTCTACCAGCTCGTCGCCAGCACCCTGATTCTTGCAAAAACACAAAAAACTAAAAGGAATTTCCATCTCCAAGCCATTGACCCCATTTCCCCGACTATCTGTAGTCATGCCCGCCTACAACGAGATGGCGACTCTCGAAGAGATTCTCTCGCGCGTCCAGGCAGTTGGCATCGACAAGGAGATTATTGTTGTGGACGATGGCTCAACCGATGTTTTGGCAGCCTGCTCCGCGATAGGAATCAGGAGCGTCATCGAGATTGTGCGTCACGCTCTCGGCCGATCAGAAGTCACTCCGTGTGATCAGTGACAAGCATTTCGTCCACACGCCGTCTCATCTCCTGGTCAGATGGCCTGCCTTCGCCCTCAATCGAACCGAACTTTGCTACTATGAAGAGTAGACGGTCGGAACTCTTCCGACGCGGTGAGGGCGCGTAGCTCAGTTGGTAGAGCAATGCCCTTTTAAGGCATGGGTCGCAGGTTCGAATCCTGCCGCGCTCACCATATAACCCTCTCCTGCCTCTCATGGAAGTGGCCACTCGGCAGGGAGAACAAATGTTGTTTCACGAAACGAGAAAAGAATCGACTTGACTCCGACCGGCCTTCTCATGGAAGGCGATAGCGCAAGCGTGCGCTTTTTATTCGCCTTTTTTGTCGTGTCGATGAGTGAAATAGAGATTTTTCGTCAACCATAGTGCGGAGACGCTCTCAACTTGCCGCCCTTCGTTGACTTGCCTTATCTCCAGTCCTAAGATTTCGGGCCGTGGTTGGCCAAACCATCTCGCACTACCGCATCATTGAGAAGCTGGGCGGCGGGGGGATGGGAGTCGTTTACAAGGCCGAGGACACGCGCCTAGACCGCTTTGTGGCTCTCAAATTCCTACCCGAAGACGTGGCGCAAGATCGGCAATCTTTGGAGCGATTTCGGCGTGAGGCCAAAGCGGCATCGGCGCTGAACCACCCGAATATATGCACCATCTACGAAATCGGTGAGGAAAATGGGAAAGCTTTCATCGCTATGGAGTTTCTGGATGGCGTGACGCTCCGGCAGACGATCATGGGCAAAGCGCTCGGGATTGAAATGCTGCTTGATCTGGGCATCCAGATTGCCGACGCGCTCGATGCAGCCCACGCCAAGGGGATCATCCATCGCGACATCAAGCCCGCCAACATCTTTGTTACTACCCGCGGGCAAGTGAAAATCCTGGATTTTGGGTTGGCCAAACTGTTCCGCCCCGAGACGACCACGCTCGCCACAGATGTGCCCACTGTCGATGTAGCCGAAGACCTGACCAGTCCAGGAACGACCGTGGGCACGGTTGCCTATATGTCTCCCGAGCAGGTCAAGGGCAAAGATTTGGACCCGCGGACCGATTTGTTCTCCTTCGGAGCGGTCTTGTACGAGATGGCAACCGGCCTGCCCCCGTATCGCGGAGATACCTCGGGGGTAATTTTCGACGCGATCCTGAATCGCGCGCCTGTGCCCGCCGGCAAGCTGAATCCCGATTTGCCACCCAAGCTGGAAGAGATCATCAGCAAGGCCCTGGAGAAGGAGAGGGACGTACGCTGCCAGTAAGCAAGTGAGCTGCGGGCAGACCTGAAACGGTTGAAACGCGATGCGGAGTCGAGCTCAAGAGCGTCCACACTGCCCCAGGTTCCATCCCGCCGCCGAACGTGGCTAATGGTTTCCTCCGCGCTAGCCGTAATCCTTGTGATTGGCGCCGTTCTAGGGCTGAAGTTTCGCCGCAGTCAACAGAGCCCTGCCATTGATTCCATCGCGGTCCTGCCATTTGCGAATGCGGATGCGAACACGGATTATCTCAGTGACGGTATCACCGCTGGGCTGATCCACACACTATCCCGTGTGCCGCAGTTGCGTGTAATGTCGCGAGCCGCCGTATTTCACTACAAAGGGCAGCAGGCCGACCCGCAGAGAGTTGGACGCGATTTGAACGTGGCAGCCGTGCTTACCGGAACGGTCGCGCAACGAGGCGAGAATCTTCACATCGACACGGGACTGGTAGACGTGCGCGACGGCTCGGAATTATGGGGAGAAGGGTACGATCGCAAACTCTCGGAAATCGGAAACCTGCAGCAGGAAATTACCCAAGACATTTCCACCAAGCTGCAGCTGCGGCTTTCTTCCCAGGTGGACAGCGCCCAGGAGAAGATTTCACCGCAGGATTCAGAAACCTATCTGCTCTACCTTCATGGCCGTTACTACCTAGACCACCAGACGACCAAGGATGTTCGCACCGCCATCGACTACTTCCAGCAGGCAATTTCCAGAAATCCAAATTTTGGTCGCGCCTATGCCGGATTGGCAGACGCCCATATCCTCCTGGGTCAGCCTTGGGTTGGTGGTCTTCCTCCGAAACAGGCTTTGCAAGAGGCGAAGACCGCGGCCGAAAATGCTGTAAGGCTATCCAGTGATTTCAGCGAAGCGCACGTCTCACTGGCCCAAGTAATGATGCTCTACGATTGGGACTGGCGCCGCGCCGAAGATGAGTATCAGCGTGCCATTGAGTTGAACCCCAATTCCGCGCAGGCCCACAGCCAATACTCGACGCTCCTGCAGGTTCAAGGCCGCACTGCGGCAGCGGTGCGCGAGGCGGAAAAGGCGGCACAACTCGACCCAAATCTAGGATTTGACGTAGGGTATCCCTACTACACTGCCCGCCAATATGATCAGGCAGAGAAAATATTCCGTCGTTACTCTGATCACGAAGGCCTGGCCTGGGTCTACACGGCTACAGGGCGTTATCCGGGGGCGATCTCCGAAATGAAAGCAGCGGTAGGCGACGGAGCACCGTCAGATACTAATTTGGCAAGCCTGGGACAGGTTTACGCGCGGCAGGGCAAGAAACAGGAGGCGGAAAAGGTCATGGATGAACTTGTGCAGAGATCGAAGAAAACGTATGTGTCTCCCGTTCACTTGGCCACGATATATACAGGACTAGGTGACCGGGAACGTGCGCTCACCGCGCTGGAGCAGGCCTATCAGGAACATGATCCATACATGATTTATCTGAAAGTTTCTCCCCCTCTCGAGTCCCTTCAATCCGAACCGCGTTTTCAGGCCTTGCTGCGCGGCATGAACTTTCCGTAGATGCAGCGTTTGCACATATGGTCGGCGCGTTTCCAGTGAGCCGGTGGCACCGACACTCCAAGCCAGGCACGTTTGGGTGGCAACTGTTGAAACCAAGGCGATAGCACTCAAATTTAGACTGCTTTCGATTCCTTCACATCGAATCGTTCGGCTGGAATCGGAAGATGAGTGTAATCGTGATTTATCGCCAGCGAGACGGATCGAACATTGACCTGCGTGACGTTTCGCTGGTTCTTCCGAACTGTTCTTTCTTCCAGTACTCCACGGGACAAATCAACGCTTAGATGAGTGTTGCGTGAAGCGAGATAGAACTGCGTCGAATTTGGCTATCGGACACCTCGGTCCGAGAGACATGCCCGCTCAGAGATTTCGTGCTGTCAATGTTCCCCCTAACACCGAACTGCTGTGGGGTTTAGAACAGCAGGAAATCGATTCGATCCTAAAGGCAGCGAGACCCCGCCGGTTTTCGGCCAAATCCGTCATCAAGCACCAAGGCGAACCTGCCGACCAACTGTTCTTGTTATGGGAGCGCCGAGCACGTGATTTCTTTGAAACTCACAATGGAAAGAAGCTCAACTTGGAATGGATCACGCCCGGCGAAGTCATTGGCGGAGCTGCCTTGGTATCTCGACCATCCAGATATTTGGTTAGCTCGGAAGCAGTGCTGGACAGTACTGTGCTCGTTTGGGATGGCCCAACCATTCGGGGTCTGATAAGACGTTACCATCAAGTCCTTGAGAATGCACTCTTCCTTGCTTTAGACGGATTCTCTTGGTATGTGGCCACCCACGCTGCCTTAACTTCTCAGACCGCACGAGAGAGGCTTGCCCATATCCTTTCAGTATGCACATCCAGCATCGGACACAAAATCGATGGATGCATTGAAATTGATGTGACCAACGAAGAGTTGGCTCAGGCAGCGAATATCACTCCTTACACTGCCAGCCGCATAATTAACGAATGGCAGAGAATCGGTGCGATTCGCAAAGAGCGTGGGAAAATCCTCCTGCGCTCAGGCAAAGGGCTCTTCCTTCGCGTTGCGTAGAAGCGGGCGATTTCTCAATTGAAGCTATCAGGCCTTATCACAAGCGTGCGCTTTTCCTTCGCCTTTTGTGGGGATGGTGAGTGAAATGGGGATTTATCGCCAATCGAGCTTAATGGGGACCTCTCCACGCACCGAGGTGCATTTTTCTAGGTAGGGCGCTACACTCACGAAAAAGCAGTCAGAAGCGTCAAAGAAGAGAATGAGCTGGAACAGGTTAGCTCTTGCCTCAGTGGTGGTTTTCGTCTTGGCAACGGGTGGTGCAACGGAACTGCTTGCAGAAAGTACTGCGGAGTCTCCAGACTCAGTCCTCAACCACATTCGGAGTCACGTTCAACAACTATTGGTTGGGTCAGGGCCGGAACTTTATCGGAGGCATTTGGAGTCGATCCTTGCACTCTGTGAAGAGAGTGTTTTGAAGCTCAAGTTTGCTGGGCCTGACCGTGAGGCCCAAACAAAAGAGCTGACAGGATACTTAAAAGCGATTGAATCGGGCCTCAACACTGACGATGCGCAGAAGGCCGAAACATACCTTGTGCAAGGAAGAAGATCGCTCAATATTGCGAGACTTTCTCGCAGTGACGACTCCCTGCAACTCTATACCGTAAGTCTTCCAGCGCACTGGCAGCCACAGAAGGCTTATCCGTTGTATGTGCAGCTTCATGGCAGATGGTCAGACCTACCGCTTGCATTGGTCGCCTCGACATTCGGACCGCAAACAGATGCTAGAGAGTCGAACAATGAGGCAATAGTCGTTGTTCCCTCGTTGCGCGGCAATGGTAAGTGGCGTGACGAAAATGGGTCGGAGCCGGACGTCTGGGAAGCAATCGACGATCTGAAAACTTTCGCAAAAATCGACCCCGACCGCCTGTACATCTCAGGCCACTCGTGGGGAGGCGACGATGTGTGGTCAATCGTGCTGCGTACGCCTGATTTGTGGGCTGCTGCTGGAATCATGGCAGGCAGTGCGGCGGGTGTGCCGTCTGAGTTGAAGCTGGTGGCCAATGCGCAAAATGAACCCACCTCTTAATAGTGGATAGCCACCCGTGATCAGCGTCCTGCCGAGACAATCACTAACCAACCCACTGGTGCTTTGCGGCAGGCTCGGGGGCAGTGTTGCGAGAGTCTGGGAGTTTGGGGTTGCTTCGGCGGAGGGCTGCGCCACCTGCCGTCCGCCCAGGAGAGGCTACCCATCGCCAGCAGAAGGAGCGAACTCAATTTGACCAGTGGCATGGCGGAATTTCCATTAAGATCTGCTAAAGATTTAGAGCACACACCTTCAGCTGAGTAGTTTGGCCGGGGTACCATCCACTGCGACAAGGCGTTTGGGTTCGCCTTTGACCCAGATGCGATCGATTTCGATTCGACTCCAGCCGGCGGGCAGAGAGGCGGGATACTTTCTCCAGTCGCCCTCGTCGACGCGAATGCCAGTGAATCCCAGCATCGTGGTCTGCAGAATGGAGCCGAAGTTTGTCAGAAAACAGCCATAGTCCTGAGACGGAGCTTCTCGTATCATTCCAAAAGGCTCAAGCCACACATTTCTCCAGGACTCGTTGAAAAGTTCACCCGCGCGACGCTTTTCGCCGAGGACGGCGGCGGTTGCGGCCATGGCGGCCATGGCAAACCCGATTGGAGCGTCGAACGAGGCCGTTGCGGAGGTCGTGGGCTTTGGCTGTCGCAATTTTTCTTCGTAGTCATGGGTGTTCCGCAGAAGCTCCGGACTCAGAGGCGCAGCGTGCACCGTTAAGAAGTCCATGTGAGCCAAGGAATACTCCCGGCTGGACGGGGAGGGAGGATTGTCATAGGGAAGAACGACTTTCTTCACCCGGTCAATTGGCAGAACTATGGTGTCTCGAATCTGAGCCCATCCACTCGGTACGCTCGCGCCCACCATCTCCGCGCATCGGATCGCAGCCGCAAGCACCATCTTACAGATGAGGTTGACATAAGAATCGTTATTCACATTGAGCACACCTTCGTCGGGGCCCATGATGTGCTGAATCTCGAAACCTCGGTCTGTAACAACTCCGCGGCTTTTGATCCATTCGGCTACGGCCTTCAGGACGGGCCAAGTGCCTTCCTTCAGAAAGCTCTGATCGTTCGTCGCGAGCTGGTACTCCCAGAAGCCTAGGCCGACATCTGGGGTTACGTGTTGCTCAGTCCACCCGGTGGCGGCGAACGTCGGAGTGGTCTCGAAACCACTTGTAGGCGCCGCCTCCCAGGGGAACTGCGCACCACGATATCCGTAAAGAGACGCCTGTCGCTTGGCTGATTCCAATCCTTGAAGCCGGAATTCCAGCAAGGCCCGAGCTGTATCGGGCGCGGTCAATGTGATGGGGAGCAGCGACCAGCTTTCCGTATCCCAGAAGCTGTGGCCGTAATAGTGAGCAAATTGGGATAGCCCAAACGGTGGCATCCCCGTCCTCGTGGAGGGATGAAGGCTCGAGTGTACGTAAAAGAACCCTGCATCGAGCACACGTTGGGCGTCAGTGTCCCCCGTCACTTTCACGCGCGACTGCCAAAGATCGCTCCAAGCCTCACGGTTCTTGTTGCGCAAATGTTCGAACTCGAAAGTCGCGCCCCAGTTCGCGAGCCGAATGGCTTCCAACGGAGGCTCTGGATGGTACAAATCCGAAACCATCGCTGCAATCGTCTGGAAGCGTTTTGGCCGACTGCTCTCCGCTCGTATGAAGAAGGACCTTGTGACGCCCGCCTCGGTCTGGATCGGATCTCGTTTTTGGGCCACTCCGTCTGGGGTGAGAACCAGAAGCGCAATGCCAACTTTGCTGAGGTTGCCGTTACCGACGAAACCACTGACGAGGTCCACTTTGGTTCGCTCCGGAGGCTCCGTCATGTAAACCTGGCATGGCACAGCTTCGCTATTGATGCGCGATGCAAACTCGATCTCCGTGTTGGCGGACGGGTTAATGCGAATTTCTTGGCAGAGCAGGCATGGAATGAAACGCGACACAAGTTGCAGGACTTGGATGTTGAGCGTAACTCCGTTGCCAGGCGCAAAAATCATATCTGTTGTAAGCTCGCCGCAAGTCATATCTAGCGTCTGACGTAGAATCTTCAGTGACTCCGAGTGCTTGAGCAAGCTTGCCCCCTGGACCCGGATGTCGGTTTCGAGCGGGTACGGCGCGGGCGATAGGCTTTCCACTTGAAAACGGCTATGCGCGAATACGAAGCCGCTCACCAGGGTCATCGCCTTGGCTAAAGGGTTCGGGCCAGGGCGAATACCGATCAGTCCGTTGCTCAGGTAAGCCGGATCGAAATTCTTGGAGAAGTCCTCGACTACGAGCGTTGGAATTCTCGCGCTCCCCTCCCCTTGCAGTGACAAGGGGAGCGGAACAGGAGTCTGCTCCAGGTTCGCCCAGGCGTACCGCGAAATCCATGAACCGAAAATGAGACCGGCTGTCCCCTCGACAAAAGATCGCCGAGACAGCTTCATAGTTGAGCTCCCTTTCGGTCCAGATTCTACAAACCACAGTACTTGGTAATGCCAGGAGTGGCGGGGAACCGCAAGGTTTCAGGGAACAGCACACTCAAACGGCGCGACGCTTCGGTCAGTTTGAAGAAAAGGCAAGCCAAAAAGGAACTGCGTGGACTAGTTGCCCCCGCAGTCCCGCAGGCTATGCCGGCGCAGAACCTCGAACTGAGATTACACTCCGTACGAAACTGTTACCACCTCAAGTGCAATCCGAACTGCTGGTTGCGCATCGGCGAGGAAATGTCAGTTATTAGGCCCGCCGACAGGTTGCCGGGTGTCACATCGTTGTTCGGGTTCTGAAGGTTGGTCCGATTGAAGGCATTGAATACCTCCCAGCGGAATTGCAGTCCCAACCGCTCGGTGAATCGGAAAGTCTTGTCCAAGGCCCAGTCGGCCGTGAACAGTCCCGGTCCACGCAGTGAGTTGCGCCCTGCATTACCGAATGTGAAGGGAGCCGGAGTGGTGTAAGCGGCGGAGTTAAACCATTTTGTCCGATCATGCGGCACGCCGGCATAGGGGTCACTTATTTGGTCGGCGCGAAGGTTCATGTCCGCGTTCAGACTCTTGTTGTTGATCGACGGCGAGAAAGGAAGACCACTACTAACGGTCGTGATTCCCGTCCATTCCCAGCCGCCAATAAAAGCATCGAGGGCTCTACTGATATTAGAACCCCAGTGCTGACCGCGTCCGAACGGCAACTGGACGGTATGTCCTAGTGTGAAGATACTGGCCCTGTCGAACACGGCGACGCCGTGATCTCGGCTTGGGTGGTACTGATCCGTATCTGGGCCGAATTCGCCAAAGTTGAGCGCTTTGCCCCAGGTGTAGCTCGAGATAATCGAATAGTTTCGTGAAAAGCGCTTGCTGAATTTGATCTGCAGGGCGTTGTAGCCGCTGTTGCTGCAATCGCATTTTTCG
>Ga0075423_10000735_pt1 | contig 27280 bp, 20 predicted proteins | sample SoiMethybrSBSTD2_FD_80114 | JGI IMG/M metagenome (GOLD analysis project Ga0075423, IMG submission 80114) | Bulk soil microbial communities from a Populus tree surrounding site in Tennessee, USA - Soil MetaG P. TD hybrid SBSTD2 | ecosystem: Environmental > Terrestrial > Soil > Tree plantation... | reverse complement strand
TCCGGGGTCGGTCAAGTACACCACGGACCTGACGCTGGCCAAGGCCATCACCCAGGTGGGGGGGACCACCCCCCTAGCCGCCCCCGGCCGCGTCGAGCTCCTGCGCTCGGAGGGCGATAAAAAGGTGCGAATGCGGATCGACCTTGATAAGATCCTCCGGTCGCCAGAAGATAATCCGGACGTGAAGCTGAGACCCGAAGACATAATCTTTGTGCCCCAGAGGCTCTTCTAGGACCGAAGCGACGACGCAGGGGGAGTCGCGGCCCTCGCGACTCCCCCTGCTCCTGTTCTGTCTTCTCCTCGCCGCCCTCGCGCTCGTCTCACCGCCGATCGCCACCGCCCAGGAAACGACGCCGGGTCAGACTCCGCCGGCTCAGACTCCGCCCGCCCAGATTTCGCCAACCCAGATTCCGTCGGCCCAGACCCCGCCGCCGTTGCCGGCCCAGCCACAGTCGGCGGCGCCGCCGACCCTACAGCAGACGATCACCCCGGTGCTCGGGCCCGACGGCAAACCGTACGTCCCGCCTCAGCCGCCGGGACCTTCGCAGACCCGCATCCCGGGGGCATTCGACACCTCGATCATCCCCACGGGGGCGCCCCGCTTCATATTCACTCCCAGCCTGACGCTGGCCGAGCAGTGGACGGACAACTTTTTCCTCGTCGACCGCGGGCGCACCGAGAACTTCCGGACGAGCCTGGCCCTGGGCTTGGCCCTCTTGATGAACCTGCCGAACACCCAGGGCAGCATCTCCACCAGTCTCGCCGGAGCCTACGACTCGGCGCCGGACACGGAAAACTTCAACTTCTTCCCCAGCTTCCACGCGACGGTGATCCATACCTTCACCCCGCGCCTGAGTCTCACGATCACGGAGGACTTGCGCCGCGACGACGATCCGCTCTTCGCGGACCCCAACGGTCTTCGGCGGAATCGTGAGACCTTCGTCACCAACACGCTGAGCCTGAGCCTCAACTGGCTGGTCGACATCTTCCAGACGCAGCTCTACTACCGAAACCTCCTCTTCTTCTCGGACAGCGGCGACACCATCAGCCACATCATCGGCGGCAACGTGTCGATGCCGGCGGGGGCGCTCAATACCCTGACGGGCGGGTACGAGTTCTCGTTCCACGATACCTCCAGCAACTCCGACTCGTACTCGAACCGGGTCTATGGGATCTTCAGACGGCAGATCGGGACCTTCACCACCGTGGGTGTGTCGTCGTCGTTCGCGTGGAACCACACCACCAGCGATTCGACGATTTTCAACGTCTCCCTGATCGGGTCCCACGGTATTCCCGGCGGGTTCTCGGTCTCGGGCTCGGTCGGCTATGGCCTTTTCGACTCCAGCACCGCGTCCAAGCCTACCCATCTCTTCACGGCCAGCCTCAACGCAAGCTATCAGTTCGCCCGCGGGTTCGTCACGGTCGGCTTCTTCCAGGACGTGCGGCAGACGGCGGAGGAAGGGCAGGACTTCGGCCTCGTCACGACTCGCGCCGCCCGCGGGAGCTTCAGCTACCCGATCACCCCGTTCATCAATGCCAACGTGCACGCCGAGTACTCACGGAATGAGCCGCTCGAGGGCAGCAGCCAGACGATTCCTTCGTCGAGCATCTTGACCGCGGGCGCGAACCTGAGCTGGCAGATCACCAACTGGCTGTCGATGACGTTGGCCTACCTCTACATCGACCGGAAGACGGACCGGGATACGAACATCGGCTCCAACCCCGGAGAGTTCAACCGGAACACCTTCCTCCAGAACTCGACCGAGAATCGCGCCACCGCGACGATCACCGCCACCTTCTAGGCGCGCTGCTCGTCCCCAGTCTACGTAGCTCCAACTGCCACTTGATCAAGCTGCCACGCAGATCTTGCGTGGGGCCATGAATGGCGTAAGGCGTTGATTCGAAGCCCATCTTTACCCCTGAGTCGTTTTGCCACGCAGAATCAGCAGGTTGATGACGAGAATTCCCTATACAGGAAGGGAAATGCCCTTTCTGACAGGATCGAACACACGTTATTTCAATAAGTTACCTTTGATCGGTGCATAAGGCCTTGGCACCTCGATTGCTCCCTCTTTGCGCCGGTCATGTTGAGAGTTTTTCGGCACTACATCCCTCACCTGCCCCTGATTCTCTTCTTCGGGGATCTCGTCGTCCTAGTCGCCGCCTTCCACGTTCCGTGGCTCACGGGTACCTGGATCGCAGAGGGCGCCCTGACCCCGAAGCTGCTGCTCGTCGTGTTGCTGGTGGGGTTCGTTCTCAACCTCGGAGGCCTCTATGACGTGCGCCTCGCGATGGGCCGCCGGGAGCTCCTGGCCCGGCTGCTCACCTGTCAGACCGTGGCGGGGCTCCTGGTCGCGGCGGTGGCCTTCGCAGTCCCAAGCCTGAGGCTGGGGCGGGCGGCGTTCCTGCAGATCGGGGCCGCGACCACGCTCGGACTCATCGCCTGGCGGGCCGCCTGGATCGGGCCGTTCACCCACCGGCGCATCCGCATCCGGGTGCTCGTGCTCGGCACGGGAGCCATCGGCAAGGTCATCGCGGGGCTGGTCGAGACCGGCGCCCGGCCCTTCTCCATCGTCGGCTTCCTCGACGACAACCCCAACGCCCCCGAGACGGTACCCGAGCCCTACGCGCTCCTCGGCAAGATCCAGGACCTCCCGGCCCTGGTGGAGGAGACGCGCCCGGACCTGATCGTGGTGGCCCAGATGAACCGACGGGGCAACTTCCCCGCGAAGGCGCTCATCGACTGCCGCATGCGCGGCATCCAGGTCGAGGATTGGCCGACCTTCTACGAGAAGGAGACGGGCAAGATCCTCGTCACCGACCTCCGGCCGAGCTGGCTGATCTTCTCCGACGGCTTCGTGAAGACGCCGCGGACCGAGATCGTCAAGCGACTGGTCGACGTGGGCCTGTCGCTCACCGGCCTCATGCTCGCGCTGCCCGTGATGGCGGTCGTCGCGCTTGCGATCAAGATGGAATCGCGGGGCCCGGCCCTGTTCCGCCAGCCCCGGCTGGGGCAGAACGGCCGCGTGTTCATCCTCAACAAATTCCGGTCGATGCGCGAGGACGCCGAGAAGGACACGGGGCCGGTGTGGGCCCAGCAGCGGGATCCTCGCGTCACCCGGGTGGGGGCATTCCTCCGGAAGACCCGCCTGGACGAGCTGCCGCAGCTGTTCAACGTCCTCGTCGGAGACATGAGCTTCATCGGCCCGCGGCCTGAGCGGCCCGAGTTCGTCTACGAGCTGCAGAAGCAGATTCCGTTCTACATGGAGCGGCTCTCGGTGAAGCCTGGCATCACAGGCTGGGCCCAGGTGAGATATCGCTACGGCGCCTCCGTGGAGGATGCGCTGGAGAAGCTCCAGTACGACCTCTACTACATCAAGAATCTGTCGCTGTTCCTGGACCTCCTGATCCTCATCAACACCATCCAGGTGGTTCTGTTTGCGCGGGGGCGCTGAGGCCATGACGGCCCGCCGGACAACCGCACGAGGAGATCGACGCTGATGAACAACGTGCAAGTCCTCAAGCAGATTGCCCTCTCGGTGTTCGCGCGCCGGAAGAAATGGGTGCTGCTCGTGTCGCTGCTGGGCGTCGTGGTCTTCATGCCCATCGCCTACGTGACGTCCAAGGAGCCGCCGCGGCACCGCACAATCTCCACGATTCTCATGGAGACCCGGCCGGACCGGGCGCCCCTCTTCCAGGAATTCTCGCCCTTCCGACCTCTCGACGTGCAGCTGGCGATCCTGAAGAGCCGCAGCCTCTCCGAGGCGGTGATCGAATCGCTGCCCCGCAACTCCGTCGACGACCTCGTGCAGAACCCATACAGCGTCGACTACAACCTCGAGTTTCAGAACTGGATCCGGCGGCTTCGCGGCGAGGAGATCGTGGTCGAGAGCCCGCAGCGCCGCGCCCTGAACGAGCTCCGGGCCTCGCGCGTGAAGTTCCGCCCCCTCGGCGAGTCCGGGATCGTCGAGATCACCGCGGAGGCGTCGCAGCCGCGGGTCGCCATGGACATCGCCAACACCTACATCGAAGTCCTGGTGTCGCGCACCCGGTCGTTCAACGTCGAGGACTCGAAGACCACGCGTGAGTTCCTCGAGCAGCAGCAGGCGCAGATCGGTAAGACCCTCAATGGCGCCGAGGAGGCGATGCGGCAGTTCACGAACGCGCGGGGCGGCGTCCGCATCCCCGCGCGCCACGCCGAGGCGGTGCAGCGGCTGGGCCAGCTCGAGAACACGTATGCCGAGGTGGTGTCCAACAAGAACATGGCCCAGAGCCGCCTTTCCGCGCTCAAGTCCAAGATCGACGTCCTGCCCCCGGCCTCAGTGGCGGTGGCCAAGCCCGCAACGGCGCCGGGCGGCCCCTCCGCCCAGCGAGTGGGGCGGCTCCGCGCCAAGCTCCAGACGCTGGAGACTCAGCTCCTCGAGTACCAGACCCAGTACACCGACGAGCATCCGCGAGTGCTCACCGTGAAGCGCCAGATCGCCGATGTGCAAAAGGAACTCGGGGATGCGGTGAAGGAGACCACGCCGGTGCCCACCGCCGGCAGCACCGTGCCCGCTCCGGACCGCTCCGCCTTCGCCGACACCATGGCCGCCCTGGAGACGTCCAGCCTGTCGCTGAACGCCCAGGAGGAGGCGCTGCGTGAGCAGATCAACACCTTGAAGAAGAGCCTCACCGGTCTCTCGCGGGACGAGCTCGAGTACACCAAGCTCGCCACCGACGTGGACTCGAACCGCCGCCTGCACGCCATGCTCTCCGAGAAGCTGTCCGCGGCGCGCATCCGCGAGCAGGGCGAGATGAAGGTCGTCAAGGTCATCGACCCGCCGAGCGTGCCCGTGCCGGCGGTGAACCAGAAGCGCATCCGCTTCCTCGGCGTGGCCCTCGGGCTCGCGCTCTTCATCGGGCTGGGCGTGCCCGCGGCTGTCGAGTACTTCAACCGTCCCATCGAGACCGACGAGGACGTGCGCAACCTCACTGGGCTGCCCGTGCTCGCGAGCATTCCCCGGGTGCGGTCACGCCGCTCGATGTTCATGGTGAGCGGCGGCCAGCCGGATGACGTGAGCCAGGAGGAGTATTTCCTCTTCGTGGAGGCCTTCCGCCGCCTCCGCGTGGAGATCCAGCTGCTCGGCCGGGAGACCCCCATGCGGCGCATCATGATCGCGAGCGCCCTGCCCGGCGAGGGCAAGTCCACCGTGGTGGTGAACCTTGGTCTCGTCTTCGGCGAGGTGGGCAAGCACGTCATCATCGCCGACGCCGACTTCCACCGCCCCACCCTGCACCGGACGCTCAAGACACCCAACGCCAAGGGCTTCTCCGACCTCCTCGCCGGAACCGGCGACCTCCGCGAGGCGATGAGCCCCGTCGCCGAGGGCGTCTGGCTCACCCCGCGGGGGGCCTCGTCGACGGCGCTGACCCGCACCGGGTTGGGCTCGGCGCGACTGCCCGAGGTGCTCGACTCCATGTCGGTGGAGGCGGAGTTCGTGCTGCTCGACTCCTCCCCGATCTTGCTCATCCCCGACAACCTCTACATGGCCGCGGCCACCGACGGGGTCATCCTCGTCTGCCAGGCCGGCCTGACGCGGCCCCGGGACTTCCTGCGCGCGAAGAGCATCATCGAGAAGTCCGGCACGCCGATCCTGGGCGTGGTGCTGAACCAGGTCTCGGTCCGGAAGGTCAACCAGTACTACAGCTACTACCGCGCCTACGCCAAGGCCGACACCAAGGCCTGAGAGGAGATCGCTCGTGAACCACTGGAGCAAGCAGCTGAAGGAAAAGCTCGACGCGCGGACCGCCCGCGTGTCCATCGTCGGGATGGGCTACGTCGGGCTGTCGCTCGCGGTCGAGCTGGCGAAGGGCGGCCTCACCGTCCGCGGCATCGACCTCGATCTGGAGCGGGTCAATCTCCTCAACCGGGGCGAGAGCTACCTCGTGGACGTGGCCGCCGACACCCTCGCCCCCCTCGTCGCCGCGGGCACCCTGTCTGCCACCACGAGCTTCGAGGACGCGGAGTCCGCGGACGCCATCGTGATCTGCGTGCCCACGCCGCTCCGGAAGGGGAAGGAACCGGACATCTCGTTCATCCTCTCGGCGGTGGAGAACCTGCTGCCCCGCCTCCGCCAGGGGCAGCTCATGGTGCTCGAGAGCACGACGTTCCCCGGGACCACCGAGGAGGTCGTCCAGCCCCGCATCGAGTCCCTCGGCCGGGTGATCGGCGACGACTACTTCCTGGCCTTCTCGCCCGAGCGCGTCGACCCGGGGAACAAGCGCTTCACCACCGCCAACATCCCCAAGGTGGTCGGGGGCGTGACCGCCGAGTGCACGGAGCTGGCCGCCGCCCTCTACGGCCACGTGACCTCGAGCGTGTTCCGGGCGACCAGCCCGCGGGTGGCCGAGACCGCCAAGCTCCTGGAAAACACGTTCCGCAGCGTCAACATCGCGCTCGCCAACGAGCTGGCCCTCGCCTGCCGCAAGATCGGGGTCGACCCCTGGGAGGTCATCGACGCCGCGGCCACCAAGCCGTTCGGCTTCATGCCGTTCTATCCAGGGCCCGGGATCGGCGGCCACTGCATCCCGGTGGACCCGCTCTATCTCTCCTGGAAGATCCGCCTGACCGGGTACGAGGCCCAGTTCATCGGCCTCGCCGACCAGATCAACCGCAACATGCCGGAGCACGTCGTGACGCTGGTGAGCGACTCGCTCAACGAGCGCGCCAAGGCGATCCGGGGCTCGTCGGTGCTCGTCATGGGCATCACGTACAAGGCGGACGTCAACGACATCCGTGAGTCGCCCGCGCTCGAGATCATCGAGATGCTGGCGAAGAAGGGCGCGCGGGTGTCGTATGCCGATCCGTTCACGCCTCAGCTCGCTCTCGACGGGCACAAGCTCACCGCGGTCACCCCGACCCCGGAGGCGCTGGCCGCCGCCGATTGCGTACTCATTCTCACGAACCACTCGAGCTTCGACTATGCCGCGATCGCCGACCGGGCCTCCCTGGTCGTCGACACCCGCAACGCGCTGAAGCGCTACCGGGGCTCGAAGAAGTCAATCATCACGCTCTGAGAGGTCGCCATGGCAATCGCTCTCGTGACCGGCGGTGCTGGATTCATCGGCTCCCACCTCGTCGATGCCTTGCTCGAGCAGGGCGTGGACGTGCGGGTGCTCGATAACCTCTCTACAGGCTCCCTTCGCAACCTTCAGGCGGGTCCGGAGCGCGCCACGCCTCCCCACCGTACCGGGCGCCGGATCGAGCTGATGATCGGCGATGTCCGCGACGACAAGCTCGCCCGCAAGGCGATGCGACACGTGGACTGCGTCTATCATCTCGCCGGACTGCCGCCGGGTGCGGTCGCGGGTGGGCACGGCGAGGTCCATACCGTGAACGTGCAGGGCACGCTCAACGTGCTCCAGGCCGCGGCCACGGAGGGCGTGGGCCGTGTCGTTTTCGGGTCGTGCGCGTCCATCTACGGCGGGACCGAGGGCGGCCCGATCGCGGAGGACCGGCCGGCCCTGCCCGTGTCCGTCTTCGGCGCCTCCAAGCTCGCCGCCGAGATCTACTGCCGGGCCTATCATGCGTCCCGCCACATCGAGACCGTGCTGCTCCGCTACTTCAACGTGTACGGGCCCCGCCAGAACGCCGTGCTCCACGGGGCCTTCATGCCCGGTCTCATCGAGACGCTGCGCCGGGGCCGTCGCCCCTCGCTCGCCGGCGACGGTCGCGCCGGGCAGGACTTCCTCTTCGTGGACGACGCGGTGTCGGCCACCCTCGCGGCGGGACAGCAGCCCCGCGCGGCCGGCCGGGCCATCAACGTGGGCTCGGGGCAGCTCATCACCGCCCTCGAGGTTCTCGGCATCCTGAACCGTCTCCTCCGCACCGACGCGGTGCCCCGGCAGGGCCGTCCCCGCCTGGAGCCGCCCGCGCCCACGCGCGCCGACATCACGCTGGCCGCCGATCTCCTCGGCTGGTCGCCGCGGGTGTCGGTGGTCAGCGGCCTCGCGCATACCGTCCAGTTCTTCGCCGAGGCCGAGCAGCACGAGGAGGGGCTGCTCGCCGAGGTCGGGACGCATGAAGAACGCGCTGACTTTTGACGTCGAGGAGTACTTCCACGCCGAAGCCTTCGCCCGGGTCCTGCGGCCCGAGGAATGGCCCACGCTGGAAAGTCGGGTGACGCGCTCCACCGAGCGCCTCCTCGACATCCTCGACCGCGAGCGCGTTCGGGCGACGTTCTTCGTCCTGGGCTGGGTGGCGGAGCGCCATCCCGCCCTCGTGCGGGAGATCGCCTCGCTCGGCCACGAGATCGCCTGTCACGGCTACGGGCACCGGATGATCCAGCACCTCTCGCGCCCGGAATTCGAGCGCGACGTGACCCGGGCCAAGCGAGCGCTCGAGGACGCGGTCGGCCGTCCCGTGCTGGGCTACCGCGCGCCCACGTTCTCGATCATGCGCGCGACGCTGTGGAGCCTCGACGTCCTGGTCGAGGCGGGCTTTCGCTACGACTCGAGCATTTTCCCGGTGGTGCACGATCGTTACGGCATCCCCGACGCCCCACGCTTCCCCCACCGGCTGAAGACGCCCAGCGGCGGCGAGATCACCGAGTTCCCGATGTCGACGGTGATGCTCCTCGGGCGGCGCCTGCCCGTGGCGGGCGGCGGCTACTTCCGCCTCTTCCCGTACCGCGTGACTCGGCGGGCAATCGCCCGCATCAACGGCGAGCGGCAGCCCGCCATGGTGTACCTCCACCCGTGGGAGATCGACCCCGATCAGCCCCGCCTCCCCGTGGGTCCGCTCACCCGTTTTCGGCACCTGGTGAACGTGGGCAAGACGGAGTCGCGGCTTCGCCGGCTGATCGCCGAGCTGTCCTTCGCGCCGGCCTCCGAGGTGCTCACGGAGACCGGGCTCCTCGCGATCGGGGACGTCCGGTGAGGATCGTCGCGGTCGTCGGAGCGCGGCCGAACTTCGTCAAGATCGCGCCGCTGCTCGCCGAGCTGCGCCTCTATCCGGAAGCCGAGGTCACGCTGGTGCACACCGGGCAGCACTACGATCTCCAGATGTCCGAGTCGTTCTTCGCCAACCTGGAGATCCCCGCGCCTGACGTGAACCTCGAGGCGCGCGCGGACACCGCGGTGGGCCAGACCGCCGAGATCATGCGCCGCCTGGAGCCCGTGCTGCTGGAGCGGAAGCCCGACTGGGTGGTGGTGGTGGGCGACGTCACCTCTACCCTGGCCGCGGCCCTGACCGCGGTGCGCCTCGGCGTGCCCGTCGCGCACGTCGAGGCCGGCCTCCGGAGCGGTGACCGTACCATGCCGGAGGAGATCAACCGGATCATCACCGACGCGGTCTCCGACGCCCTGTTCACCACCGAGCCCGCGGGGAACGAGAACCTCGCGCGCGAGGGGGTGGACCCGCGCCGGGTGCACTTCGTGGGCAACGTGATGATCGACACCCTCTTCCGGTACCGCGAGCAGGCGCGGGGGTCCGCGGTGCTGACCACGCTCGGCCTGGTCCCGGGCGCCTACGCCGCGCTCACGCTCCATCGCCCGAGCAATGTCGACACGCCGGAGGCGCTCGGACGCATGATGGAGGCCATCAGCCGCGTGCAGGCGGAGATCCCGGTCGTCTTTCCGGTGCACCCGCGGACGCGGGCCCGGCTCGAGTCGCTGCGCGGCGGCCTGCCCGCTCAGCCGGGGCTGCGGCTGATCGAGCCCCTGCCCTACCTCGATTTCGTGCAGCTGATGGCGAGCGCGCGCTGCGTGCTCACCGACTCCGGCGGTATCCAGGAAGAGACCACCGCCCTCGGCGTGCCGTGCATCACCCTCCGCGAAAACACGGAGCGCCCGATCACGACGACCCGTGGCACCAATCGGATCGTGGGGGTGGAGCCCGCCGCCATCTTCGCGGCGTGGCGTGACGTGGCGGGCGGGCGGTGGCCGGCGGGAGAGCTTCCCGAGCTATGGGACGGCAAGGCGGCCGAGCGCATCGTCCGCGTGCTACTCCACGGTCCCACTCGCTGACCAGTCGCTCAACGGGAGCCCGAATGGAGATCCGAGACCTCGTCGAGGACACGCCGGAATGGGACGCCTTCGTCCGCGCCAGCGGCGCCGGCAGCCCGTTCCACCTGCTGGCGTGGAAGCGCGCGGTGGAGACCGCGTTCGGGCTCAAGCCCCACTACCTCATGGCCGCCCGCGGCGGCGGGATCGAGGGCGTGCTGCCGCTCTTCGAGGTGCGCGGCCTTCTCGGCGGGCGCGCGCTGATCTCCGTGCCCTACGCGGTCTACGGCGGGATCTGCGCCGAGGCTCCCGCGGTCCGGGAGGCACTGCTCGCCGCGGCCACGGAGCGCGCGCGCCGGGTGCGCGCGGGTTACGTCGAGCTCCGGCATCGGAGCGGTCAGGAGATGGACCTTCCCACCAAGTCGCTCTACGTCTCCTTCTCCCGGCCGATCTCGAAGTCCGAGGAGGAGAACCTCGAGGCGATCCCCCGCAAGCAGCGCCGGATGACCCGGCAGGGCGCCAAGCACGGGCTGCGCGCCGAGCTGGGGATGCAGCGCCTCGACGCGTTCTACGAGATCTACGCCGCGAGCATGCACAACCTGGGCTCGCCCGTGTTTCCCCGGCGGCTCTTCCACGCGCTGGTGTCCGAGTTCGGCAAAGAGTGCGAGCTCCTGACGGTGTGGCGTAACGACCAGATGCTCGCCGGCGTGCTGACCCTCCTCTACGAGGACCAGGTCCTGCCCTACTACGGCGGAGCGCTGCGCGCGGGTCTCCAGTACGCGGTCAACGACTTCATGTACTGGGAGCTCATGTGCCACGTGGCGGGGGCCGGTTACCGCGTCTTCGACTTCGGTCGGAGCCGCGAGGGCACCGGGCCTTACAACTTCAAGCGTCACTGGGGCTTCGAGCCGCGTCCGCTGCCCTATCAGTACGCCTTGCTCGATGGGGCGACCATGCCGAACATGAGCCCCTCAAACCCGAAGATGCGGCTCGCGGTGGAGGCGTGGAAGCGCCTACCCCTGGCGGTCACGAAGCGGGCCGGCCCCTTCTTGACCCGATTCTTGCCCTGAGGGGGTGGCACAGAACCTGCAGTTATCGCCCATCTGACGCGTATTTAGGACTAAAGCTCCCGAAGTTAGGGGGCGGAGACAGGGACCTCTACCAAATATGAAGATCCTGATGCTCGGCCGCTGGCTCCCCCTGGCCCGCCGGGGTGGGGATGCCACGAGAGAGCAGCGGCTCGCCCGGCAGCTCGGCCGCAGCCACCGGCTGACCCTGGCCTTCGTGACCGATGAGCCCAATCCCGCCGGCGCGATCTCAGCCCTGCGCGCCGAGTTCAGCGACCTCGAGTTCGCGGTGGTCACGCGAGGGTGGAAGACCCTTTCCAGCGCGGTGAGCCTCGCCACCGGCAGCTCGGCGACCATGGCCTACGCGCGTTCCACCGCGCTCGCCACCCGTCTTCGCGATCGCCTCCGTGCGGACACCTACGATGCGATCTGCGTGACGTCGTCGAGCATGATCCAGTACGCGCTCGACGCCGATCCCGCCGTCCCCATCGTGATGGACTTCGCCGAGGTCGACTCCCGCTGGTGGCTGCGCCAGGCCCGCGAGCGGTCCTTCCCCGGGGCGAACTTCTATCGCACCGAGGCGGCCCGGCTTCGTCTCGCCGAGGCCGCGATGGCCCGGCGGGCCGTCCGCTCGGCGGTCTCCAGCGCCAGCGCGGCGCGCTGGGTCGACACGCCGACGGGCTCGCCTCCGGTGGTGGTGCCGAGCGGCGTGGACGTCGACTACTTCATTCCCGCCCTGCGCATGCCGGGCACCCCGATCGTGCTGTTCCTGAGCCCGCTCGAGTGCGAGGCGGATGTCCAGGCGGCGGCCGGCTTCTGCCGTGAGGTCGCGCCGGCGACGCGCCAGCGCCATCCCAGCGCGCGCTTCGTCGTGGTCGGCCGCAACCTGCCGCTCTCGGCGCGCGATCTCGCGCGCGTCCACGGCGTGGAGGTGCACGAGCACGTCGCCGACCCGCGCCCGCTCCTGCATCGGGCCACGCTGGCGGTGGCGCCGCTGCCGGCGGGGGCGAGTCCGCCCACCGCGATTCTCGAGGCGATGTGCGCCGGCCTGCCCGTGGTGACCACGGCCGCCACCGCCGATGATCTCGGCGCGCGGCCCGGCGCCGACCTGCTCGTCGGACCCACCGCGGAGGCCTGCGGCGAGCCGATCGCCCAGCTGCTCGCCAATCCCACGCTTCGCGCCGAGATGGGCGGCCGCGCCGCCGCGTTCGTCCGCGCCCGGTTCGCGTGGGACGTGATCACGGCGCGGCTGGTGGAAATGGTGGAGAAGGCGGCGCCGCTCCTGCCGTCGGCCGGCGCGGGCAACGGGCTCGCCGCGAAGGCGGATCTCGCCTGATCCCATGCGCCTGCTCATGCTCGCCCACCGCATTCCCTATCCCCCGCACACGGGGGACAAGGTGCGGGCCTACCGGGTCGCCCGACATCTCGCCGCGCGCCACGATCTCACGCTGGGCTTTGTCATCGACGACGCGGCGGATCGGGCGGGGCTGGACGCCCTGCGCGAGTCCGTGCCGGATCTCGAGTGGGGCGGGCTCTGGAAGCCCACCGCGCTCGCCCGCGGGGCGGCGGCGCTCGCCGCCGGTCGCTCGCTCAGCATCGCGTACTTCCGCTCCCGCCGCCTCGCGCGCCGCGTCCGGCACCGGCTCGGGGGCGGCGGCTATGACGCGATCTACGTGTCCTCCTCGCCCATGGCCGACTACGTACGCGGAGCCGGTCTCCCCGTGGTCATGGATTTCGTGGACGTGGACTCGGACAAGTGGACGCAATATGCGGGGGCGCAGCGCGCCCCACGTTCCTGGGCGTACCGGCTGGAAGGCCGGCGGCTGCGGGCCTTCGAGGCGGAGGCGGTGCGGTGGGGCCACCGCTGCATCCTGGCCACCGCGGCCGAGGAGACGCTACTGCAAAGCTTCGCCCCCTGGGCTCGCACCGCGGTGATTCCCAACGGTGTAGATCTGGACGGCTACGCACCTCCCGCGGACGCGCCCACCGTGATCTTCACGGGGGCGATGGACTATCTGCCGAACGTGGACGCGGTCGAGCACTTCTGCGGCGACATCTTCCCCGCGGTGCGCCGCGCGCTGCCCGGCGCTCGCTTCCTCATCGTGGGCCTCAATCCCGCGCCGGGCGTCCGCCGCCTCGCCGAGCGTCCCGGCGTGACCGTGACCGGGGCGGTGCCCGATGTGCGTCCGTACTATCGCCAGTCGGCGGTGTGCGTGGCCCCGCTGCGAATCGCGCGCGGGATTCAGAACAAGGTGCTCCAGTCGATGGCGCTGGGCGTGCCGGTGGTGGCGACCAGCGCGGCCGCACGCGGGCTCGAGACCCGGCCGCAGGAGCACTTGCTCGTGGAGGACGATCCCGCCCGCTTCGCCGCCGCGGTGGTCGGGCTCCTCTCTGACGGCGACGCGCGCCGCCGGCTCGCCGGGCGTGCCCGCGCGTTCGTGGAGCACCAGCACGCGTGGCCGGCCCTGCTCGAGCGCGTCGAGGCTCTCGTGATCGATGCCGTCGGCCGCCGATCGGACGCCTCCCCCGCGCGCTCGCCGATCGGCGGCGCCCCGGGCATGGAGGTCCCCCGCTCGTGAGCCTCCGAATCCGGCGCGTCGAGACCGAAGCCGAGTTTCAGGCTCTCGCCGGGGTCTGGACCGATCTCGCCGAGCGCGGCGGCCAGACGTCGCCGTTCCTGAGCCATGACTGGTTCGCCTGCTGCTGGCCGGCGGTGGGGCCCGATCGTCGTCCGGAGGTGCTCCTCGTCGAGGACGGAGGGCAGCCGATCGCCGCGGTGCCACTCATGCGCTGGAAGGAGCGGCAGCGCGGGATGCCGGTGCGCCGTCTCGCGCTGCTCGAGTGTCCGGACACGCCGTTCATCGATGTCCTGCTCGGGGGCCCCGCGCGTCCGATCGCGATGGCGCTCGTCGAGCACCTGGCGGCCCGGCGCGACTGGGACGTGGCGAGCCTGCAGAAGCTGCCCGCCGCCTCGCCGATGCTCAAGGAGCTCGAGGCCGCGCTTCCCGGGCGGCTGCCCTGGCGGCGCGCCGAGGCCTCGCTCTCGCCCTACCTGACCCTCGCCGGCGACTGGGACGCTTTCTGGAAGGGCACGAGCCAGCGCTTCAAGAAGACCTACCGCAACATCCAGAACCGGCTGGAGCGCGCCGGCGCCGTGCGCATCGAAGAGCATCACGAGGTGGATGTCGACGGCCCGCTGTTCGCGGAGCTCCTCGAGCTCAGCCGCCGCAGCTGGAAGGGCGACCGCGGCGTGGCCATCGCGACGATGCCGAACATGCACGGCTTCTTCGCCGCGCTCACCCGCCGCGCCTCCGCCCGCGGATGGCTCGCCCTGTGGACGCTGCGCCTCGACGGCGCGCTCGTGGCCATGGAGTATCAGCTGCGCCACGCCGGCCGGGTCAACGCCCTTCGCGCCGACTTCGATCCCGGGCTCCGCGAGGTCTCGCCGGGGAGCGCCCTCAGCTTCGCCATCGCGCGCACGCTCTTCGAGCGCGGGGGCGTGCACGAGTACGACATGGGCCCCGGCCTCAACGAGTACAAGCTGCGCTGGGCCACCGGCACGCACGAGGGCACGCATCTGATGGTGTACCGGCCCACGGCCTACGGCCGGCTGCTCCACATCCTCGACACGCGCGTCCGGCCCGCCGTGCGCCGCGTCCGCGAGCGTCTCGGATGAGCCTCCTCGGCGGCGTCATCCATCGCGAGCACGGCCGTCCCGTCGGGGCCCCCCTCCTCGAGGCCATGGCGGCGCGCGTGCCCGGCGCCGGCCCGCCGTTCACGCTGACGTCCGGAAGCGTCGGATTCGTGGTCGGGGCGACCGGCAAGGCGCCCAAGCGGTATCAGAACGCGATCGCTGCGGCCGACCTGGATCTGGTGAACCTCCGCGAGCTGCGCGCGCTCACCGGCCTCACCTCCGGGTGCGATGTGCTGGGCCGCCTCTACGAGCTCGAGGGGTGGCAGGGACTGCTTCGCCACCTGCGCGGCGCCTTTGCGGTCGCGCTCTGGGATCGGCGCCAGGACACGCTCTGGCTGGGCGTGGACCACTTCGGGATTAAGTCGCTCTACTACACCACCACGCCCGACGGCCTCGCCTTCGCCACCCGGCCGAGCGCGCTGCTCGCGCTGCCCGGCGTGACTCCCGAGGCCGACCCGCAGGCGGTGTACGACTATCTGAACATCCGTGTGGTGACCGCCCCCGCCTCGATCTGGAAGGGCGTGAAGCGCCTGCCCCCGGGTCATCTGCTCACCGTTCGCGCGGGCGCGGTCAGCGTCGAGCAGTACTGGGACCTCGAGTATCCCGAGCGCCGCATCGGGCTGCGCGAGGCGATGGCGGCCACGGCGCGGCACGTGGAGGAGGCGGTGGGGGCGGCGCTCGGCGGGGGCCCCGCCAAGGAAACCGGCGCGTTCCTCTCCGGCGGCACCGACAGCAGCACCGTGCTCGGCTACATGTCTCGCCTCACCGGCGAGCGAGTGCCCGCCTTCTCCATCGGCTTCCACGAGGAGCGGTTCGACGAGATGCACTACGCCGACATGGCGGCCCGGCACTTCAACGCCGGGCACGAGAAGCACGTCGTGACGCCCGATGAGGCCCTCGCGGCGATGCCCGCGATCGTCGACACGTACGACGAGCCGTTCGGCAACAACTCCGCGCTCGGCACCTATCTCTGCGCCCGCCTCGCTCGCGAGCACGGGGTGCGCCGTCTCCTCGCCGGCGACGGCGGCGACGAGATCTTCGGCGGCAACGAGCGCTACGCGAGCGACCGCGTGTTCTCCCGCTATCACCGCATCCCCGCCCTGGCTCGCCGCGGCGTCATCGAGCCGCTGCTGGGCATGCTGCCGGAGCGGGGCGTGGTGGGCAAGGCGCGCCGCTACGTGCGCCGCGCGCAGCTCTCGACGGCCCGGCGGCTGTACTCGTATTCGTTCTACCTCGCCCAGGAGGGCCGCGGCCTGCTCGCGCCCGACCTTCTCGCGACGGTCGATCCGGATGGACCGTGGCGCGTGGTGGAGGGCCACTTCGACGGCGCCCACGCGAGCAGCGAGCTGAACCGCATCATGTACCTGGACATGAAGGTCACCCTCGGCGACAACGACCTCGTCAAGGTGACGCGCACCGCCGAGCTGGCCGGGATCGGCGTCCGCTTTCCCTTTCTCGACCGGCCGCTCGTCGAGTTCACCGCCACGCTGCCCGCCGACTTCAAGGTGCGGGGGCTGGAGAAGCGGTATCTCTTCAAGCGCGCCTTCCGGTCGCTGCTCCCCACGGAGATCCTCGCCAAGCGGAAGCACGGCTTCGGGATCCCCACGAGCGACTGGCTGAAGGGGCATGCGGGCTTCCGCGAGCTGACGCGCGAGAGTCTGCTCTCGTCGTGGGGGCGCGGGCTCGGCTACTTCCGGCCCGGCGCGATCGAGCGCCTGCTCGCGCTGCACGAGGCGGACTCGACGCCCTACTACGGCGATCAGGTCTGGACGGCGATGATGCTCCACCTCTGGCACCGGCGTCACCTGGAGGGCCGCGCGCTGTGACGGCCGCCCGCCGCCCCTCGCTCGTGCGCCTGGCCGCCTCCGGCCTGCACCACACCGGCCTGCTCGCGCCCCTGAGCCGGGCGGTGGGCTACGCGCGGCGTACGCCCGCGTTCCCGATCCTCACCTATCACCGGGTGAACGACGACGCGGATCCTTTCTTCAGCGCGCTGCCCACCGCCGTGTTCGAGCGGCAGATGCGGCACGTGGCACGGAACTACCGCGTGCTGCCGGTCGAGGAGCTGGTCGAGCGGCTCGAGCGCGGCGGCCTGCCGCGGAACGCCCTCGCCATCACCTTCGACGATGGCTACCGCGACAATCTCACGCACGCCGCGCCCATCCTCGCGCGGCTGGGGCTTCCCGCGACGATCTTCCTCGCGACGGGCTTCATCGGGACCGCGGAGGTACCCTGGTTCGACCGTCTCGCCCAGGGCCTCAAGAAGAGCGCGGCCACGACGGTGCGCACGCCCTGGAACGAAGCGCTGGAGCTTGCGGACGTCCCTGCCCGCCTGCGCGCCATGGGACGCGCGCTCGAGCACCTCAAGCGCCTCCCCGACGAGGAGCGCCACCGTCAGCTCGAGACGCTTCTCGGGTCGCTGGGCGTTACCGACCAGCGCACGTTCAAGAACCTCATGCTGTCCTGGGACGACGTCCACGCCCTGCGCGGCCTCGGCTTCACCATCGGCGCGCACACCGTCAACCACCCGATCCTGTCGCGGGTGAGCCCGCAGCGCGCATGGACGGAGATCCTCGGCGCGCGCACCATGATCGAGTCGGCCTGTGGCACCGCCCCCCGTGCGTTCGCCTATCCCAACGGCGGCGCCGAGGATTACACCGAGACCGTGAAGGGGCTCGTACGCGAAGCCGGGTTCACCTGCGCGGTGACCACCCGCTTCGGCCTCAACACCCCGAACACCAATCCCTGGGAGCTGCGCCGGGGCGGACCGTGGGAGCACCATCTGCCCACGTTCGCGCTCAAGCTCACGTGGTACCGGCTTTCACAGCTCGACTAGGGCACGGAGAGAGACCCCCCATGTGCGGAATCGTCGGCTACGTCGGAGAGCGGAACGCCACCGAGGTCATCCTCGACGGTCTCAAGCGCCTGGAGTATCGCGGGTATGACTCCGCGGGGCTCGCCGTGCTCGACGGAGACGCCCTGCTGATCCGCCGCAGCCCGGGCAAGATCGGGAACCTCGAGGCACGGCTCGGCATCGAGCCCGCGACCGGTGGCATCGGTCTCGGCCATACCCGTTGGGCGACGCACGGACGGCCCTCGGAGGCCAACTCGCATCCCCACGCCGACTGCACGGGCGGGCTCGTCGTCGTCCACAATGGCATCATCGAGAACTACGCGACGCTCAAGCAGCGCCTGCTCGCGGAGGGTCACCACTTCCGCTCGGAGACCGATACCGAGGTCATCGCGCATCTGCTGGAGGAGCGACTCCGCGCCGGGCTCGACCTGCGCGAGGCCTGCCGGGCCGTGCTGGCCGAGCTGCGGGGCGCCTATGCCATCGCGGTCCTGTCGAGCCGCCACCCCGACGAGATGGTGGCGGCCAAGCTGGGCGCCGGCAGCGTGGTGGTGGGGCTGGGCCGGAACGAGACCTACCTCGCCTCCGACATCCCCGCCATCCTTCCGTACACGCGGGAGGTCGTCATCCTCGAGGACGGTGAGGTGGCGCGGATCACCCGCGCCGGGCTGGAGCTCCTGACTCTCGACGGACGCCGCGTCGAGCGGGCGCCCTCGCGCATCGACTGGGACGCCGCCATGGTCCAGAAGGGTGGTTACCGGCACTTCATGCTCAAGGAGATTCACGAGCAGCCGCGCGCGGTGGCCGACACCCTGCGGGGCCGGTTGCTGGTGGACGGCGCGGCGGTCTCGCTGCCCGAAGCGCACCTCGACGCGGGCCTCGCCAATCGTCTCGAGCGCGTGGTCATCGTCGCCTGCGGCACGTCCTATCATGCGGGCTTGGTCGGGCGGTTCATGATCGAGCGCCTCGCCGGTCTGCCCGCCGAGGTGGACATCGCCTCGGAGTTCCGCTACCGCGATCTCGTCCTCGATCACCGAACACTCGTGATCGCGATCTCGCAGTCGGGCGAAACCGCCGACACCCTGGGCGCGGTCAAGGCGGCGCGGGCCCGGCAGGCGCCCGTGCTGGCCATCACCAACGTGGTGGGCTCGGCCATCGCGCGTGAGGCCACCGGGGTCGTCTACACGCACGCGGGGCCGGAGATCGGCGTGGCCTCGACCAAGACCTTCACCACGACCATCACCGCCTGCTACCTTGTCGCGCTCGCCCTCGGCGAGCAGCGCGGCTATCTGTCCGACGCAGACGCGCGCAAGCGCGCGGAGGAGATCCTCGAAGCGCCGCGGTTCATCGAGGAGGCGCTCGCGGTGGACGGCCAGGTGGCGGCGCTCGCCCGCGACCTCGCGCGCTATCCGAACTTCCTGTACCTGGGACGGGGCCTGCACTTTCCCCTGGCCCTCGAGGGCGCCCTCAAGCTCAAGGAGATCTCCTATATCCACGCCGAGGGGTATGCCGCGGGCGAGATGAAGCATGGGCCCATCGCCCTCATCGACGAGAATATGCCCGTGGTGGCCCTGGTCCCGCGCGACAGTACCTACGAGCGCATGATGGGGAACCTCCAGGAGGTGCGGGCTCGCGATGGTCGGGTGATCGCGATCTGCCATCCCGGCGATCACGAGGTGAGCCAGATCGCCCACGCCGCGGTGACGGTTCCGGCGGCTCCAGACCTCGTGGCGCCCCTCGTGTCCGCGGTGCCCCTGCAGCTCTTCGCCTACCATGTGGCGGCCCTCCGCGGGCTCGACGTGGACCAGCCGCGGAATCTCGCCAAGAGCGTCACCGTCGAATGAGCGAGCCCCTCGAGACGCTACCCGGGGTGACGGCGGGCGCGGAGAGCTCCGCGCGGCCGCTAGTGAGCGTCATCGTCACCTTCTACAACCAGGCGGCCTTCGTCCGGCCGACGCTGGCGAGCGTCCTCGCCCAGGACTATTCGCCGATGGAGGTGATCGTCGTCGACGACGGATCCACCGATGACACGGCGGGCGCCTGCGCGGCCTTCGCGGGCCGGGTGCGCTACGTCCGGCGGGTCAACGGAGGGCCCTCCGCGGCCAGGAACGAGGGGGTGCGGCACGCCCGGGGCTCCCTCCTCGCGTTCCTCGACGGCGACGACCTGTGGGATGCTGGAAAGATCACGATCCAGGTGGACACCGCGCTCCGCTGTCCCGAGGCGGGGATGATCGTGGTGGACGGCGTGATGGTCTCCGAGCAGGAGATCCTTCGGCCCACCCTCTTCGGCCGATGGCTTGAGAGTCGCCTCATGGAGTCGCAGGGATTCCTGGTGACGGAATGCCACGACCAGTTCGTGGGGGCTTGCCTCGTGACCACACCCTCGCAGGTCATGGTCCGCCAGGACGTGTTCAGGAGCGTTGGCTCGTGGAACGAGTCCATTCGGCTGACCGGAGACCACGAGCTGTACGTCCGGGTCACCATGCGTTATCCCGTGGCGTTCATCGGCGCGCGCCTGATGCGCTATCGCTACACGCCGTCGAGCCTGTCGGGCCCCCAGGCCCTCCGGGGGTTTCGCTGGGGCCTGGAGCGTGTGACGATGCTGCGGTCGCACCGCGACGAGGCGCCGGGACACCGGTGCAACACGGTGGGGCGGCAGCTGAGCCGGACGGTCGATGAGCTGGCGCGCGACGCCTATCACCGAAGCCCGACGAGCGGGAGGCGGTGGGCGGCGGCGCTCCTCTGCCGACTGGCATGGCACAGCCGGCGCCCCGACCGCGTCCTCCCCTATCTCGTCGCGCTGTCCGTGCCCGAGAGCATGCAGCGCCTCGCCGCCCGGACGGTGCGAGGCCGCATGTCGGCTCCGGGCGCGGCGGGCGGGGCTCGCGATCCGGAGGGGACGTGACTCCAGTGATGGATGCCACGTCCCGCCGGACGGCGCCGCTGGTCACGGTGGTGATCACGGTCTACAAGCGCGCGGAGTTTCTCCGCGAGGCGATCGACAGCGTGCTCGCCCAGACGTTCCAGGACTTCGAGTTCATCCTGGTGGAGGATGGCTCCCACGTGGCGGAGCGCATCGCCCAGGAGTACGGGGGACGGCTTCGCTACATATGGCAGGAGCATCAGGGCGTCTCCAAGGCGCGGAACGCGGGCGCCGCCATGGGATCGGCGCCGTGGATCGCCTGGCTTGACGACGACGACCTCTGGCTCCCGGAAAAGCTCGAGCGTCAGCTGAGCGCGGCAAAGGCGGCGCCGGACGTGGCCCTCCTGCACACCGACCACCTGTTCAGGGAGATCGACGGCTCGGAGCGGCCGGGGCCGCGCCTGACCCCTTCGGAGCAGGTGCCGAGCGGCTGGGTGAGCCGGGCCCTCTTCCTCAACAACTTCATCATCACCAGCTCCACCCTCGTCCGTCGCGAGGCCTTCGAGGCGGTGGGAGGATTCGACGTGTCGCTCCGGCTGGTGGAGGACTATGACCTCTGGATGCGGATCTCGCGGCGCTTCCCGGTGATGTTCGTGCCCGAGCGCCTGACCATCTATCGGGTGCACGGCGCCAACATGACGCGGCAGGGCGATCTCCGCGATGCCCTGGCCTCGGTCCAGGCGCTCCACGGCATGCTCGCGAAGGATCCCGGGCTCGAGGCGGCGGTGGGCCGCGACGCGGTCGCCCGGCGCTTCCACCGCTCCTACGCGTACTCGGGGTTTACGCACTACTACCGCGGTCACTACGCCACCGCCCGCAAGCACATGCTCGCGGCGTGGCGGTGGAAGCCGTCGGACGTTCGCCTGCTCGTGTACGCCGCGCTTTGCACGATGGGGTCCCGGGGCCGCGGTGTGGCCCGAGCGATGTGGCGGCGACGGCCGGGAGACGGGCCGACTCCGTCGGCGGAGCAAGGGGGAGCGTGAGCATGCAGGCGATCCGCGAGCTACTCCACCACTCGTACCTGATCTTGAGCTTCGCCCGCCGGGACGTGCGAGCCCGCTACAAGCAGACCGCGCTCGGCGCCGCCTGGGCGGTACTGCAGCCGCTGTCCCTGATGATCGTGTTCACGCTCGTCTTCGATCGAGTGGCGCGCATCCCGACCGACGGGACCCCCTACCCGATCTTCTCGTACAGCGCGCTCATCTTCTGGGCCTTCTTCTCCACGTCGATGACCCAGGGCACGCTGGCGATGACGGCGAACTCGAACCTGGTCAGGAAGATCTACTTCCCCCGGGAGACGCTGCTCCTCGCCGTGCTCCTGTCGGCGAGCCTCGACCTCGCCATCGCGTGCGTCATGCTGGCGGTGCTCATGGTGATGTACGGGATCACCGTCACCTGGGCGGTGCTCTGGGTGCCCGTGCTCCTCGCGGTGCAGGTGCTCTTCACCTTCGCGCTGGTGTGCCTGACCTCGGCGGTGCACGTGTACTTCCGGGACATCGGTCACGCCCTGACCCTGGGGCTGCAGCTGTGGATGTTCGCCACCCCGGTGGCGTACCCGATGTCGGTCGTCCCCGAGGCGGTGCGCCCTCTGTACCTGCTGAATCCGATGGCGCCCCTCATCGACGGCTATCGGCGGGCCATCATCTACGGGCAGAGCCCGGATCTGGCTCGTATCGGGGTGGTGTTGGCCTGCGTGCTGGTCTTGATGACGCTGACCTATCTCGGCTTCAAGCGGGCCGAGCGAACCTTTGCCGACGTCATCTAGGGGAGCCTCGTGAGCGACATCGTCCTCGGCTTCGACCAGGTGTCCAAGCGCTACCGCCTCCGGCGGGGCTGGCATTTCTCGTCGGTGGGCGAAGCGATCGGGCGCCTGCGGCGCCGGGTCCGCGCCGGCGACGGCACCTCGCCCGACTTTTTCTGGGCGCTGCGCGACGTGACGTTCCAGATCCGGCGCGGCGAGTCGGTGGGCCTCATCGGATCGAACGGAGCCGGCAAGAGCACGACGCTGAAGATCCTGTCGCGGGTCACCGTGCCCACCATGGGGAAGTTCTCCGCGGTGGGGAAGATCGGGGCCCTCATCGAGGTGGGCGCGGGCTTCCATTTCGACCTCACCGGGCGCGAGAACGTGTACCTCAACGGGGCGATCATGGGGATGAGCCGCCGCGAGGTCGAGTCGAAGTTCGACAGCATCGTGAGCTTCGCGGAGATCGAGCGGTTCATCGACACGCCTATCAAGTACTACTCGTCGGGCATGGCGGTGCGTCTTGGCTTCGCGGTGGCGGCGCACATCAATCCCGACATTCTCCTCGTGGACGAGGTCCTCGCGGTCGGGGACGCGGCGTTCCAGGCGAAGTGCCTGAACAAGCTCGCCGAGCTGCGGGAGCAGGCCAAGACCATCGTGCTCGTGTCCCACAACATGACCAACATCATCCAGCACTGCAATCGGGTGGTGTGGCTCGACCGGGGCACCGTCCGCGCGGTGGGCGATCCGGAGACGATCGTGGAGGAATATCTGCGCGCGGTGAGCCCATCCGCCCCCGCGACGCGTAGCGCGGACTCCATGATCGACGGCGACGCGCCGGTCCGCATCGTGTCCGTGGTGGCGCGGAACCACCGGGGCGAGAGCAATGAGCCCCTCGTCTACGGCGCGAGCGCGAGCCTCGAGGTGGAGTACGAGGTGGTCGGCCCGGTGGTGGACCCGGTGCTCGGCATCACGTTCGAGAACGCCAACGGCCAGGCGCTGGGAGGCCTCACCTCGCGCTTCGCGGGCATGAAGCTGGACGTCTCCCAGCCGCGGGGCACGGTACGGCTGGTGCTCGACCCGGTGATCTTCACGCGCGGGCTGTACAAGCTCAGCGTCTCGCTGCAGGACGAGCGCCTCCAGCGCTTCTACGACGTGTGGTCGCGCTCCACCACGTTCTCGGTCGAGGGGCCGAGCCTGGCCTCGCGGGAGGTCTCGGGCCACGTGATCTACCCCCACCGGTGGCATCAGGAGGCCCGCTGAGGCGACGTCATGGCCGGGCTCGTGGGGATCTTTCGTCCAGGCGGGCTCACCGCGGATGACCGGCGCACGGTCCCGCGGCTGGCCCGGGGTCTGGACTACACGGGCGTCTCGGACGTGGACACCTGGAGCGACGCCGCACTCTGCGTGGCGCGGGTGCAACATCCGGACGACGTGCCCGAGCCCGTCGCCCAGCGGGCCGATCTCGACGCCACCCTGTTCTTCGACGGATCGATGGCCGACGAGCCCGCGTCGGGTCGCGGTCCCGCCGCCTGGTGTCTCGATCTCTACGCGGACCAGGGCGCCGAGGGCCTGGCCAAAGTGAACGGACAGTTCAACGTGATCCTGTCGGATCGCCGCCGGCGCACCCTGCTCCTGGCGAACGATCGCTTCGCCTCTCGGCCGCTCTACTATCACGCCACGCCCGAGCGTGTGATCTGGAGCAATCAGGTCCGCGGGCTCCTCGCCCCCGACGTGCCGCGGCGGCTGTGCGAAGCCGGCATGCATCAGGTCTTCGTGTTCCAGACCATCCTCGATGAGCGGACGCTGCTCGAGGACGTCCGGACGCTCCCTCCCGCCGGGGTGATGACGTTTCAGCACGGACGCGTGCGGGTGGCGCGGTACTGGGAGCTGCGATACCGGGACGCCGCGCCACGCTCCGCTGACCGATACGCCGAGGAGCTCGCCGAGACACTCCGGGGCGCGGTCGGGCGAAACCTCCGCTCGGCGAAGCGCGTCGGCCTGCTGCTTAGCGGAGGCCTCGACTCCCGCGCCATCCTCGCATGCTCGCCGGTGTCACTCGCGGCGGTGACGATCGCCGACTCGGAGAATATCGAGGTGGCCGTAGCCCGTCGCCTGGCCGAGACTCGCGACCTCGCGTTCACCTTCATCCGCCGGGATGCGGACTACTATTCGGGTCTCGTGGATCTGGGCGCCGCGCTGGGAGACGGCGCCAGCCGCTTCGACAACGCGCATTTCGGCAGGCTACGCGAGGCCCTGGGAAGTTCCGTCAGCGGGCTCGCCACGGGGTACGGCTTCGACCTGCTGCTGAAGGGGGCCGCCCTTCCCAAGCGCCGACGTCACCTGCTCGGCTGGCCCGTCAACCGCCACCGGCTGGTCGACCCGGGCGCCCGTCCCTCGCCCAGGGCCCTCGTCGACGTGGTGCTCGACACGCAGGGCGACTGCCTGTGGCATCACCCTGTCCTGCCGAGGCTCTTTCGCGGCCGGGAATTCTCCCGCCTCGAGGAGAGCGTGCGCAGTGTGGTGGCCGGAATCCTCGAGCGCGCGGAGGCTCACGCGCCCGATCCCGTGCGCCGCTGCGAGTTCGTGCGCATGAACATGTTGGCCACCCGGTTCAACGCGTTCCTGAACGTTCTGAGCATCCGCCACTTCTATCGGGACCACACCGTCGCCTTCGACAACGAGGTGCTCGAGCGGCATCTGGATCTTCCGAGCGCCTTGAGGCTGGACGGGATCGTCTACAAGCGCGCGCTTCATCTCCTCGATCCGGCCATCGCCTCGGTGCCAGACGCCAACACCGGTCTGCCGCCCCGCACGCACTATCTCGTCGAGCACGCGCGCACCCGAGCCCGGCTCGCGGCGTCGCGGGTGAGCGGGCGGCCGGCGGGGGATCTCGCGGGTCCCCAGGGCTCGTGGCCACGCATGGACGAGCTGATCCGGCGGCGTCCGTCCCTGGCCGGCCGGATCGCCGACGTCATCGGGGACGATGCCGCGCTGCCGAGCGACCTTCTCGATGTCCGGAGCCTCAAGGCGGTGCTCGCCGATCATCTGGCCGGCCGGGCCGACTCGACGTGGCCGCTGCTCCTCACCCTGTCCTTCGGCACCTGGTACCGGCGCACCGTCACGGCGGAGGCCGCTAAATGAAGATCGCGGTCATCCTGGGCGGTTTTCCAAAGCTCTCCGAGACGTTCATCCTGCGCCACATCACCGGACTGCTCGACCTCGGGCACGACGTGGACATCTACGCCCGGCGCAATCCGCGCGAGGAGCTCGTCCAGCCCGAGATCGACTGGTACCGCCTCCGGGAGCGCACGCACTACTTCGAGGTACCGGAGGGGCGGGGGGCCCGCGTCCGCCGCGCCGTCACCACGTTCCTCCGCCACCTGCCCCGCCATCCCCTTGCGATGCTGCGCGCGGTGCGCCCGCGGCCCGGGCAGTCGCACTATCAGCGGCTGAACAACGTGATGTTCGTGGCGCCCTTCCTCGGCCGCCGCTACGACGCCATCTTGTGCTACTGGGGCGGGAACGGCATCGACTTCATCGTGCTCAAGGACGTCTTCCCGGACACGCGCTTCGTCACCCGGTTCGGCGGCGACGACTATGCGATCGGCGACGAGCAGGGCCCGGAGGCGCTGGCCGGGCTCCGCACGCGCGGCGATGCCTTCATCGTCCAGACGGACTACTACGGCCGGGCCACGCTCCGCCGGTACGGATTCGAGGACGACCGGATCGTCACGTACCCGCACGTCATCGGCGTCCGGACCATCCCGTTCCGCGAGCGTGGCCCGGCCGGCGACCCGCTCCGGCTCGTCACGGTGGCGCGCCTCGTGGAGAAGAAGGGGCTCGACATCGGGATCCGGGCCGTCGACGCGTTCGGGCGCGCCAATCCCCGGCGGGGGGTGGAGTACCGCATCATCGGAGACGGGCCCCTCGCCGACGAGCTCGGCGCGCTGATCAAGTCGCTGGGCGCCGAGTCGTGGATCCATCTCATGGGGGCGATGGCCACTCCCGACGTGCTGCGATACGTGTCGGAGTCGGACATCTTCCTCCTGCCGAGCCTCATGGAGCAGGCCGGGTACGTTTTGCTGGAGGCCCAGGCCACGGGCATCCCCATCGTCGCTACCAAGGTCGGCGGCGTCCCGGAGATGGTGCGCGAGGGGCGCTCGGCCGTCCTGGTGCCCGCCGGCGACGCGGGGGCCATCACCGCGGCGTTGCAGGAGCTCGTGAGCCACCCCGAGCGCTGGGCCGCCATGGGCCGCGAGGGCCGCGAGCACGTGGAGACCCGGCACGACCTGGACCGGCTGAAGCCCCGCCTGGCGGAGATCCTCGGGGGCCGCGCATGAAGGTCTCCCAGGCGGTCGGCGCGCGGACGCCCGTGCCGGTGGCGTTCATCGAGAGCAGCATCGGCCTCTCGGGCTCGACGATGAGCTTGTCGGTCCTCGTCCGGCGGCTCGATCGCGAGCGGTTCGAGCCGCATGTCGTCGTCGCCCGCGACGATCAGGGCGAGTATGTGCGGGAGATGGCGGGCCTGGTCGCGGAGCGCATCGCGCCCCGGCCCTGGGCCGCGACGCGGCCCTCCAGGCCGGGCAAGGTCGCGGCGCTCCGAGATCTCCTCTGGGTGACGATCCCCTACGCCAATGCCCTGCGCCGCTTCATCCGGCGACATGGGATCCGGCTCGTCCACCAGAACAACGGCTTCGACGTGGCGGCGATCCTGGCCGCCCGCTGCAGCGGCATCCCCCTGGTCGCGTATCAGCGGGGGCGCGAGTGGAACTCGTCGCTGGTCCGCCGCCTCGCCCCCCTGGCCGCGCGCTACATCGCGAATTCCCAGGTCACGCGCGAGAACCTGCTCGAGCTGGGCATTCCCCCCTCGCGGGTGAACGTCGTGTATCCGCCCATCGACCTCGAGACGTTCGACGCCGATCGCCCCGCCGTTCCCGAGCTTCGGCGGCCGGCCTTCGGCATCCCCGCGCAGGCGCCGTGCGTCGGCATCGTGGGCCAGCTCCAGGAGTGGAAGGGC
>Ga0075423_10000734_pt1 | contig 27284 bp, 27 predicted proteins | sample SoiMethybrSBSTD2_FD_80114 | JGI IMG/M metagenome (GOLD analysis project Ga0075423, IMG submission 80114) | Bulk soil microbial communities from a Populus tree surrounding site in Tennessee, USA - Soil MetaG P. TD hybrid SBSTD2 | ecosystem: Environmental > Terrestrial > Soil > Tree plantation... | reverse complement strand
GTGGATCGTCGTAGGGCTGATGACCAGCTGGTTGATCAGCTTCGTGATGAAGGACGGCGGCTATGGGCGAATCTGGGACGCGATGCTTGGTCTTGCCGGGAGTGGCGCGGCAAGCACGGTCGCCTCGGCGTTCGGTGCTTCCTCGGAAGCGGGAAGGGGCGTGATGGCCGTTGCCGCGTTGGTCGGAGCGGCTCTCCTAATCGTGCTCCAGCGCAACATCTGGCCGTTGCGCAGGCTTAGAAACGAGATTCTGAGATGATTTGGCTGGAGTGGCTCGGTCTCTCGGCGGCAGTTCTCGTGGCTTTTGTCGTGTCCTCATGGATGTCGTCTTCCCTGAGAGGAGCGCGACGGGGGAAGTGGCGCTACTGAAGTCCATGAGGGTTAGCGGTGAGAGGACGCGGATGCTGACGGCAGGGTCCCGGCCGATCACCGTCGAATCACGAGTGGACGAAACGATCACCTGCCATCCCGAGCACGTTCCCAATCTTCGTTCAGGGGGATCTCTCCACGTACTCGCTCGGGGCAGCTCTACGCGACCGATCCCGGGCTGACGTCGCTTGGAACGCGGCGCGACGTGAGGAGAGTCGCAAGCTGTTGGCTCGGCAGTTGTGCGCGCTCGCAGCCTTTCGCGCGGCGGGCTACTACCGGCGATTTTTACGTTCGGTCATCACCAGCGCTTTCGGCGTGAGGCTGAAGCCTGACGCGATCGTCGTCCGAGCCGCCGTCGAAATCGATCGGATGTGCCACGCGTTCTCCTGACTCCGCCGCAAAACGCTGCGAGGCCTGATGGTACCAGCTATGGCCTCGACTTGATTCCGCCTCCGGCGTATGCTCCGGTGCGATGCAAGCAAGGGGTCGCATTGTCCTGGCCCTTGCGGACTGGTCGTCGGTCGAAATCCGCGCTCCGCCGCTTGCCTGATTCGCCGCCTGATTCGCCGCGCGCAGTAGCCCCCCACGTTCCGACCTCGCGTTCAGAACGCTCCTCGAGCAACAGGAGAGGGGAGGCAACAATGAACTCTTTCGCTTCAATCCGGTTTTCAACCGTTGCCCGCTGCATGTTGGCTCTCGCGTTGTTGATCGCTCCACAGTCAATTCAGGCCGAAGCTACTTGGCAAGCTACTGCCGGTGCCCAGAGCAGCGACATGGGAAGGCAGGCGCTGGCTTTCCTCGTCAATGAACTTTGGATTCACGCCGGCGACAGCATCACCTGGACATTTCCCACGCCAGAGATCCACACGGTGACCTTCCTGAAACAAGACACTACTCCGCAGCAGGTCCGACCGGCTCGCCCAGGCGCTGGAGGGGGCTGTCCAGGGACCACCCCCGACGGCTCTAGCTTCGGCGGCTCCACGTGCGTGACCTCGCCCGAATTGGTGAACGGGCAGACGTATACGGTGCATTTCCCGACGGCCGGCAACTTCAAGCTCGTCTGCCTAGTTCATCCGAGCATGACCGGAACGGTTCACGTTCTTCCTCTGTCGCAGAATCTTCCCTTTGATCAGGCTTTCTATGACCGAGAAGCGAGTAGGGAGCAAGCGGAGCTCCTTTCCGACGGCGCGCGCCTGGAGGGCCTGGGTACCGCTACGGCCCAGCGAACTTCCGAAAATGAGGTTACCGTCGGCATCGGCGAGATCGCGGCGACCGGGGGCGGAGCTCAGATCGTATCGGTCATGCGCTTCCTGCCGGGAACCACCGTTGTCCGGGTTGGAGACACCGTGGAGTGGACCAATCTGGACCCGGAGACGCCGCATACCGTCACGTTCGGAGCCGAGCCTGCCAACCCGGTTCCTCCTTCGGCGGGGGTCGGCACGGATTCGGATGGGGCCGAGCACGCAGTACTTGGTGCGCCTGGCGGCAACTTGCACTCAGGGTTTCTTGTCGCGGCACCCCAAGAGAGGCGCGGGCTTGCACAGTCGCCTCTCGCCGTCAATCGGTTTCGGGTGACGTTCACATCGCCAGGCACCTTCGATTACTTCTGTGCTCTCCATGATGATCTGGGAATGGTGGCGAGGGTGATCGTTCACAAATGAGGCAGCGATTTTTCGGCGCGTGCCTGGTCATCCTCGCACTTGTGCTGGGCGAGTACGGATGGGCTGCCTCGGGGCCAAAGAGTGAGCCCGACGCGTCGCACGCGCCTCGGTCTGGGCCGACATACAGGGGCGGGCTGGTGACGCCGCCCCTGCTCAAACCAGGATTCACGCTGACCGATACCGCCGGCGCTCCGTTTGATTTCCGGGAAAAGACCCGGGGGAGCGTGACGCTGCTCTTCTTCGGCTATACCCACTGCCCGGATCAGTGCCCACTCCACATGGCGAATATCGCTGCGGGCCTCAAGAAGATGCCCAAAGATGTTTCGGATCAAGTCAAAGTGGTTTTCGTTACGACTGATCCTTCGCGTGATAGCCCAAAGGCACTCCGAGCCTGGCTCGACCGTTTTGACGAACGCTTTATCGGCCTCACGGGAACCGACGCCGCGATCGACGGAGCTCAAAAGGCTGCGGGACTACCTGCGGCCAGAAAGACAGCGCTCGCGGCCGGAGACTATGCGGTTGCCCATGCGTCATTTGTCGTCGCTTACACGAAAGACAATCTGGGCCACCTGATCTACCCGAGCGGGGTTACGCAACAGGACTGGACACACGATCTGCCCCGTCTAGTCAACGAGGCTTGGTCGAGCCGCTGAGATCCAAAACGTTTCGGCTGAAACGGGTTTCGTTTATCAGCCGAGCCTAAGGCCGCTCCGAAAAAGCTTTCAAAGGCTACGGCGTCTTCACTTGGCGCGACACCTTCGCCCGCATGCGCTCGAGCTCCTGAGCGAGGAAGGCGAGCGGTGACCGGCGAGCCCTGAGTGCTCGGGCACGGGCAGCCCCGCGACGCCGAGCCTCCCCCCCACCAATCGCGCGGCGCGACGCACCGTCTCGCCACGACGTGATCAACCTCAAAACCGCGAAGGCGCTCGGCCTGACCATCCCGCCCTCGCTGCTGCTGCGGGCGGATCAGGTAATGGAATGAAGCGCCGCGCATTCGTGACTGGCCTGGGAGCCGTGCCCGCCGCGCCACGCATACCGCAGCAGGCAGTGCGTCAGCGGGCTAGCGTTCGAGCGACTCCACGAACGCCTTCAGCGTCGGACCCCACTTCGCCCACTCCACTCCGGTCGCGGAATGGCCGAAGTCCGTATCGATCTCGAAGTACTTCGCGTCGACGCCCGCCTTCGCGAGCTTGTCCATCACATCGGGCGCGATCGACGGCGGAAACAGCTTGTCCGAGCGCGAGATCACGTAGAGCACTTTCGCGCGGATCTTCGAGAAATCCTTCTCGGCGTTGTACCGGACGGCGGCGCGGCGCATCGTGACCATCGAGTTCGGATCGAACTCCTTCGCCCACGGCTCGGCGCGCCGGCGGATCTCCGCGTCGCGCTCGGCCTGCGTCGGAAACTTCTCGGCGAGGATCTCGTTCCACCCGTAGCGCGTCAGCGTCTCGATGCGCAGCGTCGTCAGCGTGTCGGGAATCCCACCGCGGTCGTAATGCCAGCCGCCGTTCCAGTTCGGGTCTTTCGCAAACCGGTCGACGAGCTCCTGGACATCCGATTCCTTGCCGCTGCCCCTCGGCGCCGTGATCACGGCCGCGATGCCAGCCATATCATCCGGATACGACACCGACCACTGGAAGGCCTGGTAGCCGCCGTACGACGGGCCGACGACCGCGACGAGGCGGTGCACGCCGAGCCCGCGCAACAGCGTTCGCTGCGCCGTCACGATGTCGTGCATCGAGATCTCGGGGAAGTCCGGCCCGTAGCGCTTGCCCGTCGCCGGATTGATGCTGGCCGGCGCGGTCGACCCATACGACGACCCGAGCACGTTGCTGGAGACCACGAAGTACTTGTTCGTGTCGATCGCCTTGCCGGGGCCGATCAGCGTGTCCCATCCGCCCGGTGCACGGTCGGTCGGCGAGTACTTCCCGGCCATGTGCTGGCCGCCCGTGCCGCCGTGCGTGACGAGGATCGCGTTGCGACCATCCGGCGCCAGCCGTCCATAGGTCTCGAACGCGAGCGTCATCTCCGGCAGCGTCTTGCCGTTCTGCAGGCGGAAGCCGTAGGTCGTGAACGTGCGCTTGACGACGCCGTCGAGCGAGCCACTGTCGGCAACCAGCGCCGAGCCGTTGCCGCGGGGCGGGGCGGTGGTGCAGCCGGTGGCGCCGATGACGAGACCAAGCAGCAGGGCGAGCAGGCGGATGGCCATGGCGAGCCTCCTCTTGGAAAGGCCAGGGGAGAATCGCGCGAAGCATCTGCGTAAGCAAGCACGTTTTCTGCGCGTGTGTTACTAGTGCGCCTTGCTCATCTCGTTCGTCCGGCCTACCATCCCGGCAGCCAGGAGGCGGTGGATGAATCGCCGCGCCTTCGTGACTGGCCTTGGAGCCGTGCTCGCCGCGCCGGTCGCCGCCGAGGCGCAGTCGGGGGCAAGGTTCATCGCATCGGCTATCTTTCATCATCGGCAACTGTCTTCGAGCCCTTTCCGCCATGGTTTGCGGGAACTCGGCTACATCGAGGGCCAGAATCTCGCGATCGAAGCTCGGCTTGCGGCAGGCAAGATCGACCGGCTTCCTGCACTCGCCGCCGAACTAATTAGGGCGCGCGTGGACGTGATTGCGGCTGTGAGCCCGCCAGCAATTGAGGCGGCGAAGAGGGCGACAACAGCGATCCCCATCGTCATGGCTTTTATCTCAGTGGACCCGGTGCGGAGCGGCTTCGTCGATAGTCTGAGCCGACCTGGTGGCAACATCACCGGCGTGGCGATGATCGCTGACGACATCGCCGGGAAGCGGCTTGCGCTGCTCAAGGAAATGGTGCCGACTGCGACCCGCATTGCGCTTCTGGCCCAGGTGAATCATTCGTCGAGTGTGAGTCAGCCAAAGCGGCTAGAGAAACCGCAAAGGCTCTGGGCGTCGAGCTTCAGATCGTGGAAGCGCGCGATTCCCGCGACTATGAGGCGGCCCTCGGCGCCATTACGAAAACCACTCCCGGCGTTTTCATTCTCGCGAACCCAACATTTTTCGACGATCGAGAGCGCCTCGCCGCAGTTGCCGTACGACACCGGCTCGCGACTCTCTGCGAGTGGGGTCAAATGGCAGAGGCCGGCTGCCTCATGTCCTATGGTCCGAATATCTCGGACCTTTACCGTCGCGTCGGCATATACGTGGACAAAATTCTCAAAGGCGCAAAGCCCGCCGATCTCCCCGTCGAGCAGCCAACAAAGTTCGAGCTTGTCATCAATCTCAAGACCGCCCGCGCGCTCGGCCTCACGATCCCGCCGTCGCTGTTGCTGCGGGCGCATCAGGTGGTTGAGTAGGCAAGCCTCCTTGACATAGCTAGGGGGCGGTGCTTCCATCTGCGCCACCGTCGGACCGGCTGCCCTGGGTAGGAGGAAGCTATGGCACACCAGGAAAGCTCGCAGGTCGGGAATCGTCGAGCGTTTCTCAAGGTGATGGCGGGCGCGGCGACTGGTGTCGCCGCCGGCGGGATCCCGGCCATGGTCGCGGCGCAGAAGGCCCCCAACTTTCCGAAAGGTACGCGGCTCAACATCCTGGAATGGGTGAGCTTCGTGCCCGCTTCCGACGTCGAGTTCAAGCGTCTCGCGGCCGAGTTCGGCAAGCTGGCCGGGGTCGAGGTCACCGTCGATCAGATCAACATGAACGATCTGAATCCGCGGATCGCGTCGGCCATCGAGACCAAGTCGGGCCCCGACATCATCATGATGATCGCCAACTGGGCGCATCTTTACGCCGACGGTCTCGCCGACGTTGACGACGTGGCCGAGGAGATCGCCAAGCGCGATGGCGCCTACTACGAGGTCAACCGGCGAAGCAACTTCGTGGACGGTCGGTGGAAGGCGGTGCCGCTCTGCAACGTCAACGCGACCTGGAACTACCGCGAGGATTGGTTCAAAGAAGAGGGCCTGAGCAAGTTCCCCGACACCTGGGACGAGCTTCGCAAAGTCGGGACGGCACTCAAAAAGAAAGGGCGCCCGATCGGTCAGGCCTTCGGCCACAGCCTGGGCGATCCGAACCAGTACGCGTACGCCGTGACGTGGTGCTTTGGCGGCGCCGAGATCGACGACAAGGGCAAGGTGGTCATCAACAGCAAGGAGACCATCGAGGCATTGAAGTTCACGGTCGCGTTCTGGAAGGACTGTCTCGACGACGGCGGCCTCGCCTGGGACGACAGCAGCAACAATCGGGCGTTTCTGGCCGGAACGATCTCCGCCACGATCAACGGCGCGAGCATCTACTTCGTCGCCAAGCGACAGTTCCCCGACATCGCCAAGGCGATGAACCATGCCCACATGCCGCGGGGTTCGGCGGGTCGCTTCTACGCCGCCGGCGGTCAGGCGCGAGCCGTGATGAAGTACTCCAAGAATCAGCAGGTTGCCAAGGAGTTCCTGCGCTGGTTCATGGACCGGCCGCAGTACGACAAGTGGATGACGGCCAACGACGGCTACGTGGTGGGGCCGACGCCGCACTGGGAAAAGCACGTGTTGTGGGAGAAGGATCCCAAGCTCATTCCGTTCAAGGAATCGTCAAGGTACGGCCGCTGGGCGGGATATCCCGGCCCGCCGAGCCGGAAGGCCTCCGAGGCGCTCGTCAAGTACATCCTCGTGGACATGTACGCCCAGGCCATCAAGGGCATGAAGCCCGAGGACGCGGCGAGGTGGGCCGAAGGCGAGCTGAAGAAGGCGTACGCGTAGGACACACGCGAGATGGCGCAACGTGCGAGTCCGGGCGCCTCCGCCGTTCCCGTCCCCGTCGTCGTGCGGGTTCCGGAGGCTCGCCGTCCGGGCGCGCTCGGCCGTCTGCTCGAGCGCGAGCACGTCCTGGCGGGCGTGCTCCTCACGCCCGCGCTTGTGATCCTGACCTTGTTCATCGCCTACCCGTTCGTCCTGGGCATCTGGCTTGCGATCAGCGACAAGATGGTCGGTCGTCCCGGCGCCTTCGTCGGGCTCGAGAACTTCCGCGTGAACCTGAACGACTCCATCTTCCTCCGCGCGTTCCAGAACACGTTCGTCTACACCTTCATCGCGACCTTCTTCAAGCTGGCGCTCGGCATGCTGGCGGCGCTGTTGCTGAACCACCACTTCCGGTTCAAGCGGATCGTGCGCGCGTCCATGCTCCTGCCCTGGATCGTTCCCACGGTCCTGAGCACGCTGGCCTGGCAATGGATGTTCGACGCGACGTTCAGCGTCTTCAACTGGATGCTGCTGAACGCCGGCCTGATCTCGAGCCGCATTCTGTGGCTGGGCGATGGAACGATGGCCATGGCCTGCCTGATCGCCGTCAACGTGTGGCGCGGCATGCCCTTCTTCGCCATCACCCTGCTGGCCGGTCTGCAGACCGTCAACCCCGATGTGCACGAGGCGGCGGAGATCGACGGGGCCAACGCCTGGCAGCGGTTCTGGCGCGTGACGCTGCCCCTGATCAAGCCGATCATGCTCGTGGTCGTCCTGTTCTCGATGATCGCGACGTTCGCCGACTTCCAGCTTATCTACGTGCTGACCCGGGGCGGGCCCTACAGCAGCACGCACGTGTTCGGGACCTACGCCTACGAGATCGCCATGCGGGCGGCCAAGCTCGGTCAGGGCGCCTCGATCTCGCTCTTCCTGTTCCCGTTCCTCCTCACCGTCATCGTGTTCCAGCTCTGGTACATCCGGCGGAGCGACTGAGCGATGGCCGTGCGATACGGAAGCCCGCTCAAGCGCGCGGTCACGTTCCACATCCCGCTGGCGCTGATGGTCGGGGCGACGCTGTTCCCGTTCTACTGGATGGTGATCACCTCCATCCGACCCGATGTCGAGCTCTACAACGTGAAGATGAATCCGTTCTTCACGCTGCACCCGACGCTCAAGCACTTCGCGGATCTGTTCGAGCTGACCTACTTTCTCCGGTGGGCGTGGAACACGCTGTTCATCGCGATCGTTTCGACCGCGATCTCGCTCTTCTGCGGGCTGCTCGCGGGCTACGCGCTGGCGCGTCTGAAATTCCGGTGGGCACCGACGATGGGCACGACGATCTTCATCACCTATCTGGTGCCGCCGACCCTGCTCTTCATTCCCCTCGGCGACGTCGTCAAGACGTTCGGGCTGGGCGACAGCCCCTGGGCGGTGATCCTCACCTATCCGACGTTCCTGATTCCGTTCTGCACCTGGCTCCTGATGGGGTACTTCAAGACGATTCCGCGCGAGATCGAGGACTGCGCGCGCATCGACGGGGCGAGCCGCATCCAGGCCATGGTCCGCATCAGCTTCCCGCTCGCCGTCCCGGGAATCCTCTCGGCCGGAATCTTCGCCTTCACCCTGTCCTGGAACGAGTTCCTGTACGCCCTCGTCTTCCTCTCGTCACCGCAGCAGAAGACGATCCCGATCGGGGTCTTCACCGAGCTCGTCCGCGGCGACGTCTTCTACTGGGGTCCGCTCATGGCCGGCGCGCTCCTGGGCTCGATCCCGGTAGCGCTCGTCTACTCGTTCTTCGTCGAGCATTACGTCACCGCGCTAACTGGGGCTGTGAAGGGGTAGTCAGGCTACGAAGTTCGAGCTGGTCATCAACCTCAAGACCGCCAAGGCGCTCGGCCTCACCATCCCGCCGTCGCTGCTGCTGCGGGCGGATCAGGTTATTGAATAGATGAACCGCCGCGCTTTCGTCACTGGCCTCGGAGCCGTGCTCGCAGTGCCGCTCGCCGCCGAGGCGCAAGCGACGAAAGTCCCCCGCATCGGTGTTCTCCATCCCGGCGCTCCGGCTACCTCTTCGCATTTCGCCGCAGCGTTCGACCAGGGCCTGCGGGAGCATGGTTATCTGCAGGGTCAAAACATCGTGGTGGAACGCCGTTTCGCCGAAGCGAAGGCCGAGCGGATGTCCGACATCGCCGCCGAGCTGGTGCGCCTGAAGGTGGACGTGATCGTGACGTCCACCGATCCCGGCATCGCGGCCGTTAGGCAACAGACTCAGACGATTCCGATCGTGATGGCCAACAGCACCGATCCGGTTGCGACAGGCTTCGTCGCGAGCCTCGCGCGCCCCGGCGGGAATGTCACCGGCCTCAGCAGCATCTCCCCTGAGCTCAGCGTCAAGCGGCTGGAGCTCCTGAAGGAAGCCGTACCCGGGCTCTCCCGAGTAGGCATTGTCTGGAATCAGGACGTCCGGGGAGGCATTCTTGAGTACAAAGAAACGGAGAGTGCTGCGCGGTCGCTGCGTTTGCAGCTCCAATCCGTCGAGGTGACACGGGCCGACGACTTCAATCGCGCGTTCTCAGCGTTGACGACAGGACGCGCCGAGGCGGTGACGGTTGCTTCATTCTCCGTGGGGTTCCGGAACCGGAGCGAGATTGCGAGTTTGGCGCAGAAGAATCGGCTGCCGTCCGTATTTGGACTAAGAGAATACGCAGACGCTGGCGGCCTCATGGCCTACGGGCCGAGCTTCACAGACGGGTGGCGACGCTCCGCTACGTATGTGGACAAGATCCTCAAGGGGGCCAAGGCGGGCGAGTTGCCGGTGGAGCAGCCTACCAAGTTCGAGCTGGTCATCAACCTGAAGGCCGCGAAGGCGCTTGGGCTGACGATCCCGCAGTCGCTCCTGCTCCGCGCCGATCAGGTAATCGAGTGAACCGTCGCGGGTTCGTGACTGGCCTCGGAGCCGTGCTCGCCGCGCCGCTGGCCGTGGTCAGCCCAATTACGTCAGCCCATTACAGGTGAAGAGACATGAAGACATGGCTTGCAGGCTGTGCCCTCGTGATGATGTGCACCGGGTGTGCACCCGCGTTGAAGGAGGTGAAGCCCAACCTGACCGCCACGGACTCCGGAACTGTTTGGTTCGCGACTGCAGGAAGTCTGGTGCGAACATCCGACGGCTCACGCTTTACCACTGGGGACCGGGTGGTGATCTCGGGTGAGCTCGGGTTGCCGTCCGGCGCCGGTCCGTTTCCGGCCGTCGTGCTCGCACATGGATGCGGTGGGATCAACCGCGCGGCGGTTGCTTGGGCATCGGTACTCCGCGAGTGGGGGTATGCAACCTTCGTCGTCGATAGCTTTGGTGGGCGCAATCTGATCGAAGTCTGCACGAACGCGAGGACTCTGACAGGGACGCAGCGCATTCCAGACGCTTACGGTGCGCTTCGGATCCTCGTCACCCATCCGAAGATCGATCCTCGACGAGTCGCCTTGATGGGCTTCTCGCACGGCGGCCTTCTCACGATGGGCGCATCGACCGCCTGGGCCAAGGAGACTTTTGCTCCATCGGGCCAACCCGCGTTTCGTGCCTTCCTGCCCTTCTATCCCTACTGCAACACGGTGTACCCGGAACGGGAGCGCATTTCCGCCCCGATGCGGATTCACATCGGTGAACTGGATGATTGGACTCCAGCCGGACCGTGCGTCCGCCTAGTGGAGATTCTTCGGGCCTCGGGTCAGGACGCGACGATCACGGTCTACCCGGGAGCCAGCCACGGGTTTGACATGAGCGAAGTCTCGTTCGTTCGTCTTACGAATGTGGACAGCGGCGCTGACTGCGCTTTTCAGATGGCGAGCATCATGGGGCCGTTTCCATCCGCCAGTGACACGGCGCGGTGCGCGCGGAAGGGGGCAACGATTGGTTTTAATCCCGAGGCGACTGCGCAGGCACGCCGCAATGTGCGAGCCCAATTGGCGGAACTACTCAAGTGAGTACGACTCGATTTTTCTTTGAAGACCGCCAAAGCCCTCGGCCTTACCATCCCGCCCTCGCTACTGTTGTGGGCGGATCAGGTTATCGAGTAGTGGCTTCGTAATCGCGAACCGGAAGGGATCGGACTATGTCAACTATCATCCGCCCGATCGCAGTTCTAGTCGTTGCCAACGGCGACGCTGTCGTCGCGAGCAGGCAGTGTATAGACTTGTATGCCCTGGGTGGGTAAGTCACCGCGGACAGAGAGGGCTTCCATGGGTACCTTCGGCCGACGCGAGTTCCTTCGTGGGCTGACCGCAGCGGGCACAACGACGTTGCTTGCCCCGCTTTCCGTGCCCGCCACCGAGCCGCCGCCGGAGACGACCCGGATCCGCATCCACGACGCGCCGATCACCTGTTTCGCACCTGTCTACGTCGCGGAAGACCTGTTGAAGGCCGAGGGATTCACTGAGGTTGAGTATGTCAAGACCCCGCTTAACGAAGGACCTACCAAGGCGCTTGCCGAGGGAAAGATCGACATCACCCAGAACGATACAGCCGCCCATTTGATGGAGCTCGACGTCGGCGCGCCGATCGTCATCCTCGGAGGACTCCACACGGGTTGCTGGGAGCTGTTCGTTAACGATTCGGTACGCACGTTGCGGGATCTGAAGGGCAAGACAGTAGCCGCTCCCGAACGCAGTAGCCGCCAAGCCTTCGTCGCCGGCCTGGTCTCCTTTGTGGGCCTCAATCCGACGAAGGACATTAAATGGATAAATCATGAGCCGGGCAAGTCCATCAAGCTCTTTGCCGAAGGTAAGATCGACGCGTTCATGGGCTTTGCGCCCGAACCTCAGGAAATGCGCGCGAAGAAGACCGGCCGCGTGCTGATAAATTTCGGCACGGACCAGCCCTGGTCCCAGTACTTCTGCTGCATGGCAGCCGCAAACCGCGAATTCGTCCGCAAGAACCCGGTGGCAACGAAGCGAGCCTTCCGCGCAATGCTGAAGGCCACTGACCTGTGCGCAGCCCAGCCGGAGCGAGCCGCCCGCCTCATGGTCGGAAGGGGCGTCGCCGACAAATACGAATACGTCCTGCAGTCGGTCAAGGAGATCGGTTTCAAGTGGCGGGAGTACGAATCGGAGGACACGGTGCGGTTTTGGGCCCTTCGCCTTCAGGAGGCCGGCATCATCAAGAGCACCCCGAAGAAGATCATCGCGCAGGGCACCGACTGGCGGTTCCTCAACGAGCTGAAGAAGGAGCTGAAGGGCTGATCCTCGGAGAGCGCGGCGGCGCTCGGCCTCACGATCCCGTCGTCCCTGCTGCTGCGGGCGGATCAGATCATAGAGTAGTGGACCGCCGCGCTTTCGTCACTGGTCTCGGAGCCGCGCTCGCCGCGCCGCTCGTAGCCGAGGCGCAGCAGACGGGACGGATCTATCGCCTGGGCGTCCTTCGGCAGATCGTGCCGGAACCTCCAACTCCGAGGTCGGCGATGATCTCATTGACCACGGGCCTGCGCGAATTGGGCTATGTCGAAGGCCAAAACCTCGTCATCGAGCACCGATTTGCCGAAGGCAGAATCGAACGGCTCCCCGAGCTAGCGCGTGAACTGGTGCAGCTCAAGATGGACGTCATCGTCGCGGTCGCCCCTAACGCGATCAGGGCGGCCAGGGACGCGACGACGACGATTCCGATCGTCATGTACGGCGGCGTCGATCCCATCGCGGCCGGATTTGTGGCGAGCCTCGCGCGGCCGGGAGGCAATGTCACCGGAGTGCTGATCGCGCCGGGAATCACGCTGGTCGGAAAGAAGCTCGAGCTGCTCAAGGAAATGATGCCGCGGGCCACGCGCATCGGATTTCTCTCCCCCGACAACTCGGGGGCCCAGGGGCAGGTACCGGAGGCGCGGAAGGCGGCGGCATCCCTCAACCTCAAACTCGTCGTGACTGAAGTTCAGGACGGCAATTACGACCGCGCCTTCGACGCTCTGGTGGCCGAGCGTCCGTCCGCTCTCTTCGTCGCCAACAGTCCCACGTTCGTGCGGGACCGAAAGCGAATCATCGATCTCGTCGCGAAGCACAGGCTGCCCGCCATGTACGAGTGGGCCGAACAAGTCGAGGACGGCGGCCTTATGTCGTATGGCAGCAGCCAGACGTGGGTCTCTCGGCGCGTGGCGGCCTACGTCGCTCTCGTCTTCAACGGCGCCAAGCCCGGCGACCTTCCGATCGAGCAGCCGAACAAATTCGAGTTCGTCATCAACCTCAAGACCGCCAAGGCCCTCGGCCTGACCATCCCGCCGTCGCTGCTGCTGCGGGCGGATCAAGTGATCGAATGAAACGGCGCACGTTCGTGAGTGGCGTGGGAGCGATGCTCGCTGTACCGGCTGCCAAGGCGCACTCAGCGACGACGATTGCTCGGCTCGGTCTGCTTGACTACGCGGAATTTTGGGAGCCGTTGCGTCAGGGGCTGAGCCAGCTCGGTTACGTCGAAGGGAAAACCATCGTATACGAACGGCGAATTTCTGGGGGCTATATCGATCGATTACCCGCGCTCGCGAAGGAGCTCGTCCAACGAGGCGTCGATGTCATTGTTACGTACGGAAGCCGGCGACCCAGGCGGCCAAGCAGGCAACGACGGCCGTTCCAGTCGTCATGATCGGCGTTGGCGAACCTGTGCAAACCGGGCTCGTCCCGAGTCTTGCGAAGCCGGCAGGCAATATCACGGGTAGCACAGGTCTCGGCGCCGACCTCAGTGTTAAGCGCCTCGAGTTGGTGCGAGAGGTGCTCCCAGGGGTCTCTCGTGTCGCGCTTCTGTGGAACCCGCGGAATGCGTCTAGTGTGTTTCAACTCGACCACGTTCAGGTCGGCGCCCAGGCCATGGGAATGACATTGGTAGCAGTGCAAGCGAGTGGCCCCGACGAGTTCGATGGCGCCTTCGCGGCCATGATGAAAACGCGGCCCGAGGCGTTGATGGTGACCGGCGATTCCGTACATCAATTGTTCGTGAGCCGGATCTTGCAATTCGTAGCCACGCATCGGCTGCCCACGATGTATCAGGTGAAAGAAAACGTGATCGCGGGCGGTCTCGTGTCTTACGGCCCCAGCCTCTCGGGACTATTTCGTCGCGCGGCCATCTACGTCGATAAGATTCTCAAAGGCGCGCGGCCGAGTGACCTACCAGTGGAACAGCCCACGACGTTCGAGTTCGTCATCAACGTCAAGACGGCCAAGACGCTCGGCCTCACCATCCCGCCGTCTCTGCTGCTGCGCGCAGATCAGGTCATTGAGTAGACACTCGGGCCGCCTGCCCTTTCTGCTCCCTACGTCCGCATCGAACTTCTCATCCGCACGATGTTGACGGAGAGGTGGGCTCCCAAGGCGTGGCCAGTGGTGAAGCATGAGTTTGCGAAGGCGCTCAAGCTGCGCAGTTACAATGCGCGGGCCGGTTGGTGGAATTGACCGTCCGCCGGCCGTGATGCCACTGGACCGGCGTAAAGTCTCGCTCATTTCGGAATTCCTGGAAGAGTCCTTTGTGGGGTGCTCCGTTTACGATTACGAAGATAAGGACCGCGTCGCGCAGTCCTACCGAATCATCAACGACACCACAGGCACGGTCCTGCACCATGTGTTCGTTCCCCGCGAGGTCTTAGATGATCACGTTGAGGCCGAGATCGTTCCGACGCTGCAGAACCTCGCCCCTCCTCGTGTGTCTCACAATGGCCGGAGCCCGACCTGTCATTGTGAGAAGCCAGATGATAGAGATCGAGAAGGGCGCGTGATCGTCGACTACTACCGCGACCACCGCATCGACGTGAACGCGGTCAGCGCCGGTGACCGCTGGAACGCCGAGGTGCGCATCCGGCGCACACTGTCTCCGGACAAGCCGCACGTTGACACCGTGACCTGCTACAAGCTGCGCCCGGATCACGCCGAGCACAGCGCGCTCATCTGGGCCCAACGCTGGATTGACCTGCAGAAGAATGACGGCCCAAGCCAGCGCGTCAGTGACAGACACACTGGCCCGGCTAGCTGGCAAGACGCGACTGACTCGGCCCGTCGTTCGGTGCGCATACGGTTGCAAGGTGACGGCCACCGACACACCTAGCGACCGGTGGGGCTTGAGACTACTCGGGCACTCCGGCTAGTGATGCGTGACGCCGAGGCGTTTATCTGAGCGGCGGCTACTCTATGCGGTGCAGCGCAAAAACGGCGGTTTCGATGCCGCACGCGTGGCAGCGCGCGTGCTGGTGGCGGTCGAGTTGGAGTGACGCTTCAATGATCCCGAGATAGCGGTCCACCTCGGTGAGCGGTAGATCCGTTTTCGCAGAAATGCACTGGAGACAGAGGGGCCGGTCCATGATCAGAACCGCAATGCGCGCTGAATTGAGCGGCACGCTGTCCCCCGTAACTGTGTGCAGCCGCCCCTAGAGGGCACTTACGAGTATAGACGTTACGACATTGATGCTTCAATCCGGTTGTCTGTTGACGGCGCGCCAGTGAAGACTCCTTCATGTTCTCCTCTGAACACCGAAAAGCGAATACACGAGCGTCCAACGCTCGCACGCTTTGCACTGACCCATGTCTCGCTGCCGCCTGCACTTTCTGCTCCCCTACGTCCGCATCGAACTCCTTATCCGCACGATGCTGACAGAGAGGTGGGCTCCCAGGTCACGGACCCTCGATGACTGAGCCTTGCGCAGTGCAGCTGACGCAGCGACCTTCGGCAAAGCGGAACGCTGGTATGGCGTCGAGCTCGCGGAGTACTTCGTCGACTCGGAGGGACGTACGCTGCGCGAGGCACTCTAGGCACACGGGCGTGCGCTCGCTCAGCACGTCTGCGACGGTGACCATATCAGGCTTCGAGCCGCGCACGTCGCCGGTTCCTCCGCAACCACCAGTCGAGCAGCCGGTCGACGAGCCGTCGGATCATGGATTTCGAACCATCCCAGATATCGAAACTACTTCGGTGGGCTCGCCACAGGCCCGGCAGCGGTCATTGCTGCGATTCACTGGGACTTTGCGCGCTACGTGGCTGAGGTACGACTCGATCGCGTCCACCGCGAGCCCGGATTTTCGCGAGATGCAGTGAGCGCACAGGGGGCGATCGATGATGAGTACCGCAATGAGAACTGCGTTCGCGGGCATCCCTCGAACCTCCTTCCGGCAGAGCTCAGGATTTATAGGGACCGGCTGGTGGATCGACGTGCTGGCTGAACGACGGGCCAGAGCCAGCGCGGCAGTGACGTGATTCCCTCAATCGACGTCACGGCGCGTCCGCGTCCGACTCGGTCCGTCGTTCGGTGCGCATACAGCTGCAAGACGACGGCCACTGACGTGCCCACCGATCGGTGGGGCTTAAACGAGCCCGCGGTACACCGGATCGCGCAGCCGACCCTCCATCAGCTCACTGTAGGTAAGCTCGACGGTCAGCGTCGGCTCGAGCCACGTCGCGCCGCGGGAGAGTTGGAAATCATGGAATGGAGAGGTCGAGGCCGAAGGCCAGGGCACAGTAGGCCGCTACGCAACCCAGCGCCGTCAGCAACCGAACGACCTCAACGCACACGGCCGCGTGCGACGGCGGAAGACATCTGCCATCACCGCGCTGTCCCAAACTTCGAAGGCTTCGTCCGATCACCAACGACCACTCAATCGGCGCCCCCACCGACGCAACGGTCCATCAGCGGTCTTCATGTAGAGATGACGGCTCGGCGCCGGGCGAGGCTGTCCCACTGGACTCGGGGCAATGTCGACGTAGGCGACGGCATCAGCGATCGCACGAGCGTCAGCGACCGTACGAGTTCGCACGAGGTGGACGCCGTATCTCCCAAGCAGCGTGGCAAGCATGTCGACGACATCGTCGTCGTCCTCAACCACGAGCAGGGTCCGACCGGACAGTTCAGAAAGCCCTGCGTAGTGTTCATGGGCCTGCCGGGGATCACTCATCCTAACCGGCGTAGCCGCTCCTTGCGATCGGCCATTGATATGACGTGGCCCTTTTCGACTGCTGCGTCTCGAGCCCGAGGCCGGCCCTCTGACGCTTCGTGTTCACGTAGCGCCAGCACGGTGCTCTCTATGAACGTATCGACGTCGAGGCCGATTGAGTGTGCGAGTTCCTCGGCCACGACGAATGCCCGGGGGCTGACCCAAAGGGCGCATCGGCGAGAGTTCTCGTATTCCATACATCGATGGGTTGCAGACGCCGCGCCATTTAGGGGTGCTTCGTCCTGAAAGGCGCCGGCAAACCTCGCGTTTCTCGTGGAGCCCCAGTCGTACCCCAGGGCAAAGTGTGCGCTTCATTGTCCAGCGCAGTCGTATCTCAGGGGAAAGTTTTGGAGGGCAAAGTATTGGACAAACTGAAGACGACCAAGCCGAGGTCGATCGGCCGACCCGTTGACTAGTAAACGATCGTTTACTACACTGCCAGCACTGAGGCTACTGGCGATGAGACTCCGGAAGATACGCACCCAGCGGGGATGGAGCCAAGAGGAGCTCGCGCGTCGAGCGCGAATCAGCCGCGTCTACCTCAATAAACTCGAGACGCGCAAACAGGATCCGCGGCTGAGCGTAGTGGCCAGGCTCGCGGAGGCATTGAAGGTACGCGTCGGTGATATCGTCGATTAACGCTACTCAGCCTATCGTGGGAGGGGTCGGTCGTAGAAGTAAGTTCCGCAGTTGCGGCAGCGATAGACTCGCCAGCCCACGAGCCGTACTAGGTGATCCAAAATGCCGCGCGGCCGGACGCGTTCGATATGGAGCGAGAAACAACCAGGACAGATATGCTCGCGCGGGGTCGTATCCGACATCGCAAACCGCTGTTTCCGTAAAAGCACTCCGTGAGTGTCGGGAGGATCTTCGCATGACGCCGGAAGATTTCCTCGGCATCGTAACGCACACGATTCTTGACGGGCAGCAACGCTATATCGCGCTGTGTACCGCCGCACCGCAGCAGATGCCCGCGAGAGACGAGCTACTTCAAATCGTCAATGGCACCGTCGAAACGATCGTGCGCGCAGCGTCTGAGGTGTCGAGCGCCGAGCGAGCCGAGGCACTCACCAAGGCGGCAGCCATCATCGTCAACCTCAGTTTCGCGAGAATCGGGTCCGTTCTCGAAACCCAGTTCCACACCGTGGACCCGCGGGGACCGAAGGGAAAGTGACTCTCCTTCAAGCACTGCGAACAGCCGTTATAGCGGTTCTAGTCGGTGGCCTGGCGGTGTTTCTCACGGCAAGTCTGAGCGCAGAACTCAAGAGTGGAATTTTAAGGCTGCGAGGAGGAATGCGCATTGTGAGGCGGAAAAGTCCGACGATGTACTGGCTAACCCTAGCCGTGCAGGTCCTCTTCCTGACAGCCTCTCTATACGTACTGAGTCGGCTCATTCCAGACGTGGTGAAGTGAAGGAATTGATGAGAGCCGCGATCAACGCGCGCACCTTCGCCTGGTGCTGTGTCCTAGCGGGCCTGGCGATCGGCTCGATCTCAGTCTCCTACGCGATCCACGAAACGACGACGCGCGAGGCGGTCTGGATCCAGCGGGAATTGTCGAGCGCGGACACCGCTCGTCTCCGTCAACTGATTCGTGACATCGATTTGGGGCATCGCCCAGCAGGCGTCAGCGTGAGCCCCTGGCCCGGCGGGCTCGCCGGCGCCGGCGTGATGTCCTTTGGGATCCTGCTGCTGGCGATCCGGCGGACGCAGGGCGAGGAGAGCGCATGAGACTCGAGCTGCAGCGATGCGGTTCTCAGCGTAGGACCGACACGCCACGCTGCTGGTAGCGGCGATGATGGTCGTGCCCGATTATCGCGGCTTCCGGATTGAAGTCAACGCCGTCGCCGTGCAGGACCGCTTCAACGCCGAGGCTCGTGTGCGCCGACTCTTTTCGCGAGAAAAACCTCAGGCGGAAATCGTGACGTGCCTGAGGCTGTGGGCCGAGGATGCGGAGCGCGCCGGCGCCTTCATCGCCGACGAACTCGCCGCGATGGCGGAAGACCTCGACCGGCACCGGAGGAGCAGCCCGAGCGGGCCCTGCGCATCGTCGAGCGGGAGGGCGCGTGATGGCCGACAAACCCGATGACCGCGCGCCGGTCGTACCGCTCGTAATTAGTCCGTTTCAGCGCGTACCGCAAATTCTTGGCGAGATCGTGACCATCATCTATGAGGAGAGTGACGCCAGCGCGCCCGTTCCCGTCGGGACCGGTTTTTTTATCAACTATTCGAGTGCAGCAAAGCTCGGGCTGAACCACAGGTTCCTGGTTACGGCCCGGCACTTGATCTTCGACAAGGAGGGGAAAAGGCTTCGGACATTGGTGAGGGTAAACGTTCAGGGCTCAGGGACGACGCTCATTCCGCTCCATGAGGAAAAGGTGCTTCTGCCCAGTGACCCCACGATCGATCTTGCGGAGCTTCCCGGGATCGACCCGGATGTCCGGATCGCCGCGCAGTATCTCGCGGCTAACGATTTCATAGCGACCCGCGAAGATTTGAAGCTGCCCGGTTTTGGCGTAGGTGCGGAAGTCATGTATCTAGGTCTCTTCAATCCGCATGTTGGTGAATCTCGCAATCAGCCGGTAGCGCGATTTGGCAGGGTCGCGCTAGTCCCGGATGAGCCCGTTTTCTGGGAGGACTACCCAGTTCGCGTGATCCTCGCGGCGATTAACGCGTTCGGCGGCAGCAGCGGATCGCCGGTGTTTGTGTACCTCGGACATCGCGACCACAGGGGCCTGCCGTTACCCAAACTGCTCGGCGTTGTGAAAGGGAGTTTCACGGAGAAGCATCGAGGTGAACTCGTTGAAATCAAGGCGCCGGTTCTTGTGACGAACGTAGCGGGGATGGCTGGGATTATTCCAGCGTACTTGCTCGATGATCTGATTCGGCAGGACGTAATCCCCGCAGTGGATCAGAGCGAGATATCAGAGGGGACAAGTGGGGAGGTGGAGTGAACGGACGGGCGGACGCGCGTGCGGCGGTGGTGCTGTGACCGCCAACGGCGTGGGCGCCGCCGGCTGATATCGATCCTGAATGTCTATGGCCGGGGCAGCGCCATGCCTGTGCCGTGGTCGCGTCTGTCCTGGCGCAGCGCCTCGATGTGCGCGCCGCGTTCGTGCTCGGGCGTCGGTCGGAACAGGACGTAGCTCTCGCAGCCCCAGTGTCCATGATCGGCGGGCGCCTGGAGCGCCGGGTCTGCGTACGTCCCGTCAGCGAACGCAGGGCCGGGCTTGCGGAGCCAGAAGGGAACGAGCAGCAGCATGGCGACCACCGCAGCGATGAGTGCGTTCATGCCGCGAACGTCTCACGCGCGCGGCAATCGATTCAAGCGTTGACTTGCGCCGAGCGTTTCGGGCTTGGTGAGCAGTGAAACGCTGTGCTAACGTTCCTCGGTGAATAGACTAACGTTCGACCTACGCGATCTGTTTCCGCTCTACGCTGCCTGCGGTCTTCCTCTGTGGATCGGTTCCGACAAGGGCGTCGAATGCGACGCCGAGGGGCGTCCGCAGCACGCGGGCCGCTGGTGCCGAGGCCCTGGTCACGTGACGGGGGCTCACGGCCTCGAAGCCGCCTTCAGACCGGATCGACGGCCGGTGCCTTAGCGCGCCACGAGAACACGGTAAGAACTGGTTGCGTGTGGGTCGCGGATTCTGCCGCGAACCGCCGCATTTTGCCGAGCGTGCGAGCCGAATATCAGGGATTTAACGCACGAACGACAACCGCAGCAAGTTCAACGTCGCGCTCGGCGTCGAGTCGCAGGGGTTCTGCGTCCTCCCACCGCGATGGGAATGCCGCTTCAGCGCGGCGGTGGCGACGGCGGCGGCGCCGAGCTATTGTAACCAGACCGTCCGCCCGGCACCGGCACCTGGTGGCCTTTGGCGTACATGCACTGCATGTACGCCATGTCGTAGCGTTGTTGGGCCGGCACGTCGCCGCCGGACGTCTTCGCTATCTCTTGCGAAGCGAGCTGTCGGCACGTGCCGTCGTCCGTCTGAAACTGCTCGATAGTCTTGCCGCTACCGGCAAGGACCATGACGCTCGGGCCGGTTGGCGTGGAAGCGCAACCGGCGATCAGGACGGCCGCCGCGATCGCGATTGTGGCACGACGAAGTGTCTTCACGCTGGTGTCAGGACCGGCAACGCCGATTCAGCGATTGTGTACAGGAGATCGCGGACCGGCGCAACCACCAGCTCGAAGAGCCGGGCCCTCACGCCGCGATGTCGCCACTACTCGTACGTCACCCGCCGGGCGTGGCGCAGATCGGCGGCGAAGATTCCGTCGAATTGTCAGCCCCACGTCACGATCGTACACGATCACATTGAGCTCTTCGTTCATCGCAAAGGATCGATTGTCCAGATTCGTGCTGCCGACCGTGGCCCACATGCCGTCGATCACGATGGTTTTCGCATGCAGCAGCGCCGGGCGGTACTCGAAAGAACTTGACGCCAGCCTCGAGCAACGGCCCCCACGTCGCGCGACTCGCCTGCCGGACGAACTTGTGATCGATCGTCCCAGGCACGAGGACCTCGACGGTAACGCCGCGCCGTACGCGATCGATCACGACGTCTCGCATCGTGCCGTCGAGTAGAAAGTAGGGATTCGTGATGCGCAGCGATCGCCGCGCCGAACTGAAGGCGAGGAGGAGCGTGCTGTACATGGCAAAGCTGCCACCCGCCGGCGAGCTGCGCACGACCTGAGCGGCGACAGAACCCCGGGGCTGCGCGCGTGGAAAGTACGCGGCGCCGCCCATCGCCTCTTTCGTCGTTTCGAGCCAGTTCTCGAGTGGCTACAGGCTGCGTTCGTCGACGGCCGGGCCCTCGATCCGGATATCGGTGTCGCGCCAGTGCTCGGGCGTCGGAAAGATCGCGTCGCCGTTCAGCAAGATTCGGACGTCGTGCCGGCCACCCCGCGGCGTCATTGGTCCGACAAATGGGACGGGTTCGGGATGTCGGGAAGATTTACGAGACGTAATCCGCCGTGTTGGGTGACGTTTACGCCACTTGACAAACTCTATGAATAAATTTACATACTCCAGTTCCGATCGATGCAGTGACTCCGTGCCGCGATCCTCGGGCGCGTCGCGCGCGGACACTTTCGCAAGGAGAAGGTATGGCTGACGAACGGACAGTACAGGCAGTACCGAGCACGGTCACGCAGCGAGCCGCCGCCGCGGCAACGCCGAGCGTCAAGTGGGACGACGCGAACATGCGGAGTTCGTACGCGAACGTGTGTAACGTCGCGAGCACCCGCGAGGAAGTTGTTCTGCTGTTCGGCATCAATCAGGCGTGGCACGCCGGACAGAAGGAAGTCACCGTGCAGCTCACCGACCGCATCATCTTGAGCCCGTTTGCGGCCAAGCGGCTTGCGCTGCTGCTGACGAATCTGCTGCGCGAGCACGAGAACCGATTCGGGACTCTGCCGATCGACGGCCGCGCCGGAGACGGCGCCGCGAGCTAGACGAGCGACCAGCCCAACGACGGACTTTATCCAGGCATCCGCCTGACATCACGCCAAGGCTGAGCGCCGCTCATCGACGTCAAATTTCGGGAGGACCCTAAGCAGCTGGACGACGGAAACCTCTGGCGCGCGTTCGCCGAGGCGGCGACGCCAGAGGCCTATTACCGCACCTGGCTGGCTCTGCAGTGTCGGATCATCCGTGGTGTCCGCAGCGGCGTCGTCATCGTCCGCTCGCTCTCCACCGGCTCATATGCTCCGGCCGCCTACTGGCCGGATGCACGCCGCAGCGTGAAACATCTCGCCGAGGTCGCCGAGCGCGCGCTCGCCGAGCGGCAAGGGTTGGTGATCAAGCGGGACCCCGAGCCCGGAGAGTCGGATCGCGAGCGCTACGACGTGGCGTATCCGATCCAGATCCAGGGACAGCCGCACGGCGTGGTCGCCATCGACATTACGGCCCGCGCCGAGTCCGAGCTGCAGGCGGTGACGCGACAGCTGCAGTGGGGCGCGGGATGGCTCGAGGTGCTGCTGCATCGTCTCAAGGCGTCGCGGCCGGACCCCGACAGCGCCGCCGCCACCAGCGAGCGCCTGAAAATCCTGCTGGAGCTCGTGACGAGCCCGCTGGCGCACGAGCGGTTCTACTCTGCGTCGACGGCCTTCGTGACCGCGCTGGCGACGCGATTCGATTGCGACCGCGTGAGCCTCGGGTTCGTGTCCGGCGGCCGTGTGCGTGTTCGCGCTGTGTCACACAGCGCGCAGTTCCGTAAACAGGCCAACCTGATGCAGGCGATCGCCGCGGCCATGGACGAGGCGAGCGACCAGCACGCGACCATCGTCGTTCCGCCGCCGGCCGGAAGCGTCGGCCGCGTCACACGCGCGCACGAGACGCTGGCGCGCCAGCAGGGCTCGGGCGCCATTTGCACCGTACCGCTGGCCGCGGGCACACGCGTCGTCGGCGCGTTGACGCTCGAGCGGCCCGCCGGTCAGGGATTCGATGCGACGACCGTCGAAGTCTGCGAAGCGATCGCCGCCGTGGCGGGGCCGGTGCTCGAGCTTCAGAGGCGTGACGATCGCTGGCTCGTCGGCAAGGCCGGCGAGACGGTCACGCGTCAGCTCGGTCATCTCGTGGGCCCGCGACACGTGCCGCTCAAGCTCGGCGCGCTCGCGGCGACCGCCGTCCTCGCCTTCTTCGTGTTCGCCAATGGTGAATTTCGCATCTCGGCGAAGACGGTGATGGAAGCCGGGATGCGGCAGGCCGCCGTCGCGCCGTTCAACGGCTATATAAAGGAAGCGCCCGCGCGGGCAGGGGACATCGTCCGCGCGGGGCAGCTCCTCTCCGTGCTCGACGATCGCGAGCTTCGCCTCGAGCGGCTGAAATGGCTCAGCCAGCAGGAGCAGTACGTCAAGCAGCACCAGCAGGCGCTCGCCAATCGCAATGCCGCGCAGGTGAACATCACTGCCGCCCAGATCGAGCAGGCGCGCGCGCAGATCGCGCTGCTCGACGATCAGCTGTCGAAGACGCGATTGCTGGCCGGCAGCGACGGCGTCGTGGTCACCGGCGATCTGAGCCAGTCGCTCGGGGCTCCGGTGGAGCGCGGCCAGGTCCTGTTCGAGATCGCTCCGCTGGACGCCTATCGCGTCGCGCTCGAGGTGGACGAGCGTGACGTGAGCGAGGTCGCGGTCGGGCAGCACGGCCGTCTTCTGCTGTCTGCTGCTCCGACCGACGCGCTGCCCTTCGCGGTGAAGAAGATCACGCCGGTGTCGACGGCACGCGAGGGCCGCAATTACTTCCGTGTGGAAGCGACGCTCGAGCGCACGCCGGCGAATCTGCGACCGGGCATGGAAGGCGTCGGAAAGATCGAGATCGGGCGGCGCCGTCTCATCTGGATCTGGACCCGGCAGGCCGTCAACTGGGTGCGGCTCCAGATCTGGACCTGGCTGCCGTGATCGGCTCATGAGCGGCCAGCTCTTCAGCAGCTCGTGGTATCGCGTGGCGGAGCTCCAGCCGCGTCTGCGGAGCCACGCCGAGATCTCTCGCCATCAGTACCGCGGCCAGACGTGGTACGTGCTCGCAGATCGGTCCAACGAGCGGTTCCATCGATTCTCGCCCGAGGCGTACAGCCTCATCGGGCTCATGGATGGTCGGCGCACGGTCGCCGCGATCTGGGAGACCGCGTGCTCGACGCTTGGCGACGACGCGCCGACGCAGGACGAAGTCATCGATCTCCTCGCGCGCCTCCACGCCGCCGACGTCTTGCAGTGCGACGCGCCGCCGGATGCCACGGAGCTGCTCGAGCGGCATCAGCGGTTCGAGCGCAACCGATGGCGCGCGCGACTGTTCAGCCTTTTCTCATGGCGCTTCCCGCTCGTCGATCCTGATGCGTTCCTGCGCGCCTCGCTGCCATTCGTGCGTCCGCTCATCGGCTCGGTCGGCGCGCTGTTGTGGCTGGCGGTCGTCGTGCCGGCGACCGTGCTGTTGGCCATGCACTGGACGGATTTCACGAAGAACTTCCTCGATCGTGTCGCTACGCCGCATAACTTCGTGCTGCTCTGGTTTCTGTTCCCGGCGGTCAAGACGCTGCACGAGCTTGGCCATGCGTACGTGACACGGGCCTACGGCGGCGAGGTGCACGAGATGGGCGTCATGCTGCTCGTCCTGACGCCCGTTCCGTATGTCGACGCGTCGGCGACGTGGGCGTTTCCGGCCAAGTGGCGGCGCATCGTCGTCGGTGCGGCCGGCATGCTCGTGGAGCTGTTCCTCGCCGCGCTGGCGATGTTCGTCTGGGTCAGCGTCGAGCCCGGCACGCTACGCGTGCTGGCGTTCAACACCATCCTCATCGCCGGCATCTCCACGGTGCTGTTCAACGCCAACCCGCTGCTGCGGTACGACGGCTATTACATGCTCGCCGATCTGCTCGAGATCCCGAACCTGCGTCCGCGGGGCAACACGTATCTCGGCTACCTCTGCGAGCGCTACCTGTTCGCCCGTCGTGATGCGGAGCCCCCGATGGCCACGCGAGGCGAGCGCATCTGGTTCGTAGTCTATGGCGTGACGGCGTTCGTCTATCGGGTGTTCGTGGTCGTGGCGATCATCCTCTATCTCGGCGACCACTTCTTCATGCTGGCTGTCGCATTTGCCGCGATCGGCGCCATCGGCTGGATCGGCGTCCCGCTCGCCAAGGGGTTGGCCTTCCTCTTCAAGAATCCTCGCCTGCGATCCGTGCGCGCGCGCGCCATTGCCAGCACGGCCGCGATCGTCGGCGTCGTCGGCTGCCTCATCGGTGTCGTGCCCGTCCCATTCCGCAGTCGCGCGGAGGGCGTCATCTGGATTCCGGAAGAATCGCTCGTATGGGCAAAGACCGAGGGCTTCGTGGAGCGGGTGGTAGCCATCCCGGGAACGCGCGTTCGTCGTGGGGACGTGCTCCTGCAGCTAGCCGATCCTCTATTGAGCGCAAAAGTGCGCGAGCTCAGCGCGCGGCGGGTCGAGCTGCAGGCACGCTATGAAGAGCAGCGGCCGATCGACCGGGTGAAGGCGGAGATCATCAAGGAAGAGCTCGAGTACGTGACCCACAATCTCGTCGAGGCGCAGCGGCGCTTCGCCGACCTCACGATCAGGAGCGGTGCAGACGGTATATTCGTGGCCCCCGACGCGAACGACTTGCCGGGGCGGTTCGTGAAGCAGGGGAACCTGCTCGGGTATGCCGTCGAGCTGGGGACGGTGACGGTCCGCGCGGTGGTGCCCCAGGGCTACATCGATCTCGTCACGCAACGGACGCGGCGCATCGATGTGCGGCTCGCGGAACGTCTGGGCGACGTCGTTCCGGCTGCTGTGCTCCGCGTCGTACCGGGCGGCTCGGAGCGATTGCCCACCACGGCCCTCGGCAGCGAGGGCGGCGGGCAGATCGCCGTCGACCCGCGCGACCAGCATGGCGTGACCGCCGTCGCCAAAGTCTTTCAGGTCGATCTGGAGCTGCCCAGAGAGTCGCACGTCGTGAACGCTGGCGGGCGAGCCTACGTCCGCTTCGATCACGGGTGGTCTCCGCTCGCCGTGCAATGGTACGAGGAGGCGCGGCGCCTGTTCCTCTCACGCTTCAATGTCTAGCGCGCTCCCATACCACGCGGAGGTGCCGACCGGCGCCTACGCCGAGCGCCTCGACCGACGGCGCGGCCAGCTCGATCGACTCGCCGCCGTCGCAGCGGGCCCGATCCGCCGATGGTGGCAGCGCCGCGCGTGCCATCCGCGGCGGCTGCTCGAGGCCGCGGCCGAGCACGGCCGGCAGCTCGTCGGCGCGCGCGACACCGCGCTCGGGGTCGCCGCCGCTGAGCTGCGCACGGAACTAAGGGTGCACGGGTTCCGTGACGATCTCGTCGCGCGCGCGTTCGCGGTCGTCCGCGAGGCCGCCTCTCGCCGGCTCGGACAGCGGCCCTTCGACGTCCAGCTCGTCGGCGCCCGTGTCCTGCTTGGGGGCATGGTGGCCGAGATGGAAACGGGGGAAGGCAAGACTCTCACCGCCACGCTGCCCGCCTGCACGGCCGCGCTGGCCGGTGTGCCCGTGCACGTCGTCACCGTCAACGACTACCTCGCGCGTCGCGACGCGGAGTGGATGGGACCGATCTACGAGGCGCTGGGCCTCAGCGTTGGCGTGATCGTTCACGGCATGGAGCCCGAAGCTCGGCGCGAAGCGTACGGGTGCGACGTGACGTATTGCACCAACAAAGAACTGGCCTTCGACTATCTCAAAGACCGGATCGCGCTCAGGGATCAGCCCAGCCGTGTGCGCTTGCAGCTCGAGCGGTTGTACGGCGACGCCCGTCCGCGTCGCCTCCTGCTGCGTGGCCTTCACTACGCGATCGTCGACGAGGCGGACAGCGTCCTGGTGGACGAGGCCCGCACGCCGCTCATCATTTCCGGCGGCGGCGCCGATGCGGGGCTGCGTCGCGAGTACGAGCGGGCGCTGGCGCTCGCCGACGCGTTGACGGCCGAAGCCGACTTCATCGTCGAGCCCGGCCAGCGTGCCGTCCGCCTCACGGATGCTGGCCGCAGCCATCTCGCCGAGATCGCCGAGCCGCTCGGCGGCCTCTGGACGGGCCGGCTGCGGCGTGAGGAGATGGTGCGCCAGGCGCTCAGCGCGCGTCACCTCTTCCATCGCGACCGCGACTATCTCGTG
>Ga0075423_10000732_pt1 | contig 27339 bp, 21 predicted proteins | sample SoiMethybrSBSTD2_FD_80114 | JGI IMG/M metagenome (GOLD analysis project Ga0075423, IMG submission 80114) | Bulk soil microbial communities from a Populus tree surrounding site in Tennessee, USA - Soil MetaG P. TD hybrid SBSTD2 | ecosystem: Environmental > Terrestrial > Soil > Tree plantation... | reverse complement strand
CTTCGGACCGGAGTACCTCGCGGCAGTGCCGACGCTGCGCTGGCTCGCGCTCTTCCTGCTGCTACGCTCGGTACGAGCTGTCTTCGTCCGGGTGGTCTGCGGCATGGGCGCCGAGCGGAGCTATTCGTTCGTCTCCATCGTGTCCGTCGCGGCCCTGCTCGCCCTCATGATCGGCCTGCAGCTCGCCGGTGCGGACGGTCTCACCGCCTCCGCGGCCGCCCTCGCGGTGACCGAAGCTGGCGTGCTCGCGGCCATGGTCGGTCTCACGAAGCGCGTCATCCGCGCCCTGCGGCCGGGACTCGCGCACCCGCCGGCCGAGGGCCCGCCGGTGGACGCATGAAGCTCGTCTTCCTGGTATACGACTCGCGCTCCGGCTCGACGCTCCTGAGCCGCGAGATCGCGGCGCAATTCCCGGACGTCTACGTCTCGCCGGAGATCCGATTCGATGCCCTCTTCGGCCGGGACGCCGGCTGGTGGAAGCACGCCGCGGACGGCCGAGTCTTACGCCTGCTGGAAGCCGGCCGCATCCCGGAAAAGCTCGGCCTGGCCAGGGACGAGCTGCGGCGCCGGTCGTCCGGGGCGCGCGGCGTCCGGCCATTGATCGAGGATCTCATCATCTGCGCCGCGGCACGTGACGGTCGCGGCCCGCCCGACGTGGCGGTGATCAAGAGCGGCCGGCACCTGCGCGCTGCGCGTCGCATCCTCGCGGACATCCCTGACGCGCGATTCCTGTATGTCGTGCGTGATCCACGCGCGGCGATCGCCTCGAAGCTCATGACGGAGCGCCCGTACGTCCCCGGGCAGAAGATGGCCTGGGCGGGCGTCGGTGCCGCGGCCCTTCAATGGTGCTGGTACGGCCGCCTCGCGCGCCGGCTTTCGAAATCATCGCCACTCCTCGCGTTGAAGTACGAGTCCCTGCTCAAGGATTCCGCGGGAACATCCGAGGCGGTGGCGCAATTCCTCGGAAGTCGGCGCGGCAGCGGCGGCGCACGCTATCGGGTGCCGGATGCCGAGCGCGCGATCCACCAACGCGCGATTGCCGACGGCATCGACGCTTCACGCGCCTCGGCCTGGCGTGCGGAGCTCTCACCGGGCGACCAGGCCGTCATCGAGTCGGTTTGCGGCCGCGAGATGCGCCGCTGGGGCTACAAGACCGACGGTAGCCTCCACCCGATCCGCGCCGCCGCGCTCGTCGCGAGGGCATTCGCGGTCTCCGTGGCGCGCATCGCTCGCGAGGCGGCGACGCGCGTCGGCGGGTCGCGCTGATACAATCGCCGCCGGATGAAGCCGAGCCCGGGACGCGTCCTCTTCCTCCCGCACCATTTCCGAGAGCCCACCGACAAGGGCGGGCTCAGGTCCTGGCACATCGTGAACCAGCTCGAGCCCGTGTGCCCGGTCGTCGTCGTGGTGCCGGGCGTCGACACGCTGACCGGCGAGCGCAGCGCCCGCCTGCCGCGTTTCCGGCTCTGGTCCTCGGAGCGCCGAAATGCGAACGTCGAGATCATCCGGGTCAATGCGCTGCGGAACGACCGCAACAGCAAGCTACGGCGCGCGCTGTACTACCTGTCCTTCTCGTCGCTGCAGTTCCTCCGCGGCGCCCTGCTCCCGGGCGTCCGCGCCGTGCTGACGACCTCGATGCCGGTATCGACGATGATCCTCGGCTGGCTCATCGCGCGCCTGCGGCGCGCGGCATTCGTCATCGACGTGCGCGATTTGCCGACGGACCTCGCGATCGAGCTCGGCTATTTTCGCGGCGGTTCCGCGAGCCGGCTGCTGCGCCGGCTCGAATACTTCGCGTACCACCGCGCCGACCGGATCGTGGCAGTCTCGCAGGGCATGGCGGACCTCCTCGTCGTCGGCGGCGTGCCCGCGGAGCGCATCCGCGTCGCGCCGATCGGCTACGACGCGCTCGAGGAGGAATCGCGGGAGCCGTCGGCGCTCGTCGCGGCCCTTCCGCTCGAGGGCCGGTTCGTCGTCCTCTACTCCGGCACCATGGGCCACGTCGTCGACCTCGAAACGGTTCTGGAGTCGGCCCGGCTGACGCGCGACCGGGAGGACATCCTCTATCTCTTCGTCGGCGACGGCCAGCGGCTCGCCGAGTACGAGGCGCGGAGCCTCCGTGACGGCTCGCACTGCGCCTTCACGGGCCGCGTCGCCAAGTACGAGGTCTCGGAGGTGTGCCGGCGCGCCGCCGTCTGCGTCTACCCATTGATCGACGGCCGGGTCATCGCGGCGCTCCTCGGTAACAAGATTTTCGACTACATGGGTGCCGGCCGGCCCACGATCTACACGGGCCCTCCGGGAGACGTCTCCCGCCTCGTCGAGGCCGCCGGCGCCGGTGTCTGCCTGCCGTCGGGGGACGCAGCAGCCCTCGCGGCTACAATACGGGCGTTGAGCACGGACCGCGCCCGCTGCGAGAGGATGGGCGCCGCCGCGCGCCGCTACGTGATGGACGGCCTGACGGCCCCGCAGACGACGCGCGCGTTCGCCGAACTGATCCGCGATCTCGCGATCTGAAGGAATGACATGCGCAGCCTGACGCTCACCCTGCTGGCCCTGGCCTCGACCCCGATCGCCGCCCAGTGCGCCGAATTGCCCCCGCGCATCGTGATGATGTGGCAGGTGACCGGCCGCGACTACGCCTCGGACTTGCGCGAGATCAAGTCGATGGGCGCCAACACGGTGCAATCCTTCGCGCTGGCGGGCGAGGACCCGGCCTACGTCGACGGCTACCTGAAGGCCGCGGACGAGGCCGGCCTCGGAGTCGTCGCCTTTGTGGGCAAGTTCATCGACGGGCAGGACGATTCCTGCGCGCTGTCGCCGGCGGGCGCCGACTTCGTCCGCTCACACGCGGGGGCGCCGGCGCTGCTCGCCTGGCACACGGTCGACGAGCCGACCAACCACCAGATCACCAAGGCCTGCCAGCGGCGCATCTATGACCAGATGAAGGCCATCGACCCGAAGCACCCGGTCCTCGTGAGCATCAACTTCACGAAACAGCAGGAGTACGACGGGTACTTCGACGAGCGCGCGTTTGACATCCTCGACCTGCACAAGTACCCCAACCCGGATGTCGGGCCTGCGCAGGAGCGGCTGCTCTCGACGTTCAAGCAGAACCGCCACCGCAAGTATCGCGTGATCGTGACGCTCCGCGCCTTCGACTCGCCCGGCAAGGCCACCCGGGCGTCGATGCGCGAAGGGACACTGTTCCAGCAGTACGAATATTTCTTCGGCCGCGACAAGGTCGGCAATGACATCGGCTTCTACGGGTGGCGGCTCGCGCCTAACCGCGGCATCGCGCAGATCGACTGGCTGAAGGCGGAATTCCTTCAGCTCAAGCAGGACAAGCTCGGCACCGCACCGGAGCGTTGAGCCTCCGTGAAGCCGCTGGTCGTCATCGGCGCCGCGCGCTCCGGCACCAACCTGCTGCGCGAGCTCGTGTGCCAGGCGCCGGGATTCGCCACCTGGCCCTGCGACGAGATCAACCTGCTCTGGCGCCATGGCAACGCCCGGCATCCCGACGACGAGCTGTCGCCCGCCCAGGCGACGCCCGAGGTCGCCCGCCACATGCGCCGCCGATTCGACGACATTGCGCGGCAGAGCGGCACGGCGAACATCGTGGAGAAGACCTGCGCGAACAGCCTGCGCGTCGCATTCGTGGACCGCATCCTGCCTGAGGCGCGCTACCTCTTCATCATGCGGGACGGCCGCGACGCCGCCGCCTCCGCTATCGAGCGCTTCCGCGCGCCGCTCGACTGGCGCTACACGCTCAGGAAGCTCCGCTTCGTGCCCGCGGCAGACCTCCCGATCTACGCGCTGCAGTTCGCGCGCAATCGCGCTTCGCGCCTGCTGCGGGGCGACCGGCGACTTGCTTTCTGGGGGCCGCGTTTCCGCGGATTCACCGAGTTCGCGCGGACCGCGACGATCGCCGAGCTGTGTGCGCGGCAATGGCGCGAGTGCGTCGAGCTCGCGGCGCGTGACCTTGGGGCGATCCCGGACGGGCGCGTGCTGCGGTTGCGCTATGAAGATCTCGTTGCGCGCCCGCGCGAGACGCTCCGCTCGGTGTTCGCCTTCCTGGGCGTTCCGGATGCGGCGGCCGCCATCGACGTGAGCCACGTGTCCGCCGCGAGCGTCGGTCGCGGAAGCGAGCTGCTGGCCACCGGGCACGCCGGCCGGGCGCTCGAGCTCCTCGAGCCGGCGCTCGCGAGGCACGGCTATGGCTAAGCCGCAGGCAAGCATCCCGGCCGGCGTGGCGCTCGCGAAGCGCGGCTTCGACGTCGCGCTCGCGGCCGTCGGCCTGACGCTCGCCTCGCCCGTCATCCTCGTCGCCTGGATCGTCGCCAGCATCGACACCGGGACAAACGGGTTTTACGCGCAGACTCGAATCGGGCGTTTCGGTCGCCCCTTCAAGGTGGTCAAGATCCGCACGATGCGCCCGGGCTCCGACGCGGGCTCGACGGTGACGACGTCGAACGACGCCCGCGTGACGCCGGCCGGCCGGTTCTTCCGGCGCTCGAAGATCGACGAGCTGCCCCAGCTCCTCAACGTCCTCGCGGGGAGCATGAGCTTCGTCGGGCCGCGTCCCGACACACCGGGGTTCGCCGACCTCCTCGAGGGCGAAGACCGGGTCGTACTCTCGGTGCGCCCGGGAATTACGGGACCGGCGACGCTCAAGTACCGCGACGAGGAGTCGCTGCTGGCCGCGCAGCCGGACCCGGAGCGCTACAACCGCGAGGTCATCTTCCCCGACAAGGTCAGGCTCAACAGGAAGTACGTGGAATGCTATCGTTTCGGCGAGGACCTGCGCCTCCTGGCGCTCACGTTCTTCACGCGACGGGAAGGCTGATCCGATGACGAAGCGCGAAAGCACCCTGACGGCGCTGCCGTCCTCCGACGCCGGCGCGGGCCAGTGGCCGTGGTTCGACGATGAGCAGCTTGCCGCAGCCGAGCGCGTGCTGCGCTCCGGGCGCATCAACTACTGGACCGGCACCGAGGTCAAGGCGTTCGAGGCCGAGTTCGCCGCGTACTGCGGCGTCCCGCACGGCATCGCGCTCGCGAACGGCACGCTGGCGCTCGACTTCGCGCTGAAGGCCGCCGGCATCGGGCCCGGCGACGAAGTCATCGTGACGCCGCGCACCTTCGTCGCGTCCGCGAGCTGCGTCGCGATGGCGGGCGCTGCGCCCGTGTTCGCGGACGTCGACGCGGCGAGCGGGAATCTCTCGCCGGCCGCCGTGCGCGCGGCCGTGACATCGCGGACGCGTGCCGTCATCGCGGTGCACCTCGCCGGCTGGCCCTGCGACATGGACGCGATCTCGGCGATCGCGCGCGAGCACGAGCTGCTCGTCATCGAGGACTGCGCGCAGGCGCACGGCGCAACGATCCGCGGCCGGCGCGTCGGGTCGTTCGGCGACATCGCCGCGTTCTCATTCTGCCAGGACAAGATCATGACGACGGCAGGCGAAGGCGGCCTGCTGCTGGTGCGCGACCCGGAGACCTTCGAGCGCGCGTGGTCGCTCAAGGATCACGGCAAGAACCGGCGCAAGATGATGGAGCCCCCGCAGGGCCACGGCTTTCGCTGGGTGCATGACAGCCTCGGCACGAACGGCCGCATGATCGAATTGCAGGCCGCCATCGGCCGCATCCAGCTGCGGCGCCTCGACGAGTGGCTCGCGGCGCGGCGGCGGAACGCCGCGATCCTGGACCGGCAGTTCGAGTCGATCGACGCCTTCGAGGTCCACCGGCCGGGTCCCCACATCGGGCACGCGTACTACAAGTATTACGCGTTCGTGCGGCCGGAGCGCCTGAAGCCCGGCTGGACGCGCGACCGCATCCTCGAGGCAGTGAATGCGGCTGGCGCGACCTGCCGCGGCGGATCGTGCTCGGAGGTCTACCTCGAAAAGGCGTTCGACGGGACGGGCGCGCGGCCGCCGGAACGGCTGCCGATCGCGCGGAGGCTCGGCGAGACCAGCCTGCTGTTCGAGGTGCACCCGACGCTCAACGCCGAGCGCGTGCGCCGCACCGGCGAAACCGTCGCCGCGGTGATGGGCCAGGCCACCCGCTAGCGGAGTCGCTACTGCACGCGGGCGAGCCTCGGCGCGCGCACGCCGCCGAACCGCGCCATCAGCCGTCCGAGCCCTTCGTCGAGCGCGACCGCGGGCCGCCAGCCGCGCGCCTCCAGAACGTGGCTTCGCATCTCGAACGAAAGGTGCGTGAGGACGTCCTGCTCGGTGAAATGAACCTGGGTATCCGGGCGCACGCGACGGATCGACTCCGCGATCTCGAGTACCGAGGGGTTGCCTTCCGCCACGTTCACGACGTCGGGCAACTCTCCTTCGGCGAGCACCAGGAACCGGAGCGCGGCGCTCGCATCGTCGATGCTGAGGACCGGGCGGCGCTGGCGGCCCGAGCCGTAGATCGTTACGGGCTTGCCGAGGGCGGCGAGGATCGCGAAGCGGTTCACCACGTTGTCGAAGCGCGGGACGGGCGCGTCGCCGTAGAAGCTCCCGAAACGGAGCACCTGTGTGCGGAGCCCGCGGCCGGCCGCGGCGAGGACCGCAAGCTCGGCGCTGCGCAGCGACATCGCGTAGCTGCCGACCGGCCGGCAGGCGTCCTCCTCCGCGTGGGGTCCGCCCGCGCCGTACACGGCATGCGAGCTCGCGTACACGAGCCGCGCAACGCCGCACTCCACGCAGGCCGACGCGAGGTTGGCCGTGCCCCAGTGGTTGACCTGCTCCATCGCGCGGTCATGGGCGAAGTGCACCGGCGTCGTCACGATCGCGGCCAGGTGCACGACGGTCTCGATGCCCGCCATCGCGTAGCGAAGCGACGCGGGATCGAGCAGGTCTGCCTCGAGGAAGCGGATGTTGGCGTCCGCGGGCAGGTCGAACAGCGCCCGGTAACTGCCGCGGTCCATGTTGTCGAGCACGCGGATCTTGCGCGACGCGAATGCGCGGTCGGCCGCGAGGTCTCGCAGGAGCTGCGAGCCGAGGTAGCCGCATCCGCCCGTGACCAGGATCGAGCCGCGCTCCATCCGCTCGCTCACGTCGCGGGGCCGCTCCCGCCCCGGCTGCGCCAGAAATCCTCGTGTATCCCGCACTCGGTCTTGTCGGACTCCGCCCAGCGGCCCGAACGGACGTCGGTGGACGGCGCGACCGCGCGCGTACAAGGCTTGCAGCCGATACTGGGATAGCCCTGGCTGGTCAGCGGATGGGCGGGCAGCCCGTGCTCGCGGATGTACGCATCGACGTTCGCCGAAGTCCAGGCGGCGAGCGGCGAGATCTTGTAGATGCCGTCGCCGCCCTGCCCGAAGATCGGCGTCGCGTTGCGCGCGGCCGTCTGGTCGCGGCGGATACCCGCGATCCACGCAGCCTTGCCGGCGAGCGCGCGCGCGAGCGGCTCGACCTTGTTCAGGTAGCAGCAGAGGTCCGGGTCGCTGCGATAGAGCGTGCCGTAGCAGCGCATGAAGGCTTCGCGCGGGATGCGGCAGGTCAGGACCTGCAGGTTGAGGCCGAGCCCGGCGACGAGGCGGTCGCGGAACGCGATCGTCTCCGGAAAATGGAATCCAGTGTCCAGGAACATGACGGGCATCGCCGGGCAGGCGCGCGAAATCATGTGCAGGAGCGGCACGCTCTGCGTCTGGAACGAGGACGATGCGGCGACATCTGGGCCGAACGTGTCCGACGCCCAGCGAAGCACTTCCTCGGGCGCCATCGCCGCGAGGCGCTCCTCTGTGCGTTCGACGTCGAGAGCCGGCCTGTCGTCGTGCATGCGTTTGGCGTCCTCGCCGCCGCGTCAGAACGAGTTGACCGCCGCCACCGCGACCGCGATGTTGTAGAGGACCTGGGTAACGCTCAGCCAGGAGCTCAGCGGCCTCATGCGCTCTGCATCGATCGGCACCACGATGGTGTCGCCCTGTCGGATGTCCTTCGGCGCGCCGCGGCTGAACCAGTGCCCGGCGTCGCCGGCCGCGACGCTTCCGTCGGCACGGATGATGAAGGTGCGGTGGCTGTCCGCGCGCTGCGTGACGCCGCCGCTCATCTTGATGTAATCGTCGCGCGTGAGGCCCTGGCGGTAGAGGTGCGAGGTCGAGTTCTGCACCTCACCGATCACGGTCACTTCCTGCGACAGCCGCGGGATGAGGAGCTGATCGCCGTTGTGCACCAGGAGGTCGCCCGGCGAGCCCGGCAGCGAGGCGAGTGACTGGTCGAGGCTGATGACCAGCCGGCCGACGGGCTTCGTCGACTTGAGGTCCGCGAGCAGTTGCTGGCCTGCGCTGATCGCCTGGGCCGCGCCCGCCTCGCCTGACTGCGCCTGCTGCAGCGAAAGCGCGGCGAGGTCCCGCTGCAGGCGCTCCGCGAGCACCTCCATCTGGCGCTGCTCGCGCTCCTTGAGGTCCTCGCGCGTGAAGACGCTGCCTTCCTTGAAGGCGAGGTCCGTGAGCCCGCCCGCGCGCAGGATGACCGAGCGCAACGTCTCGCCGCGCCGGATCGGGTATTCGCCAGGGAATCGGACCTCGCCCAGGATCGACATCGACTCCTGCTCGCTCCACTCCGGCATTTCCTTGATGACGAGGTGATCGAAAGGCTGCAGCGGAACGTCCGCCGTGGCGATTCCGGCGGCGAGCTCCTCGAGGTTGATGTTGACCTGCAGCGATTCCCGGCGCGCGCCGTTCGCGATGTGGTAACGCGTGAGCTCTGCTTCCTTTGGATAGGCTGCCTGGTCGAGTCCGCCGGCGGCGCGCAACAGGTCGCTGACCGTCATGCCGGGCTCGAGCGGGTACTCGCCGGCGATCTTGACCCGCCCGGCGACCGTCACGATCTGCTGGGGCTGGGTGTCGCTGCTCTGCCGTTCGAGCTCCGCGATGATCGGGATCGTGACGCGCTCGCGGCTGCGCGCGAGGTCGAACACGTACACCGTGTCGCGCGCCTGCAGCAGGATGTTGGCGTCCGACGCGGGATTGGCGAAGGCCGCCGCGAGATCCGCGGAAACGACCGAGACCGTGCGGTTGGGTCCCGACTCGCGCCGGATGAGGACGTAATGGGTGTCGGCGAGCGCTTGAAGCTCATCGAGGCTGCCGACGAGGTCGGTCAGGCGCATGCCGGCGCGGTACGGCACGCCGCCGCTGCGGCGCACGTGCCCGACGAGCTGCACGCCGTTCTCGAGCCCGCCGCGGATCGCGTCGACACGGACGAAGTCGCCGGCACGAACCTCGACGCGCGCATCGGACCGCGCGGCCAGGTCGATTCCGGTGAACGTGCGGTTGCCGGATTCGTCGATGCGCTCGACGCGGGCCGACGCCGCGTCGGCCTCCGGCGTCAGGCCGCCGGCGTAGCGGATGAGGTCGGACGCGCTCTCGCCGGGCTTCAGCTCGTAGATCGCGGGACGCTTGACCTCTCCCGTCACCGAGACCGTCGTGCCGACTGGCGGGATGAAGATCGCGTCGCCGGGGAGCAGGCGCACGTCGTTGCGCGTGTCACCGTTCAGAAGCAGCTCATAGAGGTCGAGACGCGCGACGAGCTTGCCGCCGCGCTTTACCTGGATGTCGCGCAGCGAGCCGATCGGCTTCACGCCGCCGCTCGAGAAGATCGCGTTCGTGACCGTCGAGAGCCCGCTCACCGTGAACGAGCCGGGACGGTTGGCATCGCCCAGCACGAATACCTGGATCGAGCGCAGTGCTCCGAGGGAGACGCTCGCGCGCATCCCGATCATCTGCTGCTGGATGCGGTCCTCGAGCATGGCCTTGGCGGCGTCGAATCGCATACCCGCGACCGCCACAGGGCCGAGCTCCGGCAGGTCGACGACACCGTCGCGGCCGACGACCAGCGTGTACCAGCCGCCGCGCTCGCCGATGAGTTGCAGTTCGATGGTGTCGCCGGGCCCGACGACGTAGTCGGACGGCACCGGGATGTCGGTCGCCGGCGCGAAGGTCGTCGGCACGGCCGTGAAGAGGTCGTAGCCGAACGGCTTCAGCTCGGGCTCGACCGGCAGCAGCTGCACCCAGAAGTTCGTCTCCGTGAACTGCGGGTCGCTGTTCAACCGCTGCGTCGCCTCGTCCGCCGTGAGCCCGGCGAGCGTGATGCGAACAGGTCCTGGCAGGACGAGCTGCCCGGTGCGATCGAGCCGGTACGGATTGGCGGCCAGGATGCGCTGGCGAAACTCATCGAACGTGCGGTCGACGGGCGCCGGCTCCTGTGGCGTCGCTGCGGGCGGCTGCAGCAGCACCTCCTGGGTGAGCTTCTTCGAGACGTCGAGCAGGATCGTGTCGCCGGCCTTCAGGCGCGGGATCGTCTCGACCGGCACTCCGGGAGCCGCCGTCGTCGGCAGGTTCATCGGTATCGCCCCTTCCGTGGGCGTCGTGGCGGGTGCCTGCTGCCCGGGCGGCTGTCCGGACTGTGGCAGCGACATGCCGCCCGGCATGCCGGTCTTGCTCAGCTGGTCGAGGACCTGCTGCTGTTGTTCGGGCGTCAGCGACTGGAAAATCTGGATCTGCTGGGGCGTCTGGGCCGCCGCCAAGGCAGAAGCCAGCACGAGCCCCGCGGCTAGCCAGCCGCGCCCCCATCGCAAGCGCTGGTTCATCAAAACCGTCCCGACCATTGCAGGTATCCCCGGATGTCTTCTTCTCGGCCGCCCGGTCCGTCGGCGTCGCGCTCTTCATAACCGATGCCGACCTTCAAGTCACCTCCGAACAACATCCGGCGGTAATGCAGGTCGACCGACGCGATGTCTTCCGGTACCAGCGACACGGAATGGACCGGGTTTTCACCCTTGCGGTTCACTTCGGCCTTCTGCAGTGCCAGCTCCCAGCTGCTGCCGTCGCCGTCCACCAGCATGGCGCCCGCGGCCACCTGGCGGCTGTCGCCGTCGAGGGCGTGGCCGACAGAGCGGTCGTAATACTGGTAGCCATCGAAGTAGATCGCGTGCCGGTATGCGCAGCCGTATTCGGGATCCGAGTAGAAGTCACAGGTGGTGTCTGCGGCCTCGAGATGCACGCGCCAGGACCTGTCGCCGAATCCGCCCCAGGCCTCGATGCCCGCGAGCCCGAGATACTTGCTGGGCATGAAGTTCGCTTCGTCCTCGCCGATCCCCTGCACGTAGACGGCGATCGGGATTTTCGGCACAGACCATCGCACATCGAAGCCGCCCAGCTGGTTTCCCGGCTGCTCGGCGAGCGGCTGGTCGTTGTCGTTGCCGGTGAGCAGGTCCCAGAACGTATCGAGGCCGCAGGGCCGGCCGTCACCGCACCACTGCGCCGTGCGCGAGAGCCCGACTTCGACGCGCGGATGCGGCTTCCATGTGACGCGCATGCCGAAGAGCTGGGCATTCGGAGCGTCGGCGCGGTCGTCTTCCAGCTGCCCCATCGTGGCGACGAACCGCCATTGTCCGATCCACCGGAACCAGGGGTGATCAACCGGATCCGAGTAGTTGCGCTCGATGGTTATCGACGGGATCGGACGCGCATTGCTGCCGTAGATGAGGCTGCCTTCCCAGCCGGGGCCCCACCAGCGGTCGATGTACCCCGCGTGCAGCATCCAGTTTCCGAGGACGGCCGCCACGTAGCTGCCGTCCGGACGAAGCTCCTTGCCGTCGCTCGGATCCGACACGCCCGTCACCGAGCCCTTGAATGCAAATCGTTCGCCCAGGTACTGCGCGGCTACGGAAAACTCGCCCGACTCGCGCGGTACATTGTCGAAGCGGCGGAGCGCCATCGGCTGCTCGGAACCGGACGCTCGCGCTTCGAATTCGAGCTCGCCCAGTGCGGTCTCGGCGGTCGCTGCCGCACGCACGCGGGTGAGCGCGGCCTGCAGGTAGAGCGGCAGCTCTGCCCCGTTCAAGCCACCGACGTCGCGCGCAATCTCCGGCCAGGAAACCGGCCAGGCCGTGAGCGGCGCACGGACGAGTCCCGTGTCGGCGAGGAGCTCGAGGTCATGGCGCAGCCGGCCGTCGCCGGGCGCCAGCCAGGGTTCTGCCTGGACCGCAACGGAGACCAGCCAGCCTGCGGCGAGCATCGCGGCGCGGCGAGCGGTTTGACCATTCGCTGTGAAAGTCGATGTAAGCAAATGATTCGATTGGCAAAATGGAGCGGCATTCTAGGCCGGCCCCGGCGCCCCACGCAAGCACGCCCCTATCGGTGCCGTGCGATCCAATCTGCCAGGCCGGACAATTCCGCGGGCGGTGGTGATTTTCCGAGCGGAAGCAACGTGCCGCAGATTTTCTTGCCGAGCTCGACGCCCCACTGGTCGAAAGGATTGATGTCCCAGAGCACCGACTCGACGAACACCTTGTGCTCGTAGAGCGCGACGAGGGCGCCGAGCGTCGCCGGGTCGAGACGCGGGAATGCGAGCACTGAAACCGGGCGGCTTCCCGGGTGGTCGCGATACGGCTCGGGCGCGTCGTAGCCCGCCATGAGCGCCTGCACCTGTGCGAGGCAGTTTGCGATGACGAGCGCATCGGCTTCGGCATCGGCGCCGCCCGCGAGCGGCAACAGGAAATCGGCGCTGACCTCGGCCGTGCCCTGGTGCAGGAGCTGGAAGAACGAATGTTGTGCGTTCGAGCCCGGTTCGCCCCAGATCACGGCGCCGGTCGCCGACGCGACGGGCTTCCCGGCGCGGGTGACGCGCTTGCCGAGGCTCTCCATCTCGAGCTGCTGCAGGTAGGCCGGCAGGCGCGCGAGCCGCTGCGTGTAAGGGAGCACTGCATGGCTCCGGCATCCGAGCGCGTTGCGGTTCCAGTGCGCGATGACGCCCGCGAGGAACGGCAGGTTGTCCCGCCAGGCAGCACTGCGGAAGTGCTCGTCCATCGCATGCGCGCCGGCGAGCATCGCCTCGAAATGCACGGTGCCGACCGCGAGCTCGATCGAGAGGCCGACCGCCGACCACATCGAGTAGCGGCCGCCGACCCAGTCCCACAATGCGAAGCGCGCGTCGCGGCCAATGCCGAAGGCATCCATGGCGGCGTCGTTCGTCGATACCGCGGCAAAGTGCCGCGGGACCGCCGCCTCACCGAGCGCCGACGCGAGCCAGGCACGCACCCTCCGGGCATTCGAGATCGTCTCCTGCGTGGTGAAGGTTTTGGAGCAGACGATGACGAGCGTGCGCGCGGGATCGAGCGCCGCCGCGAGGTCCGCGAACTGGGTGCCGTCCACGCTCGACACGAAGTGGCAGCGCAGGAGCCCGGCGTCGTACGGCGCGAGCGCGCCGGTCGCCATCACCGGGCCGAGGTCGCTGCCCCCGATTCCGACGTTCACGACGTCCGTGAAGCGCCCGCCGCCGGCGCCGGCGCGACGGCCGCCGTGCACGTCGCGGACGAAGTCCGCGCACTGCCTGCGGACGCGAGCGACATCGGCAGCAAGCGGCTCGAGCCCCGGGGCGGGCGCCGTCCCGGCAGGCTGGCGGAGAAGCGTGTGCAGGGCCGCCCGGTCCTCGGACGTGTTGACCCGCTCCCCGCGGAAGAGCGCATCGATCCGCTGCCGCAGATTGCAGAAATCGGCGAGTGCCGTGAGCGCGTTGAGTGCCGCTCTGTCGATGCGCTGCCGGCTGAAGTCGAACAGCAGGCCCGCCGCCTCGCGCGAAAATCCCGCGAAGCGCTCCGTGTCGGCGGCGAACAGGGCGGCAACAGGGACGGCCGCGAGGCGGCGCGCCTGGCTCGCAAGGTCCTCAGCCAAGGTTCGTCACCCTCGGGTCCGGAGGTCCGCCGTCCCGGTAATAGTCGAGGTACCAGGCGACGAATTTTGCGACGCCCTCCTCGACCGGTGTCGACGGCCGGTAGCCGACGTCGCGCACGAGGTCTTCGGCATCCGCCCAGGTGTCCGGCACGTCGCCGACCTGCATGGGTAGCAGATTCCTCTGTGCTTTCCGCCCGAGGCACTGCTCGAGCACCTCGATGTAGTGCATGAGCTCGACGGGACGGTTGTTCCCGATGTTGTAAAGGCGGTACGGCGCGCGGCTCGTCGCGGGATCCGGGCGCTCTCCATTCCAATCCGGATCGGGCGCAGCCACGTGGTCGAGCGAGGCCAGGACGCCCGCGACGATGTCGTCGACGTAGGTGAAATCGCGGCGATGGTGACCATAGTTGAAGACGTCGATCGGGCGGCCGGCGAGGATGTTGCGCGTGAAGAGGAAGAGCGCCATGTCCGGGCGGCCCCAGGGCCCATACACCGTGAAGAACCTGAGCCCGGTCACGGGCAGCCCATAGAGCGAGGCGTAAGTGTGGGCCATCAGCTCGTTCGCCTTCTTCGTCGCGGCGTAGAAGGAGAGCGGATGGTCGACGTTCTGGTGCACCGAGAACGGCATCTTCGTGTTCGCACCGTAAACCGAGCTCGTCGACGCGAACACGAGATGCTCGATGCCATGGTGCCGGCAACCTTCGAGCACGTGCAGCGTCCCCACGAGGTTGCTGTCGGCGTAGGCATGCGGGTTCTCGACCGAGTAGCGCACTCCCGCCTGCGCCGCGAGATGGACGACGCGCCCGATGCGGGCGCCCGCGAACAGGGCTTCCATCGCCGCGCGGTCGGCGAGGTCGGCTTTCTCGAAGCGAAACCCGCGCGAACGCTCGAGGCGCGCGAGCCGCGCGCGCTTCAGCGACGGGTCGTAGTAGGGATTCAGGTTGTCGAGGCCGATCACTTCGTCGCCGCGGGCCAGCAGGCGGTCGGCCACGTGGTAGCCGATGAAGCCCGCTGCGCCGGTGACGAGGACTCGCATCAGAGGCGGCCGTCGGTCTCGCCGCGGCCGAAGAAGTACTTCACGTCGTAGAGGACGTGCCGGCGCTTCGCGAGGCGGCGCACTTCGGCCGGCGTCATTGCGAGGAACTGCCGGTGGCCCACGGCCAGCACGATCGCGTCGTAGCGGCCGCGCGCGGGGCGCTTCACCAGGCGGATGCCATACTCGGCCTCGGCGTCGCGCGCGCTGACCCACGGGTCCCAGACGTCCACCTTCGCTCCCTTCTCGCGCAGCTCGGCGACGAGGTCCGCCACCTTGGAATTGCGCAGGTCCGGCGTGTTCTCCTTGAACGCGAGGCCCATCACGAGGATGCGCGAGGCCTTCACGTGGATGCGCTTCGCCGTCATGAGCCGCATGACCTCACCGGCGACGTACAGCGCCATGTTGTCGTTGATGCGCCGGCCCGCGAGGATCATCTCGGGGTGGTAGCCGATCTGCTGGGCCTTGTGCGTCAGGTAATAGGGGTCGACGCCGATGCAGTGGCCGCCGACCAGGCCGGGCCGGAACGGCAGGAAATTCCACTTGCTGGCCGCGGCGTCGAGCACCTCCTGCGTGTCGATGCCGAGCCGGTTGAAGATCATCGCGAGCTCGTTCACGAGCGCGATGTTGACGTCGCGCTGCGTGTTCTCGATTACCTTGGCCGCTTCGGCGACGCGGATGGACGATGCCGGGTGCGTGCCCGCGGTAATGATCGAGCCATACAGGCGATCGACGAAGGCGGCCACCTCCGGCGTCGAGCCCGAGGTGACCTTCCGGATGCCCGGCAGGCGGTGGGTCTTGTCGCCCGGGTTGATGCGCTCGGGGCTGTAGCCTGCGAAGAAACCCTTGTTGAAGGCGAGCCCGGAAGCACGCTCGAGGATCGGGACGCAGAATTCCTCGGTGCAGCCCGGGTAGACGGTCGATTCGTAGATCACGACGTCGCCGCGCTTCAGGGCTTTCCCGACCGATTCGCTCGCGCGCTCGAGTGGCACGAGGTCCGGCCGGTTGAACTCGTCGATCGGCGTCGGCACGGTCACGACGAAAACATTGCAGCGACGGAGCTCCGCGATCTCGGGTGAAAAGCGCAGGCGCTTGGCGGCGCGGAGCTCCTTCGGATCCACCTCGAGCGTGCGGTCCCGGCCGCGCTTGAGCTCCGCGATGCGCTCCGGGTTGATGTCGAACCCGGTCGTGTCGTAGTGCTTACCGAATTCGACTGCAAGTGGCAGCCCCACGTAGCCGAGGCCGATGACGCCGATCCGGCTGTCGCGCGGGGACGGGGCCGGCGGCGCCTTACGCGCCACGGGCCGGACCGGCGCGGAAGATCGTGCGACCGTTCGAGGCCCGGTCGATGGCGTCGAGCGAGCGCTCGTGCGCCGCCAGCTCGGCTTCTCCGGCGCGCACGACCGGGATCCGCACGGCGCCGCGCGCCGCGGGGCCGACCGCCGTGGCAGCCGCCTCTGCAGGCGCCGCCTCGAGCCCGAGCGCGGCCTGGCCGCCGCTCATCGCGAGGTAGACGTCGGCGAGGATCCGCGCGTCCTTGAGGGCACCGTGCAAGTCGCGCCCGGAGTTGTCGACGTTGTAGCGCTTGCAGAGGGCATCGAGGCTGTTGCGCTGTCCCGGGTGCATGCGCCGGGCCATGGCGAGGGTGTCGCAGACCCGGCAGCGCTCGGCGACGTGGCGTTCGATCCCCGCAGCCCCGAGTTCGGCGTCGAGGAAGGAAACGTCGAACTCCGCGTTGTGGATCACGAGCTCGGCGCCGTCGATGAATGCGAGGAACTCCTCGGCCACCTCCGGGAAGGACGGCTGCGTCGCCAGGAACTCGTTCGTGATGCCGTGGACCGCGAGCGCGGCGGGATCGACCTCGCGCCCCGGCCGAATGTACCGGTGCCAGCTCCGCCCGCTCGGCCGCCGGTGCAAGAGCTCGATGCAGCCGATCTCGATGACGCGATGGCCCGCCGAGAGTTCGAGGCCGGTTGTTTCGGTGTCGAGGACGATCTGCCGCACGGTGCGGAAGGATACCAGTTAGGCCGCAGACGGGCCTTTTCCGAGCTCGTCGATGCCGAGGTTCGCGAGCCGGTCCGCGCGCTCGTTCTCCGGGTGTCCCGCGTGCCCGCGCACCCAGTGCCATTCGACGTCGTGCCGCGATGCGGCCTCGTCGAGCTGCTGCCAGAGGTCCTGGTTCTTCACCGGCTTGCGGTCAGCCGTGCGCCAGCCGCGCTTCTTCCAGTCCACGAGCCAGGTCGTGATCCCGTCGCGCACGTATTGGGAATCGGTGAACAGCGCCACGCGGCAGCGGCGCTGCAGCGCCTCGAGCGCACGGATCGCCGCGGTCAGTTCCATGCGGTTGTTGGTCGTATCCGGCTCGCCGCCATGGAGCTCGCGTTCGCGGCCGCGGTAGCGCAGCACCGCGCCCCAGCCGCCGGCGCCCGGATTGCCGCGGCAGGCGCCGTCGGTGTAGATCTCGACGCGGTTCAAGAGACGCGCCGCGCGGCGGGCTCGGCGAGCCCGCCGATGACCGCGGTGCGCAGCCGCTGCCGCAGGCGCACCGGCGTCATCGAGTGCACGCGCTTGCGCGCGTGCAGGAGATACGCCCCCGAGAATCGCGGCCAGGCGCGGCGTCCGAGCCGCTCGAGGAAGCCGCGCGCCTTGGCGCCGTGCAGGCCGGCGATCGGCGGCGCATACAGGTATCGCTCAGCGGGTCCGACTTCGAAGCCGACGAGCTTCAGCCAGTCGGCGAGCCGCGTCGCGGAAATCGTGCGGCTGATGCCGGGCGGCGAGCCGCCGCGCGTGAACGCGCTCCTGAGCGACCAGGTCCCGAGGGGCTCGAAGCCGAGCACCACGAGCTCGCCTTCCCCGGTGAGCACCCGCGTCACCTCGCGCAGGACCTCGTGCGGTTCCCGCGCGAACTCGAGCGTGTGCGGCAACAGGAGGACGTCGACGCTGTCCGCCTGCAGCGCGAGCGCCGCGGCGTCGGCGACGACCGCGACTCCGTCGGCCGGCCGTCCCGCAACCAGCGAGGCGCGGCGTGTCCGCGCGCGCGCAAGAAACGTGCCCGAATCGCCCCAGGCACCCACCTGCACGCAATGCAGCCCGAAGGCGCATTCGAGCGAGGCCGCGACGACCGCGCGTTCCTCGTCCATCAGCATGCGGCCGAGCGGGCCGACGAACCAGCGGTCGAGGTCCTGGGGGGGAGCCATGGAGACAGGATACCCGCGGGGCCGCGGCACGAGCCAGTTACACTCGTGCATGCTCGAAGTTCAGCCCATTTTGGCCTTCAGGGACAATTACATCTGGATGATCCGCAGTGCGCGCGATCCGCGCGCAGTTGCGGTCGTGGATCCAGGCGACGCTGCGCCGGTGACGGCGGCGCTCGCGTCGAACGGCCTGCGCCTCGAGGCGATCCTCGCCACGCACCATCACGCTGACCACGTCGGCGGCGTTCGCGAGCTCGTCGATGCGACGGGCGCACGCGCCTTTGGCCCCGCGCGCGAGCGCATGCCCGCCGGCGTCGAGCGCCTCGCGGGCGGCGCGACCGCGCGGGTCGAATCGATGGGCCTCGAGTTCAGCGTGATCGACGTGCCCGGTCACACGGCCGGTCACATCGCTTACACAGGCCACGGCGTCCTTTTCTCGGGCGACACGCTCTTCAGCGCGGGCTGCGGACGGCTCTTCGAGGGGACGGCCGAGATGATGCTCGCGTCGCTCGACGCGCTGGCGGCATTGCCCGACGAGACCCGCGTCTTCTGCGGCCACGAATACACGGAGGCCAACCTCCGATTTGCGATGACCGTCGAGCCCCGCAACTCGGCCATAATGGACTATGTCAAACGGGCAGTGGCGCTGCGGGCCACAGGGAGCCCGACGCTGCCGTCAACGATCGGGCTTGAGAAGCGCGTCAATCCTTTTCTGCGAAGCCGGCATGAAGATGTCAAATCAGCGGCGGAACACCGCGCCGGCAGGCCGCTGCCGACGCCGGTCGCCGTGTTCGCTGAGGTTCGCAGCTGGAAGGATGGGTTTCCATGACTGACGCCCGAACGCGGATTGTCGCCCTGCTCCTCCTGGCCGCGAGCGGCGCGCTGGCAGCCGGCTGCACGACGACGAAGCCGGATGCGGCGCCGAGCGCATTGCCGGTCGGGCAGCCCGCCAGCGAATCGAGCGAAGTCGCTTTCCCGGAGGAAGACTCGGCACCGGAGGCTCCGCCGGAGGAGCTCGAGGCGTTCGCGCCGGAGGTTCCCCCGCTGCCGCCGGCGGTCACCTACGGCGACGTGCTCGTGCGGATCCGGGGCCAGCTCTCGTTGCCGCAGGTCGATCACCCGCGCGTCGACCGCGAGATCGAATGGCTGCAGCGCAACCCCGAATACGTTGCGCGCGTGTTCGGACGCGGGCAGCGCTACCTGCACCACATCGCGAACGAGGTCGAGGCACGCGGCCTCCCGGGCGACCTCGCGCTGCTGCCGGTCGTCGAAAGCGCATTCAACCCGTTCGCCTATTCGCGCAGCCATGCCTCGGGCCTCTGGCAATTCATCGCGCCGACCGGCGAGCGCTACGGCCTCAGGCGCAATTACTGGCAGGACCAGCGCCGCGACGTGGTCGAGTCCACGCGCGCCGCACTCGATTACCTGACGCAGCTGCGCGATCGCTTCGACGGAGACTGGTTCCTCGCGATCGCCGCCTATAACTACGGCGCCGGCAACATCCAGCGCGCGATCAACCGCAATATCGCGCTGCACCGGAAGACGGATTTTTTCTCGCTCTCGCTGCCGGCCGAAACGCGCGCCTACGTGCCGAAGCTGATTGCGCTCGCGAAGATGATCCGCTCGCCCGAAGTCTACGGCTTCTACCTGCCGCCGATTCCGGATGCCCCCTACTTCCGCGTCGTGCCGACCGACGGGCCCGTGGACCTGCGATTGATGGCGGAGGTCGCGGGCGTCGATACCGAGGAGCTGCACGCGCTGAACCCGGCGTGGAACCGCTGGATGACCGACCCGGACGGCCCGAACCGGATCCTGGTGCCCGAGGTGGTCGCCGATGCGTTCACCACGAAGCTCGCGGCACTCGATCCCAGCGCACGCGCGCGCCTTGGCGTTCACACCGTGGCACCCGGCGAGTCGCTCGCCTCGATTGCCGGCCGCTACCAGGTCCCCGAATCGGTCATCGTCCGCATGAACGAGGACCGTCGGCCCGACCTGAAGGCAGGAGACGAGCTCTGGGTGCCGGCCGGCGACGTCTCGCAGCTGCGGGCGGGGCTCGGCTCCGACCTCGAGCGCCGGATCCACCGCGTGAAAGGCGGCGAGTCGCTTTGGAGCATCTCGCGCCGGTACGGCATGTCGGTCAGCCAGCTTGCGCGCATGAACCATGTGTCGACCAAGACCGTGCTGCAGCCGGGGCAGCGCCTCCAGGTGGCAGGCAGCAGCGGAAGCGGCGCGGCCGCTTCCGGCGAAGCCGCTCCGGAGCGCGTGGCGGCTACGAACGGCAAGGTCAACTATCGGGTAAGGCGCGGGGACACGCTGTCCGCGATCGCCCGCCGGTTCGAGGTCAGCGTCCGCGATCTGCAGGCTTGGAATAACATGGGCCGCAGCACGGCCCTGCGCGCCGGCCAGTTCCTGACGATCCACGTCGGGGGAGGCGCGGACGTCGGCGGCTAGATTCCAAGCGAAATATCAAAGGGGACGGTCGCCTTTAATTTTTCGCTTTAGCTCTGGAGGGAAGGCATGGGGTTCCTGGCTGGAAAAAAAGCCCTGATCGTGGGGCTCGCGACCGATCGCTCGATCGCATTCGGCATCTCGGAGTCGATGCACCGCGAGGGTGCGGAGCTCGCCTTCAGCTACCAGAACGACCGCATCAAGGACCGCGTGGTCGAGCTCGCGGAAGGGCTCGGCTCGAAGCTCGTGATGCCGATGGACGTCGGCGTCGACGGCGAGATCGAGGCCGCGTTCGCGAAGATCCGCGGCGAATGGCAATCCCTCGACATCATCGTGCACTCGGTCGCCTATGCGCCGCGCGAGGCGCTGACTGGCGGCTTCGTCGAGGCGACGACACGCGAGAGCTTCGCCGTCGCGCACGACGTCTCGAGCTACAGCCTGACGGCGCTCGCTCGCGCGGGCCTCCCGCTCATGGAAGGGCGCGCCGGCGCCCTCCTGACCCTCTCTTACCTCGGCGCGGTCCGGTCGATCCCTTCGTACAACGTCATGGGCCTCGCGAAGGCGAGCCTCGAGGCCAACGTGCGCTTCCTGGCGGCCGACCTCGGCGCGAAGAACATCCGCGTCAACGCAATCTCCGCGGGACCGATCAAGACGCTGGCCGCTGCGGGCATCCCGGGCTTCCGCAAGATGCTGCACCACGTCGAGCAGGTCTCGCCGCTCAAGCGCAACGTCACGACCGAAGACGTCGGGAATGCCGCGGCCTTCCTGTGCTCCGACCTGGCCGCCGGCATCACCGGCGAGACGCTCTACGTCGACGCCGGCTACTCCCACGTCGGTATGAGCTTTCCGGAGTAGACACCCGCCCGCCGCGCGCGTGGGTCGGGCGGGTCCCCGAGTGAGCGACTAAGTTCCGGCGGAGCGAGCGAGGGTCCCCGACCGGCCGTTCGCGCGCGGCGGGCTGAAATCTATTCGAACACCTGCGGATTCACGTCGACGTCGGCAGCGGCCCGCATGGTCGTGACGTAAACGGTCGCGTCGGACATCGCCTTGCGGTCGCGGGCCTCGTCGTGCGCGGAGCGCCGCGCGTCCTGCGCGATCGAGGCGAACTTGCCCTGCGCCATTTCCGTCACCGTCCAGATGGCGCTGTCACCGTTCTTCAGCGTGGCGACGCCGAAGCGCGGCTGCCCGGCGGGCGCCTGAGCCCGGAACGCGGCCTCCCGGACTTCAGCCGGCATGCCTTCGTCGCTCCGCCCCATCGCTTTCGGGTTCAGCGTCGTCCCGTCGCCGCGCCATTGCGCGACGGACGCGGGCCAGGCCGCTCCCCCCTGTAGCGCAGCGACGACCTCGCCCGCTCGGGCCGCGGCCAGCTTGCCGGCCGCCTCGAGCCGCGCGGCTTCGACCACCACGGCGCGTACGTCCGCGAGCGGTCGTGCCACCGACGGTCGGTAGGCCGTGGCGGTGATCGCGACCACCTTGCCGGGCGCGAGCTCGACCGTGCGGATTTCCCGGCCCGCGAGCACCTCAGGCGAAAACACCGCCTGCGTCAGCTTCGGAGTCGCGCCGAGCTCGGCGCTCCCGGCGCGCGTGTAGCTCTCGATGCGCTTCAGCGGCAGTCCCATCTTCGTCGCAACCGAACCGAGGTCGTTGCCCGCCTCGAATGCGAGCGTGTCGAGGCGCTCCTGCGCGTCGCCGAAGGACTTGTCGACCTGCGAACGGCGATACTCGGGCTCGAGCTCGGCACGGACCTCATCGAAGCTGCGTACGGTTTCCGGCGAGGCGCTCTCGAGCTGGATGACGTGCCAGCCGAATTCCGTCTTGACCGGCCCGCGGATCTCGCCCGGCTTCATGCTCCACACCGCGTCGCCGAAGGGGCCGACGAAGTCGGCCCGCTCCGCGTCGCCGAGGTCGCCGCCGGACTCCTTGGAGCCGGTGTCGTCCGAGAGCTCGCGCGCGAGCTTGGCGAAGTCTTCGCCCGCCGCCGCGCGCTCGTAGATCTTCTTCGCTTTCGCCTCGTCGGCCTTGTCGTCGCCGGTCGAGGCGACCAGGATGTGGCGCGCGTGGCGCCGGCCCGCCTGGGTGTAGCGCGCCTTGTTCTCCTCGTAGTACGCGCGGAGCGCTGCGTCCGTGACCGCCGCCTGCGCCGCGAAGGTGTCGATGTCGAGCTCGACGTAGTCGACCGTCACCTGTTCCTCGGTCATGTAGCGCGACCGGTTCGCCTCGTAGAACTTCTGCACGGCCGCGTCGTCGATGACGGCAGAGGCCTCGAAGGAGCTCGCCGGCACGGCAACCCAGCCGATCGTGCGCGTCTCCTGGCGGAGCGCATAGTCGCGCTCCAGCTCGCCCTGCAGGACGAAGGCCGAGTTGTAGATTCCGCGGTCCACCTGCCGCGCGAGGACGAACTCGCGCTGCTCGGCCTCGAACCGCTCCGGCGACAGGTTGATCGAGCGCAATGCCGCGTGGTACGCGTCAGGCGAAAACTTGCCGTCGACCTGGAAGGCGGGCACCTGGCGGATGGTCTCGAGCACCTCCGCGTCCGTCGCCTCGAACCCGAGCTCGCGCGTGCGCTGGCGCAGGAGCTCGGTGCGCACCGCCTGCTCGAGCACGCGCTGCCGGATCGACTCGCGCATCTGCTCCGGCACGCCGCTGTCCCCGAGCGCGGCCTGCATGCGCGAGAATTGCTCCTGGTAGTCCCGCCGCACGTCCTCGACCGCGATCTCGCGCCCGTTCACCTCGATGCCCTTCGCCTTCGTGAAGCTGCTGATGTTGGAGCTGAAGTTGACGCCCCAGAACACAAAGACGACGCCGAGCGCCGTCAGGATCGCGACCGCGAAGATGCCTTTCAGCTTGTCGTGGATGGTCTGGAGCATGTGCCCGCCGGGCCCGCAAAAAACGGGGCGCTAGGGTAGCATGACCGCCTTTCGAGCCGTTACCGGAGCCCTCGATGACGACCCGCGCCGCACTCCCGATCCTCGCGGCGCTCGCCGCGTTTCCCCTCGCGGGCGCCGCCGCCGCGAAACCCGCGTTCGCGCCGATGGACGTCTTCTCGCTCGAGTGGGCGAGCGATCCGGAGATTTCACCCGACGGTTCGACGGTCGCCTACGTGCGTCGCTCGTTCGACGTGAAGACCGACGCGCGCCGCAGCACGATCTGGCTCATCGGGCGCGACGGGACGAACCACCACCCGCTCGCGGGCGGCGCGGGCAACCAGTCGAGCCCACGCTGGTCGCCGGACGGCAAACGACTCGCTTTCGTCGCGGCCGATGCGGACGGCGCGCAGATCCACATGCACTGGTTCGCCGAAGGCGTCACCGCGCGCGTGACGAACCTCCTCGAAGCGCCGTCGGGCCTCTCCTGGTCGCCGGACGGGCGCCAGCTCGCTTTCGCCATGCGCGTGCCGGCGAAGCACGACGCGCTCAAGGTGAACCTGCCGGAAGCGCCGCAGGACGCGAAGTGGGCGGAACCGCTCAAGGCCATCAACCGCATGGTCTACCGCGCCGACGGTGAGGGCTACCTGCCCGACGCCTATGCCCAGGTGTTCGTCGTGCCCGCGGACGGTGGTTCGCCGCGCCAGCTTACGACAGGCGACTTCGATCACGAAGGCATCGCCTGGACCGCCGACGGGCGCGAGATACTCATTTCCGCGAATCGGCACGACAACGCGGACGTCGAGCCGAACGACAGCGAGGTCTATGCGATCGACGTCGCGACAGCCTCGATCCGCGCGCTCACGAAGCGCTTCGGGCCGGACCAGCAGCCGGCCGCCTCGCCCGATGGCAAATACATCGCTTACACCGGCTATGACGACCGCTACCAGGGCTACCAGCGCCAGCGCCTCTATGTCCTCCGGCTGGACAACGGAGAAGTCCGCGAGCTCGCCACGGAGCTCGACCGCGATGCCGCGACGCCGACTTGGGGCCGGGACTCCCGGCGGATTTATTTCGCCTACGACGACCAGGGAACGACGCGCATCGCGGAGACCGACCTCTCGGGCAAGGTGACGAACCTCGTCGACGATATGGGCGGCGAAGGCTGGTCGCGCCCTTATCCCGGCGGTTCCTTCTCCGTCGCGAGGGACGGCACGATCGCCTACAGCGGGAACGACCCCTACGATCCGGCCGAAGTCGGCCTCGCCGACGGCGGCAAGTCGCGCCGCCTGACGAGCCTCAACGAGGAGCTGCTCAGCCAGCGCGAGCTCGGCAAGGTCGAGGAAGTGTGGAGCACGACCGCAGCCGACGGCCGGCGCGTGCAGAGCTGGCTGATCCGCCCGCCGGGCTATGACCCCGCGAAGAAGTATCCACTCGTCCTCGAGATTCACGGCGGCCCGTTCGCCAACTACGGCCCGCGGTTCGCAGCCGAGCTGCAGCTCTACGCCGCGGCCGGCTACAACGTGCTCTTCTCGAACCCGCGCGGCAGCACGAGCTACGGCGAGGAGTTCGGCAACCTCATCCACCACGCCTACCCGGGCCGCGACTTCGACGACCTGATGGGCGCCGTCGACGCGGCGGTCGCGCGCGGCGGCGTCGACGGCGGCCGGCTGTTCGTGACGGGCGGGAGCGGCGGCGGCGTGCTGACGGCGTGGATCGTCGGGACGACCGACCGGTTCCGTGCCGCCGCGGTGCAGAAGCCGGTGATCAACTGGGCGAGCTTCGTGCTGACGGCGGACCAGGCGAATTTCTTCTACAAATACTGGTTCAGCGCGCCGCCCTGGGACGACTACCAGGCGTACTGGATGCGCTCGCCGCTCTCGCGCGTCGGCAACGTCAAGACGCCGACGATGGTCGTGACCGGCGAGCAGGACTTCCGCACGCCGATTCCAGAGTCGGAGCAGTTCTACCAGGCGCTGCGCATACGCGGCGTCGACACCCTCCTCGTGCGCGTCCCCGGCGTCGGCCACTCGCTCGACGCCCATCCCTCACAGCTCAATGCCCGCATTGCCTACATCCTCGCCTGGTTCGCCAAGCACGACGCCGCTGCTTCGCCGGCGACGGCTACCCCGGGCGAGCCGAGCGCGGCGACCTCGCGAGCGAGCGACTAAGTTCCGGCGGAGCTCGCGAGCGAGGGTCACCTCGCGAAGGCTCGATCTCCGTTGTGGGCGTCGCTGACGAAAAAGGGCCGCCAGGATTGGCGGCCCTTTCGCATGATGAGTTGGCGGAGCGGACGGGACTCGAACCCGCGACCCCCGGCGTGACAGGCCGGTATTCTAACCAACTGAACTACCGCTCCAGGTCACTGGTGGGTGCTGCAGGCTTCGAACCTGCGACCTTCGCCTTGTAAGGGCGACGCTCTACCAGCTGAGCTAAGCACCCGGGCGGACCGAATTCCGGCCCCCTGGGAGGCGCGCAACTATACGGCAAAGGCCTCCGGGAGGCCAAGCCGCGCCCCGCGGTTCAGTGCGGCTGGATCGGCTTGACCGCTCGGCGTCCCGTGCGGCGCTCCGGCTCCTTCGGCGCCTCGGCCGGCGCGGTCGCGGTCGCTGCGGGCGCGACCGTCGTCGTCGTGCCGAGCGGGCTTTTCTCGAGCGCGATCTCGAGCACTTCGTCGATCCACTTGACCGGGCGGATGTCGAGCTTCTCCTTGATGTTGCCGGGAATCTCAACCAGGTCCTTCTCGTTCTCGCTCGGGATCAGCACGGTCTCGATGCCGCCGCGCTGGGCCGCCAACAGCTTTTCCTTGAGCCCGCCAATCGGGAGCACCTCGCCGCGCAGCGTGATCTCGCCGGTCATCGCGACGCTCGCGCGCACCGGGATCTTCGTGAGCGCCGAGACGAGCGCGGTGCACATGCCGATGCCCGCGCTCGGGCCGTCCTTCGGCGTCGCGCCCTCCGGCACGTGCACGTGCACGTCCGTCTTCTGGTGATATTCGCCCTCGAGGCCGAGAAGGTCTGCGCGGCTGCGCACGACCGTCATCGCGGCCTGGATCGACTCCTGCATCACCTCGCCGAGCTGGCCGGTGTAGAGGAGCTTGCCCTTGCCCGGGACGACGGCGGCCTCGATGGTCAGGAGCTCGCCGCCGACTTCGGTCCACGCGAGACCTGTGACCAGTCCGACTCGGTTCCTGTCCTCCGCGCGGCCGAAACGGAAGCGCCGCACGCCGAGGAAGTCGCCGAGGTTGCCGGCGCTCACGGCAATCTTCTTCTTCTCGGGCTCGAGCAGGAGCTGCTTGACGGCCTTGCGGCAGATCTTCGCGGTCTCGCGCTCTAGGTTGCGCACGCCCGACTCGCGCGTGTAGTGGCGGATGATGTCGAGGATCGCGGGCTCGTCGACCGTCAGCTCGCCGTCCTTCAGGCCGTTCTGCTTCACCTGCTTCGGCAGCAGGAAGCGGCGCCCGATATTGAGCTTCTCGTCCTCGGTATAGCCCGGAAGGCGGATCACCTCCATGCGGTCGAGGAGCGGCGCCGGGATGTTGAGCGTGTTCGCGGTGCAGACGAACATGACCTCGGACAGGTCGAAGTCGACCTCGAGGTAATGGTCCGAGAACGACGTGTTCTGCTCGGGGTCGAGCACTTCGAGCAGCGCCGACGACGGGTCGCCGCGGAAGTCCATCGACATCTTGTCGACCTCGTCGAACAGGAACAGCGGGTTCCGGACGCCCGTGCGCGCCATGTTCTGCAGCACCTTGCCCGGGAGCGAGCCAATGTAGGTGCGGCGGTGGCCGCGAATCTCGGCCTCGTCGCGCACGCCGCCGAGCGACATGCGCACGAACTTGCGGTTGGTCGCGCGTGCAATCGACTGGCCGAGCGAAGTCTTGCCGACGCCGGGCGGCCCGACGAGGCACAGGATCGGGCCCTTGAGGCGCTTCACGCGCTGCGTGACGGCGAGGTACTCGACGATACGCTCCTTGACCTTTTCGAGGCCGAAGTGGTCCTCGTCGAGGACGCGCTGCGCCGCCGCGATGTCGTGGTGGATCTTGGTCCGCTTCTTCCACGGCACCTTGACCAGCCAGTCCACGTAGTTGCGGACGACCGTCGCCTCGGCTGACATCGGGGACATCAGCTTCAGCTTGTT